>Ga0102937_1000101_pt1 | contig 33906 bp, 32 predicted proteins | sample SalPonR2_B_D1_MG_FD_78213 | JGI IMG/M metagenome (GOLD analysis project Ga0102937, IMG submission 78213) | Salt pond soil microbial communities from South San Francisco under conditions of wetland restoration - Salt Pond MetaG R2_B_D1_MG | ecosystem: Environmental > Aquatic > Marine > Intertidal... | reverse complement strand
TCGGCCGTGGTGGGATTAACCGAAAACAGTTTACCTGGTACGTAGGTCATCTCCCTGAGGGTGCCAGCCATCGGCATATGAATCCGGTGGTAGTCTTTCGGAGCAAGATAGATGGTTGCAAATTCGCCGTTGGCGAATGCCGATGCACGCTGGTGATCGCCACCCAGTAGCTCGGTCAGGCTGAAAGACTGGCCCTTGGCCTGGAAAACACGGTCATCGGTGACGCTTCCGAGCTGGCTTATGATGCCGTCAACCGGGCTGACCAGAACGGATTCGCGGGTGTCAACCGGGCGCAACCCGGGTTTGAGTTCCCGGGTGAAGAAAGCGTTAAAGCTCGGGTAGGCGTCGGGATCCGGCTCCAGTGCTTCGCTCATGTCGACGCCGTAACGTTCGATAAACCAGTGTACAACACGGTTTTTCATCGCAGGGGAGCTGTCCATGTCGGCAAGCCGGCCGGCAAGGCGAGAAACCGTCAGCTGCGGTGTCAGGTATTGGCTTAGTACAAACAGCTTGTCGAGCATGGATTTCGGTCCTCTCCATTGCGAAGTTGCGGAGTCTAACAAATACCGGGGCCAGCATATAAATGCTTTTACGCCTTAGCGCATCCCGGCTGCGCTTGCTATCATCAACCGCACGCCGGGCATGGGATATACCACACTGCCGCGTTGTCCAGAATAGCCACTAAACAGGGTACGTTCTCATACTATGCTTTTTATCATTGGTGCCGTCATTGTTATTGCAAGTGTTCTGGGGGGCTACGTTCTGCACGGGGGCAACCTCGCGGTACTTTGGCAACCAACAGAAGTGCTGATAATCGGCGGTGCTGCAGTGGGCTCATTCATCATTGCCAACTCGGTGCATACCATTTCGGCAACGGGAAAGGCCATCGCTGCCCAGTTGATGGGGTCACCCTACAACAAGAAATACTACATGGATCTGCTCAGCCTGCTTTATGAGATATTTGACAAGTCGAGAAAGCAGGGCGTTATGGCGATCGAGGAAGATATTGATGACCCTGCGTCCAGCCAGATTTTCAGCCGCTACCCGGCAATCATGAAGTCCAGGTACCTGTTGGCTTTCATTACCGATTATCTGCGCATCATCAGCGCCGGGAATATGGCAACCCATGAGCTGGAAGGCATGATGGAAAACGAGATAGACAGCCGCCATCATGAAATTGAGGAGCCTGCCCACGCCGTCAACAAGATTGCCGATGCATTGCCTGGCCTGGGCATTGTAGCGGCGGTACTCGGTATCGTTATCACCATGAATTTCCTGACCGAGGGGCCGGAAAAAATCGGTCTGAGCGTCGCCGCTGCGCTGGTGGGCACGTTTTTGGGCATCTGGATGGGGTATGGGTTCGTGGGGCCGCTTTCGATATCGATGGAACACTCTGCCAAATATGAGATCAAGGCCTATGAATGTGTGAAATCGGCACTTGTGGCAACGGTTGCGGGCCAGGCTCCCCAGATGGCGATTGAATTCGGTCGCAAGGCGCTGCCTTCGGATAAACGGCCGGGTTTCCAGGAGCTGAATGATCATGTGCGGGCAAAATAGCCCTGTAGTCAGTCAGGGTAGCCAGGAGTAGTGCATTGGAAAACCAGCCCATCATCATAAAACGGAAAAAAGTGGTTGCTGCCGGACATCATGGTGGCTCCTGGAAAGTGGCATTCGCCGATTTTGCCACCGCCATGATGGCATTCTTCCTGGTGCTCTGGCTCACTGCGACCGCATCGCCGGAGCAGAAACAGGCGGTCCAGGGCTATTTCAAGGATCCGGTGGGTTACACCGAGGGTGGTTCAAGAAATCCGGTCGACCTCGGAGGCAGTGCGTCCGTGGTTGACGAGTCCAGCGAGAACGTGGCGGAAAGTGATATCCAGATCGAAGCCAAGATTGTTGAGGAGATGGCGGAAACCCTGGAGCGGCAGAAAATGGAGCAGCTGTTCCAGGATCTGCAGGAACGCATTGAAGAGAGTGAGACCCTTCAGGAATTCAAGGACCAACTGCTTATCGATATAACCAGCGAAGGGCTGCGTATCCAGATTGTCGACCGGTCCCGGCGACCCATGTTCGACAGTGGGCGTGCGGAGTTGAAGTATTACTCCCAGGATATCCTTTTTGAGCTGGCCAAAACCCTGTCAACGGTCCGTAACAAGCTCAGCATTACCGGACACACGGATTCCACCCCTTTCAGTGGCCGGCCCGGCTATACCAACTGGGAGTTATCAGCCGATCGCGCCAACACGGCTCGCCGGGCGCTGGTGGCGGGTGGTGTTGATGGCAGGCAGATTGGTCGCGTTGTCGGGCTGAGTGACTCGGTGCTGTTCAATAAGGACGATCCCCAGGCACCGGTAAACCGGAGAATTTCCATCATCGTGATGAATAAAAAGGCGGCGGATGATATTCAGAGCAGTGCCGGTCTGGCGGACGAGCCATTGATTGACCTGACGGCGCCCTCCGAAGAGGACCAGCAGAAAGCAATGGACTCGCTCGAACAGGGTGACTGGGCTCGGGATCGGGAACCGGCGCCGGAGGGCGATCTGAACTGGTAAGCGGCGGCCGCACCGGTTCAGTCTGACTTGAGCCCCCGGGCCTGCTGTTCTGCCATGTCCTGAAGAATGCGGTGAAAACTTCTGAGCCGGGCAGGGCTGACACTGCCGTCATCAACGGCTGCCTGAATGGCGCAGCCGGGATCACCCAGATGGCGGCAGTTGCGGAACTTGCAGTGCCCGATCAGATCCCGGATTTCCCGGAATCCGTACTCGATTTCCGCTGGCGACATGTGCCACAGACCGAATTCCCGGATGCCCGGCGAATCGATAAGGTTGCCGCCGCAGGTCAGGTGAAACAGCCTGGCGGTGGTGGTGGTGTGAACGCCTTTGCCCGTGCTTTCAGAGACCGCGCCGACCCGGATGGCCTCATCCGGCAGCAGCGTCTGGATGATTGACGACTTCCCCACCCCCGACTGACCCACGAACACGCAGGTCTGGCCCGCAATCAGGCTTTCAACGCCCGCAGCTTTGCCACCCCCGCTCTGAGCGGATGTCTGTTCAACCCGGTAGCCCAGTGCCCGGTAACGATCCAGCAGGGTATTGATGGACTCGCTGTTGCTGTCAGTGACCAGATCCGCCTTGTTCAGCAGCAGAATGGCTGGAATGCCGGTATTTTCAGCAGCGACCAGATAGCGGTCAATCAGGTTGTCGTGAGGCTCCGGCTCGGGCGCGATGACCAGGATGATGTGGTCGATATTGGCGGCTACCGGTTTCACTGCACCAAAGTTATCGGGACGCTGCAGCAGTGAGCTGCGCTCGCACCGCGCTACAATCACGCCGGTGTCGTTGCCGCTCATGCGCCAGATGACCCTGTCACCGGTCACCAGGCTGTCGATGTTGGCACGAACGAAACATCGGAGAATCTTGCCGGTATCTGCACCCTCAAGCGCTTCAATGTCCAGTTGCTGGCCATAGTGGGCGATGATCAGCCCTTCCTGCTCCGGGCCCAGGTCGCCGGCTTCGATTTGCTGGTCTATGGCCTTTTCTTTGCGGGCAGCACGGGCGGTGCGCTCCTGCTGGACTTTGGAAATCCGCCATTGCTGCTGCTTGTTGAGTCGACGTTTGGCCATGGAATCAGTGGTTACCTGTTACCAATGAGTAGGAAAGTAGGCGGACACGTCCATTCAGGACACGCCGTGAATACATCCATGTAGTCTCGGATGCAGCATCCCTGCTGCATACGGTCCTGAATGGACGTGTCCGCCTACTTTCATCTGGTCTAGTAGGTGTTATGGCAGTGTCACATCATACGTCATTCGTTCACAATGAGCAGAATTTGCGGGGGGCAATGGCGGGGGATAGCTTTTCAGGAGTGTCTTGAGCCATGGATGGCTCAAGCCAAGCTTACATGGATGTACTTGCAGCGTCTCCTGAAAAGCTATCCCCCGCCATTGCCCTTACCAAGAGCTCAACAGCGGAGGAAAGTGAATGCCTGAAACCAATTATCTGGTCTGGATTGACCTGGAAATGACCGGGCTGGACCCGGAGAAAGAGCGGATTATCGAAATTGCAACGATTGTTACCGATTCCGAGCTGAACACTATTGAAGAGGGGCCGGTAATTGCGGTTCATCAGTCGGACAACCTGCTTGCCAATATGGACGAGTGGTGTACCCGTACCCATGGCGAGAGCGGGCTGACTGCGCGGGTCCGGGACAGCAGGGTAAGCGAGATCGATGCGGAGCAGCGGACACTGGAATTTCTGCAGCGCTACCTGGAACCGGGGCAGTCACCTCTGTGCGGTAACAGCATCGGCCAGGATCGCCGGTTTCTGGTGAAGTACATGCCGGAACTCGAGGCGTTTTTCCATTACCGCAATCTGGATGTCAGCACCATAAAAGAGCTGGCGCGGCGCTGGCGGCCGGAGGTGCTCGCCGGCGTGAAGAAGAAGGGCAGCCACCTGGCGCTGGACGATATCCGTGACTCCATCGATGAACTGCGCCACTACCGCGAGCATTTCTTCAGATTGTGATGGCACTCTATAGACCGTGCCGGTGCAAAGCCCATTGAACGTGTTCCCGCACCAGCTCCGACGGGTGGTCTTTACGCTGTTTGAGGGCCTCGATTACGGGGATGGTTGACGGGGCATTGCCCAGGCCCACTGCCAGGTTGCGAAGCCAGCCCTGGTAGCCGGTGCGGCGAATCGCGGAGCCTTCTGTGCGTTTCAGGAATTCTGCTTCCGTCCACAGGAAAAGGGTGGCCAGTTCGGCATTGTCCAGGCCGTGGCGTGGCTGAAAGTCTGTTTCAGCGGTGGGCCTGCTGAACTTGTTCCACGGGCACACCAATTGGCAGTCATCGCAGCCGAAAACCCGGTTGCCCATTTTTTCCCGCAATTCCACCGGAATGCTGCCGCCCAGTTCGATGGTCAGATAACTGATGCATTTGCGGGCATCCAGGCGGTGGGGCCCCTCGAAGGCATCGGTCGGGCAGATCTCCAGGCAGGCAGCGCAGGAGCCGCAGTGGTCCGTCTCGAACGGCGGATCTACCGGCAGCGGGGCGCTGGTGTAGATTTCGCCCAGAAAGAAAAACGAGCCGGCCCTGGGATGGATCACCATATTGTTCTTGCCGATCCAGCCCAGCCCCGCCCGTTGCGCCAGCGCACGCTCCAATACCGGCGCGCTATCGACGAATGCCCGGTATTCATACCCTGATACCGCCTGATCAATTTTCTTTGCCAGCCTGGCCAGACGTTTGCGCATCAGTTTGTGGTAGTCGCGTCCTACCGCGTAACGCGTTACGTAGGCTTTCTCCGGGTTGGTAAGTACTTGCGCCGGGCTGTCTGGCGCCGGCAGATAATCCAGCCGGACAGAGATCACCCTGCGGGTGCCTTCAACAAGAGACCTGGGGGTGTAGCGTTTGTCCCCGTGGTCTGCCATGTAACCCATTTCGCCGTGGAACCCGTCGTCCAGCCATTGCTGCAGGCGGTCAGCGTGGGCACCGGTATCGGGGTAGGTGATGCCAACATCGCTGAAGCCCAGTTCGCTTGCCCATTCGCGAATCATTTCAGGCAATTGCGTGAGATTCTGATCCGTGGTTTCGGTCATTGCAGTGCCACTGGCAACGGCTGTCCCTCCTGATGTGCTGGCCGGGAAAATGAAAAAAATCTAAAAACCCTGATTAAGTTATGACCTTTTTTTGTATTTTGCTATGCTTTACAGGAAGCTGGCCAATTTTCTTAATCCGGATTCTTTAGCAGGAGCTCTTTTCAATGCCCCTGATCAACAATGACAGTCTACCAGAAGACCTCTATTGCGCCGATGCGGTGAGGGCAATTGATCGATATGTTATTGATCAACAGGGTGTTGATGGTTTTGCCCTGATGCAGGCCGCGGCTGCCAGTGCGTTCCGGCGACTGATAGGGACCTGGCCGCAGCCCTCCGCGATACTGGTGCTCTGTGGAGCCGGTAACAATGGCGGTGATGGCTATCTTGTTGCGGCCAATGCCAGGCGCCATGGCATCGATGTCAGGTGTATTGCGGTTGCGCCCACGGAAAAACTGAAAGGCGACGCCCGCAAGGCCTGGCAGAAAGCGATTGATGATGGGGTGGATGTTCAGCCACTCCCGGAAGGTCCGGATGCTGCCGGGCATCTGCCGTTCGATCAGATCGACCTGATTGTCGATGCCATGCTGGGAACGGGCGCGACCGGTGCGCCAAGAGAGCCATTTGCCGGGATCATTGAGCGGTGTAATCAGGCATCTGCCCCGGTGCTGGCGGTTGATGTGCCCTCCGGCCTCGATTCGAACCGGGGCACGGTGTCGGGTGTGGCTGTCCGGGCGGATATGACAGTCACGTTTATTGCGCTCAAGGCGGGGCTGTTTACCGGCTATGGACCGGAATGCTGTGGCCGTCTGGTTTTCGAGTCACTGGATACCGACGAGTGGGTCTCGGAAAGTGGTGAGGCGCCGGTTGCCCGTCGGCTGGACTGGGCTGCCCTGCGGTCGTCGCTGCCCCGCAGGCCTGCCAACGCTCACAAGGGCCGGTTTGGCCACGTTCTGATAGTAGCCGGCGAGCATGGTTTCGGAGGCGCCGGCATACTGGCCGCAGAAGCTGCGGCAAGGACCGGTGCCGGGCTGGTTTCACTGGCGACGCGCCCCGAGTATGTGGGCGCAGCTCTGGCACGGTGCCCGTCGGTAATGGTTCGCGGTGTGAATCACGGGTCTGAACTGCAGGCTCTGCTGGAAGCTGCCACCGTCATCGTATGTGGCCCGGGTATCGGCCAGGACGCCTGGGGGCAGCAAATGCTGCAACAGGTGGTTGCCAGCGGAAAACCCAGACTACTGGATGCTGATGCCCTGAATCTGCTGTCGAAGCGTGCAGCGCAGAGTGTCGGGAATCAGGGTGCTGATGATCAGATCCTGACGCCGCATCCAGGAGAGGCAGCAAGACTGCTCGGCTGTCCAGTGCCGGACGTCGAGGCAGACCGGCTGGCCGCGGCCACGCAACTGCAGGAACTATACGGCGGCGTCATTCTGCTCAAGGGCGCAGGCACCGTCATTGCCAGCGCTCAGGATACTCCGGTCATTATCAGTGGTGGCAATCCCGGAATGGCCACTGGCGGCATGGGGGATGTGCTCTCAGGCATTATCGGCGGTCTGTGGGGGCAGTTGGCCAGCGCGAAGCTGGTGGCGGAAATGGGGGCGTCTGTGCATCTGGCGGCCGCGGGGGTTGCGTCGCAAGCAAAGGGTTATATGGGCTTACTGCCCAGTGACGTCATTGATGGATTACCGGCATTACTGTCACAGGCAGAGAATGATGCGCTGGTAACGGCGGGTATCCGTCAGGCGGAGGTGTAGGTGATTGACGCCACTGGCGAGGCGGCCGTGTTGCTGGCGGATGAAGCCGGTACCGAGGCTCTCGGGCGTGCTCTGGCCCGGGCGGTGAAGAGCACCGGTAAGGGTGCCACGGTGTTTCTCCACGGCGATCTGGGTATGGGTAAGACCACGATGAGCCGCGGAGTGATGCGGGGTATGGGTCATGTTGGCGCGGTCAAGAGCCCGACTTACACGATTGTCGAGCCGTACGAACACCTGGAGCCTATGGTATATCACTTTGATCTTTACCGGCTGGCGGACCCCGAAGAGCTTGAGTATCTGGGTATACGGGACTATTTCGGTGATTCCAGCCTCTGCCTGATCGAATGGGCAGAGCGCGGCGAAGGCGTCCTGCCGATGCCGGATTTGCAGGTGGAACTGGAGCCGGCTGGTGAAGGGCGCATGGCGAGGTTGCGATCGCGGACACGGGCGGGGAAAGAATATCTGGATAGCCTGCGGGCTTCAGGCCTCGGGGATGAACAAGCAGGGATCAAATAAGGTTGCCTTCTATGCAGGTGAATAGCATGAATACCGGACTCAGTCTGCACCGCCTATCCGGCTTCCTGGTGCTGATGCTGCTGGCGTTGCCGCTAAGCGCAGGGGTAAGCGTTGATGGCGTCAGAATCTGGCCTGCCCCGGATCATACCCGGCTGGTACTCGATGTGGGTGAGACCATCGAGCACAATGTGTTTTCGCTTTCCGGGCCCTCGCGGCTGGTGATCGACCTCAAGAACAGCCGCCTGAAAGCCGATTTCGACTCCCTGGATCTGAGTGGCAGTCCGATCCGGCGTATTCGCAGCGCCCCCAGAAACGGCAATGATCTGCGGGTCGTGCTGGATCTGCATAGCGACATCAAGCCCAGAAGTTTCCAGCTGGAACCAAACCACAAATATGGTCACCGGCTGGTGGTCGATCTGATTCAGGAGGATGCCGGTAAAGCCCGTCGGGAGGCCCAGCCGACCGTTACCCAGCACAGCAATGACGGCAAGCGGGACGTGGTCGTTGTGATCGATGCCGGTCACGGGGGCGAAGATCCTGGCGCCATCGGGCCCCGGGGAACCCGTGAAAAGGATGTTGTGCTCAGCATGGCCCGGACCCTGGCCGATCTGATTGAAAAAGAGCCGGGCTACACCGCCAGGCTGACCAGAACCGGTGATTACTATATCGATCTGCGTAGCCGCACCATTCTGGCCCGCAAGCACAACGCCGATCTGTTCGTGTCGGTTCACGCCGATGCGTTCCGCACGCCCCAGCCCAGCGGCGCCTCCGTGTTTGCCCTGTCCCAGCGCGGTGCCACCAGCGAAACCGCCCGTTGGCTGGCAAAATCGGAAAACCGGTCGGATCTGATCGGCGGAGCCGGTGGAGTCTCCCTGGATGGTCGCGACGACATGCTCGCGGGGGTGCTTCTCGACCTGTCGATGACCGCCAGTATCAATTCAAGTCTGGGGGTTGGCAGTACGATTCTTGATCAGTTGGGTGACGTGGCGAAACTCCACAAGAAGGGCGTTGAGCAGGCCTCGTTTGCGGTTCTGAAATCGCCGGACATCCCCTCGATTCTGGTAGAGGCCGGCTTTATTTCCAACCCGCGGGAGGAAAGAAACCTGTCCAGTTCTGCCTATCAGCGCAAGCTTTCGCAAGCCGTTTTCCGGGGTATCCAGGATTATTTCCGTAAAACGCCACCGCCGGGCACCTTGCTGGCGTGGCACAAACGCAACGGAAACAGTCAGGTCAGCCAGTACCGGGTTCAGCGTGGCGACACCCTTTCGGGCGTGGCGCGGCGTATGCAGACTACGGTCAGCGAGCTGATGCAGTATAACGGACTGAACAACGACCGTGTTATGGTGGGGCAGACTCTGCAGATACCCGCTTCCTGATAACGAGGTCGTTCCGTCAATGCCCGCCATCCGATTGCTGACACCACGCCTGGCGAACCAGATTGCTGCCGGCGAGGTGGTCGAACGCCCGGCCTCGGTCGCAAAAGAACTGATTGAAAATGCGATTGATGCGGGCGCCGGCCGGGTCGATATCGAAATCGAGCAGGGCGGCGTCAAACTGATCCGGGTGCGGGACGACGGCGGCGGTATCGCCGAAGCAGATCTGGCTCTGGCTCTCAGTCGCCATGCCACCAGCAAGATTGCTGACCTGGAGGATCTGGAAGCCGTTGCCTCTCTGGGATTCCGCGGCGAAGCCCTGGCCAGTATTTCCTCGGTATCGCGGCTGGCGCTGACGTCGCGCACTGAAGAACAGGAAGCGGCCGCCAGGGTCGAGGTGGAGGGACGCGACATGGACGCCACCATTGCACCGGCCGCGCACCCTGTTGGCACCACCGTGGAAGTCCGGGATCTGTTTTTCAACACCCCCGCCCGCCGTAAATTCCTGCGTACGGAAAAAACCGAATTCAATCACCTTGAGGAATGCGTCCGGCGTCAGGCCCTGAGCCGTTTTGACACCGGTTTTACCCTGCGGCATAACCAGCGTGTGGTCCAGAGTCTGCGGCCCGCAGAAACTGCCATTGACAGGGAGCGGCGGATCGGTTCCCTCTGCGGCCAGCAATTTATCGACAATGCAGTCGTCATCGACGCCGAAGCTACCGGTCTGCGCCTCTGGGGCTGGGTAGCGCTGCCAACGTTTTCCCGCAGTCAGGCCGATCTGCAGTATTTTTTCGTCAACGGCCGGGTGATACGCGACCGCCTGGTTGCCCACGCTGTGCGCCAGGCCTATCGGGACGTGCTCTATAACAACCGTCATCCCGCCTTTGTGCTGTACCTTGAGGTCGACCCGGCGTCGGTGGATGTAAACGTGCATCCGACCAAACACGAAGTGCGCTTTCGTGATGGTCGACTTGTTCATGATTTTATTTTCCGCACGCTGCACAAGGCGCTGGCGGATGTGCGCCCGGATGATCACCTGCGTGGAGCCCTGGCCCAGTCGGAGGGCCGTCAGCCCTCGGCTCACGCCGAGGTGTCCGGTGCTCAGATGCCGATGGCCGATTCGCAGCCGGGCGGATTTCCGGCGGGGCAGAGACCTTCGCGGCCAGAGTGGCAGGCCCGGGACCAGATGGCGTTTTACCAGTCCCTGAATCAGGGCGGCGGCGTTGAGTCGCGGGGAGTTGGTAACGGGCCTGCCGTTGACCGGTCCTCGATGGCCATTACGCCAGCGGTCACTCCGGGTGGCGATCAGAATGACGATCCGCCCCTGGGCTATGCCATTGCCCAGTTACACGGAATTTACATTCTCGCCCAGAGTCATCAGGGCCTGATTGTGGTGGATATGCACGCCGCCCACGAACGCATCACCTACGAGCGCATGAAACGCGCTCTGGAAGCCCAGGACCTGAAAAGCCAGCCGTTACTGGTGCCGGTATCACTGGCGGTAAGCCAGAAAGAGGCTGGGCTGGCTGAAACCCATGGCGAGGAACTGCTCCAGCTTGGTCTGGGAATAGAGCGTATCGCCCCCGAAACCCTGGCCGTAAGGCAGGTACCTGCCCTGTTGCGGGGGGCCGATACCGAGCAACTGGTCCGGGACGTACTCTCCGATCTGATTGAAAATGGTGAGAGTGACCGGGTCGAGGCGGTGACCCACGAACTGCTGGGCACCATGGCCTGCCATGGCTCGGTCAGAGCCAACCGGCAACTGACCATTCCCGAAATGAATACCCTGCTGAGGGATATGGAGGCCACCGAGCGTAGCGGCCAGTGTAACCATGGCCGTCCGACCTGGACGGTAATGACCCTGGCCGAGCTCGACAAGCTGTTTCTCAGAGGCCGCTGAGCGTCTATGGCATGCTATCCTCCGGCGATTTTCCTGATGGGGCCAACGGCCTCCGGCAAGACCGATCTTGCGGTTGAACTCTGCCGCAGGTTGCCCTGTGACATCATCAGCGTGGATTCGGCAATGATTTACCGGGGCATGGATATCGGCACAGCCAAGCCCTCGCCGCAAGAGCTGGCGGCGGCGCCCCACCGGTTGATTGACATCTGCGACCCGGCAGAAACCTATTCGGTGGCCGATTTCCGGCGCGACGCCCTGAATGCCATGGCCGCCATTTCCGCCAGCGGCAGGGTTCCGCTGCTTGTTGGCGGCACCATGATGTATTTCAAGGCGCTGCTGCAGGGTATGTCGGCGCTGCCACCGGCCGACCCGGTATTGCGGCGGCAGATCGAAAATCAGGCTGACGAAGAGGGCTGGACAGCCCTTTATGCCGAACTGGAGTCAGAAGACCCGGTGGCAGCCCGGTTAATTCACCCCCACAACCGCCAGCGCCTGATGCGCGCGATTGAAGTGATCCGCCTGACCGGCAAGCCAATTTCCCGGCTCTGGACAGAGACCACTGGCGGCGGTCAGGCGAAGGGCGCGGTGGAAGGGGGTGAGGATTACACTTATTTTACGCGCTGGCAGGCAGACGAATCGCCCGCGCTTCCGTATACTGTTGTTCAGATTGCGGTAGCGCCCTCCGCGAGGCGAATACTTCATGACCGGATTTACCGGCGGTTCCAGTTAATGCTGGAGCAAGGTTTTCTTGATGAAGTCAGGGCGCTGATGACCAGAGATGACCTACACTCTGAGCTACCCTCCATGCGATGTGTCGGGTACCGTCAGGCCTGGGCCCATCTGGCCGGCGAGTTTGACGAGCGGGAACTGGTAGATAAAGGGGTGGCCGCCACCCGGCAGCTTGCAAAACGGCAACTGACCTGGTTGCGAAAGTGGTCAGATCTGCACTGGCTGGATAGCAATGACCCGGAAATGGTTGATTCGGCCTTGAAAATAACCGGGTCCCGAACCACATTGAAGTACTGAATAAAATCTGGTCTTCCCATAAAAAGGAGAATAAACATGTCAAAAGGGCAGTCTTTACAAGACCCTTACCTCAATGCCTTACGCAAGGAACGCATTCCGGTTTCCATCTTTCTCGTCAACGGCATCAAACTGCAGGGCCAGATTGAATCTTTCGACCAGTTTGTCATCCTGCTGAAGAATACCGTCAGCCAGATGGTCTATAAACACGCCATTTCAACCGTGGTACCGGCGCGCAATGTTCGTATTCCGCCCCAGGCACCTGGTGGCGAGGAATCAGAGGACTGATCCGGAGTTGATACTACTTGTTTGAACGCCCCGAAGTCGGTGAACGGGCGATTCTCGTTCACATTGATTTCTCCTCCCATGACGATACCGAAGACCCGGACGAATTCCGCGAATTGGTATGGTCCGCGGGTGTGGAACCCGTCGGTGTGGTGACCGGAACCCGGAAACAGCCCAGTCCGCGGCTGTTTGTGGGGTCGGGCAAGCTGGATGAAATCCGCAGCGCCATCAGCGCCAGTGACGCCGATGTGGTATTGTTCAACCACGCCCTCAGCCCCAGTCAGGAGCGGAACGTCGAGCGCGAACTTCAGTGCCGGGTGCTGGACCGCACCGGTGTCATCCTCGATATTTTTGCCCAGCGGGCCCGCACCCACGAAGGCAAGCTCCAGGTCGAGCTGGCGCAGCTTGAGCATATGTCTACCCGGTTAATCCGTGGCTGGACCCACCTTGAACGCCAGAAAGGCGGTATCGGTCTGCGCGGGCCGGGTGAAACCCAGTTGGAGACTGACCGTCGCCTGTTGCGGGAACGTATCAAGTCGATCCACAAACGTCTGGAAAAAGTGCGCAGGCAGCGTAATCAGGGTCGTCGCGCCCGCACCAAAGCCGACATTCCGACGGTTTCACTGGTGGGCTATACCAACGCAGGCAAATCCACACTGTTCAACCGGCTTACCACGTCAACGGTATATGCGGCCGATCAGTTATTCGCCACCCTGGATCCGACCCTGCGTCGTCTGGAACTTCCGGACATTGGTCCTGTCGTTATGGCGGACACGGTCGGTTTTATCCGCCATTTGCCACACAAGCTGGTCGAGGCTTTCCGGGCCACGCTTGAGGAAACCACCCAGGCGTCGATCCTGTTGCATGTTGTTGACTGCCATGACGACCATCGCGAAGACAACATCGAGCAGGTCGAAAATGTGCTGGCGGAGATCGGTGCCGACGAGGTTCCGGTTCTTCAGGTTTTCAATAAAATTGACCTGCTGGAGAACTTTTTACCCCGTACTGAACGTAATGAAGAGGGTATGCCCGTTCGTGTCTGGGTTTCGGCGGTGTCAGGGCAGGGCATGGACGAGCTTTTCGACGCCCTGGTCGAGCGGCTTTCCGAGGATGTGGTGCATCATTTCGTCTGCCTTCGCCCGGTTGATGGCAAGTTGCGGGCGCTGCTCCACAACGCGGGTTCGGTTATCGGGGAAACCCACCGGAATAATGGAGACTCCGTACTCGAAGTCCGGCTTCAGCAGCGGGACTGGCTGCAGCTGCTGAGCCGGGCCGGAATGAAAGAAAACGATGTTAGACTGGACTAGTCACGGGGACTAGTTACAGATAGGCAGGCTGCGCTATTGCCGGGGCGTTTATAAATCCCTAGTATCTGCAGCCATTCGATCAGTTTGGAACGGAGAACGATATGGCCTGGAATGAACCGGGTGGAAACCGCAATGACAATGACCCCTGGGGAACCGGAGGCGGTCGCGGTGGTAAGGATCAGGGGCCGCCTGATCTGGACGAGGCGCTGAAAAAGGGCCTCGACAAGCTTAACAAGCTTCTGGGCGGCAAAGGGAAAGGCAGCAATTCCGGTGGTAGCGGGTCGTCGTCAGGCGGCAGTGGTGGCTTCGGAGCCGTTCTGGCCATTGCCGCCATCGTTTTTGTCGGCTATGTCATATTCCAGTCCTTCTATACGGTGGACGAGCAGGAGCGGGCGGTGGTGCTGCGCTTCGGTGAATACAGCCGCACCGAAACCCCGGGCCTGCGTTTCAAGGTGCCGTTGATAGACAGCGTGACCCTGGTGCGTGTTACCAACGTACGAAATGCCGAATCCTCGGGCCAGATGCTGACCGAGGATGAAAACCTGGTTTCGGTTGACCTGCAGGTTCAGTACCGCGTCGGCGATGCCCGGGCTTATGTGCTGAACGTTCGGGACTCGAACCAGGCCCTGGCGTTTGCCACCGACAGTGCCCTGCGTCACGAGGTCGGCAGTGCCGGGCTTGATGATGTGCTGACCGAAGGCCGGGCCGAACTGGCCGTCAGGGTTGAGCAGCGACTGCAGAATTTTCTCGAAGAGTACGGTACCGGCCTGGAGCTGGTGCGGGTCAACGTCGAGAGCACCCAGCCGCCGGAGCCGGTCCAGGACGCGTTTCGTGAAGTACAGCGTGCCCGTGAGGATGAGCAGCAGGTCAAGGAAGAGGCTGAGCGTTATCGTAACAAGGTGGTTCCGGAAGCACGGGGCCGCGCCCAGCGTCTGACTGAAGAAGCGGCCGCTTACAAGGAAGAAGTGATCGAACGGGCCCGTGGTGAAACCTCGCGGTTCCTGGCGGTTCTGGATGTCTATAACCAGGCTCCGGAAGTGACCCGCGAGCGGATGTACATTCAGGCGCTGGAAGCCGTACTGTCCAATTCCAGCAAGATCATGGTGGACACCGAGAGCAGTGATAACATCATGTATTTGCCGCTTGACCGGCTAACCAATCGTGCTGGTGGCAGCACCCGGAGTGGAAGCAGTGACGGGTCCGGGAATAGCCAGTCAGATATCAAGGCACTGGCTGATCAGGTCATGCAGGAACTGCAGAGCCGTCAGAACTCAGGCGTTCGGAGGAGTCGTTAATTATGGGAGCTAAAGGTGTATTGGGCCTTGCGGGCGCCCTGATCGTCGTGCTGGTGGTTTTGTCCAGCGTTTACATCATTCCGGAGACCCATCGTGGCGTATTGCTGCGGTTCGGGGAACTGATTGAGACTGATATCCAGGCGGGCATTCATTTCAAGGTGCCGGTCATTGACCGGGTCCGCGAATTCGACGTGCGGCTGCTGACCACGGATCTGCCATCGCGGCAGTATCTGACCGTCGAGAAGAAGCCGCTGGATGTGGATTCCTACATTGCCTGGAAAATCCGGGATGTAGACCAGTTCTACCGTGCCACGGGTGGCGATGAATTCCGGGCGTCTTCACTGCTGTTGTCACGGGTTGATAACGGCCTGCGGGACGAGTTCGGTGTACGCACCATGGTGGAAGTGGTTTCTGGTCAGCGGGATGAGCTGATGACCACCCTGACCGAGCGGGTGAACGAAACGTCGCAGAAAGAATTCGGTATTGATGTGGTTGATATCCGCGTCAAGGCCATCGAATTCCCGGGACAGGTCAGTTCGAACGTGTTCCGGCGCATGGGTACAGAGCGCGAGGCGCTGGCCCAGGAATTCCGCTCGCGAGGCAATGAGCTGGCGGAAGGCATTCGTGCTGACGCCGATCGTCAGCGCACGGTGACCCTGGCCGAAGCTTTCTCGAAGGCTGAAACAATTCGTGGTGAGGGTGACGCCGAGGCCGCCCGTATTTACGCCGACGCGTATGGTTCCAACAGTGAGTTCTATACCTTCTATCGCAGCCTCGAGGCGTATCAGAACACTTTCGCCGACAAGGGCGATATCATGGTGATCGACACGGAAAGCGACTTCCTCAAGTATCTGAAGGACCCGATGGGCGGCCGCTGATAGCGGACCTGGCCCGGTGAAAACCGGAATGCTTCGGCATTCCGGTTTTTTTGTGTCTGCCAACAGTGTAAAATCTCGGCGGTTTTGTCCCGGGTTTTATTGTGTCCCGGTATCGCCCTGAATCCTGTTTACGGACAACCGAATCTCATGACAGTATCTGATCGCTGGCTGTTGCCGGATGGCGTCGAGGATATTCTGCCGCCTCTGGCCGGACAGATCGAATCCCTGCGCCGGAATGTAATGGACACCTGCCAGCGCTGGGGGTATCAGCTGGTCATTCCACCACTGATTGAATATCTGGAATCCCTGTTTACCGGCACCGGCCATGACCTGGAGCTCCAGACCTTCAAGCTGACCGACCAGCTGACGGGCAGAATGATGGGGCTGAGGGCCGACATGACCCCCCAGGCTGCCCGCATTGACGCCCATACGCTGGGCCAGAACGGGATCACCCGCTTGTGCTACGCCGGGCATGTGCTGCATACCCGCCCACGACACATGCTGACAGGTCGTACGCCGATTCAGGCCGGTTGTGAGCTCTTTGGCAGCAGTTCCGAGTCGGCGGACATGGAAGTGATCAGCCTGATGCTGGAGAGCCTGAGAGTGGCCGGTCTGCACCATGTGCACCTGGATCTGGCACACGTGGCCATTTATGAAAACCTGGTGCGCGAGGCCGGCTTTGACCGGGCGTCCGGTGAGGCAATTTTCGATGCCATGGCGCGGAAATCGGTACCGGAACTGGACCAGTGGCTGGCTGACTGTCCGGCAGGCTCCGCCGGCGAAATGCTGCGGAAACTGGCCCGGGTCAGTGGTGGCCTGGACGCCCTCGCTGAGGCAAAAAGCATTCTTGCCGGTGCGCCGGCCGCGTTGCAGCAGGCTCTGGAGCAACTGGAGCGGGTTGCGGATATGCTGGTCACGCATTTTCCGGAAGTGACTTTCGGTTTCGATTTCTGCGAGCTGCGGGGCTACAACTACCATACCGGCCTGGTCTTTTCCGCCTATGTGCCCGGCCATGGTGACGCAGTTGGCAAAGGCGGCCGGTATGACGCCATTGGCAGTGACTTCGGCAGAGCGCGACCGGCGACGGGGTTCAGCCTGGATATCCGCTCCCTGGCATCCCTGGCGCAGCGTGTCCGCTGCCCGGCCGGCATGATCTGGGCACCGTCAGACGATGACCCCGCTCTGGCTGGCGTCGTCTCCGGGCTGCGGTTGACGGAAACGGTGGTCCGCGCCCTGCCGGAAGACAGCGACACGGATCCCCGTTCCCGGGGGTGCGACCGAATACTTGTAAAGCAGGACGGCCAGTGGGTCGTGGGACACCTGGACTAACCGAGCTGAACGAATCGAGAGAGAATCATGGGTAAGAACGTGGTAGTACTTGGCACCCAATGGGGTGACGAAGGCAAAGGCAAGATCGTCGACCTGCTCACTGATAAGGTGGCCGCCGTCGTCCGCTTCCAGGGTGGCCACAATGCCGGGCATACGCTGGTGATTGAGGGCAAGAGGACAGCGCTGCATCTGATCCCGTCAGGTATTCTTCGCAAGGATGTCCAGTGCCTGATTGGTAATGGCGTGGTGTTATCTCCGGAAGCGCTACTCAAGGAAGTCCGCGAGCTGGAAACCAACGGCGTAGCCGTTCGTGAGCGGCTGAAAATCAGCCTGGCCTGCCCGCTTATCCTGAAAACCCACGTGCGCATTGATCAGGCCAGAGAGCGGGCCCGTGGCGTCGACAGAATCGGCACCACCGGCCGTGGTATCGGTCCGGCCTATGAGGACAAGGTCAGTCGCCGGGGCGTCCGGCTGGGCGATCTCTGTGATCCGCAGAGTTTCAGGGCAAAGCTGCTCGAGATCATGAGCTACCACAATTTCGTGCTGACCGAATATTTTCGTGAGGAGCCGGAAGATATCAATCAGGCACTGTCTGAGCTGATGGCCATGGGTGCGGAAATCCTGCCGATGTCAGCAGATGTTACCGATATCCTGCACGATCTGCGCAAGCACGGCGACCACATCCTGTTCGAGGGCGCTCAGGGCTCGCTGCTGGATATCGATCTGGGTACCTATCCCTATGTCACCTCATCCAACACCACTGCGGGCGGCACCGCGACGGGCACCGGCTTCGGCCCGCTGTTTCTCGACTATGTTCTGGGCATTACCAAGGCTTACACCACCCGGGTGGGGTCAGGCCCGTTTCCCACCGAACTGTTTGACGATATGGGCAGGCATCTGGCAGTCAAGGGCAATGAGGTCGGCACCACGACTGGCCGCTCCCGCCGCTGTGGCTGGTTTGATGCGGTGGCACTGCGCCACGCCATTCAGATCAACAGCGTGTCCGGTATCTGTCTGACCAAGCTGGATGTGCTGGATGGTATGGACACCGTAAAGGTATGCATCGGATACGGGACTCCGGATGGTGAAATATTTCGTCCGCCGATCGGCTGCGATACCTACAAAGACATTGAGCCGGTGTTTGTCGAATTGCCCGGCTGGCAGCAAAGCACTTTCGGCCTGACCTCGCTGGAGCAGCTGCCGGAAAATGCCCTGGCTTATATCCGCTTCCTGGAAGAGCAGATCGAAGCGCCCATTGATATCATTTCTACCGGCCCCGACCGGGTCGAGACGATTATTCTCCGGCACCCTTTCGGGGAATAACTCGGGAATACCGGCTGATCACGGCCTGGTCGCAATCAGTGTTGCCCGTTCTGGCCCGGGATAACCTTCGATGGTTTTCCCGGGGTCGTCCGGGTCCATGAAGTCCGCCAGTGACTGAAACCGCATCCAGTCGGTCCGGCGCTGTTCTGCGGTTGTGGTGACGCTCACATCCACCACCCGGGCATTGCGGAACCCTGTCCGGTCCAGCCATCTCAGGAGGGTGTCGCAACTGGGCAGAAACCAGACATTGCGCATCTGCCCGTAGCGATCTTCGGGCATCAGGCTGTAGCCTTCGGGGCCATCCACCACCAGCGTTTCCAGTACCAGTTCACCACCGGGCCTGAGGGTATCCCTGAGTTCCAGAAGATGATCCAGCGGTGACCGACGGTGATAGAGAACGCCCATGGAGAAGGTCGTGTCGAAGGTTTCCAGCTTGCGGGGCAGGTCTTCCAGACGAATCGGCAGCAGGTCGGCCCTGGGTTCTGGCTCGATATAGCGTTTAACCGCCAGAAACTGGAACAGAAAAAGCAGTCCCGGATCGACCCCGATAACCCGACCGGCACCTTCTCCCAGCATGCGCCAAAGATGGTATCCGGAGCCACAACCCACATCCAGAATCTGACGTCCTCTCAGGTCCGAAAGATGGGGCCGCAGCCGGTCCCATTTCCAGTCCGACCGCCATTCGGTATCAATGTGAATTCCAAAAAAATCGAAGGGTCCCTTGCGCCAGGGCATCAGGCCCCGCAGGCCCGTTGTCAGTTGCTGCTGAACCGGTTCCGACAGCCATTCATCGCTGATCAGAGCGACGGCAGACCGATCGAGCGCAGGACGGGCATCGTTGATTTCCGGGAGAGTCTCCAGCGCGGTGAGCCAGCGAGTGATGTCCCCGTGCGGGCTTTCATCAAAGCGTTGCTGAAGCTGGCGCTCAAGCAGGTTGCGCCAGTCCTGCAGGCCGCTCCGGGTCAGTTCCGCGAACAGGGACGCGTAGCAGTCTTGCCAGTTAAAGCGGGTCATGGGGCTGGGGATTCCGTTCAGGGCGATTTGATGGCCAGCATGGAAACAAAATTGAAGCACTGATACCAGACAATGACTTCTGAAAATCCTGCTGCGTGTAACCGATCCTGGTGTTGCGCCAGGGTTTCCGGCACCAGAACCCGCTCAAGCGCCGAGCGCTTGCGGCTGATTTCCAGGCTGGAGTAGCCATTTGCACGCTTGAATTCGTGATGCAGGCGGGTCTGGATTGCCTGTTCTGCGTCGGACTCAAAGCGGATCTTCTCCGACAGAATCAGGGCGCCGCCGGGGATCGAGGCACCGGCAATGCGCCTGATCAGATCCGTCCGGCGATCCGGTGGTACAAACTGCAGGGTGAAGTTGAGGGTGGTTACCGAGGCCTGTTGCAGTTCGGTATGCAGAATATCTTCGCAGCGCAGAGACACCGGCAGCGAGTGGTCATCCAGAGCGATATGGTGTTCGGCACGCTCGATCATGGCCGGGGAATTATCGACACCAGTCAGGGTGCAGTTGCGGTGGTTGATGCCGTGCCGCATGGCCAGGGTAGAAGCTCCCAGAGAGCACCCGAGGTCGTAGCAGTTGCTGCCGGGCCGGGCATACTGATCGGTGATCACTTCGATCATCGGAATGATGGTGGTATAGCCGGGCACTGAGCGCCGGATCATGTCGGGAAAAACCCGGGCAACCGCAGCATCGAAGCGGAACTCGCCGGATTCCTGCGTGCCGGTAAACAGCCTGTCCTGAGCCTGCGCCGGGCGCTTTGGAGTAGAGGGCATCAGTCGGATTTCCTGTCGTGGCTGGAGTTGTCACTGACCGGCCGGTCGTGGACCGGCGCAGGGCCACGGCTGCAACGCACCCCACGGTTCTTGTAGTCAACCAGAATACCGCGGAAGGACGGGTCGGCGTCCGCCGCAATCGCCAGAAATCCCTGTTCGCAGACGGCATGAAGCTCGGAAGATTTGGGGGACATGCGAAAAGCCTCACCGGGTTCGATATGTATCGCTTCGAATTCCCCGACCGGCACATGATCCTTATTGTCCGAGTGGTCGATTTTGCCGTTGATTTCAAGCACCAGAACGGTCGCCAGCAGAGTGACGACAGCGGTGACAATGAGGCTGTGGATGGTAAATCTGGCTTCAGTCTGGCTCAACGTTGTCTCCAAAATTCAGGATACTCTTATTGATCCGCTTACTTTGTTATTCATCAGTAAAAAGACTCCCTCAGAATTGGCCCGGAATACTGATGGACGGACTCTGCAGGGCTGAAAGCTGCTCCCGCAGTGACAGGATCTGATCCGACCAGAACCTTGGCTGGGCGAACCAGGGGAAAAACCGGGGAAAGGCCGGGTCATCCCAGCGTTTTGCCAGCCAGGCACAGTGGGAAATCTGACGGTAACAACGCAGCGGTTCAATCAGGTGTCTTTCCCGCCGGTTAAAATCACGGAACATCTCGTAGCCTTCCAGCAGTTCCCCGAATTGCTGGCCCCGCTCAGTATCGTCGCCGTTCAGCAGCAGCCAGAGGTCCTGGATGGCTGGTCCATTGCGGCAGTCGTCAAGGTCCACGAACAGCATCTGTTCGTCGCGACAGAGAATATTGCCGGCGTGGCAATCGCCGTGAATTCTCAGGTGGTGGACGTCGCCTGCATCCTCCATGCGGCGCCTGCAGTGCTCGATCAGGTCAGGGATCAGGGAATCCCAGGCCGGCCGGAGATCATCGGGAACCCAGTTCTCAGCAACCAGAAACCGGGTATTCGCCACCATACCTTCAAGCAGATCAAGGGTGGGGCGCGCCGCGAATCTGGCGGTATCCCCCTGGTTGTGAAGCTGTCCCAGCCGCTGACCCAGGCGATACAGGGTATCGGTGACGCTGGTGTCCGGTGCCTGGCCGCCACGCTGGGGAAACACGGCAAACAGGAAGTCGCCACTGCGTGCCAGGGTATCGCCGGAGGCCAGTTTCATTGGTGCAACAACAGGGATGTCGGCCTCCAGAAGCTGGTAGGTGAAGTCATGCTCTTCACGGATCTGGGCTTCGCTCCAGCGCCCCGGCCGGTAGAATTTGGTAATAACCGGAGGCTTGTCTTCCAGGCCGATCTGGTAGACACGATTCTCATAGCTGTTCAACGCAAACAGCCGGCCGTTCACCACAAAGCCGGCGTCTTCCATGGCGTCCAGGATGGTGTCCGGTTTCAGGGCGTCATAGGGATGGCTGCTGGTTTCGGTCATAAAAAGCTCTAGCGCCTTGCTTCCTGGCGGGCTTGCATGCTGCTGAGGTGGTACCAGTTTTCGTCCAGCTCCCAGCGGATGCGGTCAATGCCGCTCTGGCCCAGAACGATGTCGCCGGCACGGGCCTGGACCTGGGCCAGTTCGCGTTCTGCCCGCTGCCACTCCCGGCTGGTATCGGCGAGATTCCGCATGCTGGGGAAAATGGCGTTCAGGGCCTCCCGGGTGGGTGTATCCAGAGAGCGCAGAGAGGTCATGATGGCGGTGCTCCCCTCTACCCTGACCACCCGATGCTGATAGGGATAGCTGGCCACAACAGGGTCCGCCGTCAGCGCCTGGTTGAGGCTGATAACCTCAAACCCGCGCCATCCGAGCCAGCTTACGAATATGGCGGCTACCAGCATCACGATGATGAACTGCTTCCTGTCAGACATTGATTTTCGGCTCCGGGCACTTTCCTGGCTGGCGAGTATAACTTTTTTAAGGGTCTCTCCGGAATGCGATTGGATGTTTTTACGGCGCGAAGGCTTGTACGATACTCATATCGGTAAATACAAGGGGCCAAGGCTCTGATATGGCAAACCCTGAAACTTTCCAGACCCACACAGTTGTCATCGGCGCCGGTGTGGTCGGGCTTGCCACGGCCCGGGCTCTGGCCCGGCAAGGCCGGGAAGTGCTGGTGCTGGAAGCCGGTCAGCGGTTTGGTGAAGGGATATCCTCCCGCAACAGCGAAGTGATCCATGGCGGGCTCTATTATCCGCAAGGCTCCCTGAAGGCGGAGCTGTGCGTACAGGGACGCCAAGCCATCTACGAGTTCTGTGACCAGCGGCACCTTGGCTTCTGGAAATGCGGCAAATGGATTGTTGCCCGCGAGAACGAAGCAGAGCGCCTCATGCAGATCCGCGATCAGGCAGAGAAGAACGGCGTGCCACTTGCGCTATTCAGCGGTCAGTCGATGTCACGGCAGCTTCCGGATATCGTTGCCGACGCCGCGCTGTATTCGCCGGAGACCGGTATTGTCGACAGCCATGCTTTCATGACGGCGCTGCTGGGGGAGCTGGAGGACGCCGGTGGGCAACTGATCTGCCAGGCACCGGTGGCAGGGGTAATGACCGGGGCCGATGGTTACCGGGTGGAAGTCGGCGGGTCGGAACCCTGCTGGCTGAAGGCATCCAACGTTGTCAATTCGGCAGGGCTCGGAGCAGTGCCTCTGGCGCAGGGCTGGGAAGGGATGCCGCCGGACCGGGTGCCGGCCCAGTACTTTGCCCGTGGGGTCTATTTCAGCTATAGCGGGCAACATCCCTTCAGATCCCTGATTTATCCGGTGCCGGAATCCGGTGGCCTCGGGGTTCATCTGACCCTGGATATGGCTGGCCAGGCGCGGTTCGGGCCCGATGTGGAATGGATTGATTCGCCGGAGTACAGCGTTGACCCGCAGCGTGCCGGGACCTTCGCGCAAAGCATCAGCCAGTGGTGGCCGCAGCTCGAGCCGGACAGGCTTCAGCCCGCCTATGCCGGGGTCCGGCCAAAGCTCCATGGGCCCGATGAAACATTTGCGGATTTTCAGATCCAGGGGCCGGAAATGCACGGGCTCCCAGGCGTGGTGCATCTGTTCGGAATTGAGTCACCCGGTCTGACCGCTGCCCTTGCCATCGCCGACCGGGTGGCGGATATGCTTGCTCGGTGATCGGGTTTTAGCCCGGTGTGCGCGCTAACGCCCAGACCTGGATCTCGGTCGTGCCGGCGTTTTTCAGGGTCTGGGCAAGCAGCCGGATGGTAGCGCCGGTGGTGACCACGTCGTCGATGATTGCCACCCGGGCGGGTGGTTGTCCGACCAGTTTGAACACTCCGGCCAGATTGGTCAGCCGCGCATTGCGGTCAAGCCCACGTTGTGACGGCGCCTGGCGGGTTCTGACGGCCAGGCTGGATGACCAGGGCAGGGCAAGCTCATGGCTCAGGTGTTCGGCGATGTCGCAGGCCTGATTGAATCCCCGGGCCCGCCGCCTGGAAGGATGCATGGGAGTGGGAAGGAGCAGTTCAGGTTGCCATTCCGGGTGAGTTGTAAGAGTTGCCGTCAGATGTTGGCCCAGACCTCTCAGCAGGGGGCGGGCAAAGGCTCTCTGGCCCGAGTCCTTGTAGCGGTGAATCATGCGGTCGACGGGGAACCGGTAATGCCAGGGTGCAATAACCCGGGTGAACGGAGGTGGGTTGCGCTGGCATTCACCGCAGGTCATCTGATCACTGGCAAAGGCCAGGGGCAAGGCACACTGTCGGCACTGCCAGCGGTTCCAGGGCAATTCCCCGTGGCATCGGGTGCACAGCCCAAAGCTGGCGGCCGGATCCAGGCAGGCCACACAGACTCCTCCGCTGTTAACCTTTAGTGCCAGCAAGGTTGACAGCGCTTTCAGTCCCTTTATCATTCGTTTATTCGCTATCCATAGCGGTTCACATACTAGGCTGAAAGAAAGTAGGCGGACACGTCCATTCAGGACACGCCGTGAATACATCCATGTAGGCTCGGATGCAGCATCCCTGCTGCATACGGTCCTGAATGGACGTGTCCGCCTACTTTCCAGTTCATTAGTAATAACGATAAATCTAACAGGACCGAATCATGACCGCCACCGCTCCCTTTTCCGAGCCACGCCGCGACTGGACCATGCAGGAAGCCCGCGCTCTGTTCGAGCTGCCTTTCAATGACCTGCTATTCCGGGCCCAGAGCGTCCACCGGGAAAACTTCGACCCCAATGAGGTTCAGGTGAGCACCCTGCTTTCCATCAAGACCGGCGCCTGTCCGGAGGACTGCAAGTACTGTCCCCAGAGCGGTCATTACAACACCGGTCTGGAAAAAGAAAAACTTCTGGAAATCGAAAAAGTGATTGCCGAAGCCAGGGCAGCCAGGGCCAGGGGCGCGTCGAGATTCTGCATGGGCGCTGCCTGGCGCAGTCCGTCCAGGAAAGACATGGGCTACGTGGTGGACATGGTTCGCCAGGTCAAGGCGCTGGGTCTGGAAACCTGCATGACCCTGGGTATGCTGAAACAGGAGCAGGCTGATGAACTGGCCAACGCGGGCCTGGATTATTACAACCATAACCTCGACACTTCCGAGAAATACTACAGCCACATTATCACCACCCGCACCTATCAGGACCGTCTGGACACGCTGGATAATGTCCGTAAAGCAGGCATGAAGGTCTGCTGCGGCGGCATCGTGGGAATGGGCGAAAATCCGGACGACCGGGTAGGGCTGCTGGTCCAGCTTGCCAATCTTCCGCAACAACCGGAAAGTGTTCCGGTAAACATGCTGGTGAAAGTTCCCGGCACGCCCATGGAAGACGTGGAGGATCTGGATCCGTTTGATTTCATCCGCACCATCGCCGTGGCCCGGATCATGATGCCGGCCTCCCATGTGCGCCTTTCTGCTGGCCGGGAAGATATGAACGAACAGATGCAGTCGCTGTGTTTCCTGGCGGGCGCCAATTCCATTTTCTACGGTGAGAAACTGCTGACCACCGCCAATCCGGGTGCCGATGCCGATATGGCCCTGTTCCGGCGCCTGGGCATCCGTCCTGAGCAGCGGCAGCAGGCGCACCCGGAGGAAGCTGAAGAAGAGGCGATTGTCGAGGCCGTGGAGTACGAGCAGAACCGCCACCTGTTCTACGATGCCACCCGCGAATCCGCATAAGGCCGCAGTGCTGATATTCATGTCGGTAGAGGTCAGTCATGCGTGATTTTGTGGCGGAGCTGGAACAACGGAAACACTCGGGGCTCTACCGGGTGCGCCGTCAGATCAGCGGGCCGCAGCAGCCGTTGCTGGTGGCTGATGGCAGGCCTCTGCTCTCGTTCTGCAGTAATGATTACCTGGGGATGGCCTCCCGGCCAGAGCTCTCCCGTGCGGCCGCCGACGCCATGCAAGGCAACGGTCTGGGTGGCGCCGCTTCCCATCTGGTCTGCGGTCATCACGATGCCCATCACCGGCTTGAACAGCGGCTGGCGGCTTTTACCGGTCGCAGCGCGGCGCTGTTTTTCTCCACCGGCTACATGGCCAATATGGGCGTGATATCGGCCCTGGCCGGTCGCGGTGATACCATTTTTTCCGACCGGCTCAATCACGCCTCTATTATTGATGGCTGCATTCTCAGCCGGGCCCGGGTGCGGCGTTTTGGCCATGGCGACCCGGAATCCCTGGAATCCATGCTGAGCCGGACCGGTGGCCACAAACTGGTGGTCACCGACGGTGTCTTCAGCATGGACGGTGATATTGCGCCACTGGCAGAACTTTCCCGTCTGTGTCGCGCCCACGATGCCTTGCTGGTTGTCGACGACGCTCACGGAATCGGTGTTCTCGGGCCTGAAGGGCGGGGCAGCCTTGCCGAACTCGGGCTCACTGAAGACGATGTACCGGTGTTGATCGGCACCCTGGGCAAGGCGGTCGGAAGCAGTGGCGCTTTCGTGGCGGGCCCGGCACTGCTGATGGATTATCTGGTACAGAAGGCCCGCACCTATATTTATACCACCGCCATGCCACCGGCCATCGCCGCTGCAACCTGCGCAAGCATTGATCTGATCGAGCAGGAGCAGCATCGCCGGGATCACCTGGCCACGCTGATTGCCACTTTCCGTCAGGGCGCACTGGCTCTGGGGTATGAGCTGATGCCGTCGCGAACCCCCATTCAGCCCATTATGGTTGGTGATAACTGGACCGCACTGGCGTTAAGCCAGGCGCTTGAGGAGCGGGGTCTTCTGGTTACTGCGATTCGCCCGCCGACCGTGCCGGAAGGGCAGGCGCGTTTGCGGGTGACGCTCAGCGCTGCCCACAGCCGGGATGATCTGCAGCAGTTGCTGAACGGGTTGGCGCAGTGCCGTCATCTCCTGCAGACCGGCGAAGAGCAGGCGGTATGACCGGTTCAGCGAATTCCGACGCCCTTGCAGAGACCGGATCTGCAGCCCGGGTGGCGCCAGGCAAAGCGGCGATCGCACGGGACTTCGGGGCGGCATCAGCAACCTACAACCCCGCGGCCAGACTCCAGCGCTATATGGGCCAGGTGATGCTTGATCAGGTCACCGAGCTTCCCGCCAGCGGCGATCTCACCCCTGTGGCCCTGGATCTTGGTTGTGGCACCGGCTGGTTCACCGGTGAACTGGGCGAGCGCTCGATGGCGGGGCAGACCATCGGAGCGGATCTTGCCCCCGGCATGCTTCAGTTTGCCCGTTCGGCCTGCTCCCCGGGGCTGCAATGGCTGGTGGCCGACGCAGAAGCGCTGCCGCTGGCCAATAGCAGTGTGGATCTGATTTTCAGCAACCTGATGATTCAGTGGTCGCAAAACCCCTGCCGTGTGCTGTCGGAATGCCGGCGGGTGCTCCGGCCCGGCGGGCAGCTGCTGATCTCCACGCTGCTTGATGGCACCCTGGCTGAGCTTAAAGAGGCCTGGGGCCTGGCTGACCCTGGCCACCAGCACGTGAATCGTTTCGACTCTGCCGGGGATTACCAGCGCTGGGCCGCTGAGACTCTGCCGGCTCCGACTCTGGCCCTGGAAACGGTGAGCCTGGACTATCCCTCGCCCATGGCCCTGCTGTCAGAGCTGAAAGCCATTGGCGCGGGTTTCAAGGGTGCCTCCCGGCGTTCCAGTGCCACAGCCCCCGGACGCCTGCGGGCTATGTGCCGTCATTACCCGGTTGCAGATGATGGACAGATTTATGCAAGTTACCAGGCGGCGTGGTTGAGCTGTCGACTCCCCGAGTAATCAGTAAAGGCGAATGGATGGCGAAGAGAAGCTTTTTTGTCACCGGCACCGATACCGGTGTTGGCAAGACCCTGGTGTCGGCTGCAATCCTGCTGGCGGCCGGAAACAGAGGCCTGCGAACCCTGGGTATGAAACCCGTGGCCTCAGGGTGCGATTCAACGCCGGACGGGTTGCGCAACGAGGACGCACTGACACTGATAAGGGCGATGACCGAGCCACTGGCCTATGAGCAGGTTAACCCCGTTGCCCTGCAACCTGCTATTGCCCCTCATGTTGCGGCGGCCCGGGCTGGCCGGCAGCTGACGGCCGCAAGGCTTGTGGGGTTCTGTCGGGGGTTGCAGATGCGCCCGGCAGATCTGTTACTGATCGAGGGTGCCGGTGGCTGGCGGGTGCCGCTTAATGACCGGGAAACCTATTCAGCCGTGCCGGTGTCGCTGCAGCTGCCGGTGATTGTGGTGGTGCCCCTCAGGCTGGGTTGCATCAACCATGCGTTGCTGACGGCAGAGGCGATACGCCGGGATGGTCTGGCGATTGCCGGCTGGGTTGCCAACCGCCCGGACCCTCAGCCGATGGAATCCGAACACGAGACCCTGGCCTATCTTCGGAATCACCTCGGGGCCCACTGCCTGGGAGTGCTGCCCTGGCAGGAGCAAGCCGACCCGGCAGTGCTGGCGCAAACATTGTCCCTGGAAGTTCTGTTTGAAAACTGATCAGTTTTGTGGCTAAATCTAGAGTGTCAGCCATCTTGGAATGAGTCGTTATGATCAGTAACACGCTCGGAATCGGTATCCAGGGAGTGCAGGAGGGTCTTCAGGGTATGGAGGCGTCTGCCCGCAAGATCGCCCGCGGTGGCGCTGACGGCCCGCAGGGCACTGCAGCAGATGGGGCAGGGGGTTTGATTGAACCTGTTATCGATCTGAAGCTCTATGAGCGCAGCGTGCAGGCATCGGCCCAGATTGTCAGAACAGCGGACGAAACCCTTGGAACCCTGCTGGATATTAATGCCTGACCCGGCGGCCGGTCTTTCCGGTTTGCCCTCTGAACCTCAGTGTCTGTCATGATAACCGTCACGCCATCCCCGTCCATGACGCCAGCGCCGGCCCGGGCCAATGCCCAGCAGGGTCTGGATTCCGCCCAGCTCGAGCAGCTGACCGAACTCAAAGCCCGTGACCGCGAAGTCCGTGCCCATGAAGCCGCCCATCAGGCTGTCGGCGGGCAGTATGCGGGCGCCATTTCCTATGTCTACCAGCGTGGACCGGACGGAGCGCAGTACGCCGTCGGCGGCGAGGTGTCCATTGATACCTCTGTTGTTGAAGGCGACCCTCAGGCCACCATCGAAAAAATGCGCATCGTGCGCTCGGCGGCTCTGGCGCCTGCCGAGCCTTCACCCCAGGATCGTGCGGTTGCTGCCCAGGCTATGCAGATAATGCTGCAGGCGCAGTCGGACCTGGCGGTGGATCGCGCCGGCGAAGATGAGGCCAGTGCCGGCTCGGGCGCCCCGGTCAGAATCAACCGGGATGCTTCCGAAGCCTATCAGTCGGTATCCGGCCTTGGCGGGGCAGATGAAGCCGGGCGCAACTCCGGAGTTTTTCAGGCAACGGCCTGATACTTATGAGCAGGAAAGCAGGCGGACACGTCCATTCAGGACACGCCGTGAATACCCCTGCGGGGTCCAGCCCGCAATCACAGATTGCGGTCGTGAGTCTGTCGCATGAAGCTTTGCTTCATAAACGCTCGGACTCACCCATGAGGCTCGGATGCAGCATCCCTGCTGCATACGGTCCTGAATGGACGTGTCCGCCTGCTTTCTTTCAGCTTGGTATGACCTCTCAATCTCACTGCCTGCCCCGCGTAATCGCAAAATCTGTGAACAAAACCCCCTACAAATTTCGACGCTTGCTATTGACAATTCTGTGTTCCTAAACGTATGTTTCAAACAAGTGTTTAATTTGCGGTCCGGCCATGTTCCCGGGCTACGCGGTTAGACCGGCAAGAACAACGTGATGCTGCCTGCGTGGCCGCGAATGATCATCCGAGGTGAAGCACAATGCCTGATTACAAAGCGCCCCTGCGCGACATCAAATTTGTAATGTCCGAGTTGCTCGACAGCGAGCAGCATTACGCCAGTCTGAACGGTGGCGAGGATGCCACCCCGGATATGGTAGACGCCATTATTGCGGAGGGAGCCAGATTCTGTGAGCAGGTACTGTCACCACTGAATCAGGTAGGCGACCGCGAAGGATGCAAACTCACTGATGGCAATGTGAAGACCCCGACCGGTTTCAAGGAAGCTTACCAGCAGTACGTGGAAAGCGGCTGGCCGTCCATGACCGCCGATCCGAATTACGGTGGCCAGGGCCTTCCTCACTCGCTCGGTCTGGTGATGAGCGAGATGGTCGGCACCTCTAACTGGTCTTTCGGCATGTACCCGGGCCTGAGTCATGGCTGTACCAACACTATCGAGACCCACGGCTCGGAAGAGCACAAGCAGACCTACCTGACCAGGCTGATCAGTGGTGAGTGGACTGGCACCATGTGCCTGACCGAATCGCACTGTGGCTCTGATCTGGGTACTCTGCGTACCAGGGCCGCGCCGAATGCCGATGGCTCCTACAGCATTACCGGAACCAAGATCTTTATCTCTGCCGGCGACCACGACATGGCAGAAAACATCGTGCACGTGGTGCTGGCTCGTCTGCCGGGTGCGCCGGAAGGCACCAAGGGAATTTCCCTGTTTATCGTGCCCAAGCGCCTGCCGAACGAAGATGGCTCCGCTGGCGATCGCAACGCGGTTTCCTGTGGTTCCCTTGAGCACAAGATGGGCATTCATGGTAACGCCACCTGCGTGATTAACTTCGACGGTGCCAAAGGCTGGCTGATCGGGCCGGAAAACCGGGGCCTGAACTGCATGTTCACCTTCATGAACACCGCCCGTATCGGTACTGCTATCCAGGGTCTGGGCGCCGCCGAACTGGGCTTTCAGGGTTCTCTGGCCTACGCCAGGGATCGCCTCGCCATGCGCTCGCTGAGTGGCCCGAAGAATCCTGACGGTCCGGCTGACCCGATCATTGTTCATCCGGACGTACGCCGCATGCTGCTGACCCAGAAGGTCATTGCTGAAGGCGCCCGGGCCCTGATCTATCTGGCTGCCCAGCAGGCCGACCTGGTCGACGGTGGCAGGACCGAGGAAGAACGCAAAGCGGCCGATGAAGTCCTGGGCTTCCTGACCCCTATCGCCAAGGCCTTCCTGACTGAAATCGGTTTCGAGTCGGCGAATTTGGGCATGCAGGTATTCGGTGGTCACGGTTTTATCTCTGAATGGGGCATGGAGCAGAATGTCCGTGACGCCCGTATCGGCATGATTTACGAAGGTACCACCGGTATTCAGGCGCTTGATCTGCTGGGCCGCAAGGTGCTGATGACCCGGGGCGAATCCCTCAAGGGCTTCACCCGCCAGGTTCACCTGTTCTGCAAGGAAAATGCCGACAACGAACAACTCAGGGAATTCATCGAGCCGCTGGCGGCGATCAATAAAGAATGGGGCGAGCTCACCACAAAGGTTGGTATGACGGCGATGCCGAATCGCGAGGAAGTCGGTGCCGCATCTGTGGATTACCTGATGTACTCGGGTTACGCCGTATTCGCGTATCTCTGGGCGCGGATGGCCAAAGTTGCTCTGGACCGGATGGTTGAAGGTACCACAGAGGAGATGTTCTACAATGCCAAGGTGCAGTCAGCCCGGTTTTACTTCCGGCGCATGCTGCCAAGGGCCAGGACTCACGCAGAAGCCATGCTGGCTGGCGCTGACAGCCTGATGGACATGCCCGAGGAAGCCTTCGCCTTTTAACGCGGGGTGGGATGTTACTAATGAAGATAGAAGCAAGCGTACAGGGACGTATTTACAGCGTGTTCTGGAAAGACCTGTCCGCTTGCTTGAGCACGGATAAGTAAAATCCCGGCAAAGACTCATGAGACGGCGGGCTTATTGAGTTAGAATGGCGGCCCTTGCTCGATTGAATGACGATTGGATTCTGGAGACATTAGATGGCTGATTATCAGGCGCCCCTGCGTGAAATGCGTTTTATTCTGAATGAGGTGTTTGATGCACCCGCACTCTGGGCATCCCTGCCGGGAGTGGCGGAAAACTTAGACCCGGAGACGGCCGACGCCATTCTCGAAGAAGCCGCAAAAATCACCAGTGGCGTACTCGCCCCTCTGAACCGCGAAGGGGATGAGCAGGGCTGCAGTTGGAAGGACGGGGAAGTCACCACCCCGGAGGGCTTCCGCGAAGCCTACCAGACTATTGTGGAAGGCGGCTGGAACGGCCTGGGGGGCAATCCCGAGTTCGGTGGTATGGGAATGCCGAAGACCCTTGTGGCCCAGTTTGAAGAGATGATGCAGGCTGCCAACATGGCTTTTGGTCTGGCACCGATGCTGACAGCGGGCGCTTGCCTGGCACTGGATGCCCACGGCAGCCAGGAACTCAAGGAAAAGTACCTGCCGAATATGTATTCCGGCGTCTGGTCCGGCGCGATGGATCTGACCGAGCCCCATGCCGGTACCGACCTTGGCATTATCCGCACCAAAGCCGTGCCCAATGATGATGGATCCTACAGCGTCACAGGAACCAAGATCTTTATTACCTGGGGCGAGCATGACATGGCCGAAAACATTGTCCATCTGGTGCTGGCGAAGCTACCGGATGCACCGAAAGGCCCCAAGGGCATCTCAATGTTCCTGGTCCCCAAGTTTCTGGTCAAAGGCGACGGCTCTCTGGCCGATCGCAACCGGTTAAGCTGTGGTTCTCTGGAAAAGAAAATGGGCATCAAGGGCTCTGCCACCTGCGTCATGAATTATGATGGCGCAAAGGGCTGGCTTGTGGGGGAGGAAAACAAGGGCCTGGCGGCGATGTTCACGATGATGAACTATGAGCGTCTTGGCGTTGGCATCCAGGGCATGGGCGCGGCTGAGGCCTCACTGCAGAGCGCTCGCGAATACGCCCTCGAACGTATCCAGAGCCGCGCTCCTACGGGTCCGCAGCAGCCGGAGAAAGCCGCAGACCCGATTCTGGTGCATCCGGACGTGCGGCGCATGCTGCTAACCATGAAAGGCTATGTTGAAGGTGGCCGCGCCTTCTCTACCTATGTGGCCCAGTGGCTGGATATATCCAAGTACTCGGAGGACGACGGGCGCCGCAAGCAGGCCGAAGGCCTGGTTGCCCTGTTGACCCCGGTCGCCAAGGCTTTTCTGACCGACCGGGGTCTGGACACCTGCATCCTCGGCCAGCAGGTATTCGGCGGCCACGGCTTCATCCGCGAGTGGGGCCAGGAGCAGCTGGTACGCGACTGTCGCATCACCCAGATCTATGAAGGCACCAACGGCATCCAGGCACTGGATCTGATGGGCCGGAAAGTGGTGGGCAGCCAGGGGAAGCTGTACGAACTGTTTGCCGAAGACGTAGCGTCGTTTATTGAGGAAAACAGCGGTAACCCGGCACTGCGACCCTACCTCGAACCCCTGGCCGCAGCCTTTGAGCGTTTGTCAGACGTCACCGAGCATGTCATCAGTCAGGCGTCTGACAACCCGGATTCAGTGGGGGCAGCGTCGGTTGATTACCTGGATCTGTTCGGCCTGACCGCCCTGGGCTATATGTGGGCGAAAATCGTCAAAGCTGCAGCCGAAAAAACAGAGGGGGACAGCTCCGGCTTTTACAGCGGGAAGGTCAAGACTGCGCGCTTCTACTTCGACCGCCTGTTGCCAAAGACGGTTGCGCTGGCTGAGAGCATACGCAGTGGCAGTGAGTCAATGATGGCGCTGACGGCGGAAGAGTTCTGATCGGGCCCGGGGCCCGTCAGGGCCCGCTCAAACCTACTTGAGGCGATTACGCAGTTTTTCGTAGGACTCTTTCAGATCTTCGCCCAGTTCGCGGGTTTTTTCGCGAACGTCTTTCGATGCGTTCTCGGTATCATCCCAGAGCTCATCAACCCGGCCCCGGAATTTTTCCCAGCTTTTTTCAAGATCGTTCCACTCATCTTTTGCCTCTTCATTGGCAAGATGAAGCTGAACTTTTGCTTCGTCGCGGTAGGTTCTGATTTTCTCGGAAAGCTGCTTCAGTTCGTCGCGTAAACTCATGGTCAAACCTCCTGTTTGATTATGGAGCCTCTGAACAACTCCTGGATCGCCTCTGGCTTGCAGAGCAATTCACAATCAAGGCGCGGCTTTGCAGGAATGTCTGGACCTTGCAAAAAGCCGCAACGCGGAGTGTGAATTGCTCTGCAAGCCCCGAAGGGCGCGCTCTGAAGGCTGCATCTGCGGCGTTGCGACTCTTGCCAAGGGCTACGGCCATTGGCGGCGAGC
>Ga0102937_1000090_pt1 | contig 35033 bp, 29 predicted proteins | sample SalPonR2_B_D1_MG_FD_78213 | JGI IMG/M metagenome (GOLD analysis project Ga0102937, IMG submission 78213) | Salt pond soil microbial communities from South San Francisco under conditions of wetland restoration - Salt Pond MetaG R2_B_D1_MG | ecosystem: Environmental > Aquatic > Marine > Intertidal... | reverse complement strand
GGGGGGCTTATCGCCAATATTGCCGGGGTGCTTTCCGAACAGGCCGATGTCCGGAGCTGGAATATGCTGCCTTCCTCCATTCAGGTAGCAAGGCTGGTGGCGCCTCTGGATGCTCCGCTGCAGATTGTGGAAAAGGATTTGCTGTTACCGGCGCTGAACAGTTCTGGCGCGCGGGGTTACGGTGTCGTGCTGGTAAACAGTCTGAATAACCGTCTGCTCAGTTATCCGCCCCACGAAGGTCTTGAACCCATTGAAGGACAGTCAGATGAACAATAAACCTGTTTTCAGTCCGGCGGTGATCCGGCCCCGGGCGCTGGTCGGTTTCCTGGTGTTCCTGGGCCTGCTGGTCATGTCCGGGTGCAGCTCCAGACCCGAAAGGCCGGATTGGCTGAATAATCCTGCAGCTGCCTATCCGGCGGCCACGCATCTGGCGGCGACCGGATCAGCGGATGACCGGCAAACCGCCGCAGACCGGGCCATCAGTAACCTGGCCAAAATATTCGAAGTGGAGGTCCGGGAGCGTTCGACTGATTTCAGCAGCGCCCGGGTGAACACGGTCCAGGGGCAGCAGCAGGTCAGCAACGAACAGCGCATTACCCGCGCCGTGAGCACCGGGGCCAGACATGTGCTGCAAGGCGCGAAGGTGGTTGAGTACTGGCAGGATGAAAATAATCCGGGACAGGTTCACGCCCTGGCGGTACTGGCAAAACCACCGGCCGCCAGCCGCTTCCGCCAGTCCATACTGGCAGCTGATCGTGAGATCAGGGATCTGATTCGCTATGCCAGTGTCACCGCCAGTAACCCTCTGGCGGCGCTCAATGCCCTGAAACAGGCCGGCAGTGCCCAGATCCGGCGTGATCAGCTCAACCAGAACCTGATGATCGTCAGCGATGGCGGCGGCATTACCGGGCCGTACGACCAGGCGGCCATCGATGAACTCATCCGCAATGCGCTGGGGGCCTTGCCGGTTATGGTGCAGGCCGCCGACCCATCGGTGAAAGCGGAGCTTCAGCGGGCCCTGACCAGCCTCGGTGTCAAGACCGTGGCACAGTCAGACTATGTCCTGAGCGGGTTTACCGATCTGGCACCGGTCAGCGAACAGCAGGGCTGGTTCTGGCTGCGCGGATCCTACGAACTGATGCTGCAGCACAGGGGTACCGTCATGGCCAAAAAACGCTGGCCAGTGAAGATCTCTGCCGCCGACCCCGGTCTGTTGCAGCAGCGGGCCCGGGATGAGCTTAACCGGCAGTTGCCGGGACATGTGTTTGAGTTGCTGTCCACTGAGCCGGAGTGAGCCGGACGCTTGTAACAGGCACGCGACCAGTCGCCTGAGCCGCCCGGCAGCGGGATTATCGGTCAGCTTTCAGGTTAATCTGCTTCGAGCCTGTCGGGGTGGCCTGGCCGCTTCTGCCTTTGACTACGTACTCAACTGTGCCGCCCGACTTTAAAAAAGCCGCAGTTTGCTCTTCAATCGCAGCGGTGGTCAGTGTTGCCTGTGCTGGTTTCTTGCTCATTACCCTCTCCCGGTTGCCAGTTGGCCCATTCGCCAGCTCTGACCCGCCATCATAACTGAAAGCGGAAAAATTTGCTGGAGTGATTGAGCAGAGCGGATTGCCACCTTAATATTGCAGTTCCGGTGGGGCTGCATGCCAGCAGAACGGGTTGCTCCCGCCCCGCTATACCAGCATGGGTAAGCCCGGCTCAGAGCCCGGGCACTACGAGGTGATTATGTCCAGGAAAGCAACCGGTTGGATAGTGAGTCTGGCTTTCGTCGTGATCGTCGGCGGTATGCTCTATACCTTTACGGGCAGAGTCATCAGTACCGATCTGTCGGTGATCGGCGAAGGCCGTCCGGTAGCCGTACTGGCCTTCGAGAGTTATTCTCCGCAGGGCATGCAGGCGATGGATCAGATCAATATTATCAGGGACGATTTTGAAGACCGGCTGACATTCCGGATCGCATCCATCGGCAGTCCCGACGGCGATCGCTTTGTGGCAAGGCACGGGATAAGAGACGGTATTCTGGTCGTCCTCGGCGGTGATGGCGAGGTATTGGATATGTGGGGCGTGGTTGGGGATACCGCCACTCTTGCCCGCAAACTGAATACGGCGCTGGAGTGAGGCCGGAACCGCCGGCCTTTGCAGCACACAGCTGTTAATGTATTCGCGGGTCAGGGTCAGATGCTTCTGGGCGCCTCTTTGAGCAGCACCCCGCTGATACGCCACTGCTCATCGCTTTTCACCATACGATAGACGGCGCGCCAGTGTTTACCCTCCGGCCCTCCGAGGCGAACGATCTGGATCTGGAAACCGGTATGGGGAACCCTTTCCATGAACTCGATTGACGTGGCCTGGTACACCGGCCGATAGGACAACCTGACCATATTGTAGAAGGTGTCCACCGAGCCGGACTGGCGTTTTATGCCTTCGGATGCAAAGGTCCAGGCAGCGTCTTTATCGTCGTTGGCAAATGCTTCAATCTGGGAAAGGATGACGTCCTGAATGGCCTCGTCGATTTCATCACTGGTTGCCGGCCTGGCAAGAATTGCCAGAGCGATAACAACAGCGAAGGCGGATGTCGTTAAGGTGAGCGATTTCATGGCCGCGTCTCCGGAAGAACCTACCCTTGATTTACGTAGCATGCCCCCGGTCGGATTGAAAAATCAACGCAGCGACGAGCCGGGTTACCCCTCATGGCACGCCCGGGCGGCTATTCCGACCCGACACTGCTACAGTAAGTCACGAATTTTCAAGAGGAATAATATAGATGGCCGAGGTCAAGTCACATCCTCAGAAATTGCTCCTTTTTTACCTGAATGACCAGCGGCTTTTTGGCCTGGGCACCCTGAAGATCCGGGAAATCATGCCTTATACGCCGCTGGCACGGCTGCCCAAAAGCCACGAAGCGGTCATTGGTGCCATGAATTTTCGCGGTTCGACAGTTCCTGTGATTGATATGGCTTATGCCGTGGGTTATCCAGCCATGAGTCAGCAGGACCGGCAGCATGCTTCCATCATCGTAACCGATGTTCAGCGCCAGGAAATCGGGTTTCTGGTCCGTAGCGTGAGCAAGATTATCGAAACCGAGTGGAAAGAGGTGTTGCCACCCCCGAAAAGCCTTGGCGACCGGGCCTTCATTACCGGCCTGATCAAACTGGACAGTGAGGTCATCCAGCTGCTGGACGTCGAACTGCTTCTGGCACGGGTCTACCCCGAATCGGTCGACCCGGCCGAGGTGGTGTTGACCGATGTGCAGCGGGAAACTCTCAAGGGTTTGAACATATTACTGGTGGACGATTCCCAGGTGGCCCGGAAGCAGTTGTCTGACGCACTGGATAGCAAGGACGTTACCTATTCCGTCACCACCAACGGCCAGGATGCACTGGACCGGCTGCTGCAAGCGGATGGCGAGGGCAAGGCCATCGATATTCTGGTCAGCGACATTGAAATGCCCGGTCTGGATGGTTACGAACTGACGTTCAATATTCGTGATCAAGGGTCGCTGAAACAGCCCTACATCATTCTTCATACCTCGCTGAACAGCGAAATGAGCGTGAGTTACGCCACTCAGGTCGGTGCAGATGAAGCGCTTACCAAGTTTGACGCGGAAGAACTCCTGCACGCCATTCTCCGGGGCGCGCAAGGCCAGTAGTCAGCCGGAGCAGCAGGTGGGCCAGGGTGCCCTGATCCGGCACGGGATACAAAAAATAACATGTAGTGCTGGAAAAAAAACTAACCTGAGCGAATTTGATGGAAAAATGAGACTGCTTTTGCAGCTGGCCTGAAACTGCCCTGCGATCAGCCGGGCCTGGGAGTTCTTTGATGACAATAAAACAGCGTTTGATGGGTATGGCAGGTGTCGGGATTCTGCTTTTCCTGATAATCGGGGGTGTCGGGCTGTTCGGGCTGAATCTGCTTGATGACTCTGCCACCGATATGCGCTCGAAGAGTCAGATTCTTGCCAACCATCTTACTGCCGACATGATGCACGACGCCCTCAGTTCCGATGTCATGGGGGCCCTGGTTGCCAGGGGAACAGGAGACGAGCAGACACTGAGCCTGGCGAAGCAGGCCGAGCTTGAGCATTCCGCTGTTTTCCGCGAAATGCTCGCCGCGAACCGGACGCTCATAACCGACGAGAAGACATTGGAGGCGCTGGAGCAGGTGCTGCCAACGCTGGAAAGCTACATAGCCTCGGCTGAACGGATTATTGACCTGGCATCCGCCAATTACCAGCAGGCTATCTCGGCTTTGCCTGCCTTCCGGGCCGCCTACAACCGGCTTGCCGAGGACATGGAACAGCTTACCGGACTGATCGACGAGGGCGCATCGGAAGTGCATGCCAGAGCCGGCGAAGTGGCGGTGCTTAGTAAATGGCTGATCGCGATCTCGTTTGCCGTCGTCGGGCTGTAGAAGCTGGTGATTTCATGGCTGGTGAATACCCGGATCACAAAGTCACTGGATGCGCTGGTTGCCGGACTGGAAGCAGCCGCCACAGGGGATCTGAGCCACCCGATAAAAGTCGCGGGGAAAGATGAAATTGCCCGCGCAGCAAGCGCCCTTGAGACCATGCGCAGTAATCTTTCCAGTATGGTCGATGACATCACCCGCTCCGCGGGGAGTCTGTCTGAGGCCTCTGTGAGCCTGACCGAAACGGCAGGCCAGACCCGGGACGGGGTTTCCCGGCAGCAGGCGGAAATTTCCCGGGTTGCGGCTGCGATGCACGAAATGTCAGCCACGGCGCAGCATGTTGCCGATAACGTCACCCATACCTCGACAGCGGCCGGAGAGGCCAACCGGGAAGGCACCACCGGTGCTGACGTGGTGGGAACGACGATTGATGAAATTCAGCGCCTTGCGGCCCAGATCGAGGACAGCGCTGCAACCGTTGACCGCCTGAATGAGGACAGTGGCGAGATTTCTCATATTCTGGACACGATCACCGGTGTTGCCGAGCAGACCAATCTGCTGGCGCTCAATGCGGCTATCGAGGCAGCCAGGGCCGGAGAGCAGGGCAGGGGCTTTGCCGTGGTGGCCGACGAGGTGCGGACGCTGGCTGGCCGTACCCAGGAGTCCACGGAACAGATCAAAAAGACCATCGAGAAGCTTCAGGGCGGCTCAAGCTCCGCCGTGAACGCCATGGAAAAGAGGCGTGATCAGGCCGGCAGAGCGGTTGAGCAGGCCCGCAAGGCAGGTCATTCCCTCCAGTCCATTGTCCGTAGTGTGGCGGAAATCAACGACATGAGTGCCCAGATTGCCAACGCTGCCGAGCAGCAGAGTTCAGTGGCAGAGGATATCACCCGATCACTGGAGGATATTGACCGGAGGTCGCAGGAGGCATCGAAGGAGATAGCGGCGACCTCCTCGGCAGCGGCCGACATCTCCCGAATTGCGGACGGGCTTTCCCGGGCAGTTGGCCGATTCCGGCTGTAAATCTGCCTGCCTCAAGGCTGGCCCGAAGCAGCGCCGGGGAGCCGCCCGGCGACGCCAGGGTTTTACGGTTCTCAGGCAGTGGAATCGATCAGTTCAAGAGCCTTGCGAATATCTGCCGGAATTGGCAATGACCTGTTGCTGCTGCGGTCTACAAAGACGTGAACCATTTCCCCGACCGCGGCAGCATCGTTTTCGCCCTCCCGGAAAATCGCCACTTCGTAGGTGACCGACCTGGTTCCGGTTCTGAGTACCCGCAGCCCTGCCGCCAGTGTTTCCGGATAGGCAACGGGCTTTTTGAACTGGCAGCTTGAGCTGACCATGAAACCCACGACCGGGGCATCATGGATATCCAGGCCACCTTCGTCGATCAGATAGCGGTTGATGACCGAATCGAAATAGGAGTAGTAGGTCACGTTGTTGACGTGGCCATAGATATCGTTGTCCATCCAGCGGGTGAGGATGGGATAGAAAACAGGATAGTCGGCTCGTTGCATGGTTAAATCTGCTTGCTGGCATCAAAAAGAATGACCTGGCGGATGGCTTTGCCGGCCGCCAGGCGCTCGAAGCCTTCATTGATCTGGTCCAGGGTCAGGGTATCACTCAGCAGTCTGTCTACCGGCAGGCGCCCCTGCCGGAACAGGCTGATATAGCGGGCCACATCCCGCACCGGTACGCAGCTGCCGACATAGCTGCCCTTCAATGTGCGTTCTTCTGCCACCAGGCTTACCTGCTGAATCGATACCTTGCGATCCGGATGAGCCAGTCCGCCGGTAACGGTGAGCCCCCCGCGCCGGGTGATCCGGTAGGCAAGCTCGAGGGCTTTTTCCGAGCCGGCCATTTCGATGGCGCAATCGACTCCGCCGCCCGTCAGGTCACGGATCTGTTCAGGGCAATCGGGGTTTGACGGATTGAACCCGTCGCTTGCCCCCAGCGCTCTTGCCATGGTCAGTTTGTCATCGTCCAGATCCACCGCAATGACCTGGCCGGCCCCGGCGACCAGGGCCCCCAGCACACTATTCAGGCCGACGCCGCCCAGCCCGATCACCGCCACGGTCTGTCCCGGTCTTATACCGGCAGAGTTGATGGCGGCGCCAACGCCAGTCAGCACCGCACAGCCGAACAGGGCCGCGTGTTCAAACGGCAGTGACTTATCAATCCGGATCAGGGAGTTGCGGGAAACCACCGCATGATCGGCAAAGGCAGAGACACCCAGATGATGGTTGACGGGGGTCCCGTCAACCCGGTGCAGGCGGTGTCCGCCCCCGATAAGGCTGCCGGCGTTATTGGCCAGAGCAGCCGGTTCGCAGAGCGCAGGCCGGCCTTCGGCGCAGGGGGCGCAGTGGCCACAACTCGGGACGAATACCGTGACCACATGGTCGCCCGGCGCAAGGTCAGTCACACCGGGCCCTACGGTTTTCACCACACCGGCAGCTTCGTGGCCAAGCGCCATGGGAACCGGGCGTGGACGGTTGCCGTCGATCACCGACAGGTCCGAGTGGCAGAGCCCGGCGGCTCTGATCTGCACCAGCACTTCGTGATCACCCGGGGGGTCCAGCTCAAGCTGTTCGATGGCAAGGGGCTGGCTGCTGGTGTAGGGTCGGTCGCTGCCGACTGCCTGCAGGACTGCTGCGCGAATTTTCATAAGGGTTTTCCCGTTGTTTTGTGCGCAATATTGGCAAGGTACTCATTTTGTGAGGCGAACGGAAGAAGGGCTCCGGGCCGGTTAACAAATAAAATCATATTCAAGATTCCGCTATTCCAGCCGATGCATATAATGCAGTCAACGAGTAACTGCCCCGGCAAAGGAGGACTGGATAAATGCGGAAGAATCTTCCCGTAACCGATACCGAATGTAAATTTCCGGAATCACAGAAACTTATCTCATCCACGGACTTGCGGGGCAAGATCCAGCACTGCAACGATCCGTTTGTTGAAGTCAGCGGTTATTCGCGGGATGAGCTTATCGGCCAGCCTCACAATATCATTCGCCATCCCGACATGCCCCCTGAAGCCTATGAGAAGATGTGGTCGTATCTCAAATCGGGAAAGCCCTGGATGGGCCTGGTAAAGAACCGTTGCAAGAATGGTGACTATTACTGGGTCAGCGCCTACGTCACGCCGGTGACCGAGAATGGTGAGGTGGTCGGTTACGAGTCTGTTCGCTCGTGTCCGAAACGCGAGGATGTGGAGCGGGCAGCCAGGCTCTACGCAAGGATCCGCAATGGCAAGACCGGCACCCCATTGCGGAGAAGGCTGAACCCGAGTGCCCTGTTCCTGGCGTCTGTGTTTATTGTTGCTGCGATCATGTTCGGCTTCGGTTTTCAGCTCGGGTCTGAAGTTGTGCTTTCAATTGGCGTGATTGCCTACGCCATCTGGGTGAACCTCTCCAAGCGCCGGCTCCTGAGTTCAATTACCGAGCTTATGGAAAAGTCATTTACCGATGATCTGGCCGCCCTGAGCTACACCGATGATGACCTGCCTTTGGGGCGGATCAAGGTTGCGGTGCGGGCACAGCAGGCCCATCTTGATGCCGTTCTGACCCGGATCGAGGATTCGGCTGGCAAGGTCAAGAGCGGTTCCATGCGTGGCCTGGAGGTGATGTACGAAGCGCAGGAAGCGCTGCGCCAGCAGCAGGCGGAAACCGAACAGGTGGCTGCCGCAGTCCATGAGATGTCCCAGACCATTACCGAAGTATCATCCAATGTGCAGCAGACGGCGGCCAAGGCCGAAAATGCCCGTGAGTTCGCCAGCCAGGGATCATCGGTCGTGGCCGCGACCCGGGAAGCCATTGAGAATCTGAAGTCTACGGTCCATGACATCAGCGAATCAGTCACCGAGCTGGCCTCGGAAACCAGCAGAATCGCCGGTGCCGCCAGGATCATCGAGGATATTGCCGAACAGACCAACCTGCTGGCTCTTAATGCTGCCATCGAGGCGGCGCGTGCCGGTGAGCATGGCCGGGGGTTTGCCGTGGTCGCGGACGAAGTGCGCAACCTCGCCCGCCGTACTCAGGACTCTACCGGGGAAATCCACGGCATTATCGGAACCCTGGAGTCACGCGCCTCCAACTCGGTGACGATTGCCAAAGAGGGTAATTCGGCCGCGGACAGCGGCCTTGAGAAGATGCTCGAGGCCGAAAGTACACTCAAGGAAATCGCTGAATCGGTCAACACCATTGCCGAAATGGCAACGCAAATGGCAGCTTCTGTCGAAGAGCAGGCGCAGGTGGCTGATCAGATCAACGAGCAGGTTGAGCAGATTTCTACCCTGGCCTTCGAAAACCTGAGCAAGGGCGAGGAATCCACCGAAAGTTCTAAACAGATTGACCAGATCGCCAACGATATGCACGAGCTGGTACTGCGCTTCAAATAACGGCAGGCTCCTTAGATTGCCCGCGCAAACAGCCCGAAAGGTAACGCTTTCAGCAGCCGGCTGAGCGGCGTCCAGGGCCACCAGGGCACATAGGCGCAGCGTTTTTCAGCGTCTATGGCCTTCACCAGGGCTTTTACTCCGGTATCCAGGTCCACCCGGAACGGCGCCGTTTTCGCATCCCGGTTGATGTCCGTCAGGATGTAACCGGGCATGATGTTGCTGACGTTGATTGGCGTCCCGAGCGTATCCAGTTGCAGACCTTCGGCCAGGGATGCCACGGCAGCCTTGGTGGCCGCGTAGACGTTGATCGGGCCACGAAAACCGCGCACGCCGCTGACGGAAGACATCAACACCAGGTGGCCGCTGTTCTGCGCCCGGAAGATTTCCATTGCTGCTTCGCTCTGAGCCAGGGCGCCGATGACATTGGTTTCCACGACGTGCCGGTTGGCATCAAAGTGCCCCCGCCCGACTGGCTGTGAACTGCCAATACCGGCATTGACCACAACCCGGTCCAGGCTCCCGAGCTCTTCGCTGAAGCCGCGAAACACCTCGAAGACCTGTTGGTGGTCGCACACATCCAGACCCCGGACCAGCACCCGGATATGCGGGTAGGCCTGCTGCAGTTCCCGCTGCAGCGCTTCCAGCTTGTCTGCGCGGCGGGCACAGAGCGCCAGATTGCAGCCTCTGGCCGCCCAGGCCCGGGCCATGCCCTCGCCGAGCCCGGAGCTTGCGCCGGTGATCAGAATATTTTCCCGCATGATCTGTCCTTTCCGGATCAGGTGTGTATCGAATCAGGGTATCCCTTCAGATCTTCCAGCACCAGATAGAGGCAGGGCACCAGGAACAGAATCAGTGCCGTTGCAAACACGATGCCGAAGCCAAGGGACACCGCCATGGGAATCAGGTAGATGGCCTGCAGGGAAGTCTCCAGAATGATTGGCGTCAGACCACCGAAGGTGGTGAGTGTGGTCAGCATGATCGGCCGGAAGCGGCGCAGGCCTGCTTCGTAGATGGCCTGGGCCGGGCCCAGTCGCTCCCTTTGCCGGTTGGCGTAGGAGACCATGATCAGCGAGTCGTTTACCACCACGCCGGACAGGGCAACAATACCCATGATGCTGACCAGCGACAGTTCCATGCCCAGAATCATGTGGCCGATGATGGCACCGACAGCGCCAAACGGAATCGCGAGCATCACCACGACTGGTTGCAGGTAGCTGCCAAATGCTATGGCCAGCAGGGCGAAGATGGCAAACATGGCCAGACCGAAACCGCCCCAGAGCGCCGAGGTGGACTCCCGTAAATCCGCCTGACTGCCCTGGAAGCTCCAGGTCAGGCCCGGGAAGTCTGCACGCAGCTGCGGCAGTGTCTCGGTCTGAATCACTTCCAGCACCTGACTGGTCGCGGATTTGGGTTCGACATCAGTGCCAACGGTGATAACCCGCCGGCCATCCCGACGGTCAATGGAGCGCAGGGATTCATTGATGCTGACCTGTGCCACGTCCAGCAATGGCACTTCCTGGCCTTCAGCGGTGCGGATGACAAAGTTTTCCAGGTAAAAAACATCCTGGCGCTGATATTCCGGCAGCATTACCCGTACTTCGTTTTCATTGATGCCCCGTAACTGGCGCAGGGCGATACTGCCGTAGAAGGCAGCCCGTAACTGCCGGCCGACCTCGGCGCCTGTCAGCCCGAGCGCGCGGCCCTCGTCGGTCAGGCTGATATCAAACTGGGGTTTGCCGGTGCTGTAGTTGTCATTGACACCGCGGGTCTGGCCGAGCTGGTTCATTTCTTCAACAAGGCGCTGGCTGGCGCGGGCCAGGGTGGCTATGTCGACATGGCTCAGGTCCACACTGATGTCGTCGCGCCAGCTGCCCGGGCCCTGTTCTGCCTCGAAGGTGATCTGATCGACGCCCTTGAAGTCGCCGAGTTCGTTCTGCCACAGCTCAATGATTTCGTTGACGGTCATGTCACGCTCATCTGCCGGCAGCAATACCAGCTCGACATCAATCGACCGCTGGCCCCGCACGTTGGTTTTTATGCCTTCCACATTGCGGCCGAGGTCGTTTTCCTCGAACAGCCGCTGGGTATCCCGGGTAATGGCCATGGCCATTTCACTGGCTCGGCGGGCGGTGGTGCCTACCGGCAGCCTGAGCCCCGCCTCGATTTCATCCGTGGGTGCCTCGGGCATCATGATCATGCCCATGTGATCGCTGAGGGCATAAGCCCCGGACACCAACATGATGGTAAATGCGGCAGAGAGCGTGATGTAGCGAAAACGCAGGGACAGATCCAGCAATGGCCGATAACCACGGTCCACCACGGCCTGGAAGCCCCGGGAGAATACCCGCTGGATACTGTGGATCCAGTGCCCGTAGATGGTCACGCTGCCTTTGCCGCTATGGGCCAGGTGCGCCGGCAGGATGAACAGGGCTTCGATCAGCGAAATCGCCAGCACCAGAATGATGACCACCCCCAGCGGCCACCAGAATTTACCGGTAACCCCGGGAATGAACAGCAGCGGCAGGAAGGCGACGATATTGGTGAGGATACTGAAGGTGACCGGCCCGGCTATGTCCTTGGCGCCCTGTATCGCTGCCTCCATGAAGTCCATGCCCTGTTCCCGGTATTCGTAGATATTTTCCCCCACGACTATGGCGTCATCCACCACGATTCCCAGCACCATCAGGAAGCCGAACATGGAGATCATGTTGATGCTGACGTCCATCGCCGGCAGGAACAGCACACTGCCGACAAACGAGATGGTCATGCCAACCATGATCCAGAACGCCAGCCGGTATTCCAGGAACAGACTGAGGATGACCAGGACAATCACCATGGCCATAACGCCGTTTTCCAGCAGCATGTCCATGCGGTCTTTAAAATGCTCGGCCCGGTTGCTGTCGATCCGGATCCTGACCGCGTCCGGCAGGGTGACCTCCAGTTCCGCCATCACGTTCTCTACCGCCGCGGCAATTTCCAGCGGTGACTGGCTGCCGGTACGGAAAATCTCGATCTCGACCGAGGGCACGCCATTGAAACGCGAGTGAAAACCACTTTCCTCAAAGCCGTCGCGAACGGTGGCGATATCCCCCAGGGTGACAGCGCCACCGGAATCCGCGCTGACAATCACAATGCTTTCGAAGGCGTCGGCCCACTGCTTCCGGTCTTTCAGCCGCAGCAGAATGTCGCCGGTGCCTGTGGCCATGGAGCCAGCGGGGATGTCCTCACTGGACTGGCTGATACGGTTGGCCACTTCAGACAGGGTCAGGTTGTATTTGCGCAGGGTCTGCTGGGAAATCTCGACGCTGGTGAGGTAGCTGGGTACATTGTCGATCACCGCCTGGGTGATGGCATTTTCCGTCAGTAAACGGTTGCGAACCTGCTCCCCCAGCTGGCGCAGGGTCCAGAAGTCGACATCGCCATACAGTGTCAGCTCCATCACATCCCGGGTTGGCGTTATCAGTCGCACCCTGGGTTCTTCGGCCTGTTCCGGAAAGGTGCGGATGCGGTCCACGGCCTGCTCTATATCCTGCAGGGCCTGCATGCGGTTGGTACCGACCACCAGTTCCAGCCGGATATTGCCGCTGCCCTCGCGGGCGGTGGAGCTCATCTCCTCGATGCTCTGAATACCCTGGACGGCTTCCTCGACGGGCAGCAGTATGCCCTGTTCGACTTCTTCCGGTGCTGCACCGGGGTAGCTGACAGATATCTGGACAATGTCCAGCTGGAACTGGGGAAAGACCTCTTTCTGAACCTGGGTGGCCATCCAGAAACCGCCGGCCAGCAGCATGATCATGATCAGGTTGGCGGCGATGGAATTGCGGGCCATCCATTCGATGGGGCCGACCCAGCCCCGGTTTCTAGGCGACTCACTCATTGGTTTCAGCCTTCGCGTTGTCGCCCTCAAGCCGCAGGCGGGCGCCACTGACCACGGAGGCGAGTTCGCTGGTGATGACCTGGTCGCCGTTCTCCAGCCCGCTGCGGATGTACGCGTAATCCTGATCACGGAAGGTGATGTCGACATCGCGAATGGCCAGCTTGCCGTCTTCCATGACCCATACCGTGTCGTTCCGGCGTATCAGCCTGCGTTCAAGTCGCACCACATCTGTCAGTGGCCGGCCCTCGATTTCCGCCCGCACGAAAGCGCCGAGTACCAGCGGCGGCTGGCCAGCCGATTGCGCCAGCGCCAGAGGGTCGTCGATGGTAACCAGGACCCGGGCCATGCGGGCGTTGCCGTCCAGTTCGCCGACCAGTTGCGTGAGCCGGCCTGCACGGGATTGACCCTCGGGCCAGACCGAGTCGTGGTACAGGGTTACCGGAGCACCGGGGGCATCAGAGTCCGAGCTGAAACTCAGCCAGCGTAGTTTTGCCAGCGGGACGGTGGCCTCGATCCAGTACTGGCCGGTGCCAACCAGGCGGCCGAGGGCCTGGCCGGCGCTGACCTGGGAACCCAGGGTCACTTCGCGGCTCAGCACCTGTGCCGGAAAGGGGGCACGGATCAGGGTGCGGTCCAGCGCAAGTTCCGCCTGCTTCACTGCCGCCTCAGCAGCGGCAACCCTGGCCCTGGCCTGCTGCAGCTGGGGTTTGCGCAGGATGAGGGCGTCGTTGACGGCTTCGATGTCTTCCCCCAGTAACGCAAATTCCTTCCGGGCGACCGTCTGCCGGCCCTGTTCCAGTGCCAGGTCTGCCCGGGCCTGCTGCAGTTCGCTGCGTCTTTGCAGCAGGGTGACTTCATAGTCCGCAGGGTCGATGCGCAGCAGCTCTGTGCCTTTGCCGACGCGTCTGCCCGGGGTGAAGGCTTCGGCCTGATGGATTATCTCGCCGCCAACACGGGAACCGAGGCTGATCTCCCGGGCTGGCATTACCTGTCCCATGGCTTCCACCGTGGGGGTATAGCGACCACGGTTGACGGTCTGGACGTCCACCAGCATGGCGGTTTCGCGGGCCGCGTTCTTGCGGGTGGCGGTGGGCTCGGTCTCGAAGATAAGCCAGATCAGGGCCACGCCTGTCAGGATAATGATCACTGACACGAAAATGGTTTTCAGCGGGCCAGCCTTGCCGCGTTCGGGGCGGACGGTGTTTTCGTCGATCGGTTGGCTCATCCCTCGTCACTCTCTGTTGTTGCCGCTGTTCCGGATGTCGATGGTGTGTCAATGCTTCCGGCCAGTGCCCGGTAAAGCGCTACCCGGGTTGTTAACCGTTGCTGGCGGGTGCTGAGGATAGAGCGCTGGAGTTCCTGCCGGTCCTGCAGTGCGTTCAGTACCTCGATATAACTCACGGCGCCATTGAGGTATTGATTGCGAAGTTGCCGATAGGCCGACCGGGCATAGCTGATCTGGTCCTCAAGGCTCTCAAGGCGCTGCTTCTGCTGCTGCTCCCGGGCCAGCGCATCTTCCACTTCCCGGATAGCGATGACAACGGCCTGTCCGTATTCCTGCACCAGTGCCTGCAGTGCGGCTTCAGAACGGCGGACTTCCGCCCGGCGCTGACCACCATCGACCACTGGAACCAGCAGGTTGCCGGCAAGTGTCGTCAGCCAGTTGGCAAACAGGTTGCTGGCATCATCTGCCCGGGAACTGACGGTGGCTTCAATCGAGATTCTGGGGAAGCGACTACTGATGGCCGCAGCCAGGTCCTGGTCTGCGGCCCGGACCACCCGCCATGCCTGCTGAAGGTCGGGCCTGCGCTGGACAAGTCCGGCGGGCACGCCGGTGTCGGGTAAAGGTGGTAATGCCGGTAAAGTCTCGTCATCCGGCAGCCAGGTCTGCCCCGGCGATTGCCCCGTGAGCACGGCAAGCTGGTTCTGGAGCAGGCTGATTTCGCCGGTGACGCTGCTAAGGCGCTCCCGGGAAGCACTGACAAGCTGGCGCTGGCGCAGCACGTCGGCACTGCCACTCTGACCCATGGCAAAGCGGGACTCGATGACCGCAAGAATCTTCTGGTTGATCTCAAGCTGGGATTGCGCAAGGGTCAGCTGTGCTTTCTGCTCTACCAGTTGAAACCAGGTGTTGGCAATCTCGCCACTGAGGGAAACGGCCGCGGCCTGATAATCTGCCAGGGTGGCAGAGGCACGAAGCTCTTCCGCCGTGCTCAGGGCCTGCACCCGGCCCCAGAGATCCACCTCGTAACCGGCGCTCAGCCCGGCCCGGAATATATCCGTTGCGCCAGTGTCGGATTCCTGCCGCTCAGCGGCGGCATTGGCATCCAGCGTGGGGAACAGGCCCGCGCTCTGCCGATCGGCGACTGCCCGCGCCTGGCGCAGGCGCTGATAGCTGGCGCGCAGACTGAAGTTGTCATCAAGGGCCCGTTCAACGAGCTGATTCAGCCTGGGGTCCCCGAAGACTGTCCACCAGGTGCCGGACACGGCAGAGCCCCGGGACTCGCCGGTGAGACTGAAGCTTGAAGGCAGCTCGACCGGGCCAGCCGGCCTGTCCGGCGGGCTGGCACAAGCGGCCAGAAGCAGCATGGCAACGAGCAGAGCAAGCCGGGGCCGGGAGTCAGCGATGGTCTCGAGCATGGAAAATCGGTTTCTGTCGGTCACAGGGAGCACGGGCATGGAACAAGATACCATGTGAAAACCGGGTCGGTTCACCCTGACCCTGAAGATTGTCTGGATTTACTGATAAGCAAAAAAGTAAGCGAACAGGTCTTTGCAAAACCGTGCGTAGCCAGGGATGGCGGAGCCCGAGCGTACAGGGAAGTATTAACAGCGTGTTTTGCAAAGACCTGTTCGCTTACTGACGCACGGACTAATAACCGATACTTACCAGGGCGGCAACGTTGAATGCTGGTTTCGATCAGTCGAATAATTTGCTATTTTGCACGACGATCCGGACTGAAACCTGTCCGGACGTGACAGCGGGAGAGACTGGCCCGGAGCTATCTGTGACCAGCGCCGAAGGAGCAACTGCCCCGGAAACTCTCAGGCAAACGGACCGCTGGCATGACGACTTTCCGAAGAGCTGCCGACAACTGCGTCAGTTGGCACACCGAAGGAGCAAACCACCGGTTTCACTGAAACGGTGCGTGAATCTCTCAGGTCCATAGACGGAAGGGGTGCTTTCTACCTGCTTGGGTAGAGAGGTAACCCTGGGCGCCCATGGCAAGTCTGAAGGAAAGTCCTATGAAGAGTTCGATGAAGCGGATCGCAGTTATTGGTGGTGGCATCACCGGTATTACCACTGCCTACACCCTGGCCAGGCAAGGCCTTGATGTCACTGTTTATGAAAAACACCGCTATGCGGCAATGGAAACATCCTTTGCCAATGGCGGCCAGTTGTCGGCTTCCAATGCTGAAGTCTGGAACAACTGGAAAACGGTGATGAAGGGCATCAAGTGGATGGGCCGCGCAGATGCGCCCCTGCTGGTCAACCCCAGGCCGTCCTGGCACAAGTTAAGCTGGTTTGCCGAGTTTATGGCGGCCATTCCCCGGTACGAGCAAAACACCACTGAAACCGCCCGCATGGCGATTGCCGCCCGTGATTATCTGTTCCAGTGGGCGCAGGAAGAGAACATTGATTTTGACCTGAAGAAGCAGGGCATACTGCATATCTATCGCGACAAGGCCGGTTTTGACCACGCGGCACACGTCTCTAAACTGCTGGCTGCCGGCGGTCTTGAGCGCCGGGCCGTCACCCCGGAGGAAATGCGTGATATCGAGCCCACGCTGGCGGGCAGCTATTATGGTGGCTTCTTCACCGAGAGCGATTCAACGGGCGATATCCACAAGTTCACCAGTGGCCTGGCGGATGCTATCCGGCGCCTCGGGGTGGAAACCCGCTATGAACACGCCGTGACCGAACTGAGTGCGGATCAATCCCATGCCTGGGTGACCTCTTTCGATGGCGAACAGCAGACCCGTGACACTTTTGATGGTGTGGTGATCTGTGCCGGCGTTGGCAGCAGGGACCTGGCCGCGAAAGTCGGGGACAGGGTCAATATCTACCCCGTCAAAGGTTATTCCATCACCGTGGAACTGGACGACGAAGCTTCGCGGCAGGCGGCACCTGATGTCAGCCTGCTGGATGACGACACCAAGATCGTCACCAGTCGTCTGGGCGATGGCCGTTTCCGCGTCGCCGGAACTGCTGAATTCAATGGCTACAACCGCGATATCCGCGACGACCGTATCCGCCCCCTGACCCGCTGGGTGGAAGAGTGTTTCCCCGGTGTATCAACCCGTCGCGTGGTGCCCTGGGCCGGTCTGCGGCCCATGCTGCCATGCATGATGCCCCGGGTTGGTCCGGGTCGTCTGCCCACGGTGTTCTACAACACCGGCCACGGTCACCTGGGCTGGACCCTGTCGGCGATTACCGCCGAGATGCTGGCGGAATCGGTTACCCGGGCGTCTCAGTAATGCCTGGCGCGCGAAGATGAATTGCGGGTCTGCTTCGCAGCACCAGCTATTACCATGCTGAAAGAAAGCAGGCGGACGTGTCCGCCTACTTTCCTTCTCATTAGTAGGAAATTCAGCGTTGCAGAACCCGTTTTACAAGTATCGGCCCGACCAGTTCAAAAAAGATCGTCGACGCCACCACTACCGGAAGGATGGTGCTGCTGAACTCCGGAAACCTTTCGGCCGCCAACAGCGCCATGCCGATGGCAACACCTGCCTGGGGTGTCAGTGCCAGCCCGATATTGCGGGGAATCTCCCTGTTGTTTTTCAGTCCTGCGGTTACCGCCAGATACCCACCGATAACCCGGCCGATCACCCGCAGGCACAGATAGGCAAACGTGAGCAGAAGTGCGTCATCCACCCGGTACAGATCAATACTTGCTCCGGAAAGCACAAAGAAGAATACCAGGAAGGGCCACTCGATGTGCTCGATCTCCCGGAACGACCGGGTATGGTGAAATGACAGGTTGGCGATCAGGCTGCCAGCGATCATGGATGCCAGCAGCGCGGACACACCCAGTACAGAGGAAAGTCCGGCCAGTAACAGAATCAGGGCGATTGCCTCTACCTGGGTCGGTTCTCCGGGCCTGAGGCGACCGGTCAGCCAGGCAGCGGGCAGCCCGATCGCGATCCCCAGAACGATGGCGCCGCCCAGCTCCCACAGGGCGTGGATCAGCGCCAGTTGGCCGTCGCTGCCAACCAGCAGGCCCAGCGCCGCCATACACAGGCCAAAAACAATAATACCCCAGCCGTCGTCTATGGCGACTATGCCCAGCAATACCCTGGGCACCAGCCCTGTCGCTTTGATCTCGCGGACGGATTCAGCGACAGCGGCCGGGTCCGTCGCCACCGAAATGGCGGCCAGCGACACTGCGACCACCAGCGGAAACCCCAGTGCCAGAAGGCCACCACCAACCACCACACCGCCGCCGACGATCACGAACAGTGAAATAATCAGAATCAGCGGGCCGGTGTGCCGCAGCCGTTCTATCGTCAGCTCACTGCCCAGCAGGAAAGCAACCATGACCAGAGCCACCCGGATCAGCGGTTCGCTCAGTCCACCGAGCAGATCGCCGGCCCTGGCACCTATCAGAACCTGTTGGATGAAAGCAATGCCAATGCCGACCAGCATCAGAATCGAAATGCGTGGTACGCGGGTGCGATGGGCAATGGTATCGGCCAGGATACTGACCGACAGAATAACGCCCAGCAGAATGATGGTGGTGGCGGGCCGGGAAAAGTCTGTGGGGAGCCATTCGGGCAGTTGTTGAATCATCCGAAGATCCTGATTATCTCTCGCTATTTGTAGACGCGACGATTTTTTACCAGCATTGGAAGAAAAATTACAGCAGGAGAGCGCCCGACCCTATGGACCCTATCACCAAAAAGCCCTGTATAGATATTTGCGAATTCAATAAAAAGTCGGTTTGCAAGGCCTGTGGCCGAACCCGGCAGGAGAAAAAAGACTGGAAGCAGCTTGCCCCGGCTGAAAAACAGGCGATCTGGACCCGAATTCTGGAGTCCCATGGGTCTGGCAAGGGCAAACACCCCAGGGCGCTGCGAGACCTGTATGAAAAGGCCAGGCAGAAAAAACGGAAAAAGGCCCGATGATTCCGATCTGCCTTGAACCCCTCAACGGGATGCCCTACTTTTAATCTGTCAAGTGATATATTTGCAACTCGGATAATCATGCCGATTTTCAAAAAACAATATTAGGAAGGAGTCTCCGATGTCATCTGGTGGCCTCGCTTTACTAGCCTTCACTCCCATACTTCTGGCTGGCATCCTGCTGATCGGCTTACGTTGGCCTGCCCGAAGGTCCATGCCCATCGTGTTTGTGGTCACGGCCCTGATCGGTCTCACGGCCTGGGATATGTCCTTCAACCGCATTGTTGCTTCAACCCTGCAGGGCCTGGGCATCACCATCGGTCTGCTGTGGATCATTTTCGGTGCCATCCTGCTGTTGAATACACTCAAGCACTCCGGCGGTATCACGGCCATCAGAGCCGGTTTTGCCAATATCAGCCCGGACCGCCGGGTTCAGGCCATCATTATTGCCTGGCTGTTTGGCTGTTTTATTGAAGGAGCATCCGGCTTTGGCACTCCCGCCGCCATTGCGGCGCCGCTGCTGGTTGCTATCGGCTTTCCGGCGATGGCCGCCGTCATGCTGGGCATGATGGTGCAGAGTACGCCGGTTTCCTTCGGTGCGGTCGGTACGCCTATCATCGTCGGCGTAACCACCGGGCTGGATAAGGCCACCATCAGTGAAAGGCTGGAGGCGGTGGGTGCAAACTGGGAGGCCTACATCCAGCTGATCACCTCGGATGTGGCGATTATTCACGCCATCGTCGGTGTGTTCATGCCGCTGTTCATGGTGATGATGATGACCCGCTTCTTCGGCAGGAACCGGAGCTGGCGCGAGGGCCTTGAAGTTCTGCCATTTGCCCTGTTCGCGGGCATTTCGTTTGTGGTTCCCTATGCCATCACCGGTGTTGTGCTGGGCCCGGAGTTCCCGTCCCTGCTGGGCGGGCTGGTTGGTCTTGCCATTGTGACCACGGCAGCACGCAAGGGTTTCCTGTTGCCGAAGACCAGCTGGGATTTTGCTCCCGGTAATGAATGGCCTTCCGAGTGGCTGGGCACCATCGAGATGAAGCTGGACGAACTCACCAGAAAACCCATGAGTTCCTTCAAGGCCTGGCTGCCCTATGTGCTGGTTGGTATCGTGCTGGTGATCAGCCGCACCGTTCCGGCGGTCAAGGATGCATTCACCTCGGTATCTCTCGGCTTTACCAATATTCTGGGGGAAGCCGGGATCAATGCCAGCTTCCAGCCGCTGTATCTGCCGGGTGGTATCCTGGTCATGGTTGTCATCGCTACCTTTTTCCTTCACCGCATGCAGGTTAAAGAACTGACTGCCGCCGTTCGGGAGTCCAGCGGTGTGCTCCTCAGCGCCGGTTTTGTTCTGCTGTTCACCGTTCCCATGGTTCGTATTCTGATCAACTCCGGGGTCAATATGTCGGATCTGCCAAGTATGCCGATTGCCATGGCAGCCTGGGTGGCTGATAGCGTCGGCGGTATCTATCCGTTGCTGGCACCGGCTGTCGGGGGCATGGGCGCGTTCCTTGCCGGCTCCAACACCATCTCCAACATGATGTTCAGCCAGTTCCAGTTTGGCGTCGCCGAGGGCCTGGGGCTGTCGACCGCTCTGATCGTAGCGGCACAGGCCGTGGGTGCTGCCGCCGGCAACATGGTGGCGATTCATAACGTGGTTGCCGCCTCGGCCACTGTGGGGCTGCTGGGCAAGGAAGGGCAGACCTTGCGCAAAACCATCTGGCCGGCCCTTTACTACCTCCTGTTTACCGGGTTGCTCGCGCTGGCTGCGACCTATCTGCTCGGCGTTACGGATCCATTGATGGGTGCTTTATGAGTCTTTCCGCTGATGCGCTCGCTGCGCTGCGAGCCCGAATACCCGCAGCACGGGTCTATGACGACCCGCTGTCGACCCTGGCCTACGGTACTGACGCCAGTTTCTACCGCCTGATCCCCGGTGCGGTGGTCAAGGTGGAAAGCGAGGACGAAGTAATTGGGGTGCTGGATATTGCCCGGCGTTTTTCAGCGCCGGTGACCTTCCGCGCCGCAGGCACCAGCCTGTCCGGACAGGCCATTAGCGATTCCATCCTCCTGGTGCTGGGTGACCAGTGGAAAAACCACGACATTCGTAACGACGGCCGCCAGATCCGGCTCCAGCCCGGAATTATCGGCTCCCAGGCCAATGCCTGGCTGGCGCCTTACGGCTACAAGATCGGCCCTGACCCCGCCTCCATCAATGCCTGCAAGATTGGTGGTATTGTTGCCAACAACGCCAGCGGCATGTGCTGTGGTACTGCCCAGAATACCTACCATACCCTTGCCAGCATGCGGATTGTGCTGGCTGATGGCGCCGCGGTGGATACCGAAGACGAGGCCAGTGTAAAGGCCTTTCGCACCAGCCACGCCGGGCTGCTGTCGGAGCTTGAGCAACTGGCGTTCCAGACCCGGTCCGACCAGGACCTTGCGGACCGCATCCGCCACAAATACCGGCTCAAGAACACCACCGGGCTATCGCTGAACGCCCTGGTGGACTTCAGTGACCCGATGGATATTCTCACTCATTTAATGGTGGGCTCCGAAGGCACTCTTGGCTTCGTCAGCTCGGTTACCTACAACACCGTGCCCGACTACCCCAACAAGGCTACGGCGTTGCTGGTCTTTACCGATGCCGACAGCTGTTGTCGCGCTGCCGCAATGCTGCGGTCACAGCCGGTCGATGCCGTGGAGCTGCTGGACCGTCGAAGCCTGCGTTCGGTCCAGGACAAGCCCGGCCTGCCACAATGGATACATGACCTGTCAGACGGTGCCTGCGCGCTGCTGATTGAAACCCGGGCCGCTGACCAGGCTGTGCTGGAAAAGCAGCTGGTTCAGATAAAGGCGGCGCTGACCGAGTTTACGGTGGAACAGCAAGTGGACTTCACCACGGATCCGAAGGTGTCGGATCTGCTGTGGGCTATCCGCAAGGGTACCTTCCCGGCGGTGGGTGCGGTTCGCCCACTGGGGACCACGGTTATTATCGAGGATGTGACTTTTCCGCTCGACCAGCTGGCCGAGGGGGTAAAAAGGCTGCAGTCACTGTTCGTGAAACACGGTTATGACAATGCCATCATTTTCGGGCATGCCCTGGAGGGGAACCTTCACTTTGTGTTTCCCCAGGGCTTTGATGACCCGGATGAGGTGGCCCGCTACGACGCCTTCATGAAGGACGTCGCCCAGCTGGTGGCAGTTGAATTTGGTGGCTCGCTCAAGGCGGAGCATGGCACCGGACGCAATATGGCACCCTTCGTTGAGCTGGAATGGGGACATGACGCCTGGCAGCTGATGTGGAAGATCAAGGGTCTGCTGGATCCGGAGAATCTGCTCAATCCCGATGTGGTGCTGTCCCGGGATCCGGATATTCACCTCAAGAACCTCAAGCCGCTGCCCGCGGCCGACCCCCTGGTCGACAAATGCATAGAGTGTGGTTTCTGCGAGCCGGTATGCCCGTCGGAAGGGCTGACCCTGTCCCCGCGCCAGCGTATTGTCATCTGGCGTCATATCCAGGCGAAAAAACGGGCAGGGGAGGATACCACCGAACTGGAAACCGCCTACCAGTACCACGGCCTGGATACCTGTGCGGCGACCGGCCTGTGTGCTGACCGCTGTCCGGTGGATATCAACACCGGCGACCTGGTGCGCAAACTGCGTGCCGAGAAAACGCGCCATCCCGGTACTGCCAACTGGATCGCTGAACATTTTCAGAGCGTCGTGCGTGGAACCCGCCTGGTGCTGACAATGGCGTCCGGCGTGGAGAAGCTGATGGGTGCGCCGAGGCTGGCAAAGGTAAGTGCCGGAATAAGCAGGATGTCCGGCAATCGCCTGCCGCAATGGGATCCTTCCATGCCCCAGCCTGTACGCTTTGTGCCGCCAACTCCGGTAGCGGAGAGTGATGCACCAAGGGTGGTGTACTTTGCTGCCTGTGTTGCCCGGGTCATGGGACCTGCCAGTGGCGACGCGGAGCAGACAACGCTGTACGACAAGACCCGCCAGTTGCTGCAGAAAGGTGGTTACCAGGTAGTTCACCCCGACGGGCTCGACAGCTTTTGCTGTGGCCAGCCCTGGGCTTCGAAAGGCTACCCGGAACAGGCCGAGCGCAAGAAAGCGGAACTCTTTAAAGCTCTGCTGGCCGCCACCCGTAATGGCCAGGACCCGGTCTACTGTGACACCAGCACCTGTACCCTCCAGATCCACGAGGCCGCGCGCGAGCTGGGCCTGGATCTTTATGACCCGGTGAGATTCATCCGCGAGAAACTTGCGGACCGGCTGGTATTCCAGCCCGAAGAAACCCCGATTGCCGTGCACGTTACCTGCAGCACCCAGCATCTGGGCCAGGCACAGGGATTGATAGACATCGCCCGACGCTGTAGTACCAATGTGGTGGTTCCGGAAAACATTCACTGCTGCGCCTTTGCCGGCGACAAGGGTTTCAACGTGCCGGAGCTGAACCGCCATGCGCTGCGGACGCTGCCAGACCAGGTGGCGGGGTGTACGGAGGGGATTTCCACCAGCCGTACCTGCGAGATTGGCCTGAGCCGCGAGGGTGGCATTGATTATCATGGCCTGGTCTATCTGGTGGACCGGGTGACCGAAGCCTCAGCCTGAGCTTTCGCCCGTCGTGGTGGCTGGTATTCCAATGAATTACAAAGCAAGCGGACAGGGATGTATTTACGGCGTGTTCTGGAAAGATCTGTCCGCTTGCTTACGCATGGATTAGTAAGTCCGGGGCTGGCGATGAGCGCCCGGACTGGCGTCAGGCCCGGCTTTACTCCGGATTTGCAGACTCGTATTCGCGAATTATGTGAAACAGCTGATCCTTGAGATGGAGTCGCTGCTTTTTGAGGTCTTCCAGGTGTTCGTCCGAGGTGTTCTCTGCGCCGGCCTCATAGCGGTGAACTTCATGTTCCACTTCGTGGTACTCGTCAAACAGATTGCGGAAATGGTGGTCGTTGATTTTCAGATGATGAATGGCCGCTTTTGATTCGGGTATTTCGTGAACCAGGTCGTGTTTTTCTACGGGCATAATAATCGCTCCTGAGGTCAGGGTGGGTTACATCAGACAAATTGTCAGCCTTCAGGCTACTCAGTTTTTGCGGCCCGTCAATGCCCGGAGTTCTGCGTTTGCCGCGCTGGGCGCGAGAGTGGTTGCGGCGGCTGACCCTGCGCCAACCCGGGATAGTGTATCTGGCAATGGCCTGCTGCGGGCGCGGAAGGGATTGCTTCCGGGGATATCTATGCCAGACAGATCCGGTAGCGCAGGACGCCGGCATTCTCTTCGCGGACCCATTCGATCCTGTGCCCCGTCAGCTCACACAGTGTCTGCAGGTCCCGGCTGCCACTGGGGTCATCGGTCAGAAACTCCACCCGGGTACCGCCAGGCAGATCTCGGGTGCGCTTTTTCAGGCGCAGAATGGGCAGAGGGCACACCAGACCGACAGCGTCGATCTCGTGTGCCTCCTGACCTGCAACTGACTGATCAGTCAAGCCGTACGTTCTCACTGCTGTATTGCTCGGCCGAGGACCACCCGAACTGTTCCAGAACAACCGGGACGAGAGTGGCGATCACCAGGGCCGCGGCAAATCCCAAAAGCATGACTTTCACGATGATCCTCCTTTGCCCTGTCTGGCCTGAACCTCTTCTACCCACAGATCGTGGTGCTGCCGTGCCCACTCCAGATCAACCTGACCGTTACCCATGGCATCGAATGCACCTTCCATACCCACCGAGCCGATATAGATATGGGCGAGAATGACCACCATCATCAGGAACGCCACAATCGAGTGCCAGATGTTGGACAGCTGCATCTCTTCGTGGGGCGCCAGAACGGTCGGCAAATCCGTCCCCAGAATGCCGTTCACGACTTCAAAGGTTCCGGCAAACATCGGCATCTGAAACGGAAACAACAGCGACAGGCCCGACAAAGAGACGGAAACGCCCAGTATCATCGTGGCCCAGAAAATAATTTTCTGACCGGCGTTGAACTTTTTTGATGAAGGATGCGAGTCGGTAAAAAGCCCGCCGCCCGCCTTCAGCCACTGCCAGTCCAGCCGGTTGGGGATATTATGGGCTACCCACATCACGAACGTCAGTAACAGGCCCAGCATAAAGGACCAGGCAATATTGTTGTGAACCCACTTGGAGCCGATCGCCAGATCGGAATAGAGCTCGTGCCCGATAACCGGGATCAGAAAACTGCGCCCCATCAGCGTGACCAGACCCGTTAACGCCAGGGCGATAAATGAGCCGGCCAGCAACCAGTGACCAAAACGTTCAATGGCCTTGAATCGCTGAATCTTGGTGCCTGCAGGGCCACCGTGGATCCTGATTTTGCCGCGAACAAAGTAGAACACCACCAGCAACAGCAGGAAGCCGAGGATTGCGCCACCGCCATAGCTGATGAGCGGTCCTTCCCTTAATTTATACCACGGCATGCCGCCATCCTGGATCAGGACATCGGCCGCAGGAGTCCGTACCTGGGTAGTGGGGTCAATCCTGTTGTAGCGAATGGCGCGATAGTCGAGAGCGACAGAGCTTCCGCCCTGTGCCCCCAACGGCCCGGTAATCGGGGGTGGATCAGCTGGATCCTCCAGCTCCTCGGTACGAAAGGACTCGTCAACTTCCAACTGCTTCTGACGGGCCATGATGTCTTCAAGGGTCTGGGCGCCCCCGGTAGCAGAACGATCAATTGCGGGAGCCTCGTCCGCCAGGGCAGAACTCAGCATCAGCGTCGTCAGTGCGAACACGACGGCACCGAACAGTTTAAAATTCATGGGAGCACTCCAACGGAATCAACGGAAAGCATGCATTGCCTCAATGAATTCCGAGGCCCGAAGGCCCCGGAACCGTCAGGCTGATTCAGGCGCCCTTCTTCTGGTAGGCTGTGCCCCATCCCCAGGCGCCGGCACCGAAACCACGGTTCACCACACGCTGGCGATAGATGTCCGCCACTTCGTCGCCATCACCGGCCAACAAAGCTTTGGTCGAGCACATTTCCGCACAGATTGGCAGTTTGCCCTCCGCAATACGGTTGCGACCGTATTTCTGGAACTCCACATTGGAAGTGTCTTCTTCCGGACCACCTGCACAGAAAGTGCATTTGTCCATCTTGCCCCGGCTGCCGAAGTTGCCCGCCTGGGGGAACTGGGGCGCGCCAAAGGGGCAGGCGTAGAAGCAATAGCCACAACCGATGCACAGATCCTTGGAGTGCAACACTATTCCGTCTTCGGTCTGGTAGAAGCAGTCCACCGGACAGACGGCCATACAGGGCGCGTCTGAACAGTGCATGCAGGCTACCGATATTGAGCGCTCGCCGGGCTTGCCGTCTTCGATGGTTACCACCCGTCGACGGTTTATACCCCAGGGAACCTCATGCTCGTTCTTACAGGCCGTTACGCAGGCATTACATTCGATGCAGCGCTCGGCGTCGCAAAGGAATTTTGCTCGTGCTTGTCCTTCAAGTGCCATGGTCTACACCTCTTGTTATGCCGGCATAATCGAACACAGGGTGGCTTTGGTCTCTTGCATCTGCGTGACCGAGTCATACCCGTATGTTTGAACAACGTTAGTGGATTCACCCAGGACAATCGGATCGGCGCCCTGGGGATATTTATTCCTCAGAGACTTGCCTTCCAGATGTCCGCCGAAGTGGAACGGCATGAAGGCAACGCCTTCGCCGACGCGCTCGGTGATCATTGCTTTTACCTTGATCCGACCGCCTTCAGGCCCGGCGACCCAGACGTCATTGCCGTCACGGATGTTCAGGTTGTTCGCATCGCGCGGATTCACCTCGATGAACATATCCTGCTGCAATTCTGCCAGCCATGGGTTGGAGCGGGTCTCGTCACCACCACCTTCGTATTCGACCAGACGGCCGGAGGTGAGGATTATCGGAAACTCCTTGCTGAAGTCGTCTTTCTGGATCGACTTGTACATAGTCGGTACTCGCCAGAAGGTCTTATCCTCGTAGGTCGGATAGTCTTCGACGAGATCACGCCTGTTGGTGTACAGGGGCTCGCGGTGAATGGGCACCGGATCCGGGAAGTTCCAGACCACAGCGCGCGCCTTGGCGTTGCCGAAGGGTGCACACTCGTGCTTGATCGCCACTCGCTGAATACCGCCGGAAAGGTCGGTCTTCCAGTTGGTTTTAGGGCCGGCAACAGCTTCAATGCTGGCACGTTCCTCGGCAGTCAGGTCCTTGTCCCAGCCCAGATCCATCAGCATCTGCATGGTGAATTCCGGGTAGCCGTCCTTGATCTCGGAGTTCTTCGAGTAGACACCTTCAGCCAACAGGTTGTCGCCATCGCGCTCAACACCAAAGCGGGCGCGGAAGGTCAGGCCACCCTCGGAAACCGGCAACGACATGTCGTAGAGGTTCGGTGTCCCGGGATGGTTCATCTCTGCGGTTCCCCAGGACGGCCATGGCATGCCGTAGATATCACCGTCACAGGGTCCGCCATTAGCACGCAATGTGGTCCTGTCGAAGTGATGCTGGTATTTCATGTGCTTTTTCATTCGCTCCGGGGACTGGCCGGTATAGCCGATCGTCCACATGCCACGATTGAATTCGCGGGTAATGTCCTCGACATTCGGCTCGTCACCTTCGATCGCGATGTTCTTGAACATCCGGTCGGTGAAACCGAACTTGTCCGCGAACAGCTTGATGATGGTGTGGTCAACCTTGGAGTCGAACAGCGGCTCAACCACTTTTTCCCGCCACTGCAACGAACGGTTTGATGCCGTCACCGAACCGCGGGTCTCGAACTGGGTGGTGGTTGGCAGCAGGTAAGCGCCTTCTTTCCGGTCATGCAGCACGGCGGAGACCGTGGGGAAGGGATCCACAACGACCAGCAGGTCGAGCTTCTCCATGGCTTCCTTCATTTCCAGCATACGGGTCTGGGAGTTGGGCGCGTGGCCCCACAAGACCATGGCGCGGGTATTGTCCGGCTGCTCAAGGTTTTCCTTGGCTTCCAGAACACCGTCAATCCAGCGCGAGACCGGAATGCCCTTTTCATTCATCATGGCCTTGGACTTGCCATTTCTGTCGAGGGTGTCAAAACGACCCTTCAGCCAATCCAGGTCTTCTTCCCACACCCGCGCCCAATGGGCCCAGGAACCGGCGGCGAGGCCGTAGTAACCCGGCAGGGTGTTGGCCAGTACGCCAAGGTCGGTAGCACCCTGCACGTTGTCGTGACCGCGGAAGATGTTGGTGCCACCACCGGCTGTGCCCATATTGCCCAGAGCCAGCTGGAGAATACAGTAGGCACGGGTGTTGTTGTTGCCGTTGGTGTGCTGGGTACCACCCATGCACCAGATGACCGTGCCCGGGCGGTTATTTGCCAGGGTGCGTGCAACGCGCTCCAGCTGGGCGCCCGGCGCGCCGGTGACGCGCTCGACTTCGGCAGGATTCCAGCGCTTCACTTCATCGCGGATCTGGTCCATGCCCCAGACGCGGGTACGGATGAACTCTCGATCTTCCCAGCCATTCTCGAAAATGTGCCAGAGGATTCCCCACACCAGGGCTACGTCTGAACCCGGGCGGAACCGCACATATTCGTCCGCATGGGCTGCGGTGCGCGTGAAACGCGGATCGCACACAATCAGTGGTGCGTTGTTTTCTTCCTTTGCTTTCAGGATGTGCAACAACGATACCGGGTGGGCCTCTGCGGGGTTGCCGCCGATCAGGAAGATCGCCTGGGACTTGTGAATGTCGTTGTACGAGTTGGTCATTGCGCCGTAGCCCCAGGTGTTCGCTACGCCGGCCACCGTGGTGGAGTGACAGATACGGGCCTGGTGATCAACATTGTTGGTGCCCCAGTAGGCAGCAAACTTCCGGAACAGATACGCCTGTTCATTGCTGTGTTTGGCGCTGCCCAGCCAGTAGACTGAATCGGGTCCGCTTTCCTTGCGGATCTGCAGCATCTTGTCGCCGATTTCGTTGATCGCCGTGTCCCAGGAAATCTTCTTCCACTCGCCGTTAACCATCTTCATCGGGGTTTTCAGGCGACGTTCACCGTGCGCATGCTCACGCACAGAAGCACCTTTGGCACAGTGGGCGCCCATATTGAAAGGACTGTCCCACCCCGGCTCCTGGCCCGTCCAGACACCGTTCTGAACTTCGGCTTCTACCGTACAGCCGACCGAACAGTGCGTGCATACCGTTTTCCTGACTTCGACTTCGCCACCGCCGGATGAAGGAGTAGCTGCCTGTACCCGATTGGAGGTCAGGGATAGTGCCGCGAGGCCGCCCACTGTAACACCTGAGGCCGCCAGAAATCCGCGGCGGTCCATGGTCTTAGCAGCGAGGGAGGAAAGCAAAGATCCCGCACGGGAGCCTTTCGCTACCCCGTTGGTTTTCTTTCTTAACATTTTGAGTACCTCTCTCTTTTATTATTCTCGTTCTTCGGAATCGCAGCCATCCAGGAGCATCACGCAACCCTGGATAGCAGCCAATCCCTAAAAGCGAGCGGATTCCATATACTTGCGCGTGTGTTCTGTCTCACGCATGCCACTGCTTTTTTTCGTGGTGTCTTTTACCACACCGGCTGCGGCATTTGGTGCAATGGTCATCGCGACTGCAGCCGGACCTGCGGCTGCTGCCAACCGCAAGAAACGACGGCGACTTTCGCCTTTCGGATTGTCCATGGGACTCCTCCACCTGGTTTTGGGATCAGGTCGACCCCGGTTACTGAATCGCAAATGCTTCGGCCTCAACGGCCATGAAGGCTTTCCCGAGGGAACCGACAGGGCCATAGAAAACCGCCGATTGCGCTTTCTCCAAATCACTGAAAAACAATTCCGCCCACTTCTTCATGTGGGCGTCAAAAAAAGCTTTCTGCGAGGCTACGTCGCTGTCGCAGGGAAATTCGCCGGTGATGATGCCCGCCATGACCTCACAGAGCGTACCAATGTGGTCTTCTGGCTCCTTGACGTCGTCGCTGGCTTTAATGCCACGTTTCATAAGGTCGGTTCGCAATACGGCCAGGGGCTTCTCGTTCAGAAATCCGGTCAGGTAGTAGCTGGCATAGGGCAGGAGCTCACCGCGGCCAAGACCAACGAAGAGGTTGTGGTACTCGCGCTCGGAAATCTCTGGTGACGTTCGCGCCGCAAGCGCGGCGAGCTGCTTTGAAGCTGAACCGAGGGACGAGTCATCACCCTTTAAGGTGGCAAGGCCGGATAAAAGTTCAGCAGAGGGCGGGGAACCAAGCAAGGCACCCAATAACTGATACATCTGGGCCCGGGCACGATCCTCTTCGGTAATCGATTTCGGGCACTGAACTTCCGCGGTGTTGACCAAAGCGCTGTTCCTAATTTTTGTTTTAATTGCGTGGGTACTTCTATCTATATAGTCGATCCACGGTTCTGGATCAATTTCATTCTGGATTATTCACTCTCGAATTGCATCCTCGGGCGGAATCGCGGCGCCGGAGATTCCGCGTCGGCTACTGCTGACTCGGGTTGTATCAGAACCTCTGGTTCTGCTGCGGCTGCGGCTACCTCTGTGCTCTCTGGTGCCGGTTCTTCTTCGTCGATGCTCTCATCAAGCGCCTCGGACTGCTCTGGATCAGACAGCCTGACGGTGTCATCGGAGGAATCTGCCTCGAGAGCCCTTTCCTGGCGCTCCCGTTCGCGTTTCTCCAGGTCAAGGAAGCCCCCTTTGCCTACCTTGTAAGCCGTCTTTATTCCGCCAATGGGTGTGGTAACTTTTGAAAAATCTTCGTCGTATTCATTCAGCCCGTCCAGAATCCCGAATATGGGATTGGAACGCCACAGGGAACGAAGGGCCTTGCGTCTCAGAAACTCCGGAATCTCCTGGCGCAGAAAACCCGTGATGTCGGTACCCTGTTCCAGGGCGTCCGGGTCGGGAAGGTTGTACTTGGCGAGAATTTCCTGCTCTGGCAGGTCCTGATTGACAGCCAGTTCCTGTTCGGCGGAACTGGCTTCCGGGCTGGCCTCAACAGGCTGAGCCAGAGCCCGGGATGATGGCTCGGCGCCTTGTCGGATCTCGGCTTTCTTTCTTGCCCAGCGCTGCAAACGTGATTCAGTCATCAATGCACCCCTGGTTTTCTGGTGTTGGTGGGCGGGCGGAAGACATCGCTCACCTGGCGTATGCGGGGATCGCCTTTGCCGCCTTCGATGCCTTCGATGTCATTCTTGCGGCGGCGTTTCTTGAAGGGCTCCTCGATATAATGCATATCGACAAATTCTTTGATCCAGGCCGCCAGTGTTGCGGGAATGGGCACCGCCTCAACAATGTTTTCACCGCTGTCCAGGGCATCCTGCGCCTCATAGGCGCTGGCAGTAACGGCGCTTACCACCCAGCCGGAAGGGGAATCGTTCGCCTCGTCCTGGTCAAGGATGACCCAGACTGAAGGAACGGTAAGGTTAAGAGACACCAGGTAGGCTTCCACATCGGCGCGGAAAAGTTCCATGGTTACGGTGCCGGCGTGGTAGTCAACCACGTCGCCCTCGCGAACCAGTTCTTTCCAGAAAGCGTCGGGTGCTCCGGGAATGATGGCGACGGGCTTCCAGACGTGTTTTGCCCACCGGGTCGCGCCGGGTTTCTGGCGCACCACTGCACCGACCTGTAATTCTCGTTTCCAGCTCTGTGTGCGACTGCTCATACCTGTTCTCTGATTTTATTCTTTGTTGAAGCTAGCAGGGCTCGGGGAATTATCCAATTATCCATCTGTCCAAGAAAGAGCGGCTGTGGCATGCTCGTTGAACAGTTACACCGGTTTATACGTATAAGAACAACCAACAGAGTCAAAGTTCCGATGCCCGCAAAAAAGACTTTATTACTGTGCTCGTGCGATAAAACCCAGACCCTCGACCCCGAATCACTGAAGGCTGCCGCGGCGGCCGATCAGGTTTTCGCGGTAAATGAGCTGTGTGTCAAAGACATCAACAAAGCAGCCGAGCACCTTGGCGGAGACAGCGAAGTGCTTATTGCCTGTGGTCAGCAGGCAGCCCTGTTTGAACGACTGGGTGAGGAAATTCAGGCTGAAACTCACCACACCGCGCCTTTCAGCACGATCGATATTCGGGATCGCGCCGGCTGGAGCTCGCCCAAAGCCGACCCCAGGCGCTTGCACGGAAAGCAGGCTGCCCTGCTGGCCGCGGCCCAGTTGCCAGCGCCCATGGCTCCGGCGAAAACGATCCAGTCTGACGGCGTATGCTGTATTGTCGGGCCCACCGAGCAGGCGGTTCGAATGGCCGGGCTGGTGCAGGATCAGCTGGGCGTTACCTGTGTGGTCAGCGATGCCGGGCCGGTACAGCTTCCCTCGGCCGATTACGATGTGGCGAAGGGCCAACTGACATCGGCCTACGGTGCGTTGGGCAATTTCAAGCTGGCGTTTCAGGGGCTGCAAACGCTGCATCCGGCAGGCCGCGGGGAACTCGGCTACGGTGAGGTTCAGGCCACGGCGCGCAGCGAATGCGATGTGTTTATTGACCTTCGCGGAGGTGCTCCGGCGTTTCCCAGCCACGAGAAACGCAACGGTTATTTCTGGGCCGACCCGACGAAATCCGGAGAACTTGAGAGAATCGCCCTGACGGCCCGGGAACGGGCCGGGGAATTCGAGAAAACCGTCTATTTCAACCTTGAGGAATCCCTGTGCGCGCATTCCCGGGCCAACAGGCCGGGTTGTACGCGCTGTCTCGATGTCTGCCCGACCGGGGCCATATTCTCCTTCGGCGACACGGTGCAGATTGATTCCGACATCTGTGCCGGCTGCGGTTCCTGCGCTGCGGTCTGCCCGACGTCAGCCGTCACCATGAACGAGACCCCGTTCGAGGCCGTTACCAAAGTGATGGAGGTAATGGCCCGAACCTATCGCGAGCATACCGGCGAAGCCCCGCGCCTGGTTTTTCATACCCTGGGCACCGGTGCTGACGCCATTACCTTTCTGGCACGCTATTACGAAGGTCTGGCGGACGACCTGCTTCCCTTCGGGCTGGAGCATGTCGACCGTATCGGCCACGCCGAGATAATGGCCGGCTTCGGAGCGGGCTATGCCGAAGTCCTGATCCTGGCGGACAACAAGGCGGACCGTCTTGCGGTTACCGCTGAAGTCGAACTGGCCCAGGCCATGCTGAAGGGCACCGGCAACTCTCCCGGCCGGGTCCGGGTGATCGCCGCCGAAGAACTTGGCGAAGCCGGGGATAACGCCGGGCGAGTGAGCGAACCGGTGTTACTGGTCGGTGGTCGCCGTGACATCACCCGGGTCACGGCCGCCGCGATGGCCGACCGGATCGAAACGCCGATCTCCCTGCCGGCAGGTGCACCTTACGGTGCGATTGAAATCAATGCCGACAAATGCACGCTCTGTCTGGCCTGCGTATCGCTGTGTCCTACCGGTGCCCTGGGCGACCATCCGGACCGGCCGGAGGTTCAGTTTACGGAAAACGCCTGCGTCCAGTGCGGCATCTGCGAGAGCACCTGTCCGGAAACGGCCATCACCCTCAAACCCCAACTGGATCTGTCGAAGGATGCGCTCAGTCCCCGCGCACTGCATGGCGAGGAACCGTTTGAATGCGTCCAGTGTGGCAGACCCTTTGGCGTCGCCAGCACCATCAACCGCATCGTTGAGAAACTGGAAAACCTGCACTGGATGTACACCAACTCTGATAACGTGCAGTTGATTAAAATGTGTGATGACTGTCGCGTCAAAGCGCAGTACCACGGTGACAACTCGCCGATGGCCGCTGGTCAGCGTCCGCGGGTTCGAACCAGTGACGACTATCTAGACAGCTAAAACAGGATACAGCATGGTTGAATACGTTGATGCCGGGAAGCCCAATCTGATTGGTACCGATGCGCCCCGGCCCCAGGACAAGAATCCAAAAGGCATTGATAGAATCATTGCCATCGCCTCGGGTAAAGGCGGCGTGGGCAAATCGACCGTTGCCTCCAACCTGGCTGTGGCGCTGGCCTCCAAAGGCCTGAAAGTCGGTCTTCTGGACGCCGACGTCTATGGCCCCAGCCAGCCGCGCATGCTGGGGGTGTCTGGTCGTCCGTCCAGCCCGGATGGCAGCACGATCCTGCCCTTGCGCAACCACGGGGTGACGTTGATGTCGCTGGGCCTGATGGCCCCTGACGGCGAGGCCATTGTCTGGCGCGGCCCGATGCTGATGGGAGCCCTGGAGCAGATGATGAACCAGGTGGACTGGGGCAGACTGGATGTGCTGCTGGTGGACCTTCCGCCCGGCACCGGTGATGTCCAGATGACCCTCAGTCAGAAATTCTTTGTAGCGGGTGCGGTTATCGTTTCGACCCCCCAGGACATCGCCCTGATGGATGCGCGCAAGGGCATGGACATGTTCAAGCGGATGGAAGTGCCGCTGTTTGGCCTGATTGAGAACATGGCCTCCTTTGTCTGCGATGGCTGTGGTAAAGAGCATCACCCGTTCGGGTCCGGCGGCGCCCGGACTGAAGCCGAAAAGATTGGAGCACCCTTTCTGGGAGAAATTCCGCTGGATCTTGATATTCGTATTGGTTCAGACGGCGGTGTACCGATTGTGGTATCGAAGCCCGAAAGCCTGCAGGCCAAGGCTTTCCAGCGTATTGCCGATGAAGTGGTCGCTTCTGAAGTTTATGCAAGGGCGATTCAATGATCGAAGCACCCCAGTTCCCCCCGCTGCTGTCGGGCGAAGTGGTGCCCCACAATATGGACCCTTTTGAAAAAGCGGTGAGCCGCGCCATCGCCGGAGTGGAGTCGGGTACGATTTTTTATTCCGAGGCAGGCGATATGCTGCGGGCGGCGCTGGTTCTGGCGCCTGAAACACCGTTGGAGCATGCCATCCAGGCGGTCTACGTGGCCCAGGTAGGCCTTGCCGAAAGCCTGGGGGCGCTGGCCCCGCCGGAGGTCCCGGTGCACTTCCAATGGCCGGACCGTATCAAGGTCAATGGCGCTGTCTGCGGCACAGTCCGGTTTGCGGCTGACGTTTCCGACCCCAGCGCGGAGCCGAACTGGCTGGTTCTGGGCATTGAAGTGCCGTTCATTCCCCAGAGTGACGAGCCGGGCACAAATCCGAATGAAACCTGTTTGCTGGAAGAAGGCTGCAGCGGCATTGTACCCATGGAACTGCTGGAGAGCTGGTCCAAGCATACGCTGTTATGGTTGACCTACTTTCTCGACGAAGGCTTTGAACGCCTGCATAAGGAGTGGCGGCCGCGCTGCGATACCCTGGGTGAAACAGTCGAAAGGC
>Ga0102937_1000087_pt1 | contig 35347 bp, 34 predicted proteins | sample SalPonR2_B_D1_MG_FD_78213 | JGI IMG/M metagenome (GOLD analysis project Ga0102937, IMG submission 78213) | Salt pond soil microbial communities from South San Francisco under conditions of wetland restoration - Salt Pond MetaG R2_B_D1_MG | ecosystem: Environmental > Aquatic > Marine > Intertidal... | reverse complement strand
CACGCCGAAACGCGTCGCGAGCTCGCCGGGCGAGCGGTCGCTCACGGCAAGTTCGTCGGCGATGCCCAGGCGCAATGGGTCACCCAGAGCGTGGTGCAACCGGGCTCGCTGCTCGAGCCGACTGTCGACGGATGCGCCCATGACCGCCATCATCTACTTCAGGAAATGTTGAGTCAAGAAAGTTTGAATACAAATCCGGCCCGGGGATCGATATATTGATATCTGTCAATACGAAAGGACTCCCACCGTGCGCCTCCAACTCGCTCTCAACGTCGACGATCTCGATCAGGCGATCGACTTCTACTCCCGGATGTTCGCCACCGAGCCCGCCAAGGTGCGGCCCGGCTACGCCAACTTCGCGATCGATCAACCGCCACTGAAGCTGGTGCTGTTCGAAGGTGCCGGGGCCGCCGGATCGATCAACCACCTGGGCGTGGAGACCGACACCGCGTCCGACGTCACCGCCGCCGAGGCACGACTCACCGAGTCGGGCATCGAGACCACCGGGGTCGACGACACGGTGTGCTGCTACGCCGAGAAGACCGAGACGTGGATCGAAGCTCCCGACGGCAACCGGTGGGAGTGGTACGTGAAGACCGCCGACGCCGAGCAGCTCGACCACGAGTCGCGCACCTGCTGCGGCTGATCCGGCACGGCATACCCTGCGTTACCCGTCGGTAACCGCAGCCCGATAGCCTGCCCCGGATGTCCACGGCCGGTCTCGATCCTGACGCACCTCTCAAGATCGCCTATCTCACCTACCGCGGCAAGCCCCACGTGGGCGGCCAGGGCGTGTACACCCGGCATCTCACCAAGGCGCTCGCCGACCTCGGCCACACCGTCGAGGTGCTCGGCGGTCAGCCGTACCCAGTGCTCGACGAGCGGGTCACGCTCACCAAGCTGCCCAGCCTCGACACGTTCAACGACTACTTCCCCGGCCGGTTCCCCGGCTTCTGGGAGCTCAAGACGCGCGAGGACCTGCTGGAGATGGCCCAGTTCGTCACCGGCACGTTCCCCGAACCGCTCGCGTTCAGCGCACGGGCCGCCCGCGAGCTGATCCCCCGCGCAGGCGAGTTCGACCTCGTCCACGACAACCAGTGCCTCGGCTACGGCGTCCGCCGGATCGAGGCGAAGATCCCCACGGTCGTCACGCTCCACCACCCCATCACCAAGGACCGTGAGCTCGAGATGAGCCACGCCAGGAACTGGTACAAGCGTCTGTCCGTCGGCCGCTGGTACTCGTTCGTGAAGATGCAGGGCCGCGTCGCGTCGAAGATGCCCCGCATCGTGGTGGTCAGCCAGAACTCGATCGACGACATCCACACCGACATGGGCGTCAGCATCGACCGGATGCGCCTGGTGCCCGTCGGCGTCGACCCCGACCTCTTCAAGCCCCTCGACCACGTCGAACGCCGACCCGGACGGCTGATCACCACCGCATCGGCCGACGTCGCTCTGAAGGGCCTGTCGTACCTGCTCGAGGCAATGGCGAAGCTGCGCACCGAGCGTGACGTCACCCTCACGATCATCGGCAAGCCGCGCCCCGGCCACTCCATGGACCTCATCGACAGCTACGGCCTCGCCCCGCACATCGAGTTCGTGTCGGGAGTGACCGACGAACGCATCGTCGAGCTGTACTCCGAAGCCGAACTGGCAGTGGTTCCCAGCCTCTACGAGGGGTTCAGCCTGCCCGCCATCGAAGCGATGTGCTCGGGGACGCCACTCGTGGCCACCGACGGTGGCGCCCTGCCCGAAGTGACCGGAACCGACGGCGACACCGTCCTGCAGTGCCGCGCCGGCGACGCCGACGCGCTGGCCGCCACCATCGCTCGCGGCCTCGACGATCCCGAACTGCGCGCACGCGTCGGCGACGCCGGACGCCGACGCGTCCTGGAGCGCTGGACCTGGACGAAGTGCGCCGAGATGACCGTCGACCAGTACCGAGAAGTCCTCGAGATGCCGGCGAACGTCGACAAACTCCGCCGCAACGGACGACTCTGACATGCTCACGATCCGCTTCGACCAGCTGGGCCTCGCGCCCGGCGATCGGGTGCTCGACGTGGGCGCCGGCTTCGGCCGTCACGTGTTCGAGTGCGCGCGGCGCGGCGCCGACGTGGTCGCACTCGACTACGCCGAGGACGAGGTGGTGCAGACCCGGGCCACGCTCGGCGGGATGGTCGACGCCGGCGAGATCGACATCGAACGCTTCAAGGGCGTGCTGCGCGGCGACGCCACGCGGCTGCCGTTCGCCGACGGCTCGTTCGACGTGGTGATCACGTCCGAGGTGCTCGAACACATCCAGGACGACGTGGGGGCGATCGCCGAGATGGTGCGGGTGCTCAAGCCGGGCGGTCACTTCGCCGCGACCGTGCCGGCGTGGTTCCCCGAGAAGGTCAACTGGATGCTGTCCGACGAGTACCACGCACCCAAGAGCCCCGGCGGGCACGTGCGGATCTACAGCGCCACCGAACTGGCGGCGAAGCTGCGCTCGGCCGGCCTCGACGTGCAGGGCCGCCACCGCGCCCACGCTCTCCATTCGCCGTACTGGTGGCTGAAGTGTGCCGTGGGGCCACGCAACGACGACCATCCCGCCGTCACCCGCTACCGCGAGTTCCTCGAGTGGGACATCATGGAGCAACCCGCCGCCACGAAGGTGGCCGACCGGGTGCTGTCGCCCGTGATCGGCAAGAGCATCGTGTTCTACGCCGTGAAGCCGGGCCACGATCGAGCGCCGGCGCCGGAGCCGACCACGGCAGGTGCCACATCGTGAGTCCCCGTCCCGAGCTGATCGGGGTCCTCAACGCCGACGAGTTGCAGGCAACGGGCGAACATCTGGCGTCCCTGCAGCTCGACAGCGGCATGATCCCCTGGTTCCCCGGCGGGCACTGCGACCCGTGGAATCACGTGGAGACGGCGATGGCCCTCGACGTGGCCGGATTCCACGACGAGGCCGAGCGAGCCTACGAGTGGCTCGCCGCCACCCAGCGCGCCGACGGGTCGTGGCATGCCTACTACCGCAGCGACGGCACGGTGGAGGAGACCAAGCTCGACACCAACGTGTGCGCCTACATCGCCACCGGCGTGTGCCATCACCTCAAGAGCACATGGGATCGCGGTTTCGCCGACAACCTCTGGCCGACGGTGGAACGGGCCCTCGACTTCGTGCTGTCGCTGCGCCGCCCCGACGGCCTGCCGTTGTGGGCGGTCGAGCCCGACGAGCGGCCGTGGCACTACGCGCTCCTCACGGGCACGGCCAGCATCCAGCACGCGCTGCGCTGCGGTGCCGCCCTCGGCCGATTGCTCGGGTCGGAGCGGCACGACTGGATCGAGGCGGCCGACGTGATGGCCGAGGTGATCCGCAACGATCCCTCGGTGTTCGAGCCGAAGACCCGGTGGGCGATGGACTGGTACTACCCCGTCCTCACCGGCGCCCTCACGGGTGAAGCGGCGAAGGTACGCCTCGCCGACGGCTGGGACACCTTCGCCATGGAGGGCCTGGGCATCCGCTGCGTCAGTGACGAGCCGTGGGTGACCGCATCGGAGACGGCCGAGTGTGCGCTCGCCTACGCCGCCATCGGTGACCTGTCGACGGCCACCGACCTGCTCGAGTGGACGCGGACGCACCGGCGCGAAGACGGCTCCTACTGGACCGGCATCGTGTATCCGGAGCCGGTGCTGTTCCCGTTCGACGAGCACACGTCGTACACGGCGGCTGCCGTGGTGCTGGCCGTCGACGCCATCACCCGCACCACTCCCGCCAGCGGCATCTTCCACCACGACCTCCCCTGAGTCGGCCGTGACGGCCGGCCGGCCCCTCCCCTGCTCGTCCTGCTGCGTTTGCGTGACGAAAATGTCGGGACGCCCCAAAGAATGCGTCACGCAAACGACGAACCCCGCGACCCTGGAACGTTTGGGTGACGAAAATGTCGGAACGGGCCAACGAAAGCGTCACGCAAACGCCTGAGCGCTCGCCTGAGCAAACGCCCCAACGTTCGCCCGAGCGCTCGTCCGAACGTTTGCCGAGGAGGGTCGGCCGAGCCGTCATGCGCCGGGGGGTGGCGCTACCCTCTCGGCGTGCAATCGACCATCGCCAGGACCGTCTTTTCGATCTGGAGCTGGTTCGTGCTCGGCGTCGTCGTCATCGTGTGGACACCGATGGTGGCGATCGTGCGCATCGTCACGCTCCCGTTCGACCGTGGCGCCTACGCCGCCGGCTACCTGTTCCGCAAGCTCACCGTCGTGCACGAGAAGCTCACCCCGCTGTGGAAGTTCCGCACGTCGGGCACCCTTCCCGACGACATGCGCCGGCCCTACGTCGTGGTGTCCAATCACGAGAGCTTCGTCGACATCCTCCTCATCTCCCACCTGCCCACCGAGATGAAGTGGATGTCGAAGATCGAGATCCTCAAGATCCCGCTCGTCGGATGGATGATGCGGCTCGCCCGCGACATCCCGCTCACCCGTGGCGACACCGATTCCGCCGCAGCTGCCCTCGAGGCATCACGCGAGCGGCTCGACTCGAAGGTGTCGGTGATGATCTTCCCCGAGGGCACCCGTTCGAAGACCGGCGATCTGCGACCGTTCAAGTCCGGGGCGTTCCGGCTGGCCATCGAGACCCAGCTGCCGATCCTCCCGCTCGCGGTGTACGGCACACGCGATGCGTTGCGTAAGCACGACTGGCGTCTCGGCTACGCCGAGGCCGAGGTCCGCGTCCTCGACCCGATCCCCACCGAGGGTCTCACGATGGACGACATGCCGGCACTGCGCGACGGGGTACGTGACGTGATCGCCGCAGCGCGCGACGAGCTGCGCGCCGAGTTCGCCGCCGCCCACTAGGCGACCGGCACAGTCGACGCATGGCGTTCCAGGCACCGGTACGCCTCCTGGCCGCGGCGCGGCCCACCGTCCCGGCCGCGCTGCTCGTGGCCATCGCCTCGAGCACCGCCGTGTTCACGGCCACCCCGTTCCTCCTCCCCGCCGTCTCCGACGAGTACGGCGTCAGCGTGAGCGCCGCCGGGTGGATGTCGACCACCCAGCTGGCCGGCTTCGTGATCGCGTCCTGGATCGGTGGGCGGTTCCTGCGTCCCGTGCGACGCGTCTTCGTCACCGGGATGCTCATCGGCGTGATCGCCAACCTCGCGTCGGCGGTCTCCCCCGAGTTCGCGATCCTCGCCGTGACACGCTTCGGCAGCGGGGTGTCGCTCGGACTCGCCGCCTGGATCGCCTGGCAGGCGGCGTTCGGCGACACCGCGAAGACCGGCGACGTCGCCGTCGTCGGCCCGATCGTCGGCACGCTGGTGGCGCCCGGGATCGCCACCGTCATCGAGACGGCCGGTCTCCGCTGGCTCTTCGTCGTTTTGGCCGTCATCACCGCGCTCCCCCTGCTCTGGTCGCGGCAGGTGCCCTCCGTCGACCGGCTCCGACCCCACCGCACCCGCCATGCCCCGACCCGGGCCGCTCGGGCCATCCTGCTCGCTCTCGCCGTCATCACGATGGGTGGCTCGTCGGTGTTCGTCTACGGCGCTGCGATCGGGCGCGTCCTCGACGGCCTGTCACCTCTGACCGTGTCGCTGTTGTTCAGCGGCAACGCCCTCGCCGCCATCCCCTCCGCCCGTTGGACCGGGCGGCGAGGGCCGGCCGGCCTCTGGTTCCTGATCACGGCGGCGTGCGCACTCGCCATAGCGGTCTCACGTAGCGGCGTCGTATTCGGCATCGCCATCGTGCTGTGGGGTTTCGTGTTCTTCATGGGCATCCCGGCGGCGTTCGGCCTGCTCGCCGCCCGGTCGAACTTCCCCGAGGAACGGGCGGGCGACGCCCAGGCGGTGATGGCGCTCGGACGCGTCTTCGGCCCGCTGCTGGGCGGTGCCCTGCTGGCAGCCGGGTCCACGGGGACGCTGGGGATCGTGTCGAGCGGCATCATGTCGGTCGGTGCCGGGCTGCTGCTCTACGTCGACAGGGATCGGTTCGTGGTGCAGCGTCCGCTGGCCTACGTGCGCCGTGCCGGCAGGTCAGCGGTCGCGACGCAGGACACGGAGTGAGCCGGTCGCCGACACCAACGTGAACCGGCCCGACTCCACGGCGGGCAGGAAGATCCGCTCGTAGGGCGGGCGGCCCCCGTCGGCCGGGTCGGGGAACACGTCGTGGATCGCCAACGTGCCGCCCACGGCCACGTGCGGCGTCCACCCCTCGTAGTCGAGCCGGGCCGGCTCGTCGCCGTGCCCGCCGTCGATGAACAGCATCGACAGCGGTGTGGTCCAGGTGCCCGCCACCACCGGCGACCGGCCCACCACGGCGACCACCGTGTCCTCGAGGCCGGCGTCGTGGAGGGCCGACCGGAAGAAGGGAAGTGTGTCCATCTTCCCGGTCCGCGGATCGACCACCTCGGGGTCGTGGTGCTCCCAACCCGCCTGGTTCTCCTCCGACCCGCGGTGATGGTCGACGGCGAACAGCACCACACCCGCCGCTTCGGCGGCGTCACCGAGCCAGATCGTGGAGCGGCCGCAGTAGGACCCCACCTCCAGCATCGGCGCTCCCGGTACGGCGACGCCCGCAGCCAGGCCTGCTGCGTGCAGGGCATCTCCCTCGTCGGCGGGCATGAAGCCCTTCGTGGCCAGCGCCAGGTCGCGTCGCTGCGGCGTCACCAGCTGTCCCAGTGGATGATCGTGTCGGGCTCGGGTCGCATCGCCGGCTTGAAGTCGGTGCCGATCGTGTACGCCAGCGGCGAGAGGCACGCCTGCTGCACCTCGTCGAAGGGGATGCCGACCACGTCCGCGATCTCCTGCTCCTTGAACAGCCCGACCGTGGTCCAGGCCGTGCCGAGGCCTCGGGCGCGTGCGGCGAGCATGAAGCTCCACATGCCCGGGAGCACGTTGCCCATCATCGATGCCGACGCCATCGCCGGCACGCCGTCGGCACGCCCGGACGTGCAGGCGATCACCAGCGCAGGTGCCTCACCCATGTGCTCGGCGAGGTACAGCGCCGACTCGGTGACGCGGTGCTGCTGCGCCTGTTCGGCCTCGGTCTCCTTCTGCAGGCCTCCGGCATAGAACGGCATCGTCTTGTAGATCTCGAAGCACTCGCCGTAGATCCGTCCGATCTCCGCGCGCTTGGCCGGGTCACGGACCACCACGAACCGCATCGTCATGTTGTTCGAGCCAGACGGGGCCTGCATCGCAGCGGCCACGCAGTCCCGGATCAGGTCGTCGTCGACGTGCCGGTCGAAGTCGAGCCGCTTGCGCACCGCCCTCGTGGTGGAGAGGACTTCGTCGGGCGTGAGGTCGAGGAGGGGGCCGGCGTCTGCAGTCATGCGCCGACTGTACGACGTGGCAACATGACCGGTGCCATGGAAGCCACCCCCTCCGCCGATCCCTCCGCCGCTGCAGCCGCCGCTGCAGCCGGCGGCACGTCCGATCGCAACCAGGCAGCACTGGACGACCTGGTGCGGCTCCTCGACCTCGAGGCGATCGAGGTGAACCTCTTCCGGGGCAGCTCACCCGACGAGAACCGGCAACGGGTGTTCGGTGGGCAGGTGGCGGGGCAGGCGCTGGTCGCCGCCGCGCGGACGATCGACGAATCGGGCCGTCTCGTGCACTCGCTGCACGCCTACTTCCTCCGGCCGGGCGACCCCAACGTGCCGATCCTGTACGAGGTCGACCGCATCCGCGACGGCCGCAGCTTCTCGACACGGCGGGTCGTCGCCATCCAGCACGGGCGGGCGATCTTCAACCTGCAGGCCAGCTTCCACGATCCCGAGCCGGGCCCCGATCATCAGCTCGAGATGCCCGAGGGCATGGGCGACCCCGAGACGCTGCCCGACTTCAAGACGAGGATGGCGCCGTACGCCGAGCAGCTCGGCGACTGGTACGACCGGCCCCGCCCCATCGACCTGCGCTACGTCGACGGCGACCCGATGAGCCGCAAGGGGCAGCCCTCCACCACGCAGCACGTCTGGCTGCGCGCCAACGGCACGCTGCCCGACGATCCTGTGCTGCACGCCTGCATCGTCACCTATGCGAGCGACATGACGCTGCTCGACACGACAGTGCTGCCGTTCGGGCTGGCGTGGGACAGCCCCGGCATGCAGATGGCCAGCGTCGATCACGCCATGTGGTTCCATCGCCCGTTCCGCGCCGACGAGTGGCTGCTGTACGACCAGGCCGCATTGTCGACGTCGTCGGCGCGGGGCCTCGCAAGAGGTTCGATCCACACCGCCGATGGTCGCCTGGTGGTGAGCGTCGTCCAGGAGGGACTGGCCAGGATCACCCCCTCCGCCCGAGCCTGAGCTCCGCCGTCATTTCCCGAGCTCGCGCGCGCATCGGATGCCGCCGGCCGGGTACGAATGGGTCCATGCGTGCTCCACTGTCGATCCTGGTGATGCTCTCCCTGGTGCTTGCCGCCTGCTCGTCCGACGACGGGGCATCCGACGACGCCGGCTTCGGTCAGGGCCCACCGTCCACCGAGGCGGGTTCCACGACCGTCGACGCACCGACGACCACGGCACCTCCCGACACCACCTCACCGGGTGACACCACCACTGCGGACGACACCGCTGTGCCGCCCGACACCACCGCTGCTCCCCCGACCACGGCAGCGCCCGCCGGCACCGCGCCGGCCACGACCGTGGCGGGTCCGCTTCCCGAACCCTCCGTCGAGCTGACCCCGGTGGGCCAGTTCGATCAACCGGTCGGGATCACCAGCCGGCCGGGCGACGAGACGCTCTACGTGATCGAGCAGCCCGGCCGCATCGTGGCGTCGGGAGCCGAATCCACGGATGTGGTGCTCGACATGACCGACCTCACCGCCGCCCGCGGCGAGCGCGGTCTGCTCGGCCTCGCGTTCCATCCCGACGACGATCTCGCCTACGTGCACCACACCGACGACGACGGCGACACCGTGGTCGCCGAGTACGCCGTCGACGCCGCCACCCGCCGGTTCGATCCGGCGTCGCGACGTGTGGTGCTCACGGTCGACCAGCCCTTCGGCAACCACAACGGCGGACGGCTCACCTTCGGTCCGGACGGCATGCTGTACATCGGTCTCGGCGACGGCGGGTCGGCCGACGATCCGCAGCGGACGGCGCTCGACCTGTCCAGACGGCTCGGCAAGATCCTCCGTCTCGATCCGACGCCCGCCGACGGGCAGCCGTTCACGGTGCCCGACGACAACCCGTTCGTCGACACCGACGGCGCCGATCCGACGATCTGGTCGTTCGGTCTGCGCAATCCGTGGCGCTTCTCCTTCGACGACGCCACCGGAGACCTGTGGATCGCCGACGTCGGACAGAACGAGTGGGAGGAGATCGACCACGCACCCGCCGACGCCGGTGCGGGCAGGGCGACGAACTTCGGGTGGAGCGCCTTCGAGGGGTTCGAGCGCTTCAACACCGACCAACCGGAGACGGTCGCCGGGATCCCCCACACGCCGCCACGATTCGTCTACGACCACTCCGGCGGGAGGTGCTCGGTGAGTGGCGGCGCGGTGTCGCGCGGCGACCTCGTCCCCGATCTGCAGGGCTGGTACGTGTTCGGCGACTACTGCAGCGGCGAGATCTGGGGCCTCGACACCACCTCGGCTGCCGAGACACCGCGGACCGTGCCGTTGGCCCAGCTCGACGTCGTGGTGGCCGTCCACGAGGGGCCGTTCGGCGATCTGTACGCCGTCTCCAACGCCGGCACCGTCGCCCGATTCTCCCCCGCCTGATTCCCGTCCGGCCGCTCGGCGCCACGTCGGGGCACCCCGTGCGGCGATGAGCGAGCCCCCTGGATCTTGTGGTCTGGCTCATCGCCGACGTTCCGGCACGGCGCTACCAGGCCTCGCCGTGGTCGGGCAGCATGTCGGGAGTCCCCACGATGAGCGGATCGGGTGGCACCACCACAGCGGTGTCCTTGTCGTCGTAGGGCAGCACGTTCAACACGTGGCGCATCGCATTGATGCGCCCGCGCTTCTTGTCGTTGCTGCGCACGATCGTCCACGGAGCCAGCTCGGTGGACGTGCGCTCGAACATGGTCAGCTTCGCCCGGGTGTAGTCGTCCCACCGATCGAGCGACGCGATGTCGGTGGTGCTCAGCTTCCACTTGCGCACCGGGTCGATGCGGCGGATGGTGAATCGGGCGATCTGTTCCCGCCGCGACACCGAGAACCACAGCTTCACCAGGGTCGTGCCCGAATTGATCAACATCTCCTCGAAGACCGGCACCGTGCGCAGGAACTCCTCGTGCTGATCCGGTGTGCAGTACCCCATCACCGGCTCGACCCCGGCGCGGTTGTACCACGACCGGTCGAAGAAGCGCATCTCGCCACGCGTGGGCAGGTGCCGCACGTAACGCTGGAAGAACCACTCCCCCTGCTCTCGTGCCGACGGTACGCCGAGCGCGACCACGTCGGCGCCGCGCGGATCGAGGTGCTCGCGGAACCGCTTGATCGTGCCGCCCTTGCCGGCGGCGTCGCGACCCTCGAAGAGCAGCACCACCTTGTGGCCGGTGGCCTTGATCCAGTCCTGCGCCTTCAGCAGCTCGATCTGCAGGCCGCGCTTGAGATGCTCGTACTCGTCCCGACCCATCCGCTCGGCGTAGGGGTAGTGCTCCTGCCAGGTCAGCACCGGCAGCCCGTCCGGGCCGAGCAGCACGGGGTCGTCGACCTCGTCGAAGGTGCCCTCCACGGTGAAACCGCGTGCGGCGATCTCCTCCGACGACATCGTGCGGAACGCCTCGATCAGGCTGTCGATGTCGGTGACGCCGAAATGCCCGTCGCCCGCCACGCGATCTGCAGTGTCCGGCCCCGACATGGGTGCGACGGTACGCCGCCACACCACCTCACCGCCAGCCCCCACATGACGCGCAGGTGACGGCCAGGTGGCCGGCAGCAGAAATCGACGATCGCGCCCGACGCGATCGTCGATCCGGAGTCAGCGGCGGGCGCCCATGAACATGCCCTTGAGCGCCTCGTAGTGCTCGATGACATGTCCGGCGCCGAGTACGACCGCTTCGAGCGGCACGTTCGACATCTTCACGGGCACCTCGGTCTCACGCTCGATGCGTTCCGCGAGCCCACGCAGCAGGCCGCCACCACCCACGAGGAACATCCCGCGCACGAGGAAGTCCTGCGACAGCTCGGGCGGCGCCTTCGACAGGCACCGCACCACCGATGCGACGATCGACGACACCACGTCCTCGATCGCGAACCGCACCTCCTCGGGCGTGAGCAGCACCGTCTTCGGCAGGCCGGTCATGAGGTCACGACCGCGCACTTCGGCCTGGTTCTCGTCCGGCGTCGGGTCGGCCGAGCCGATCGCCACCTTGATCTCCTCGGCGGTGCGCTCGCCGATGGCGATGCCGTGCTCACGGCGGACGTAGTTCTGGATGGCGGCGTCGATGTCGAACGAACCGACGCGCACGGCCTCGAGGGCGACGATGCCGCCGAGGCTGATGACCGCTGTTTCACTGGTGCCGCCGCCGATGTCGATCACCATGTTGCCGACCGGCTCGTCGATCGGGAGGTCGGCGCCGATCGCGGCGGCCATCGGCTGCTCGATCAGGTTGGCGTCGGCGGCGCCGGCACGGCGGGCGGCGTCGGTGACGGCACGGCGTTCGACCTCGGTGATGGCCGACGGCACGCAGATCACCACCTTCGGCCGGGTGAAGCGGCTCACACCCACCCGTTGCAGCAGCAACCGGATCATGCGCTCGGTGATCTCGAAGTCGGTGATCGCCCCGCCGCGCAGCGGGCGCACGGCGACGATGTAGCCGGGCGTGCGGCCGATCATCTGCCATGCCTCGCGGCCGGTGGCCAGAACCTCACCGGTCTGGCGGTTGAGTGCGATGACCGAGGGCTCGTTCAGAACGATCCCTCTGCCCTTCATGTAGACGAGGGTGTTGGCGGTACCCAGGTCGATGGCCAGGTCACGCGCCACCGGGAAACTCCGTCACATCACTCGTCACTTCACGGCTCATGGTCCCCATCATCGTCGTCGGAGGGGGGCTCGGACGGTTTCATCTGGTCGATCGTGGGCCGCCGTGCCTCGGGCGAGAGTGCGTCGATCTGGCGCCGGAACGAATCGACGCCGTCCGCCGACGAGCGGCGACGGCCGGCCACCACCAACGCGACGACCACGACCACGACCCCGACCACGATCAGCACGACGGTGAGCGCCACTCAGTCGCTCCCCACCGACCGCGCGTCGCGGACGTCGTGGGCACCCGTTCCCCAGTCGGCGCCGTCGGCCCAGACCTCGTGTTTCCAGATCGGCGCCGACTCCTTCAGTGCGTCGATGGCGAACCGGCCGGCCTCGAACGCGTCGCCCCGGTGCGGCGCCGAGACCACGGCGACCACCGACGACTCACCGATCTCCAGCCGACCCGTGCGGTGCAGGAGCACGATTCGTCCCGTGTCGGGCCAGCGTCGGCGCAGCTCGACACCGATCTCGACGAACCGTGGCACCACCTGCTCCTCGTAGGCCTCGTACGTGAGGTGCTCGACGCCGTCTCGGCCGTCGGCATGGTCACGGATCGTGCCGCTGAACAGCACGACGGCACCGCAGTGCGGTCGAACCGCCCAGTCGTAGGCAGCGCCGATGGGGAGTTCCTGCTCGGTCAGGCCGAACCACTCGTCACCCTCGGGCGGACCCTGCACGTCGGGCATCGTATCGATCAGGCCGGACCCGCGGCCACGCCCCCGGAATCGAGTTGTACGATCTCGTCCTCGTGGAACCCGGTCCTCTTCCCCCGCACGAGCGGACCTGGCGCCACCCGTCCGAACTCGGCCCCACCCGCGTCGACGTCGACCCCGGCCAGAGCAGGCGTACGGTCGTCACCGCGTTCGCCACCGGCACCCTCGCGGTGATGCTGGTGGGTGTGCTGGTGATCGCCGTCACGCCGTCGGCCCCGGCCGGACCGGTCACCCTGAGCGCCACCACGTCTCCGGGCCTCGTCACCACGTCGGCGATCGCCACGTCGAGCACGTCGCCGTCGGCGGCGAGGGCGACACCGCCGCGCCAGGCAATCGGGGTGGCCCGCCAACCGATCGGTCTCGTGTCGTTCTCGGCGATGCCCAACGCCGTCGCTGCGGCGCCGCCGCTGACGCTCGACGGCCGGGCCGTCGCCGACCGGCTCCCCGACGACGCCGATCCCGTCTACCTGCACACCGAGGCCGTCACCTACCGGCTCGACTGGCACGCCGTGGAGGAACTCACGACGTTCGCCGCCGTGCCCGACGGCTCGGTCGTGTTCGACGAGGAGGGCGACGTGGTGGCCCACGTCCGTCGCGGCGACCTCGTCACCATCGTCGGCGACTGAGACTCGGGCGGACGAGGCCCCGGCGAACGAGCCGGCGGCGCACCGCCACCACCGTCACCACCGTCGCCACCACCATGGCGACCACGCCCGCTCCGAGTGCCAGTTCCTGACGCCGCTTGGGCGTGACCGTGGTGTACCACGGAGCCTCGGTGCTCTCCACGTAGGTCTGCTCGTTGGTGACCGTGGGAATCCACCCCGCCGCCCGGAGCCGACCGTTCGACACCACCCACGGATGCACCGTGTACGGCCGCAGACCGGGTGGAATCGGGCCGCGGAGCAGCCGCCACCGCAGACGGGCCAGCAGCTCGGCGAAGCGCTCCGGAAGCGGCAACCGCGGCCGCTCCCCCGACAGGGCGCGCACGCGTTGGCCGGCCACCCAGCCGTCCGGGGCCACGTTGAACACCCCGTCGAGACGTTCGGTCACGGCCAGCGCCACGGCGTCGGCCAGGTCGTCGAGGTGGAGGAACTGTGACGGTGGATCGTCCTCGGCGAAGCGCCGGCCGAGGCCGGCCACCAGGGCCGACGCCAGCCGGGAGTTGCCACCCTCGGCCAGCGCCACGGCCGGCCGCAGCACGGTGGTGGTCCGGCCGGGGCAGGCGAGCCGCCACTGCTCGACGAGTTCCTCGGCGGACGCCAGCTGGCGCGCGAACACGAACTCGACGTCGGGGCGCAGTGCCGTCTCCTCGGTGATCGGTACCGGATTGTTGCGGTGGGCGCCGTACACCATTGCCGACGACACGAACACGACGTGGCCGGCGCCGAGCTGCTCGGCCGCGTCGAGTGTCGAGGCGGCCACCTCGGTGGCGCTCTCACGGCGTTCGGCACGCAGGTCGTGATCGCTGCTGCCCAGATCGACGACGACGTCGGCCCGTGCGACGGCGTCCCCGCGTGCATCGATCAGCTCACCGACGTCGGTGTCGACCAGCAGGAGACGCAACCCGGGGTCCCGCCGGAGCAGGGACGAACGGACCCGCTCGCCGAGCTGACCGGCGCCGCCGGTGACGACCACGGTGCGTCCCATCGCCCGAACCATAACGGTCATGCCGCCGCCGCCGACCGACTCCCGCTGCCGGCCGGTGATCACGATCGGGGTCTGACCCCGATCGTGATCGGGTGTGTCTCCGAGAGCCGGGGTCGATCGGTGGCATCGAGCACGTAGCATCGAGGCATGGCCGACGACGACGACAGGTTCGACGGGCAGCCGCCCGACGACGACGGCTCCGACGAGAGTGCGTCGGAGCAGCCCGATCCGTTCGGCGGGCAGAACCCGTTCGACCTGTTCGGCGGGATCGGCGGTGCAGGCGGCGATCCGCTCCAGGGTCTGCCGCTGTTCGGCGACCTCAGCCGCGCCCTCGCCGGCCAGGGCCCGCTCAACTGGGACGCCGCCCGCCAGTTCGCCGTGCTGGCGTCCAGTGGCGGCGGTCTGCTGGCCGGCACGGGTCAGAGCACGTCGCCCAACATCGAGCCGGGGGTGCGCATCAAGTACGCCGAGTTGGCCAACATCGCCCGACTCCACGTCGGCGACGTGATGCAGCTCGAGGTGCCGGCCACCGAGCCGTCGGTGGCCACGCCCGAGCAGTGGGCCCAGCAGACTCTCGAGGCGTACCGGCCACTCTTCAACGACCTGGCCACCTCGCTCGGCCCGCGTGACGAACTCCCCGACGAGGCGAGCTCCGATCCGATGGCCCAGATGATGGCCGGCCTCGGCAAGATGATGGCTCCGGCGATGCTCGGGATGAGCGTCGGGTCGATGGTGGGCAACCTCGCCCGGCGGGCGTTCGGCGTGTACGACCTGCCGATCCCTCGCGCCACCCCGTCGCTCGTGCTGGTGCCCACCAACATCGATCGCTTCGCAGCCGACTGGGAGATCGAGCTCGACGAGATGCGGCTGTGGGTGCTCGCCCACGAACTCGCCGGCCTCACCCTGTTCTCCGTCGACCACGTCGCCGACCATCTGCGCGGTCTGGTCCAGCGCCACGTGGCTGCGTTCCGTCCCGACCCGTCGGCCATCACCGACAAGCTCACGTCGCTCGATGTCGATCAGACCGATCCGATGGCGGCGATGCAGCAGGCCTTCGGCGACCCCGAAGTGCTGTTGGGTGCCGTACGGTCGCCCGAACAGGCCGAACTCGAACCGCTGCTCGATGCGGCCGTCGCCGTCACGATCGGCGCCATCGACTGGGTGGTCGACGCCGTCGCGGTGCGCATCATCGGCGGCAATGCCCTGCAGATCGCCGAGGCGGTCCGGCGGCGGCGCACCGAGGTCTCGCCCGACGACGTGTTCGTCGAGCGCCTGCTCGGAATCCGCCTCGGTGCGGATCAGACGGCCCGTGGCAAGACGTTCGTGCAAGGTGTGGTCGACCGGGCCGGCGAACAGGGGCTGGCGCCGTTGTTCAGCGATCCCGAGGCGATGCCGACCCCGAACGAGGTCGAGGCGCCCGGCCTCTGGCTCGCCCGCGTGAGCGGCGACTGACCGACCGCATCCGGTCGGTCCCCACCACGCGCACGCTCGCCAGCGCCGTCGCCACGGCCACCACCACGAAGCCGGCGATGCCGGGCAGCTGCAGGGCCACCGCGATGAACGCGCCGACGGCCCAGGCCAGCTGGAACCTCGTCTCGAACACGGCGAAGGCGCGGCCCTGGTTGGCGTCGGGAGCGTCGCGCTGCACGATGCTCTCGAAGCTGAGCCGTCCGAGGGCGGCCATCAGGTTGAGCACGGCGGCCAGGATCACGGCGCCGACGGGCCCTCCGAGCAGGGCCACCGTCACCCCCGACGCGCTGCACACGATCAGTGCGACGGAGAGCATCGTCTCCTCGCGCACGCGGTCCCGGATCTTCGGTGCGATGGCGTTGCCGAACATCGCCGCCAGGGCCGAGACGCCGACGACCGCCGCGAACCAGATCGTGCCCTGGTCCTGCTCGCGCAGCCAGAACGCGAGGTGGAAGAACGTGAAACCCACCGAGGCCCGCAGCACGGTCATGGCGATCGCTCCGAGCGCGATGTTGTCGGAGCGCAGGTCGCCGACCTCGGCGGCACCCGCCGCTTCGGTGGCGACGACCTCCGGCGGGAGCCGGGTGGCAGCGACGAAGGCCGCACCGAAGATGAGCGCCCCGTACACGAGCGTCGCGGAGGCGCCGGCGAGCTGGAGCAGGATCCCGGCCGGCACGACGGCGGCGGCCCCGGTCAGCCCGGAGATCAGGCCCAGCTTGGAGTTGGCTTCCACCAGCTCGCGTTCGGACCGCACGGTGGACGGCACGATCGCCGATTTCGACACGACATAGGTCTTCTGCAGCACCAGCGACGCGAACACGAGCGGGAACAGCGCCAGGGCGTCGAGATACCGGGCCATCAGCACCATCAGCACCACGCGGGCGACGGCCACCAGCTGGATCACCAGCCGGCGACCGCCGGCCACCCGGTCGATCATGGGGCCGATCAACGGCGCCACCACGAGGAACGGGGCGAAGCCGATCGCGAGGAACAGCAGCACCCGCGAGCGGGCGGCGTCGAGGTCGATGTCGAAGAACAGCGAGTCGGCGAGCGCCACCACCATGGCCGCGTCGCCACCCATCATCAGAGCATGGGTGAGGGCCAGCCGGCGGAACCGGGACGCCGGCGGACGGCGTTGCGTCGGGGCTCGTTCCACCGAGCGGATCCTACGGCCCGAGTTCGCAGCCCGGTGGCCGGTCGCCGGATGCGGCCGTGTTCAGGTGCGTTCGTACTTGTAGCCGAGCCCGCGGATGGTGACGATCCGCGACGGATGGGCCGGATCGGGCTCGATCTTCGAGCGCAGGCGCTTCACGTGCACGTCGAGCGTCTTCGTGTCGCCGACGTAGTCGTTGCCCCACACCCGGTCGATGAGCGTCTCTCGTGGTAGGACCCGGCCGGCGTTGGCGAGCAGCAGGTGGAGGAGCTCGAACTCCTTGAGCGGCAGGGTGAGGTCGGTGCCGTCGACCGAGGCCCGATGCTCCTCGGGGTCGAGCGTGACCCCGCCGACCTCCAGGGAGCCCGGAGGCAATCCGCTGCCCGAGCCGTTCACGTCGCTGCGGCGCAGCACGGCGCGCATCCGGGCGACCAGCTCGCGCAGCCGGTACGGCTTGGTGACGTAGTCGTCGGCGCCGACCTCCAAGCCGACGACCGTGTCGATCTCGGCGCCCTTGGCGGTCACCATGATGATCGGGGTCTGTGTGCGCTTGCGGAGTTGCCGGCACACGTCGATGCCGCTGATCTTGGGCAGCATCACGTCGAGCAGCACGAGATCGGGTTGCACCTCGTCGAACCGCTCGAGCGCCTCGGCGCCGTCGACGGCGACGACCACCTCGAACCCTTCACGGCGCAACCCGATCGTGAGGGCCTCGACGAAACTCGCCTCGTCCTCGACCACCAGAACGGTTGCTTCACTCATGGGCTTCAGTCATGTGGTGGTGTCTCCTGCGAGGTGGAGTGCCCGGAGGCGGGGGATGTCGAACGCGACGTGGTCGGGTGCTCGTCCGACACGACGAGACCGGCGGGCAGACGGAGCACGAACGTGGAGCCCTCGCCCTCCTGGGACGACACGAGCACGTCGCCACCGTGGTTGGTGGCCACGTGGCGGACGATCGCCAGACCCAGGCCCGTTCCTCCGGTCTCCCGGCTGCGGGCCTTGTCGACGCGGTAGAAGCGCTCGAAGATGCGGTCGAGGTCACGGGCGGGGATGCCCACGCCCTGGTCGGCGACCATGATCTCCACGGCGTTGTCGTCCACCCGGGTGCGGATCTGCACCACGTCGCCGGCGTGGCTGTACTTCACGGCGTTCTCCACCAGGTTGCCCAGCGCCGAGATCAACTGGCGTTCGTCGGCACGCAGGTATACGGCCTCGGGGCCGGCGACCGTCTGGATCTGCACGCCACGCCCGCCGTCGACGATGCGGCCGCGGGCGATCGCCGACTGCACGACGGCACCGAGTTCCACCACCGTGTCGCCGGGACGCGACGACTCGATCTGCGACAGCTTGAGCAGGTCGTCGATCGTGCGCACGGCGCGGTGGGACTCGTCGACGAGGTGGTCGGCGAGCCGCTGCACCACCTCCGGGTCGGTCTCGTCGATCAGTGCCTCGGCCAACACGGCGACGGCACCGACGGGCGTCTTGAGTTCGTGGGAGATGTTGGTGACGAAGTCGGTGCGCATCGCATCGGTGCGCACACGGTCGGTGACGTCGCGGATCGTGACGACGGCGCGCCCGTCGGGCATCGGCTCGGCGGCGATCTCCAGCCACCGCTTCGGCGGCCCCTGCAGTTCGACGACCCGCTGTGTCGGCCCGCCGTCACGCGTGTCCTTCACGGTGTCGGCGACGTGGTCGTCGACGATCACGCCGATGTGCGTGCCCACGGAGTCGGAGGCGGCGGCGTTGCGGTAGACGGCGCGACCGTCGGAGTCCATCACCATCACGCCGATCTCCAGGTGATCCACGGCGTCGGCCAGCACCGGGGCGACCGGGTGCGGCTCGCGATCCGCCGGCGGCGTCGGCTCCGCAGGTCGCTCCGTGTCGAGATGCGACGGCGCAGCCTCCGGCCGCTCGGGGCGCAGTGCCGCGGGAACCGCCGGCACCGGATCGACCGGCGCACTCCGGCGAGCCCACAGCACCGACAGGGCCACACCGACCGCCACTCCGATCGTCAGTGCGACCACGGCCGTGAGGATCATGTGGCTGCCGTGTCAGGTGCCGTCGGCCGACACGACGGCCGGCGGTTCGTTGTCGCTCTCGGCGTACGGACGCTCGGGAAGCCACCCGCTCACGATGTAGCGGGTGCGGTCACCGACGTTCACGGCGTGGTCGCCGATGCGCTCGTAGAAGCGGGCGACGACGGCCAGCTGCACGGCCACCTGCAGGTCGATGTTGCCGGCGGCGTGGCTTTCGAAGATCACCTGGATGAACTGGCGGTGCAGGTCGTCGAGGTAGGCGTCCATGTCGTGCAGGGCGGCGGCACGCACGCCGTCGAGGTTGAGGTAGGCCTCGGTGGCCTCCTTGAACAGTACCTGGGCCTGGTCGCCGATCTTCTGGATCACGCCGCGCAGGTGCGGGTCGAGATCGTGGCCGTAGATGCGGCGCGCGGCCTTGCAGATGTTGACGCACAGATCAGCGGAGCGTTCGACGTCGGCGATGATCTTGATGGCGGAAACCACCCCACGAAGGTCGGTGGCCACCGGCGCCTGCAGGGCGATGACCTTGAAGCATCGCTCCTCGAGATCGAGCGCCTTGGCGTCGAACTCCGCATCGCCCAGAATCATGTACTCGGCGCCCTCGAGGTCCATCGACAGCAGGATCTCGGTGGCTCGAGGGACGAGTTCGGTCACCCCAGCCGACAGCCGGGCGATGCCCTGCTGGATCTCCTCGAGCTGGTGGTGGAACTCGACACGCAGATCCTGTCGGTGCTGCTCGTCGTGGTGTCCGACGTCGGACATCAGCCGAACCGTCCCGTCACGTAGTCGATGGTGGCCTGTTCCCTGGGGTTGGAGAACATGATTTCGGTGTCGTTCATCTCCACCACGTAACCGGGCTGGCCGGTGCCCTCGATCGAGAAGAACGCCGTGCGATGGGAGACGCGTGCTGCCTGCTGCATGTTGTGGGTGACGATCACGATGGTGTACGTCTCCTGGAGTTCGGTCATGAGCTGCTCGATGGCGAGCGTGGAGATCGGATCGAGCGCCGAACAGGGCTCGTCCATCAGCAACACCTCGGGCTCGACGGCGATCGCGCGGGCGATGCACAGTCGCTGCTGCTGACCGCCGGACAGACCGGAACCGGGCTTGTCGAGCCGGTCCTTCACCTCGTCCCACAGGTTCGCCCCGCGCAAGGCCTCCTCGACGAGGTCCTCGGCCTCGGACTTGCTCATCCGCGCACTGTTGAGCTTCTTGCCGGCCAACACGTTGTCGGCGATCGACATGGTGGGAAACGGGTTGGGCCGCTGGAACACCATGCCCACCTTGCGACGCACGGCGACCGGATCGATGCCCGGTCCGTAGAGGTCCTCGCCGTGCACGTACACATGTCCATCCACGTAGGCGCCGTCGATCACCTCGTGCATGCGGTTCAGCGAGCGCAGGTAGGTGGACTTGCCGCAGCCCGACGGCCCGATCAGCGCCGTCACCGAGCGTGGTTCGATCACCATGTTGACGTCGCGCACGGCCAGGAAGTCCCCGTAGTAGATGTTGAGGTCTTCGGCGACGATGCGATCCTCCCGACTCGTCGCATCGCCGGCCAGGGCGGCGGCCCGCGAGGCTTCAGCTGCTGCAGAGGTGGCACTCTCGACGTGGTCGGACACGGTCACGTCCTTCCGTGGGGTCGCGGTCGGGATGGTGGAGCGGGAGTCGGTCATCGCAGACCCTTCGGCTTGAGGGCAGTGGACAGGATACGAGCAAGCGTGAACAGCACCATCACGATGATGATCAGGGTGAGTGCGGCGGCCCACGCCCGCTCCTGCCCGGCCTCGGGGGGAAGGCCGGGCTGGACGTACTGGTAGTAGGTGAACACGGGCAGCGTCGTCATGCGACCGTCGAAGGGATTCCAGTTCGTGCCCTGGGCGAGCCCCACCGTGACCAGCAGCGGCGCCGTCTCGCCGATGACGCGGGCGATGGACAGCACCACGCCGGTGATGATGCCGGCGATGGCGGTGGGGATCACGACCTTCACGACCGTCTTCCACTTCGGCACGCCGAGGGCGTACGAGGCCTCGCGGAGTTCGTCCGGAACGAGCTTGAGCATCTCCTCCGCCGATCGCACCACGACCGGAGTCATGAGCACCGTGAGCGCCACGGCGCCGGCGAGACCCGATCGGGTGCCGGGTCCGAAGAGCAACTCGAAGAACGCATAGGCGAACAGTCCGGCGACGATCGACGGGATACCGGTCATCACGTCGACCATCGACTGGATCGACTTGGCCAGCTTGGTGCCGTGCCCGTACTCGGCGAGGTAGATCGCCGTGAACAGCCCGAACGGCACGGACATGAGTGTGGCGAGGCCGGTGACGATCAACGTGCCCACGATGGCGTGGTACGCACCGCCGCCCTCGCCGACGACACCGCGCATCGTCGACGTGAAGAACTCACTGTCGAATCGCCTCACGCCTTCACTGATCACCGTGTACACCAGCGACACGAGCGGTGCGGCGACCAGTGCGAAGGCGCTCGTGACGAGCGCCTCCATCACCTTGTCGACCCCTGCACGAGGTCCCTCGATGGCGCGCGCGGCAACGTAGACGCCGAGGCAGTACACGATCACCGTGACGACCACCCAGCGGGCCCAGTTGATCTCACCACCGGGAAGCCACGTGAGCGCCCCGACGCCCAGTGCGGCGGCGAAGACGAGGAGCTGACTCCTGCGATCGAACTTCCGGTTCTCGAGCGACGATCGCTGTTCGGGGCCGCTCGGCGCAGTGGGACGGTTGTCGGTGATCGTCATCCTGCGGCTCCGGAGAATCCGGCGTTGGCGATCCGGCGGGCCAACGCATTGACGAGGAAGGTGAGTGCGAACAGCACGAGCCCGGTGGCGATCAACCGGTTGACGTCCAGACCAGCCGATTCGGGAAACTTGAGGGCGATGTTCGCGGCGATGGTGTTGGGGTTCTGGTTGGAGATGATGTTGAACGAGAAGATGTCGGCGGGTGAGAGGATCATCGCCACGGCCATCGTCTCACCCAGCGCCCGGCCGAGGCCGAGCATGGCACCGGAGATCACGCCGCTGCGCCCGTACGGGATCACCGCTTGACGGATCATCTCCCACTTGGTGGCGCCGAGTGCCAGCGATGCCTCCTCGTGGAGTCTCGGGGTCTGGAGGAAGACCTCCCGGGAGATCGCCGTGATGATGGGCAGGATCATCACGGCCAGCACGACCGCGGCAGTCATCATGGTTCGTCCGCTGGTGGACGCCGGTCCCTCGAACAACGGGATGAAGCCGAGGTTGTCCTCGAGCCACGGGAACACCGAGCGCGACAGGATGGGGGCGAGCACGGCGATGCCCCACAGGCCGAACACGACGCTCGGAATCGCCGCCAGCAGATCGACGAAGTAGCCGAGCGTCTGGGCGAGACGCTTGGGGGCGTAGTGGCTGATGAAGAGCGCCACGCCGACGGCGAGCGGCATGGCCAGCAGGAGTGCGAGGATCGCGGCCCATACGGTGCCGAACAGCAGCGGCCCCACGTACTCGAAGACGCCCTGCTCGTCGCTGAACTCCGACGAATCGGCCGTGAACGCCGCCCACCCCTCCGTGAGGAGGAACAACGCCACAGCCGCCAACGTCACCAGGATGAGCACCCCGGCGCCGAGTGAGAGACCACCGAAGATCCGGTCGCCGAGCTTGCTGGTCTGTTCCGAAACTGGGGTGTTCGCGGCCGGTGACGAACCGGGCGGCGTTTCCGTGATGGTCAAGGATGGTCCTCCGTGCCCTGCGGACAGGGCGGGCGGGTGAATCGGGCGGATTGTGGTGTGCTCGGACGGCTCGATGGTCCGTGGTGACGCAGCGGTGGCGACGCCGATGACGAACCCGGCTCCGGGCCCGACCCTAGATCATCCAGGGCAGGCCCGGAACCGGCCTCATCCAAGGGGGAACAGGGTCAGGATGCGACCGAGATCTGGTCCAGGGAAACCAGGATCTCCTGACGCACGTCGTCGGAGATCGGCGCCGAACCGGCCGACTCGGCCGATGCCGCCTGGCCGTCCTCGGAGCCGACGTAGGTCATGAACGCCTTGACGAGGTCGACGGTCTCCTGATCGTCGTATGCCAGGCACACGATGTGGTACGACACCAGTGCGATCGGGTACGTGTCGGCCGAGTCCGGGTTGCGGTTCACGTCGATGGCGAAGTCGAACTCGCTCTGGCCACCGGTGCGCTCGGAGGAGTCGACGATGCGGCCGGCAGCTTCGGGTGAGAACTCCACGAACTCGCCGGCGACGCCGACGGCGGCGGCCGGGAGGTCGCCGATCTGGCTGGCGTCGGCGTAGCCGATCGAGCCTTCGCCGGCGGCGACCGCGGCGACGACGCCGGAGGTCTGCGGGGCACCCTCGCCGCCGCCCGGGCCTTCGGTGTCCCAGGGCTCGATGGCGCCGAAGGTCCAGATGTCGGGAGCGGTCTGGCTCATGTAGTCGGTGAAGTTCTCGGTCGTGCCCGAGTCGTCGGAGCGGTGGACCGGGTTGATGGTCAGGTCCGGCAGCTCGAGGTCGGGGTTCGACTCGGCGATGATCGGATCGTTCCAGTTGGTGATCCCGTTGGCGAAGATGCCGGCGATCGCCTCGGCGGTGAGGTTGAGCGTCTCCCCCTCGATCGAGGGAAGGTTGTACGGCAGTGCGATCGGCGAGATGTAGTGGGGCAGGTTGATCGCTCCCTGGTCACCGGCGCAGGTGTCGATCGACTGCTGGAACTCCTCGTCGTCGAGCGCCGCGTCGGAGCCGGCGAAGTCGGTGCCGCCGGCGAGGAAGGTCTCGCGGCCGCCACCCGACCCGATCGGGTCGTACTCGACGGTGACGTCGGGGTTCGCGTTCTGGAAACCGGCCTGCCAGCCCTGCATCGCCGCTGCCTGCGACGAAGCACCGGCGCCGATGAGCGTGCCGCTCAGTTCGGCGGCCGCTTCGCCCTCGGTGGTCTCGGGGGTGGCCTCAGTGTCGGCGGGGGCCTCCGTGTCGGCCGGGGCTTCGGTCCCGGCAGGCGCCTCGGTGTCCTCGGTCGTGTCGTCGTCGTCGCCGCATGCGGCGGCGACGAGGGTGAATGCAAGGGCACCGGCAAGGATGCGGCGCTTGGGAGTGTTCACGCTTCCAACTCCGTTCAGTGGGGGTCTGTGTTGTCGTTGCAGCCGAGCGGCGGTCGCCGTTCAGCCGGTGTTCACGAACACCACCGCTCGGTGATGTCCGGGCGGCAAGCTACGCGGCCCGGGTGAACGGAACCGGGGCCTCGGGTGAACGACAGGTGAACAGGTGTCGACACGGCGGCGAACATCGCCGAACAGGGCTTCAGAGCAGGCGATTCACTGCCGACCGGCGAGCTGCTGGTCGACCATCCAGCGGTACATCCGCTCCTGCGAATGCGGCTCGAACGCGTTCGTGGGACCGATGCGCTCCCACGTGTCGTCGGGCTGCAGCTCCCAGGCCACGATGTCGTCGGCCAGCGAGAACGCCAGCGCCTGGTCGAGTGCGGCGGTGTGCCGGGCGTGCTCGATCGGCACCACCACCTCCACCCGCCGGTTGAGGTTGCGCGGCATGAGGTCGGCCGAGCCGATCAGGTGGACCGCATCGGAGGTGGCGTCGGGGAGCCGTTCTCCGTGCACCAGGTTGCCGTGGGCGAAGCGGTAGATCCGGCTGTGTTCGAGGTACCGGCCGAGGATGCTGCGCACCCGGATGTTGTCGGACATGCCGGGGACTCCGGCGCGCAGACAGCAGATGCCGCGCACCACCATGTCGACACGCGTGCCGGCCGCACTCGCCGCGTACAGCGCCTCGATCATGTCGTCGTCGGCGATCGAGTTGCACTTGATCGTGACGTGGCCGTCGGCGCCGAACGACGCCTCGTGCTCGATCAGGTCCACGAGCTGGCGCCGGAGGTCGCGCGGGGCGACCAGGAAGTTGCGGTAGTCCTCCGAGCGGCTGTAGCCGGTGAGGTGGTTGAACAGCTGGGCGGCGTCGGCGCCGAGGTCGGGGGCGCAGGTGAGCACGCCGATGTCCTCGTAGATCTTGGCGGTCTTGGCGTTGTAGTTGCCGGTTCCGATGTGCACGTACCGGCGCAGCTGGTCGCCGTCGTCGCGCACGACGAGCGCCACCTTGCTGTGGGTCTTCAGGCCGACCATGCCGTACACCACGTGCACGCCCGAGCGCTCGAGCTGCTTGGCCCACTGCACGTTGTTGGCCTCGTCGAAACGGGCCTTCAGCTCCACGAGCACCGCCACCTGCACGCCGCGGTCGGCGGCACGCATGAGGCTGCGGATCACGGAACTGTCGCCGCCGGCGCGGTACAGGGTCATCTTGATCGACTGCACACGCGAGTCGTCGGCCGCCTGGGAGATGAACTCCTCCACGCTGCTCGAGAAACTCTCGTAGGGGTGGTGCAGCATCACGGCGCGGTGCCGGATCACGTCGAAGATCGGCCGGTCGGACTCGTCGGCGGCGGCGATCCGGCCGGCGGTGACCGGAGGCCATGCCTCGTCCTTGAGGTCGGGCCGTTCGAGGTCGTGCAGCTCCCACAGGCAGCTGAGGTCGAGCGGCGACCGGTGGAACGTGACGTCGTCCATGGTGAGCTCGAGTTCGCGGACGAGCAGCTCGAGCACCTCGCCGCCGATGTCGTCGGACACCTCGAGGCGGACCGCCTTGTTGAAGCGGCGGCGGCGCAACTCCATCTCGACGGCTTCGAGCAGGTCGTCGGCCTCTTCCTCCTCGAGGGTGAGGTCGGCGTTGCGGCTGACCCGGAACGGTGCCCAGTCCTCGATGATCATGCCCACGAACAGCCGGTCGAGACGGGCAGCGATCAGCTGCTCCACCGGCAGGAACCGGCCGGGCGACACCTCCACCAGCCGTGGGAAGAGGCGGGGCACCTTGAGCCGGGCGAACCGACGGTCACCGGTCTCGGGATCGGAGACGTTGACGGCGAGTGACAGAGCGAGATCGGAGATGTACGGGAACGGATGTCCCGGATCGACGGCCAACGGGGTCAGCACGGGGAACACCCGCTCCTCGAACCACCCGTCGAGTTCTTTGCGTTCGTCGGTGGTGGTGTCGTCCCAGGAGATGATGTCGACGCCGGCGGCGCGCAGTTCGGGCACGAGGCGGTCGACGAAGGTGGCGTCGAGTTCGGTGACGAACGACAACACCCGTTCGCCGATGGCGTCGAGCTGCTGCACCGGGGTGCGCCCGTCGGGCGTCGGCCGGTCGATGCCGGCTTCCACCTGGTCCTTGAGCGCCGCGACGCGGACCTGGAAGAACTCGTCGAGGTTGGTGCAGGCGATGGCGCAGAACTTGGCCCGCTCGAGCAGGGGGATGCCCGGCTCGGATGCCAGTGCGAGCACCCGCTCGTTGAACGACAGCCAGCTCAGCTCACGGTTGAGGAAGCGATCGTCGAACATCGAGGTGCCACCGGTGCCGGTCAGGACGACTCGTCGGGGTACCCGAGATCCCACTCGAGCGTGATGAGTGACCGCTCGGCGTCGCGCACGATCCGCTCGCGGTTGCGACGGAACTGCGGATCGTCACGTGGGAGCAGCACCAGACGAGCGAGCACGCGGGCGCGGAACTCGTCGAGCAGTTGGCGGTCCCCCCAGTCGCCGTAGACCTCCCAGTGCGGTGCCACGGGCCCGTTGTACACGATGCGTGCATGGGCCTGGGGTGGCTGGGCTTCGGCGACGTCGGTCATGGCCGCTGATGCTACCGGGAAGCTCGATCTGCGGGAATCCCCCGCTTGACATTACGGACGCGTTACAGTTTGCTGTCAGCATGGCAACGGCGGCCTCACCGTCGCTGCCCGACCGACCGACCGACGACGACCCGGAATGCAAGAACTGGGTGAGAACTCCGCCCGAGTGGGAACGATGGCGCCACGCGGAACGTCTCATCACCTACGGATCGGCCACAGACCGATCGCCAGACCGACCGCGACCTCACACGACGCCGCCGAAAGGACCCCGCCGATGATCCCCCGCAAGCGCACCCAGCCCACCACCCGCACCGCCGACGCCGTCGACGAACGTCCGGCGGAACTGGGCACCGCTCCGCACGACCCCGACTCGATCACGGCGTGGATGGCCGACGGCAACTGTCGCCTGCATCCGCCCGCCACGTTCTTCCCGAGCGACGGCGTCGGTGTCGACCGCGCCCGCAAGATCTGCAAGGACTGCCCGGTGAAGTCGACGTGTCTCGAGTTCGCTCTCGACGAGCGCATCGACCACGGCGTGTGGGGCGGCTGCAGCGAACGTGAACGCCGTCGCATCCTCAAGCAGCGCCGGCTCGACGCCGAACTGGCGGCCGACGCGACGTACTGAGCCACGGCCCGCACGACGCGCACCGCCGCAACGGCGGGCGTGTGTTCCGGGCGATCCGGGCAGCCGACGCGAGCAGGTCAGCCGGTGTTGCATCTGGTGTCTGACACCGGACGCAACGTCGGAGTCCTCAGCTGGTGGAGGAGTCCTCGGACTTCGGCGAAGAGGACCCGGCGTCGCCTTCACCCTTGCCGTCGGCGTCGGCGTCGGAGATGCCGTCCTTGAATTCCTTCTGTGCCTTGCCCAGGTTGCGTGCCAGCTTCGGAAGCTGCGAACCGCCGAAGAGCACGAGAACCAGGACCAGCACGATGATCATCTCCGGGCCACCGAACGTCATGGAGATCACGCTACACGAACCTGGCGACGGTGCGCGGGCGGATCCGCGAAGTTTCGCCGATCGGACGGTGCGCTCAGGCGCCGACGCTGCTGCGTGCGACCTGCGCACGCTGACGTCGGATCCGGCGCCGCTCACGCTCGGACAACCCACCCCAGATGCCGAACTTCTCACCGTTCTGCAGGGCGAACTCGAGGCAGTCGTGGCGGACTTCACACCCGCGGCACACCTCCTTGGCCTCGCGTGTGGACGCGCCACGTTCGGGGAAGAACAGGTCGGGGTCGACACCGAGGCAGTTGGCCTGGTCGTGCCAGTCCGGGTCGGGTTCGACCGGTGTGGCACTGACGGTGATGCTGGTGGTGGTGATGAACTGCATGTGCAAAGGACCTCCTGCAGGCCCGGAACTCGGATCGGTGGGCAATCAGTCGACTGCGACGCACCCTGACCTCCGTCGAGTCACGCTCCTGCCGTTTCCGGTGTGAACGTCCCCCATCGGCGGTGTCGGTGTGCTCCGAACAGCGTCGTAATTACAGTGATGTCATTCTGCCATAGCACATGGCGATTTGGCAAGGGGGGACCTTCCGGATCACGCGCGCAGCGCGCGAATCATGGTGTCGAGGGGAGTCCGTCACCGCTGTCGGCACACGAACCGACGGGAGATCCGATCGGTGCTCAGCCGGCGCGTCGACCGCGCCCGGCGATGGCTCGCTTGCCCTCCATGAAGTCGACGAGGACGTAGTCGCCGAGGTGCTCGGGCGTGGTGAAGAAGGCCCGCCCCCGGTTGATCTGGGTCATCTGCTCGATGAACGCCCGCAACGACCCGTCGGCGCCCAGCCCGAAGGTGTTGATCCGGATCTGCTCCTTGGTGCAGCGCACGACCTCACGCAGCGTGGCCTCGACGGTCTCGCGCACCGGTGGATAGTTGAAGAACGGCATGCCGTTGTCCATGATGTGCGCCGTCGGCTCACCGTCGGTGATCATGATGATCTGCTTGGTGCCCGACTCACGGGCCAGCAGCTGCCGGGCCAACGTGAAGCCGTGGTGCATGTTGGTGCCGTACACGAAGTCCCACGACACCTCGGGCAACTGCTCGGCGGTGAGGACCCGCGCCGTCTCGGAGAACCCGACGATGCCCAGGTAGTCACGCGGGAACTGCGACGTGATCAGGCTGTGCAACGCCATCGCCACCTTCTTGGCCGGCAGGAAGTTGTCGCGCATCGGCATCGAGAGCGACAGGTCGAGCATCAGGACCGTCGACGAGCGGGTGAGGTGCTCGGTCCGTTCGATCTCGAAGTCGTCGGGCTGCAGCTCGACGGGCGTACCGCCGCCCGTACGGCGCAGCGCGTTGCGGATCGTCCGGTTGAGGTCGAGCTGGAACGGGTCGCCGTACTCGTAGGCCTTCGTGTCGTAGGTGCGCTCGTGGCCCTGACCGAGATTGCTCGTCTCGTGCTGGCCGATCTTGTCCCTGGCCAGTTTCGAGAACAGATCGCGCAACGCGTTCGACCCGATCTTGCGCAGACCCTTGGGGGTGAGTTCGAGGCGGCCCTCCTTCTGCTCGATGAGCCCCGCCTCCTCGAGCATCCGCGTGAGTTCCGCCAGACGCTCGAGTGACTTGGCCGCGTCGTCACCCATCAGGTCGCGAACACGGTCCATGTCGGCCTCGGCCAGCGCGCCCGGGCTCGACGCGTTCCGGAGGAGGTTCTCGAGCTGGTCGAGGTCGCCCATGTCCTGCATGGCCTGCATGGCCTGCTGGAACCCCATCGGGTCCTGCCCCTCGAAGTCGTAGCTCTCGTTCCAGTTGAGCTGGGGGAACATCTGCTGCAGGTTCCCCGCCAGTTGCTGCATCTGCCACTGGAGGTCCATGTCCTGCATCAGCTGGTCGGACAACTGCTGGAGCTGCGCTCGCTGCTCGGGCGTCATCGAGTTCATCATCGCCTGCATCGCGGCCATCCGCCGGGCCATCTGCTCGAGCAGCTCCTCCACGTTCTGCGGGTTCTCGGGGAAGAAGTCGCCGTACTCCTCCATGAACTCGTCGAACCCCGGATCCTCGCCGCGCTGGTGCTTCTCCAGCATCTCGTTGAGCGCCGCCATCATGTCCTTCATGCGGGCCATGTCCTCGGAGGTCATGTTCTCCATCGCACCCGACATCTGGTCGACCATCTGCTGCGTCAACTGCTCGCGCAGCTTGTCCATCAGCTGCTCGAAGCGCTGGCTCGCCTCCTTGGACTCGAAGTTGTAGGAGTCGAGTTCGCGGACCTTGCCGGCGAGGTCGTCGGGCATCAGGTCGAGACGCATGTTGCGTTCGTCGGCGGCCGCCTGGGCGGTCTCGGCGCGCCGCTCGTCGCCGGAGTTCAGTGCGTCACGGCGGGCGTTGTCGATCGCGTGGCGCTCCTCGTCGACGATGTCGTCGATCTCGGCCTTGATCTCGTCGTAGACGCCACCGAGATCGGAGTTCTCGAGCCGCTGCTGGCGCTCCTGACGCAACTGCTCCAGCAGATCGCGCAGGCCCTGCATCTGCTCGCCGTTCTGATCGCGCAGACCCTCCTGCATCATCCGTCGCAGCGCGGCGTTGACGTCGCCGTGGTACAGCAGCTCGTCGGTGAGGTCGTCGAAGGCCGCATCGGCGTCGAACTCGAACCCGGTCTGGGTACCGTCCCAGCGGGAGTACGTGAATCGGTTCGCCATGTACGGAACCTAGTGGAGATGAGACAGGGTTCGCAGGGCGGAGCCAATAACATGAGCCCCCATGCGTGTCCCCCGCACGTTCGTCTTCGTCGACCTGTCCGGCTTCACGAACTACACCGCTGCCTTCGGCGACGACGCCGCCGGTCGTGTGCTCGGAACCTTCCGCGGCATCGTGCGAACCGTGGCCTCCGAGCGCGGGGTCCGCATCGCCAAGTGGCTCGGTGACGGCTGCATGATCGTGGCCGTCGAACAACGCGATGCCGTCGAGTTCGTCCTCGACCTGCAGCAACGTGCAACCGACGTGTGCGCACCGCTCACGATCCGCGCCGGTCTCGCCACCGGTCATGCCCTGCTCTTCGAAGGTGACGACTACATCGGGTCGGCCGTGAATCTCGCCGCTCGCCTGTGCGACCGCGCCCGCGGCGTCGAGGTGCTGATGCCCACGATGCAGATCGAGCGCCTGCCCGAAGGCGTCCACGCCACGCCGTACGGCGAGGTCGAACTGCGCGGCTTTCCCGGCCCGATCGACGTGGTCGAGCTGACCGGCGTGCCCGAATCGGTGGGACTCGACTCGTCCGATCTCTGGACGCGCACCCCGTTCATCTGAGAACGTCCCCGGTACGACCGCCCTTCTCTCCGAAAGACCGCGCACCATCATGACCTTTCGCCGGGGCGCCGCCCTGACCACCGCCGCCTCGCTCGGGTTCGCCGACAACGCCGACACGGGCCCCACGGCGGGCAACGGCTTCTACCGGCGCTGGCCGGACGACCTCGCCCTGCTCCAGGACATCGGCATCACCGATCTGCGGATCACGCTCGACTGGGCACGGCTGCAACCCAAGCCGGGCACCCTCGACGGCGACTGGTCGGAGCGGTTCACCCAGATCCTCCAGGCTGCCGGAGCGATCGACCTCCGCACGTGGATCACGCTCCACGACGGGTCGGTGCCGCGCTGGTTCGACAACGAGGGCGGCTTCGACGACGTCGACGCCCTGGCCAGGTGGTGGCCGAGGTGGGTGGAGCAGGCCGCCGAGACCTTCGGCGACCTCGCCCAGGGGTGGATCCCGTTCGCGTCGATCCCCGCCGACGCACTCCGGGCGCCGTGGAGCGACACCTGGGGCATCCTCGGCGGCGGCGGAGCACCGGTGGTGGCGTCGCTCGGCGACGTCGCATCGATCGATCTGGTGGAGGGTCGCTGCGACCTGCTCGGCGTTCGGCTCGGCGCCGAGCACGACGACCCCGAGGAGGACGAACGCGACGTCACACCCGACGCCGCGCTCGATGCGGACGCCGGCCGTTGGGGTCGACGCCTGCGCGAACACGCCGATGCGCTCGACGTCCCGGTCACGGTGGCCGGTTTCGACACCGGCTCGGTCGAGGGAACGGTCGCCGGCCGGATCGTCGAGCGGCTGGTCGCCGTGCTCGACGAGGCCGTCGACGACGGCGTCGACCTGCACTCGTGTTTTCTCGAGCCGGCCATCGCCGGGCCCGAATCGACGATCGGCATCCTCGATCGCGACCGGTCGACGACCGCCGTCGCCGCCGCGTACCTTCCCGCCTGATCCGTTCGTCAGGGGTCAGACCCCGGACGAACGCCGCCTCAGCCCGTCAGGTGCGGCCGCGGTAGGTGGCGCTGTCGGCGCTGGCGTCCTTGTTCAGACGCTTGCTGAGGTGGAGGCCCTCGAGCACGAACTCGACCGCCGCACCCACCGCTGCAGGCGATTCGTCGCCGCCGGTGAGCGCCGCCACGGGCGGCCGCAGTGCCGGCACCTCGTCGACCAGCCGGGCCAGCTCGTCGCTGGTGATGCCCTGGCCGGTGTGGGCCACCGCCCCCTCCTCGAAGGCGTCGACCACGCTTCGGGTCTGTTCGGGCGGCACGGTGTCCTTGAACACGGTGAGCACGGCCCCGCGGATCAGGTTCTCCATGATCGCCCCCTCGCGGCCCTCCTCCAGCGACTCGATCTCGATCTTGCCCATCGAACTGGGCGCCAGTGCGTCGAGATCGTCGACGCGGGCCACGATCGCCCGCTCCCCGGCCCGCAGCCCACGGCGCAGGGCGTTGGCGGCGAGGGCCTCGTAGTTGGCGACGCTGAGCCGCACCGACACGCCGCTGCGCTGGTTGACGTGATTGCTCGACCGGGCGAGATGACTGAACGTGGCCACGACGTCGGCCAGGTACTCGGGGACCGCCACCTGCACCTGCCCCTCGGCGGTGGCCACCTCGAGCGGTACGGCCTCCTGGCGCATGATGTCGACCTCGGTGTGCACCTCGAGCGGGTAGTGCGTGCGGATCTGGCTGCCGAAGCGGTCCTTCAACGGGGTGATGATGCGTCCCCGGTTGGTGTAGTCCTCGGGGTTCGCCGAAGCGAGCAGCATCACGTCGAGCGGCAGACGGATCTTGTAGCCGCGGATCTGGACGTCACGCTCCTCGAGCACGTTGAGCATGCCGACCTGGATGCGTTCGGCGAGATCCGGGAGTTCGTTGATGGCGAAGATCCCGCGGTTGGTGCGCGGCACGAGCCCGTAGTGCAGGGTGAGCTCGTCCGACAGGTACCGGCCCTCGGCGACCTTGATGGGATCGACCTCACCGATGAGGTCGGCGATCGAGGTGTCGGGCGTGGCGAGCTTCTCCCCGAACCGTTCGCTGCGGTGCACCCAGTGGATGGGCGTGTCGTCGCCGAGTTCGTCGATCAGGTCACGGGCGTGCCGCGAGACCGGGGCGTACGGGTCGTCGTTGATCTCGCTCCCGGCGACGATCGGCATCCACTCGTCGAGCAGACCGGTCAGCGACCGGATCATGCGGGTCTTGGCCTGGCCACGCTCGCCGAGGAAGATCACGTCGTGACCGGCGAGCAGGGCGTTCTCCAGCTGCGGCATCACCGTGTTCTCGTATCCCGACACACCGGCGAACAACGGCTCGCCGGCCGCGACGCGTTCGATCGCGTGCTCGCGCACCTCCTGCTTCACCGGCCGGGAGACCCAGCCGGAGGCACGCAGCGCTCCCAGCGTGTCGGGGCGGTCGGTGGTCGACGAGGCTGCCATGGACCGAAACTAGCCCGATGCGTCGCCGGCTGAACATGCGAGCCCCGGGTTTCGAAACGAGCACGTCGGTACGCTCGGCAGCGATGGAACTGAACGGGGGGTGGGTGGCGGTCGAGGCCAACGACGACATCCGTCGTCACGGCATCGAACTCGACACCGACGATGCGTCGTGGACGCCGGTCGCGGTGCCCGGGCGCTGGCAGGACGTCGCCGAGTTCGCCGCCACCGAGGGCCCGCTGATGTATCGCCGCCGGTTCCGGCTCGATCCGCCGGCCGACGGCCGTCGACGGTGGGTCACGCTCGACGGGATCATGTACCAGGCCGACGTGTGGCTCGACGGTGCCTATCTGGGGGATCCGGAGGGCTACTTCGCTCCTCACAGCTTCGACGTCACTGCGCTCACACGGCTCGGGGACGACCACGTGCTCGCCGTGGAGGTGACCTGTTCGCCGCAGGCGACCCCGTACGACCGGCGGAACATCACGGGCATCCTCCAGCCTCCGCAGGGGGTCCGCCAGCTGGGCAGCCCCGGCGGTCTGTGGAGACCCGTCCACGTGTACGACACCGGTCCGGTCCGCCTCGATCGGCTCCGGGTGCTGTGCCGGGACGCCGACGAACGGCGAGCGCACCTCCGGCTGGCGGCGCGGCTCGACACCGACGAGATGCGGTCGGTGACCGTCCGCACCCGGGTCGACGGCGACCTGCGCGACGAGCAGTCGCATGCCCTGGCCACCGGCGCCAACGAACTCGAGTGGAATCTCGACGTCGTCGATCCGCCGCTGTGGTGGCCGCGGGCGCTCGGCGAACAGCGCCTCGTCGACGTCGAGGTCGAGGTCGTCGTCGACGGCGAGTGCAGCGACCGGCGGCGGCGACGCACCGGCCTGCGCCAGGTGACCTGGGACAACTGGATCTGCTCGGTCAACGGTGAGCGGCTGTTCCTGAAAGGGGCCAATCTCGACCCGACCCGGCCGTCACTGTCCGAGGTGACCGAGGCGTCGGCGCACGCCGACCTCGAATTGGCCGTCGACCTCGGGCTCGACGCAGTCCGGGTCCATGCCCACATCGCCCCGCGTGAGATCTACGACGCCGCCGACGAACTGGGTCTGCTGGTGCTGCAGGACTTCCCGCTCGCCTGGGTGCATGCCCGATCCACCCGTGCCCAGGCGGTCGAACAGGCCCGTACCGCCGTCGACGCACTCGGGCACCACCCGTCGATCGCGTGGTGGAACGCCCATGTCGACCCCGAAGCGGGCGACGCGGCGCTCGACGGCGGGGGTTGGCGGCGGGCCGGGCGGCTGGCACGCCGCCAGCTGCCGTCGTGGAACAAGACGGTGCTCGACCGGTGGGTGAAGCGGGCGTTCGAACGCGCCGACAGCACCCGGCACGTGACCGCCCACTCCGGTGTGCTCCCCCACCTTCCCCAGCTCGACGGCACCGACAGCCATCTGTGGTTCGGCTGGCGCCGTGGGGAAGCCGACGACCTCGCCACGTTCGCTGCACGCATCCCCCGGATGGTGCGCTTCGTCAGCGAGTTCGGCGCCGACTCGCCGTCGGACGACGTGCTCGACGATCAGCTCCGCACCCACGTGTGGCCGCATCTCGACTGGGACGCGGTCGCCGAGCGGCTCGGGTACCAGCGCGGCCTGTTCGAGCGCTGGTTCCCGCCGACCGAGTTCGCCTCGTTCGAGGAGTGGCGGGCGACGACGCAGCACTACCAGGCGTACGTGCTGCGCACGCAGATCGAGACGTTGCGGCGGCTCAAGTACCGCCCGACCGGCGGCTTCTCGTTCTCCACGCTGGTCGACGCCGCGCCGGCGATCTCGGCCAGCGTGGCGGACCACGAGCGTCGGGAGAAGCCCGCTGCCGGTGCGGTCCGAGCGGCCTGTGCGCCCGTGCTCGTGGTGGCCGACCGTCTCCCGCAGTTCGTCGAGTCGGGGTCGCGCCTCGACATCGACGTGCACGTCGTGAACGACCTGCGTGAACCGCTCGACTTCGCCGTGGTCGACGCCGT
>Ga0102937_1000086_pt1 | contig 35570 bp, 31 predicted proteins | sample SalPonR2_B_D1_MG_FD_78213 | JGI IMG/M metagenome (GOLD analysis project Ga0102937, IMG submission 78213) | Salt pond soil microbial communities from South San Francisco under conditions of wetland restoration - Salt Pond MetaG R2_B_D1_MG | ecosystem: Environmental > Aquatic > Marine > Intertidal... | reverse complement strand
TCACAGTGACCATTCAGGAAAACCCCAACGTGGAACAACCGAATCCCTTTGCCGGTGGTGACACCGCCATTGAGCAGGATTCCCAGATTGCCATTACCGAGGAGCCGGCGCGGATGTTCAAGTTCGGCCCCGCCGTCACGCTGAACGAGATCGTGCAGGCCGTAAACCAGGTGGGCGCTGCACCCGGCGACGTAATGGCGGTACTCGAAGCCCTGAAGCAGGCCGGTGCACTGCGCGCCGAGCTGATTGTTATCTAGGTGGAGTGATGCAGGACTACAAGGTTCAACAGGCCCAGGTTTATACCGACTTCAATGGTCTCAATGCATTGAAGGCCCAGGCTCGCACTGACAAAGAGTCAGCTCTGCGTGAGGTGGCGCGCCAGTTCGAGAGCCTGTTCCTGTCTGAAATGCTGAAGTCCATGCGTAAGGCAGGCGACGTCTTCTCCGAGGGCAACTACCTGAAGAGTAATCAGTCCGAGCTTTACCGGGATATGTTCGATAGCCAGATGAGTCTGACCATGGCCGGGGGGCAGGGCAGTGGCCTTGCCGAAGCACTGGTACGCCAACTGGGTAAGCAGATTCCAGGAATGAACACTGAAGGTGGCAAGCTTGCTGGCCACAAGGAGAGTCTTGCGGATTACGACCGAAGCCTGCCCGCGCTTAATGCCCAATTACCCGAGCAGGTTCAGAAGGTGACTTCTGTGGCAGAGAAAGCGCCTTCGGCAGTGACGGCGACCCCGCAGGATTTGCCGCACCAGTTTGACTCTCCGGAGCACTTTGTCACCGAGCTGCTGCCGGTGGCCGAGCGAATTGCCCGCGATTCGGGCATTGATCCGAAACTCATGGTGGCCCAGGCCGCCCTGGAAACCGGCTGGGGCCGGCACATGATCCGCGGGGAGCAGGGTGAACCCAGTTTTAACCTGTTCGGTATCAAGGCGGATAGTCGCTGGCAGGGCGATGCGGTATCCATCACCACCACGGAATACCGGGAAGGGCTGCCCATGAAAGAGCAGGCCAGCTTCCGGGCCTACCGGGATTACGAATCCAGCTTCCGGGATTATGTCTCGTTCCTGGAATCCAATCCCCGATACCGGGAGGTGCTGTCAGTAGCAGACCAGCCTGAAGTCTTTGCAGAGAAGCTCCAGGAAGCCGGCTACGCCACCGACCCCAACTACGGCAGCAAGATCCGCCAGATCATGAACCGTGACTCACTGATGACACTGTCCATGGGCAGTGACGGGATGAAGGAGTAAACCTTATGGCAGGGCTGATAGGCATTGGTCTGACCGGCATCCTCAGTCATCAGGCTGCGCTGAATACCACAGGCAACAATATAACCAACGCCAACACGCCTGGTTACAGTCGCCAGGAAGTGCTGTTTGAAACCCAGGAGGGCCAGCGCACTGGCGCCGGCACCATTGGTAGCGGCGTGAACGTTGCGGACATTCGCCGCCTGGCCAATGAATACCTGGTTCAGCAGGTTCGTGAAGACAGCACGCTGTATGGCGAGCAGCAAGCCCTCAACTCCGAGCTTTCGAGGCTTGATAATCTGCTGGGGGGCGAAAACACGGGCCTGAGCAATGCCTTGAACAACTTTTTTGCCAGCCTGCAGAACGCCGCCGAGGATCCGACGTCTCTGCCACAGCGCCAACTGGTTCTGAGCGAGGCGCAACAGGTTGTTAACCGGTTCCAGGCCCTCAACCAGGAATTCATTCAGCAGCGGGAATCCATCAAGACCCAGATGCAGCAGGGCGTGAAGGATGCCAATACCCTGCTCAAGAGCATTGCGGAACTGAACCTGGCGATCTCAGAATCACCTGGGATTGCCCAGGGGCAAATGCCCAACGAACTGCTGGACAAGCGGGACGAGAAACTGCGTCAGCTTTCTGAGCTGGTCAGCATCAAGGTAACTCCGACCGACGGCAGCCAGGTCAACGTGTCACTGTCGAATGGCCTTTCCCTGGTGGTAGGCAGTAATGCGTCGACCCTTGGTACCCGGGAAAACGCCGAAGATCCGACCCGTCTTGAATTCACCCTGAATAACGGCGGCCGCACTCTCAATATTGATGAGCAGATTACCGGCGGCAAGCTGGGCGGCCTTTTGCGTTTTGATACCGAAGGCCTGAAGCCGGCTTTCGATGAGCTTGGCAGAATTGCCATTGCGATCTCCGACACCATGAACCATCAACATGAAATCGGGATGGACCTGGAAGGTGAGCTTGGCGGCCTGTTCTTCACTGACATCAATTCGCTGGAGGCACAACGCAGCCGAGTGGTCCCTAACGGGAATAACGCGCCCTCCACGACCGGCCAGCTGGCCGTAGAAATAACCGACAGCTCTGCGTTGCCCGCAGGACGTTGGACCCTGCAGTTCAGTGGCGACGGTCGGAGCTACGAGTTGATTGACCAGGCCACAGGCAAGACGGTGAACCAGGGGCGCTTGCCGGATCCTGCGCAGTCTGAGATCAGCATGCCGGGCTTCAACATCCGCGTTGAAGGCGGCACCTTCAACGCCGGCGACAAATACCTGATTCAGCCAAGCCGAAATGCCGCTGAAAGCATCGGGTTGGTGGTGAATCGGGAAGAGGACCTGGCCTTTGCCAGCCCGGTTCGTGCGACGACCGGCGATGACAATATCGGAACCGGCAAGATCGATCAGGGCACCATGCTGAACGTCAGGAATCCGTTCACCAATTCCTTGTTGCCGGCGTTTCAGTCGTCCGGGCAGTTGGCGAATGGCCCGATAACCGTGGAATTTGACGACCCGGGTACCGGCCTTGTGTTCACCGTCACGGACGGCAGTGGCAATCCCATAGGCCCGGCTAATCGTCCTTACACGCCTGGTGTTGCCAATGAACTGTTCAGTGACAATCCGGCGGATGGTGCCGAGTATCAGGGCTTTCAGTTCAAGATAACCGGTCAGCCGGCAGACGGCGACACGTTCGAGATCAATTACAACTCCAACGGCGTTTCCGACAATCGGAACGCGGAATTGCTGGCCGCCCTGGGCACTGCCAATACCCTGAACGGCGGCAGCCAGAATTTTTCCGAAGGTTATGCGGGGCTTGTTGAAGATATCGGTGTTAAAACCCGCCAGAGCCAACTGGACGTGGATGCCGGCAAAACCCTGCTGGAGCAGTCAACCAACCAGCGAGAATCGGTATCGGGAGTCAACCTGGATGAAGAAGCCGGCCGCCTGATCCAGTATCAGGCCGCCTACAATGCCTCGGCCCAGGTGATGTCGGTGGCTCAGGACCTGTTCAATACCCTGTTACAGAGTTTCCGGTAACGGTTGAGGTGATGTGACATGATCAGAATTTCATCACAGCAGATTTTTTCGGGCGGTATCAATCGGCTCCAGGAGCTGAATACCAGCCTGAATAACACCCAGCAACAGATCTCGACTGGCCAGAGGGTAAACAAACCCTCCGACGATCCGGTTGCTGCGGCGAGGATTCTGAAACTGGACCAGGAGCTTTCGCGGGTTGAAACCTACCAGCGTAATGTCGACCTGGCGGACAACCGGCTGAATCAGGAAGAGAGTGCGCTGGAAAGCTCAATCGATGTGATTCAGCGGATCCGCGAATTGACCGTTCAGGCCGGTAATGGGTCCCTGTCTGCCAACGATCGGCGCTCGATTTCGTCCGAGCTGGAGGAGCGCCTGGGTCAGCTTGCGAATATTGCAAACACCCGTGATGCGTCGGGAGAGTACATTTTCAGCGGATTCCAGGGCTCGGTGAAGGCTTTTGAGCAGGATGCGTCTGGCAGCTGGATTTACCAGGGCGACGAGGGCCAGCGGGTACTGGAGATTGATGATGGTGTAACTGTTCCCATCAGCGATAACGGCAAGGACATTTTTGTAAGGGTTCCTGCGGCGATTACCGGCGAACACAGCACTGTTAATACGCCTTCTGCCTCTATATCCGGCGTCAGTCTGGTTAGTGAAGCAAATCTTGCTGCGGAGTATCCCAACTCCTTCCCGGACGACATCACGGTTGAGGTTGATGTCGGTGGCAATATCATCGCCACCGACAGTCAGGGCGATGTGCTTACCGTTGATCCACCTACCTATCAGAGTGGCGAGCCGTTTGTTGTCGCCGGGGTTGAAGCAACTCTGACAGACGCGGTGCCGGGTGCGGGCGATGTATTTACACTCCAGATTAACGAAAAGCAGTCGGTGTTCGGTACCATCGAAAACCTGATTGCCGGCCTGAACAACATCGACAAGAGCAGCCCGGGCGGGCAGGCCGAGTACGATGACCTGATCGCCAATTCCCTGATCAACCTGGACAACGCCCAGGAAAGCATCATCCTGAAGCAGACCGAGTTGGGTGGCCGGATGAACGCGGTGGAATCGACCAAGACCTTCCTTGAGGATTCCTCGGTGTATACCAATGAAATCCGGTCCCAATTACAGGATGTGGATTACGCAGAAGCGATCAGTAACCTGAGTTTCCAGAGCTTTGTGCTGCAGGCGGCCCAGCAGTCGTTTGCGCAGGTTTCGCAACTGTCGTTGTTCGACAGATTGTAAATATCCGAGCCAGCGGGCAGTTGTGTCCGCTGGCTTATTGCTTTCGCGATTAAGCTCAGTATAATCCCCACCACTCTCCGATGGCGGCGTGGTGAAATTGGTAGACACGACGGATTCAAAATCCGTTGGGGTAAAACCCGTGGCGGTTCGAGTCCGCCCGCCGCTACCATCTTCTTTCCTTCGGCGTCGTTAACAGTCCATTCCATGAATGTCTCCGATTTTCATTTTGACCTGCCGGACGAATTAATCGCCCGCTATCCGCTCAAAGATCGCAGCGCGTCCCGGCTACTTTGCCTTGATGGTCTTTCCGGCATGCTCGACCACCGGATTTTCAGTGAACTTCCTGACCTGCTTCAGCCCGGCGACCTGTTGGTGTTCAACGACACACGGGTGATACCGGCGCGTCTTTTTGGCAAAAAGGAAACCGGTGGCCAGGTTGAGGTGCTGGTTGAGCGGGTGACTGGAGAACATGAAATCATCGCCCATGTTCGTGCATCCAAGGCTTTGAAGGATGGGCAGAAGGTTATTCTGGAAGACGGTACCTGCATGCGAATGTCGGGCCGGGAGGAAGCGCTGTTTTATCTGGTGTGTGAAGCTGAGGAACCAGTGCTCGACGTGCTGGAGCGCATTGGCCATATGCCACTGCCGCCTTACGTTGATCGACCGGACGAATCCACTGATCGGGAACGTTACCAGACCGTTTACGCCCGGGAGGCCGGCGCCGTTGCTGCACCGACGGCGGGGCTGCATTTCGATGAGTGCCTGCTGGGCAAGTTGGCCGACTGCGGAATCGAAAGTACCTTCGTGACGCTCCATGTGGGTGCCGGCACGTTTCAGCCGGTTCGGGTGGACAAAATCGAAGATCACACCATGCACAGCGAGGTGGTGAATGTTCCCCAGGACGCCGTTGACTCGATCGAGCGGACCCGTGCAAGGGGAGGGCGTGTGGTTGCCGTAGGCACCACGTCAGTTCGCTCCCTTGAGTCTGCCAGTCGTGGCGGTCGATTGCGGCCGTTCACTGGTGAGACCGACATCTTTATTTATCCGGGGTATCGCTTCCAGACCGTTGATGCCCTGATTACGAACTTCCATTTGCCGGAATCCACCCTGATCATGCTGGTCAGTGCGTTCGCCGGCTATGACAATGTCATGGCGGCCTACCGGGAAGCGGTAAAGGAACGCTACCGCTTTTTCAGTTACGGCGACGCCATGTTTATTACCGGGCAGGAACCCAGCCGTGGCATGTTGCTGGGCTCAGCCGTGGAATCCAATGAAGCCGGTACCGATAATGCCGGGGAGGCCTTGTGACACAAACCTGTTTCATGTCGTTCGAAAAACTGGGAGAGGATGGGCGTGCCCGTCGTGGCCGCCTGACGTTTCCACGGGGCACCGTTGAAACCCCTGCATTCATGCCTGTCGGCACATACGGCACGGTAAAGGGTATGCTGCCCCGCGATATCCATGAAATCGGTGCAGAGATCATCCTGGGCAACACGTTTCACCTGATGCTCCGGCCGGGTACCGAAGTGGTCAAGGCTCATGGTGACCTTCATGATTTTACTCAGTGGCAGGGGCCCATCCTGACCGATTCTGGCGGCTTCCAGGTGTTCAGTCTGGGCGAGATGCGCAAGATCACCGAAGACGGGGTTACCTTCCGCTCACCGGTAGACGGCTCGCCGGTGGAGCTGTCTCCGGAGATTGCTATTCAGGTGCAACGGGATCTGGGATCGGACATCGTCATGATTTTTGACGAATGCACCCCTTACCCCGCTACCGAGCGCCAGGCAAAGGACTCCATGGAGTTGTCCCTGCGTTGGGCGCAACGGAGCAAGGATGCCCACGAGGGTAATCCCGCGGCATTATTTGGCATTGTCCAGGGTGGCATGTACGAAAGCCTGCGGGACTACTCCCTGGAGGGGCTCACGGATATTGGCTTCGATGGCTATGCCATTGGTGGTCTTTCCGTTGGCGAACCAAAGGAAGACATGATCCGGATTCTGGATCATTTGCCACCGAAGATGCCGGAGGACAAACCACGGTACCTGATGGGCGTGGGGCGCCCGGAAGATATTGTTGAGGCCGTCCGGCGTGGAGTGGACATGTTTGATTGCGTGATGCCGACCCGAAATGCCAGGAATGGTTACCTGTTCACCTCAACCGGGATTGTAAAGATCCGCAATGCACGGCACCGCCATGATACCTCGCCGCTGGATGAGCGTTGCGACTGTTACACCTGTAAGAATTTTTCGAGAAGTTATCTGCATCATCTGGATAAATGTGGAGAAATGCTTGGCTCACAACTGAATACCATTCACAACCTCCGGTTCTATCAGAACCTGATGGCTGGATTGCGTGGGGCCATTGAAGCAGGTACATTGTCGGACTTTGTAACCGACTTCTATGCCCTGCGCGGAGAGACCGTTCCGCCCCTGGGCAATGTTTGATCTATTCGCTAAACCAACGGAGATATTCAATGAAATCTATTAAAATGCTCGTTGCCGGCCTTTTGGCTCTGATGCCTGCTCTGGCCATGGCGCAGGATCCGGGTGCTCAGGGAATGGGCGTTATGGGCCAGGTGATCTTTTTTGCAGGCTTCATCCTGATTTTCTATTTCCTGATCTGGCGCCCGCAGTCCAAGCGTGCGAAAGAGCACAAGGCCCTGATGTCCGGCCTGAACAAGGGTGACGAAGTTGTGACCTCCGGTGGTGTTGCCGGCAAGATCACCAAGGTAACCGACGATTTCATCGTTGTGGAAATTGCCGACAACGTAGAGATCAAGGTCCAGAAAGTAGCCGTTGCTGCGGCTCTGCCGAAGGGCACGCTCAAGGACATCTGAGCGGGGCCATTTAGCCGGCCATCCCTGGTGGCCGGTCTGAATCTTCCTGGCTGAAACACCAAGGCCGGCCACCAGGCCGGCTACAAGGGATCCCATGCTGAACAAGTATCCGCTTTGGAAAAACCTGGTTATCCTGGTCGCGCTCGTGATCGGGTTTATCTACGCTTTGCCCAACCTCTTCCCCGACGATTACGCCATCCAGATCACTGGCGCCCGTAGCAGCACCGAGGTGAATGCCGGTGTGCTCGACAGGGCTGTTGATGTTCTGGAGCGCCGGGGTATCGAGGTGAAAAGCAGTACTCTTCAGGATCGGGATGCTCTGATCCGACTCACCAACTCTGAAGACCAGTTGCAGGCTCGTCCGCTCGTGCAGGCCGCTCTTGGCAATGAATACCTGGTTGCACTGAATATGGCTGCCTCCACGCCGGACTGGCTGAAAAGCCTGGGTGCCGGCCCCATGAAGTTGGGTCTGGACCTTCGCGGTGGTGTCCACTTCCTGCTGGAAGTGGACATGGAAACGGCAGTCAGCCAGCGCCTGGAGGCCATGTCCGGCCAGATCAAGCGGGAGCTGCGGGAAGAGCGGATCCGTTACCGTGGTGGAGATGTGCAAGACAGCCGAGAGATCGTTCTCAGCTTCCGGGACGAGGAATCCCGCACCGAAGCTTTCAATATGGTGCGTGACCAGTACAACGAATTCCTGCTGGATGAACAGACAGAGGGCGATGAGTTCCTCCTTGTCCTGACCCTGTCTGAGTCGGAGGTCACGGCGATTCAGGATTATGCCCTGGAACAGAACCTTACAACCATCCGCAACCGGGTGAATGAGCTGGGCGTTGCCGAGCCCCTGGTTCAACAGCAGGGCGCTGACCGTATTATTGTTGAGCTGCCCGGTGTACAGGACACTGCACAGGCCAAGCGTGTGCTTGGTGCCACCGCGAACCTTGAGTTCCGCATGGAGGCCCGTCAGGACGCACCGAGCAGCGAAACCGAGGAGTTTGGTTTCAGGGATCAGCCCCAACGCACCGCCCGCCTTGAGCAGGAGGTGATCGCTACCGGTAATAATGTGGCCAATGCTCAGCAGGCCTTTGATGAAAACGGCCAGCCCCAGGTCAATATCACCATGGATTCTGTGGGGGGTGACCTGATGAACCGCGCCACCCGCAATGCCATTGGTCGCAGAATGGCGGTGCTGTTCATCGAATACCGTACGGAAACCGAAACCAGAATGGTTGACGGTGAGCCCCAGGAAGTGGAAAACCGCGTTGTAGAGAAGGGCATTATCAGCCTGGCCACCGTGCAATCCGCCCTGGGCAGCAGCTTCCGGATTACCGGGCTCGATTCCATTCCGGAGGCCGCAGAACTGGCGTTGCTGCTGCGTGCCGGTGCCCTGGCGGCTCCAATGTACTTTGTTCAGGAGCGGACCATCGGCCCGAGCCTTGGTCAGAAAAACATTGATGCCGGCATGATGTCTGTTGCTCTCGGTTTCGGTCTGGTGCTTCTTTACATGCTCGTCTACTACCGTGGATTCGGTGTGGTCGCGAACATTGCGCTGACCCTGAACCTGATGCTTCTGGTAGCGTGCATGTCGATCCTGTCCGCAACACTGACCTTGCCGGGCATCGCTGGTATCGTTTTGACCGTTGGTATGGCGGTGGATGCCAACGTGCTGATCTTTGAGCGGATAAAAGAAGAACTCAAATCCGGTGTTCCGCCCCAGACGGCGATCAACTCGGGTTATTCCCGGGCCTTCGTATCCATCTTTGATGCCAACATTACCACCTTGCTGGTTGCGGTGATTCTCTTTGCCATGGGCTCCGGCCCTGTGAAAGGGTTTGCGGTAACACTGTGCATCGGGATCCTGACCTCGATGTTCTCTGGCCTGATGGTCAGCCGCAGCATCGTTAACCTTGTTTATGGCGGCCGTAGGGTCGAGAAACTGTCGATCGGAGGAAAGCTCGCCAATGTCTGAAGATCAGAAGCAACCGTTTGATTTTATGGGTTTACGGAAGATTGCTTCCGTAATCTCCATCTCGCTGATTGTTCTGTCTATCGCCTTGCTGGCTACTCGAGGCCTGAATCTGGGTATGGACTTCACCGGCGGTACCTCCGTTGAATTTGAGTACGCGGAGGCGCCTCAACTTGATGAAATCCGGACCAGGCTCGATGCCGCCGGGTACGAGCAGTTCTCGGTTCAGAATTTCGGGGCTGACACCACGGTGTTGGTCCGGATGGCCGAGGCTGACAATGATCAGTTGGCACCCGAGGTAACCCGAACCCTGAAAGAGGGTGGTGCAGAGCTTGAGCTGGTCAGTTCCGAGTTCGTTGGTTCACAGGTTGGTGAGGAGCTCAAGGAAGACAGCGGCCTTGGGTTGCTGATTGCCCTGGCGGTCGTGCTGATCTACGTGGGTATGCGTTTCCAGTTCAAGTTTGGTATTGCCTCGGTGGTGCCTCTGGCTCACGATGTGATTATCGTTCTGGGTGTCTTCGCCCTGTTTCAGTGGACCTTCGATCTCACCGTGCTGGCAGCCCTGCTCGCAGTTATCGGCTACTCGTTGAACGACACCATCGTTGTTGCGGATCGGATCCGGGAAAATTTCCGCAAGATGCGCGTGGGCGAGTCCTGGGACATTATCAACGAGTCGATTCACCAGACCATCGCGCGGACAATCAATACATCCGGCACAACCCTTGTGGTTCTGTTCGCCCTGTATTTTCTGGGTGGTGAGGCGATCAACAACTTCGCCCTCGCTTTGATTATTGGCGTGATTGTCGGTACCTACTCATCGATCTACGTCTCTGCGAACCTTCTGATGGTCATGGGTGTGTCCCGTGATGATCTGATCGTGCCGCCGAAAGAGGGGGCGGAAGACGCCGAAGAGCAAGAAGAACCGCCGGAGTGGCTGAACCGGATGTAACGGTACTTCTGGCCAATTTCGGACACAAAAAAACCGCCACAGAATGCTGGCGGTTTTTTTGTGTCCGTAAGAACCGGAAGCCTCAGCGAGGCAGGCGGCCCCGGAACGGATGCAGTACTTTCAGGACTTCGCGGAACAGTTTCGGGTTTGCCACTACCAACTGCCGGGCGTTACCGGTAGACGGGTTGCCAGAGAAGTCACCGGTGAGTGCGCCGGATTCCATGGCGAGTGTCACGCCAAGATCCAGATCGGACGCTTCCGGGCGGAAAATGATCGCCGCGTCCATCAGTCCCGCAGAAACCCGTGCAATGTCCAGAACCACGCAGCCGGATGTGCGGAACATGCCGGAATCCCGTGCCAGTACAGCGGCCATTTCGCCCCAGAGCATCGGATCCTCGCTCTTGCGGGCCTGGTCCAGCAGGTTGGTGGCGATGGCTGCTTTCTCTGGCAGTTTGATTTCAGAAGCGCGAACCCGGCGACTGTTCAGGGCAGCACCATGGCCACGGCTGGCGGAGTACTCTTCGCCAGTGACAGGGTTCACCAGGAGCAGGTTTTCAGTGCGGTTATTCTTCTTCTGGGACAGAGCCAGAGCGAACTCGGGAATGCCTCGCAGGAAATTCTCACGGCCCAGAACAGGGAAAATATGCCAGCTTTTCTCGCTGGTTCCGGCATTCGCTTCGTTCAGAGGCGCGATGCTGTGGTCCTTGTAGGCCTTTTCAAGCTGTTCAGCAAAATTATCGTATATAGATTGCTCAACCCGCTCCAGTTGACGACGGCGTTCGGAGTCGTCCTTGCCGGTGGGTTCCTGGCGCTCGAAATGGGCTTTCAGATAATCGGACCCCTGACGCGCGACGCGCAGGGCCATTTTAATAGCTGGTTGCATCTGAGTGTTCATTATCCGGGTGTGTGAAGGCCGGCTATGATAGCAAAAGATCACCCCGCTTGTATGTTTTTTGACTCAGCAATAGCACGGATAATCAGAGGTTACGGGTTCTCCGGAGGGGCAGGAAGGGGGTGCTTTCTGCTATCATTAGCGCCCTGATTAATAACCTTGGACCTGCTTAACATGCACAAAAGCGCACTTCCACAGGAAGGGACGGAGACATTTAAGGATCAGATCCGGATCATTCTGGTTGAGACCTCCCATTCGGGCAACATTGGTGCTGTTGCTCGCGCCATGAAAAACATGGGGCTGGGAAATCTCTGGCTGGTCAATCCGTCTTCCTTTCCGGATGAGGCGTCGTATGCCAGAGCTGCGGGTGCCTCAGATGTGCTGGACAGTGCCCGGGTGGTTTCCTCGCTGGATGAAGCCCTGGCCGAGTGTGTGCTGGTTATGGGTACCAGCGCCAGAGGAAGAAAAGTGCCCTGGCCTGTTTGTGCGCCGCCTGAGGCCGCGGCCGCAGCCGCCAGCCACGCAGAGGATGGCCCGGTTGCCCTGGTGTTCGGACGCGAGAACCACGGTCTCAGCAATGATGAGCTGCAGCGTTGCCATTATCACATTCATATTCCGTCTAATCCCGATTACAGCTCTCTTAACCTTGCCATGGCGGTACAGGTCATGTGCTATGAATTGCGGATGTATTATCTGCGTAGCCTTGAAGGGGGTGAAGGGAGCCCATACCTAAAGTCGATGACGAAGCCGGGTGATGAGGGCTGGGACGTGCCGCCTGCCAAAGTGCAGGACGTGGAAGGGTTTTTTGGCCACCTCGAGCAGGTGCTGACAGATGTTGACTTCCATCGACGGGAGAACCCCAGGCAGCTGATGACACGCTTGCGGCGGTTGTTCCAGCGAGCCAGACTGGACCAGATGGAAATAAATATTCTCCGGGGAATTCTCACTGCCGTACAAAAGGCGGCAGGCACGCAGAATAATAGCAAATCAACCGAGGCCGACACTGCGGCGACGAAACAGGACAATGGCCATGTTTGAGCGTTTGCGGGAAGACATTAACAGCGTGTTCCACCGGGATCCTGCGGCCAGGAATACCTTTGAGGTTCTTACCAATTACCCGGGGCTGCATGCTCTGCTTTTTCACCGATTTTCCCACTGGTTGTGGAATCTCGGTCTGAAGTGGCTGGCTCGCACCATTTCGACGATCGCCCGTTGGCTGACCGGGATCGAGATTCACCCGGGGGCAACTATTGGTCGTCGTTTTTTCATTGACCACGGCATGGGTGTCGTCGTTGGCGAAACCACGGTGATTGGCGATGACGTTACGCTTTATCAGGGCGTAACCCTTGGCGGAACCAGCTGGAACAAAGGCAAGCGACATCCTACGATCGGAAACAGTGTGGTGGTTGGTGCCGGAGCCAAGATTCTCGGTCCCTTTGAAGTAGGCGAAGGCGCCAAGATCGGTTCCAACTCGGTGGTCACCAAGGCTGTGCCGGCGGGTGCAACGGTGGTGGGCATTCCCGGTCGTGTCATCGTCAAGCGCCAGGGCGAGGATGATTCGCGCCGGAAAGAGATGGAAGAGCGCATGGGCTTCGACGCCTATGGGGTAACGGAAGAAATGCCGGATCCTGTGGCGCGGGCCATGCGTTCGTTGCTTGATCACATGCATGCGGTGGACGACCGCATCGAGAATATGTGCAAGGCGCTTCGCAAGGTTAACAGTGAATACCAGAACGGAGAGTTGCCGCCACTGCAGGAGGAGGACTTTGATTGCGTCCGCGACGACGATGAGGTGGGTCGCTGAATACTTGACTGAAATGGTTGGTCAATTCATACTCTGCTTTGCATTTATGAGATTCAATCCCGTCACGGGGCTGACATTATGAAGTTGACCACCAAAGGCCGCTATGCCGTTACGGCAATGCTTGATCTGGCTCTGCACGGAGATCAGGGGCCGGTGAGTCTTGCCGATATTTCGGCTCGTCAGGAAATCTCACTGTCCTACCTGGAACAGCTTTTCTCCCGTCTCCGCCGCCAGAAGCTGGTCGTCAGCATTCGTGGTCCCGGCGGTGGTTACAGGCTCAGTCGTCCGGCGGCAGATCTGTACATCGCGGAAGTTGTCGATGCCGTCAGCGAATCGCTGGACACTACCCGGTGTGGCAATAAAGGCGATTGCCAGAATGGCGAGAAATGCCTGACCCACCACCTCTGGTCTGATCTGAGCGATCAGATTCATCAGTTTCTGAGCGAGATCAGCCTCGGGGATCTGATGAGAAAACACGAAATTCGCCAGGTTGCGGATCGGCAGAATCGCCGCCAGTCCGACAACGGCTCTGAAACCATCAACACCGAACGCCTGTCTGATCAGGCGCCGGCCTGATACCAAAAAGTTCCTGGAATCCATGAAAAAGCCCGTTTATATGGACTACGCGGCCACCACGCCCGTTGATCCTGCCGTTGCCGATGAAATGATGAAGTACCTCACGCTGGATGGCGTTTTCGGCAATCCTGCATCCCGCACGCACGCTTACGGCTGGCAGGCGGAAGCCTCTGTGGAAGCCGCACGCAAGCAGGTTGCCGCGCTGATTCATGCCGATCCCCGTGAAATTGTCTGGACGTCAGGAGCCACAGAGTCGGATAACCTGGCTATCAAGGGTGCTGTTGCCGGCCGCAAGGATGCTCACGTTGTTACCTCGAAGATTGAGCACAAGGCGGTCGTGGATACCTGCAAATGGCTGGAGCGCGAGGGCACGGAAGTGACCTGGCTGGATCCCGCCGCCGATGGAACGATCAGTTGTGACCAGGTTTTGGGCGCACTCAGGGACAATACCGTGCTGGTCAGCCTGATGCTGGTGAATAATGAGCTGGGAACCGTCACGGATATTGCTTCCATTGGTACCGAATTGCGTAAACGGGGCATTCTTTTTCACGTTGACGCTGCCCAGGCCGCCGGCAAGATGGCGGTTGATGTTACCTCCATGCCGGTGGATCTGCTGGCGCTTTCCGGACACAAGGTCTACGGGCCCAAAGGTGTTGGTGCCCTCTACGTGAGACGCTCTCCCGACGTTCGCATTGAGGCCCAGATTCATGGTGGCGGGCACGAGAGAGGAATGCGGTCCGGAACCCTGCCCACTCATCAGATCGTTGGAATGGGAAAGGCCTTCGCCATTGCCCGGGCCGCGCTTGAGGAAGAAAGCAGGAAGCTGGAAGCACTCCGGGAGTCGTTCCTTGCTGGTCTGCACTCCCTCGATGGCGTCAGTCTCAATGGCAGCGAGGGCCAGAGAGTTCCCGGTATTCTGAATCTTTCCTTTGACGGCGTAGACGCGGAATCCCTGATGTTGGGATTGCGAGATCTGGCCGTATCCTCCGGCTCCGCCTGCGCATCGGCTACGGTAGAGCCCTCCTACGTTCTTCGTGGTATTGGTCTGAACGATGAGCAGGCCCATCGGGCGTTGCGCTTTTCCCTGGGGCGTTACACCACAGATGAAGAAGTGGCCTTTGCAAGTTCGCAAATAGTTGATGTTGTTAGCCGCCTCCGTGCAGTGCGGTAGGAAGTTTGCCCCGGACTGCGTATAATCGCAGGCCAGAATTTTTACCATCCACAAACTGGAGAAAGACCATGGCAACTGAGCGCACGCTCTCCATTATCAAGCCCGACGCCGTAGCGAAGAACGTGATTGGCGAAATTTACAGCCGCTTCGAGAAAGCTGGCCTGAACATTGTTGCGGCCAAAATGATGCACCTGACCCAGGAGCAGGCAGAAGGCTTCTATGCAGAGCACAAAGAGCGTCCGTTCTTTAACGATCTGGTTGCTTTCATGACCTCCGGCCCTGTGGTTGTCCAGGTTCTGGAAGGCGAGGGCGCCATCCTGAAAAACCGTGATCTGATGGGCGCGACTAACCCGAAGGAAGCCGACGCTGGTACCATCCGTGCGGATTTCGCGTCTTCCATCGATGCCAATGCCGTTCACGGCTCTGATTCCGCAGCTTCCGCAGAGCGCGAAATCGCTTATTTTTTCAATGACAACGAGATCTGCCCGCGGGGCTGATTGCGTTGGTCGGAGGCGATCATCCGGTCGCCTCCGAATTGGTTATCTGATCGAGGTTATGAAATGACAGCGGCCGCTGAAAAAACCAATCTGCTGGGGATGCCGAAAGCAAAGCTCGAAGCTTTCTTTGAATCCCTCGGAGAGAAGCGTTTTCGTGCCACCCAGATCCTGCAGTGGATCCATCAGCGTGGCGTGGATGACTTCGATCAAATGACCAATGTCAGCAAGTCGCTGCGGGAGAAGCTCAAGCAGGTCGCCGAGATTCGCGGCCCTGAGGTGGTTTACGACGAAACCTCCAAGGACGGAACCCGCAAGTGGGTGATGCGCATGGACAACGGTAACAGCGTTGAGACCGTGCTCATTCCCGACGGCGAGCGTGGCACCCTGTGTGTCTCCTCCCAGATTGGCTGCAGCCTTGATTGTACCTTCTGCTCCACTGGCAAGCGCGGGTTTAACCGCAATCTGACCGCTGCCGAGGTTATCGGGCAGGTGTGGGTTGCCCGCAAGGCTTTCATGCCGTTCGAGCCTGGCCCCGATCGCCCGATCACCAACGTGGTGATGATGGGTATGGGCGAGCCGCTGCTCAACTTCGACAATGTTGTGGATGCCATGAACCTGATGATGGAAGACCTGGCCTACGGTATCTCCAAGCGTCGGGTTACCCTCAGCACGTCAGGTGTTGTGCCGGCGCTGGATCGCCTGGCGGAAGTTACCGATGTTTCACTGGCCATCTCGCTTCATGCCCCGAATGATGAACTGCGTAACAAACTGGTTCCGTTGAATAAAAAGTACCCGATTGCCGAATTGCTGGCCGCGACCAAGCGCTACTTCGCCCGGCTGCCGGACAAGCGCAAGGCGACAATCGAGTACACCGTCATTGAGGGAATGAACGATCAGCCGGAACATGCCCGTGAGCTTGCGGTGCTGTTGCGGGATTTGCCATGCAAGATCAATCTGATTCCCTTTAACCCGTTCCCGGAGAGCGATTTCCGGAGACCGAGCATGAACGCGACACGCCGGTTCCAGGCCGTCCTGAACGAAGCAGGATATATTGCCACCATCAGGACTACCCGGGGTGACGATATTGATGCCGCCTGCGGTCAGTTGGTGGGCCGGGTTGAGGACAGAACTCGCCGGAGCCAGAGATACATTCAGGTTCAGCAGGTGAATCCCTGAGCCAGGAACGTCTTGCAGCCCAATCGAGGAAGGGGACACTCGTGATAACAAGACCAGCAAACCGACGTTTTTCCGTGTTGGCCGTTATGTTGCTGACCCTGCTGGTTACAGGTTGCGTTACCACCACTGACAGTCGGTTTTCACGGGAAGCGGATCGACAGCAAGCTCTCGATAACTATGTGAAACTTGCTACCGCCTATATCGGCCAGGGCAACCTTGAGCGTGCGCGTCATCACCTCGACAGGGCGTTGAAGCTGGATTCAGATGACCCGGGTGCAAGGGCCGCTATGGGCCTTGTCTATAACGCCGAGGGCGAGCCAGAGCTGGCCGAGCGTAATTTCAAACAGGCCATTTCCGAGGATCCGGGCTACACCAGGGCGCGGGTCTACTACGGGGCCTTTCTGTTCGGCCAGAATCGGATGGAAGACGCTCGTGACCAATTCCGTGCTGCGTCCCGGGATACGGGTTATCAGGACCGTGGCTCTGTGTTCTTTAATCTGGGCATGACCCAGGAACGACTCGGAGAGATGGACGCTGCAACCACATCCTATCGTCGGGCGGTGGAGCTGACACGGGGCGATGCCCGCTCCCTGCTGGCGCTTTCACGGGTGTCCGTTGAAACCGGCAATTACGACGATGCGGCCCGCTACTATTCACGCCTGATTTCCCTGATGCAAAGGAATCAGCGCCTGGTTCACTCACCGGAGAGCCTTCTGACCGGCATCCGTATTGCGCGCTATTACAGTGATGAAAACCAGGAAGCGAGTCTTGCGCTTCAGCTCAGAAACAAATTTCCGGAGTCAGTCGAATACCAACAATATAAGGTGCTGATTTCTAATGGTAACTGAAGAAAACTCACAGCCAGCAATGAAGGCGCCCGTTGGGCAGCAGCTTCAGAAGGCACGGGAGAAGGCCGGTTTGAGTGCTGGCGATGTCGCCGCAGCGCAGCATTTGCGCCCCTCGGTTATTCAGGCGATAGAGTCAGGAGATTACAGCCAGATTGACAGTGAACTCTTTCTGAAAGGGTATGTCAGGGCTTATGCAAAACAGGTTGGACTGGATGCGGATTCGGTCATTGCCGATCTGGATCAGGAACTGGAGCCAATCCGGCAACAACGAGAGCAGGAGCAGGAAGCCAATCCCCTGGTCGATATCGAGCGGCGCAGACGGCGAAAGCGCCAGCTGGCCAAGGCTCTGTTTTTTCTCGTGGTTGTGGGCATTGCCGGTTATCTGGCCTTTACCTTCCTGGTGCCTGAACAGGATGGAGCACCCTCCGAGGCGGTAACAGAGCCTGAGGCAGCGCCTGAAGATCAGGATGAAACCGGGGATTCGGCCGCATCGTCCGAACCCGAACGCTCCGAGGCTGAAGTGGTGGCGAGAGATGAAGAGCCGGAGCCTACGGTCATGGAATCTGAGCCGGTGGCAACTGAGCAGGGGGAACCGGTGGTGGAGTCAATTGAACCGGATGCTGGCGAGGCTCAGGCCCCAATTGAGACGGCAGGGGTTGAAGAGAGCCGGTCGGAGGTGACCGAGCAGATTCCGGCGGTTGTTCAGACTACCGAGCCGGTGCTTGAAAATCCGAACGGGCTGTCTGACATGGCGGATACCGGTCGGCTTCAGATCCGTTTCAGCAATGATTGCTGGGTGCAGGTCAGCGATGCCGAGGGCAACCGGCTCGTGAATTCGCTTCAGCAGGACGGAGATCAAATTGATGTTGCCGGGCCTGCACCACTGCGGGTCGTTATTGGTGCCGTTGATGCGGTTGAATCCATTCGTTTTCAGGGTGAGCCTGTGGATATTGGCGGCTACCGGGTTGTCAACAACCGGTCAGAGTTTACCCTGACAATCTGAAACTTGATCAAATTTTCCATATCGGTCAGTAAGACATGAAACAGGATTCCCCGATTATCAGACGCAAATCCCGCCAGATCATGGTGGGCAACGTTCCTGTGGGTGGCGATGCGCCGATTGCGGTGCAGAGCATGACCAACACCAACACCTGCGACGTTGAGGCCACGGTTGGCCAGATTACGGCATTGCAGGAAGCGGGTGCGGACATCGTGCGTGTTTCTGTGCCGTCCATGGATGCTGCAGAGGCGTTCGGGAAGATTCGTGAGCAGGTATCCCTGCCGTTGGTCGCCGACATCCACTTCGATTACAAGATCGCCCTCAGGGTGGCTGAGCTGGGTGTCGACTGTCTTCGCATCAACCCGGGCAACATCGGCCGCGATGACCGCGTCAGTGCCGTTATCAGTGCGGCCCGGGACGGCAATATTCCAATTCGTATCGGTGTGAACGCCGGTTCCCTGGAGAAATCCCTGCAACGTAAATACGGTGAGCCCACCGCTGACGCGCTGGTGGAATCGGCCATGCGTCACATCGATATCCTCGATCATCATGATTTCCAGGATTTCAAGGTCAGCCTGAAAGCGTCCGAAGTGTTCATGACGGTGGATGCCTACCGCAAGATTGCCCAGCAGATTGAGCAGCCGCTGCATCTGGGCATCACCGAGGCCGGTGGTCTGCGCTCGGGCACGGTCAAGTCTTCCATCGGTCTTGGCATGCTGCTGATGGATGGCATCGGTGACACCATCCGGGTATCGCTCGCGGCGGATCCGGTGCAGGAAATCAAGGTGGGTTTCGATATCCTCAAGAGCCTTCGGCTGCGCAGTCGCGGTATCAACTTTATCGCCTGTCCCAGCTGTTCCCGGCAGAATTTCGATGTCATCCAGACCATGAATGATCTGGAGGCACGGCTTGAGGATGTGAACGATTCTCTGGACGTGGCGATTATCGGCTGCATCGTTAACGGGCCGGGCGAAGCCAAGGTTGCGGATCTTGGGCTTACCGGTGGTAGCCCCAGAAACCTTTTTTATTCGGCGGGCAAACCTGATCAGAAGTTGGACAACGCCACGCTGACTGACGATCTGGAACGCCTGATTCGCGAGGAAGTGGCACGTCGCAAGGAACAGGAAGACTCGATTATTGCCCGTTCGGACAACTGATCGTTTCCATTCCCGGGCATAACCATCCAGAAAGAGTTAAGGGTTAACATTGGCAAAGATTCAGGCAATTCGCGGGATGAACGATATCCTGCCGGAGCAGACGCCCCTGTGGCAGTTTGTGGAGTTCACGGTTCGCAAGGTACTGGCCCAGTACGGCTACCAGGAAATCCGCATGCCGATTGTGGAGCAGACGGAGCTGTTCAAGCGTTCGATTGGTGAAGTCACCGACATTGTCGAAAAGGAAATGTACACCTTTGAGGACCGCAACGCGGACAGCCTGACGCTGCGCCCTGAGGGTACGGCGGGCTGTGTTCGGGCGGCCGAGGAACATGGCCTGCTGTTCAACCAGACCCGACGGCTCTGGTACACCGGGCCCATGTTCCGCCATGAGCGGCCGCAAAAAGGCCGGTACCGCCAGTTCCACCAGATCGGTGTGGAGTGCTTTGGCATGAGCGGTCCGGACATTGATGCCGAGTTGTTGATACTGACCGCAAGACTCTGGAAAGAGCTGGGGCTCGCTGAGCATACCCGTCTGGAACTCAATTCCATTGGAACCTCCGAATCCCGACGGGTTTACCGTACGGCCCTTGTCGAGTATCTGAGCCAGTTCAAGTCAGACCTGGATGCAGACAGTCAGCGTCGCCTGGAGTCCAACCCCCTGCGCATTCTGGACAGCAAGGATCCCTCCACCCGCAAGATCCTGGAAGACGCTCCCAGCCTCGACGATTATCTCGATGACGAGTCACGTGAGCATTTCGACCGACTGAAAACACTGCTGGATGCCGCTGGCGTGAAATATTCTGTGAATCCGGCCCTGGTCCGCGGACTGGATTATTACGGTAGAACCGTTTTTGAATGGATAACCGACAGTCTCGGCGCCCAGGGCACTGTATGCGCCGGCGGCCGGTATGATGGTCTGGTGGAACAGCTTGGCGGCAAGCCGACGTTCGCGGTTGGGTTTGCAATGGGCCTGGAGCGCCTTATCCTGCTGCTGGAGACGCTTGAACTGGTTCCGGATTACGTGAACAGTAACGCCGATATTTACGTGACAGCGATGGGCGACGCGTCGCTGGCGCCAGCTTTGGTGCTGGCCGAAAAATTGCGTGCAGCATTGCCGGATCGGGTAATTGTTTCCCATTGTGGCGGCGGTAGCTTCAAGAGCCAGATGAAAAAGGCTGACCGGAGTGGCGCCAGGTATGCGGTGATTCTGGGTGAGAACGAAGTGGCCAGGGGTACCGCAGGGGTGAAGCCGTTACGAGCTGATGAGCCCCAGACCGAAGTTGCCCAGGACGAACTTGCTGCCATCCTGGCAACGTCGCTGGCGAGCTGAATCTGACAAAGATTATTGAGATAAAAGCAAAAATTCAACGATAGGAGTCCCCATGGCAGAGTTGCGCACCGAAGAAGAACAGGTCCAGGCGATCAAGGACTGGTGGAAGAAAAACGGCAGTTCTCTGCTAATCGGCATTGGTGCAGCCCTGGCCATTGTGTTCGGCTGGCAGGCTTGGCAGAACCATCAGGCGCAGCAGCGCACCGAGGCAGCCAACCAGTTTGCCAACCTCCTCAACGCCTTCAGCGATCAGACTGATGAAACCAGCGGCGAGACCGTCGCTTTCGTAGCGCAGACCTTGAGGGAAGACTACACGGATAGCGCCTATGCGGTTTACGGTAACCTGATCCTCGCACGCCAGCAGTTGATGCAGGAGGGCAACGCCGAAGCCGCCATTGATTCCCTGAAATGGGCATTGGGAAAAACCGGGGAGCATGAGGCACTGGCGCTTGTGGTTCGTAATCGTCTGGCTCGCGCACAATTCTCCGCAGGCCAGTACGAAGATGCTCTGGCCACCATCGAGGGCGCCGGTGGTGCCGATGCGTTTGATGCCATGTACTCCGAGCTCCGTGGCGATATCCTGTTGGCGCAGGGCGACCGGGAGGGCGCACGTGAGGCCTATCTCGCCGCCCGTGAACAGAGCCAGCAGGGTCGCAGCGGTATTCTTGAACTGAAACTTGCAGACCTTGGTGTCGGGGAGGATGCCTGATGCCGGTTCTCCGCGACAGCATCTCAAAACGCGGACTTTTCCTGGGGCTGGCTCTTCTGGCCGCACTTTCCGGCTGTAGCGCGACCGATACGTTCGAACAACCTGCTACGGTTCCCGAGATTGAGGCGTCCGCCGAATTCAAGAGAGTCTGGAGCATGTCCGTGGGCGACGGTCATGATGGTGATTTTCTCTACCTGGCACCCCTGAATACCGGTGATCTGATCTACGCCGCATCGGCGGATGGTGAGCTTTATGCCGTGGCATCAGATTCCGGCAAGGTTATCTGGGAATCTGAATTTGAAGAGCGCATCTTCTCAGGCCTCGGTGGCGATGGGCAGAACCTCTACCTGACCACCGAGAACGCCGATCTGGTGGCCCTTTCCCGTGAGGACGGCTCCGAGCTGTGGCGCCAGTCTCTGCCGACGGAAGTACTGTCGTCGCCTCAGTCCAACGGCTCCCTGGTGGTGGCCCACACGACCGACGGCAAAGTGTTGGGTTTCAGTGCTACCGATGGTGAGAAACTTTGGCAGTACGACGGTACGGTTCCGGTTCTTTCCATGAGGGCTGCTGCGACGCCGCTGGTCGGTGGAGACGTAGTCATTGCCTCCTTTGCCAGTGGCAAACTGATCGCTCTGGCGGCAGCCTCAGGGCAGCCCATGTGGCAGTATGAAGTGGGCCAGCCTCAGGGCCGCACCGAGCTGGAAAGGCTGGTTGACGTGACGGGCCAACCTCTGGTCATTGAGACCGCCGTCATGGTGGTTGGCTATCAGGGCAAACTTGCCCTCGTGGATATTCGTACCGGGCAGGAGATCTGGAGCCGGCAGGCATCCAGCCTCTATTCCCCGATGATTGGTGGCGGCGAGATCTATCTGGCCTCGGCCAATGGCGACATTGTTGCTCTGAGAGGCTCTGATCGTCGGGAAGTCTGGACCCAGGATCGTCTTGCCTGGCGGCAGCTGACCCAGCCAATGGTTTATGAAGGCTATCTGGTGGTCGGCGATTTCGAAGGCTACCTGCATGTCATTGACCGTGAGGATGGCAAGCTGGTTGGCCAGCTGGAGTTCGACGATGAGGGTATCCGCGTACCGGCACAGCGCCTCGCCAATGGTAACCTGCTGGTTTTTGGCAACAGCGGAAAGATGGCCGTATTCCAGGTTAAGCCGCAGGATTGATCCCCCATTATGACCCCAGTTATTGCCCTTGTCGGACGCCCTAACGTCGGCAAATCGACATTATTTAATCAGATGACCCGTTCCAGGGATGCCCTGGTTGCGGACTTTCCGGGGCTTACCCGTGACCGCAAATACGGTGAGGGCAGCTACGAGGGCCAGCGCTTCATCGTCATAGACACCGGCGGTCTTACCGGTGACGAGCAGGGCCTTGATCTTGAAATGGCCCGGCAGTCCATGCAGGCGGTAGAAGAGGCTGACATCGTACTTTTCCTGGTGGACGGTCGTGCCGGCCTGACCGCAGGCGATGAACTCATTGCAGACAGTCTTCGTCGGTCCGGCAAGCAGGCCCATCTGGTTGTGAACAAGACCGACGGCCAGGATCCGGACATTGCGGCGTCCGATTTTTACAGTCTTGGCTTTGAATCCACTTTCCTTATTGCTGCTTCCCATAATCGCGGGATCCGGTCGATGCTGGAAATCCTGTTGCCCTCCGAGGAAGAACGGGAAGAAGAGGATCGGGCAGATCGTTATCCCGGTATCCGTATCGGGATAGTCGGCCGACCGAACGTGGGCAAGTCCACCCTTGTCAACCGCATGCTCGGTGAAGAGCGCGTTGTGGTTTACGACATGCCGGGCACTACCCGGGATAGCGTTTATATCCCCTACGAACGTCAGGGCAGTCAGTACACGCTGATTGATACCGCCGGTGTTCGTCGCCGCAAGAATGTCAGCGAAGTGGTCGAGAAGTTCTCGATCATCAAGACGCTGCAGGCGATTGATGATGCCCACGTGGTGATTCTGGTCATTGATGCCCGGGAAGGGCTGGTGGACCAGGATCTTCACCTGATTGGTTTTGTCCTGGATGCTGGCCGTTCACTGGTCATTGCAGTGAACAAGTGGGATGGCATGGACCCCGAGGACCGTTCCCGGGTAAAAGAGCAGGTACAGCGTCGTCTGGATTTCCTGGATTACGCCGACAAGCACTATATCTCGGCGTTGCACGGCTCCGGCGTTGGCGTGATGTATGAATCGGTTCAGGCGTGCTACGAGTCCGCCATGGCCAAGTGGCCCACCAACCGCCTGACTGCGATTCTGCAGGATGCCATTGCCCAGCATCAGCCGCCGATGGTACACGGGCGTCGGATCAAACTGCGATACGCTCACCAGGGCGGTTCCAATCCCCCGGTGATCGTGGTTCACGGCAACCAGGTGGATTCATTGCCGGGCGCTTACAAGCGCTATCTGGAGAATACCTTCCGTAAGGTTCTCAAGGTAACCGGGTCACCGATCCGTTTTGAATTCAAATCAGGCGAGAATCCCTTTGCTGGCAAAGTGGATCGTCTGACGCCGCGTCAGAAGGTCAAGAAGGACAACGACGAGAAACAGGGTCGCCGTCCGAAGAAACAGCGTCAGAAGAGCCTCAAGCGCTGATTTCGCGGCCGGGCACGGAGCAGGTGGCTCAGCCCGGCCCGGCGCTTTCCACCTGCTTTGCCTGAACCGCGGTCAAAGCGACGGTAAACACAATATCCTCCACCAGTGCCCCCCGGGAAAGATCGTTGACCGGCTTTCGCAGACCCTGCAGCATTGGCCCGATACTGACAACGTTGGCGCTGCGCTGAACTGCCTTGTAGGTGGTGTTGCCGGTATTGAGATCCGGGAATACGAATACCGTGGCTTTACCTGCAACCTTGCTGTCCGGCGCCTTGCTCCTGGCCACGCTATCGATGGCCGCAGCATCGTACTGAAGCGGCCCGTCGATCAGAATATCCGGCCTGAGCTCACGAGCTATCCTCGTGGCTTCTCTGACCTTATCAACATCCTGACCACTGCCTGACTCACCGGTGCTGTAGCTGATCATGGCGACCAGTGGCTCAATTCCGAAGGCTTCTGCCGATTCCGCGCTCTGGATAGCAATGTCTGCCAGCTCCTGGGCATCAGGATCCGGATTAATAGCGCAGTCCCCATAGACCACCACCTGTTGTGGAAGCAGCATGAAGAACACTGATGACACAACCCTGGCATGATCGTGAGTCTTGATCAGCTGAAGGGCAGGACGAACGGTATTGGCGGTTGTGTGAATGGCGCCAGACACCAGTCCGTCGGCCTCATCCAGAGCCACCATCATGGTGCCCAGAACTACGTTGTCTTCGAGCATGGCTTCGGCCATGTCCGGTGTCAGGCCCTTGTTCTTGCGCAGTTCCACCATGGGGCCGACATAGCGCTGGCGCACCTCTGAAGGATCGATGATTTCGATATCCTCCGGCAGTTCGAGATCCTGGGAATCCGCAACTCGTCGAATCTCCGATGCATTACCGATGAGGACACATCGTGCCAGCTTGCGCTGGTGACAGATGATGGCTGCCTGTACCGTCCTTGGTTCGCTGCCCTCGGGGAGCACGATCCGTTTGTCCGCTGCGCGGGCGCGTTCCGACAGTTGATACCGGAAAGCCGGCGGCGAGAGCCGGTCCTGCCTCGCGACCTTGAGGTGTTGCTGCAACCAGTCTGTGTCTATGCGGGTAGCAACCGCCTCCATCGCCTTTTCGATTCGGTTGGGGTCATCAATGGGAATGGCTGATGAGAGGTTGGCCAGCATGTGGGCTGTCTCATAGGTATTGGCATCGGAACCGATCACCGGAAGACCGGTCTCAAGCGCCCGGTGGCAGAGGTCAATCACACGCTGGTCTGGCATCAGGCCGCCGGTGAGCATCAGGCCGGCCAGGGGTACTCCGTTCAGAGCGGCAACTGCGGTGGTGACCACAATGTCTTCCCTGTCGCCGGGCGTTACCAGCAAAGTGCCCGGTCTGAGGGTCTCGGTCATGTTGCGAATGCTTCGGGCGCACACCGATACCTTCTGCACCCTTCGGGAATGCATCTGACCCTCGCTGAGAACCGGAAGTCCCAGTTCCCTTGCGATGTCGGAAACCCGGGGTGCGAGCAGTTCCGGCTGCCAGGGGATTTCTGCAATCAGGCGAAACCGGCCTTCGCTGAATACTTTGCACTGGCTCCGGTAATCAATGCCGGCCGGGGCAGGGTGGCTGTTCCTGGAGCGCGGTTCTAATCCGGACTGTTCTGGTTCTCCGACCTTGTTCAGGATAACGCCAATGACATCCGGGTCGCTCGGGCTTGCAAACAGACGGGATGAGAAATCCAGTTCCTCATCCACTTGCCGCGCTTCCAGGTTTTTCGGTGTGCTGACCAGGATGACCTCAGAACCCAGGTTGCGGGCAACCTCCACGTTCAGCCTGGCGATATAGGCTTCACTGCGGTCCGGTACCAGGCCTTCGATGATCACCACGTCCACGTCTCGGGCAACCTTCTGGTATTCGCCCACTACGGTCTCCAGCAGGTAATCGGACTTGCCCTTGTTCAATAGCTGCTGGGCCTCCTTGAGCGCAATCGGGTCCGGTGGATTCAGATGGCTGCTGGCCCGCACAAAAGCCACGGAGGAATCCTGCCCGGCATTGTGCATGGACTCGGCGCGGTGGACAGACTGGCAGAAGGGTTTGTAAAAGCCGACACTGACGCCCACTCGTTCAAGGGCGCGCAACAGCCCCAGGCACACGGAGGTGAGCCCGGAATCCAAGGATGTCGGTGCAATAAAGAGACTCTTTGCCATGTTCGGTAATCCTGATTATGCGAGTGGGTCAGGCCGGATGTGCGGCGCCGGCAAGCCGTGAAGCTTCCCTGGCAATGACCAGTTCCTCGTTGGTGGGGATCACCAATACCGGGAATCTGGAGTCGGGGCTTTCGATCCGGCCGTCGCTGAATTCGCCATGATGCTTGTTGAGGTCCGGGCTGAGTTCAAATCCCATGAGCTTGAGGTGGTTGATGGTTTCCGCTCTGATCCGGGCGCTGTTTTCCCCGATGCCGCCTGTGAAAACCAGTGCGTCCAGGTGGCTGAGGGATGCCATCATGGCCCCAACGTAACGGGCCAGGCGGAAGCAGAACACATCAATGGCGGTTTGGGATGGCCCATGACCATGGTCCGCGAGCTCACAGAGCGAACGCATGTCGTTGGTCTGTCCGGACAGGCCTAGGAGGCCACTTTCCTGGTTAAGGACGCGGTGCACCTCGTCCGCGGCGATGCCCTTGCTGCGGAGAAAGTCAAAAAGGCCAGGATCTACATCGCCGCTGCGGGTTCCCATCACCAGGCCTTCCAACGGCGTAAGACCCATGCTGGTATCGACACTGATCCCGTCCCGGATGGAGGCAATACTGCATCCGTTTCCCAGGTGGGCTGAGATGACCGAGGTGGTTGCGGGTGTTTTTCCCAGCAGACGGGCAGCTTCTGCGGCCATGAAGGCATGACTGGTGCCGTGGAAGCCATAACGGCGAATTCCCCACTCTCGATACCAGGCCTCCGGCAGGGCATAGAGGAATGCCCTTTTGGGCAGGGTCTGGTGAAAGGCGGTGTCGAAAACGGCAGTCTGCGGGACACCGGGAAACAGGGCCAAGGTTGCGCGAATACCGGACAGATTGACCGGATTGTGCAGGGGTGCAAGACCCGCGCAGTCCTCAATGGCTTCAATGACATCGTCATCAAGCAGTACAGCTTCACGGAAAGTCTCACCGCCATGAACGACCCGGTGACCAACGGCCCTCGGGGCGGACGCCATCAATCCCTGATCCCGGAATGCCGTAACGAGCGTATTCAGCGCCTGGTCGTGGCTGGCACCGGGATCCAGTGGAATGGTTCCTTCCCGGCCTTCAACATGGGAAAAGGCGTCGTTTTGGCCGAGGCGTTCGGCGAGAGCCGACGCCAGCTTTCTGTGTTGGCTATCGAACAAGGCGAGTTTCAGGGATGAGCTGCCGCAGTTCACGACAAGTAAGGTGTCTTCCATGGGCGTGAGGTTCCAAGGGTTTTGAATCTATACCCGGTCATTGCTTGCCAGCCAGGCATCGAAATCCGGTGCCGGCAGGGGGCGGCTGTAGAAGTAACCCTGAGAGAAGTCGCATCCTTCCTTTTTCAGGAAGTGGGTCTGAGCCTCTTCTTCCACTCCTTCAGCGATCACCCGCAGGCCCAGGCTGTGGGCCATGTTGATGATGGCCCGCACCAGTGAAGCATCATCAGGTTCCTTCATGACATCCTGAACAAACGATTTATCGATCTTCAGAGTATCAAACGGGTAGCTCTTCAGATAGCTGAGGGCAGAGTAGCCGGTACCAAAATCGTCTACTGACAGCCGGATCCCGGCCTTGTCGAGCTGGCGCAGGATTTCGGCGGTTTCAATGGAGTTGTCCAGAATCAGTCTTTCGGTAATTTCAAGTTCCAGCTGTTCCGGTGCCAGACCGCTGGTAGATAGGGCGTGCATCACGGCCTCGGTAAAGCCCGGATCCCGGAACTGGCGTGGGGACACGTTTACGGAAATACCTATGTCTTTTCCGATGGCCTGTTTCCATCCCACGGCGGCCCGACAAGCCTCCTCAAGAACCCACTCGCCGATAGGCGTTATCAGGCCGGTTTCCTCGGCCAGGGGAATAAACCGATCAGGCATCACCATGCCCATGGCCGGGTTGTTCCAGCGCAGCAGTGCCTCGACAGAGGAAAGGGTGCCGGAATCGGTATCCACGATCGGCTGGAAATACAGTTCGAATTCCTTCAGCTCCAGAGCCCTGCGCAGGCTGGATTCCATCTTCAGGCGCTCGTGGGAGACCTCGGTCATTTCCGGGGCAAAATGGGCGAAGGAACTCTTGCCTTTGTGTTTGGCCTGGTACATGGCGGCATCGGCGTGCTGCAGCAGCGTGCCGCTGTTGTCTGAGTCCGTTGGGAAAATAGCGATGCCGATGCTCGTGGTAACGAACACCTCCTGCCCGTTAAGTATGTAGGGCGGTGAGAACGTTTTCAGGATACGCTCTGCCACCTGCGATGAAGCCTCCGGGCCGGTCAGGCCCGGCAGGATTACCAGGAACTCATCGCCCCCCAGCCGTGCAACGGTACTGGTGCCACGGAGGCAGCTGGAAATCCGACGGGCCGCTTCAATCAGCAGGTTGTCGCCGGCATCATGGCCGAGGGTGTCGTTTATGTGCTTGAAGTTGTCGAGATCCAGGAACATCACGCCCACAAGAGTGCTTTCCCGACGTGCCTGGGCCAGTGCCAGTTTCAGACGGTCAAGTGCCAGCATCCGGTTGGGTAGCCCGGTCAGGATGTCGTAGTTGGCCTGGCGCAAAAGCTGCTGTTCATAGCGTTTGCGGATGCTGATGTCTTCACCGAGGATGAGGTAACCGGTGGTGCCGCCGGATTCGTCCTTGATGGGGGTGACAATCAGTTGCTCCCAGAAGCGTTCACCATTGCGGCGCACGCTGTTCACTTCACCCTGCCAGACCCCGACGCGCTGCACCTGCAGGCGGATGGATTGCCACAGGTGTCGGCTTTCGCGGTTTTCAATATCGTTGTCGCCAAGTGCGCCAGGGTGCTTGCCAATGATCGACGCGGCCTCGTAGCCGGTTAACTGGGTGAATTTCTGGTTGGCAAATTCGATGCGCCACTGCCGGTCGCAGATCAGGACCGAGGAGGGGCTTTGTTCAATGGCTTTGGAAAACTTCCGGATCTCCGCGGCATCTTTCTGTTGCCGTTCCATATCGGCATTCAGTCGCTCGCGCATCTGGTTGATGGCTTCTGTAACCCGGCCCAGCTCGTCGTTCCGGTTGGATGGCGTGTTGGGTCTGTCCAGTGTTAGTGGCTCCGAGGTGGTTTGCAGCGAAAAGTCCCGGGCGTAATTCGCCATGGTAGTAAGATGGCGTGCCACGAAATGCTGGAATATCCAGATAATAAGGATCGAAACAAAGAACGTCTTCAGGAACTGGGTCAGGAGAATAACCCCCACCTTCCGCTTGAGCTCATCGTAGACGCGGTCCAGGTCTGCGGTCACTGTCAGCTCACCCAGTTTAAACATTTCATCGCCCTGATGAACGAGATTGAAACTGTGGGAGGTGGTTTTGGCGTCCCGCGGGATTTCTCCCATAACCAGCTCTGAATCGGGTTCGATTCTCAGCCGTAGATGAACCACATCGGGCAAACTGAGTATGCCTTCCATCTGGGTTTGCAGCAGTTTCTGGTCCAGGGCCCACAGACTGCGGGCCAGACTGGAAGCATAGCCGGATTCGACCACCTGCATCCGGTTGTCGATCTGTAAGAGGTCCTTTCGGTAATCGGAATAGATCTGGAGCGCTGAGGAGATCAATGTGAAGGCGGAGCTGAACAGAAGAATCCAGGCCAGCAGCCTGAAGGACAGGGGCGAGCCTGTGCGAAAACGTTGAAGACGCGTCGACAGTTTTGGCATGTCTTGAACTTCAGCCACCCAGACCGGTTAGGAGATCGGACACTTCCTTTGTTTCCGACTATAGCAGCAGTTTCTTTCAAATGCCTTGCAAATACAGGAAAAATCGAAGGAAATGTGTTGTGGTTCAGTATTTATGCGTACAGCCGGTCTGACAAATACGTTGACCTGGATCAATACCTTGCGGTGAGCCCGGGCGTAACCTGAGTTTAATCAAGTTAATTGCCGGAAGGAGAAACAACATGTATATGGACGCCGTCGTGATCGCGGGTATTGCTACTGTACTGCTGATGGTTGGCTTTTTCGTGGGTGTTGGCATTTTCGTAATGAAAGACCAGAAGGAGCACGGACATCAGGACAGGAAAGAAGGGAAGCACGGCCACAAGCCGGTCTGACAATGTCATTGGGAAACTAAGGTTTCCCTGACATTTCAAGGCAGAAAAATTGGCGTCCCCTAGGGGGTTCGAACCCCTGTTGCCGCCGTGAAAGGGCGGAGTCCTAGGCCACTAGACGAAGGGGACGCAACGTTTTCAACACCTTGCCTCGTCGAGGTGGCGCGTATATTAAGAAAGCTTCGAAACCCTGTCAACGTCTTTTTTGAAAAAAACTTTTCACCGGGGAGACCCCGGCGCAACGGATTGAGAGAGCGCCTGCTCAAGGTCTGGATACCGGAACTGGAAACCCTGGTTGCTCAGCTTTTCTGGAACAGCCTTTTGGCCAGTCAGAAGAAGCCGTGCCATTTCTCCCAGGGCAACCTTCAGCACCGGCGCCGGCGCCGGAAAAAGAGTGGGGCGGTGCAAAACCTTACCCAGGCTTCGGGTAAACTCTGCGTTGGTTGCAGGGTTCGGGCTCACTGCATTGAACGGGCCTGAGGCGCTCGGGGTTTCCATCATCCAGATAAGGGCGCCAACGACGTCGTCGCGGTGTACCCAGGGCATGTACTGCTTACCGCTTCCCAGACGCCCGCCAAGACCCAGCTTGAAGGGTAGAACCATGCGTTCAAGGAAACCTCCGTCAGGGCCTGCCACCACACCTGTTCGGGAGAAGCATACCCTCACGCCATCGTCGGCGAGGGGTTTGGCGGCGTTTTCCCAGTCGCGGCAAAGGCGATGGGTAAATTCATCGTTGGGGCTGGTATCTTCGGTTACGGTTGCAGCTCCCTGATCCCCATAGAAGCCAACAGCCGACCCAGAGACCAGCACCTCCGGTGCCTGTTCCCAACTGCGAATAACCTCCACCAGCGTTTCGGTTACACCTATCCGGCTGTCCCGCAGTTCCTGCTTGCGGGCTTCAGACCACCGTTTGTCTGCGATGCCTTCACCGGCGAGGTTGATAACGGCATCGTACCCGTGGTGGGCGCGAAGCTGCTGCAGGTCGCGGATTGCTTCGACGCGACCGCAACTGGACTTGACCGCTTCTGCAGGTTGCCGGCTGAAAACTGTGAGTTGATAATTCCGTGCCAGCAATTCACGGCACAGAACATGGCCGATAAATCCGGTACCGCCGGTAATCAGAATCCTTTTCGACATAATTGTTGCTCCTGTTGCGCAATGCCCGCCGGATCGGCTTTCAAAATGCCCGGTTCAGGCTGGCGTCTGTTCCAGTTGAAGCATAACAACATCCCGGATCGCCTGTCCCAGCAAAGGATTTTCTCCAATCGGAGGCGCAAGTTGAATGGTTGCGCCATGGGCTTTTTCGAGTTCTTCGATCATAGCGGGAACGTCCTTGCGCAAGTGACGTCCGGCGGCAAGGAACAGGGGGATGATCGTGAAAACGGTGGCCCCTTCCGCAACACCTTCACTGATGACGGTGTCCATGGATGGTTCTGCGAGTTCCATGTAGGCAACCCGGGCGTTGTCGATGGACTTGAGGGTCGGCTCAGCGAGCGTTTCGAAGGTTTCACACCAGCGCTTGTCACTGCTGCCATGTGCCAACAGAATAATACGGGGACTCGTCATTGCCGCTCCTGGAGTAGTCAATTTGATAGGGCCTGTCGTAAATCCGAGGTGCCGCGCGTTGTCAGGGGCGGCAGTCTCTAAAGTAACAGGGTGACGCTGAATGTTCGATTGGAAAGAGATTCTGGATTTCTGGTTTGGTGAACTTGACGAAAATGGGTTGCCAGACAGCGACCATCGGAATAAATGGTTCCGGTCGGACCGCAAGTTCGATCAGGAGATACGCCGGCGTTTCCTGTCCATGGTGCTTTTCGCGTCTGAGCAGGGGTTGGACCACTGGCGCCGTGAAGCCGGTGGGATACTTGCCGAAATCATTCTGCTGGATCAGTTTTCCCGGAACATCTTCCGCGGCAGTGCCATGGCGTTTGATCAGGACCGTCAGTCCCGAAAACTCTGCCGGGAAGCCATGCAGAAGGGGCAGGATATGATGCTTGCGCCGGTTCACAGGGCTTTCCTCTACATGCCGCTGCAGCATTCCGAACTCAGGGACGATCAGGACGTCTCTGTGGAATGTTACGAACAGCTTGCGCGCTCGACCCAGGGAATTCTCGCTGATTTTATGGGCAGCTTTCTTCAGTCTGCCCGCGATCACCGGGCCATTATTCAGCGGTTCGGGCGCTTTCCTCATCGAAATAAGGCCTTGGGAAGGACATCGACGGCGGATGAAGCGGTTTACCTTGAGGGCGGCCGGCGATTTGGCCAGTAAGGTACGCGGTGGTTTCTTAAAGTTTTGTATGAAAAACGTACATTCTGACTGGGTTAGCAAAAATCCCTGATAAAATGCGCAACACTGACTTTCGACCGGGTGGCTGTATGTTGTTACCGCCCGCAATCATTTTATCGGGGACATAGAATGCAAAAGATGCGGCGATTTTTACCCGCCGGCTTACTTCTGGCTGTATGTGCTGCGCTTCCTCTCTCATCGCTTGGCGATTCGTTGGATGATCACCTTGTCGACCGCCTGCACACAGCCGCTCCAAAGCTTGATGCCGAAGTTCTGAAAACGGCCATCAGCGCGTCTCGCTGCGCTGTCTCGAATGGTGTAGAGATGCCCGAGCGGCTCGCGGTTATCGATTTCTCTCTGCCATCCAGCCAGGAACGGCTGTGGATTTTTGACCTTGAAAAGGGAGAGCTGCTGCTTCGGGATCTGGTTGCGCACGGTAAGAACTCGGGGAATTTCGAATCGACCGCGTTCTCCAATATTGAGGGCAGCCACCAGTCCAGTATCGGGCTTTTTCAGGCCAGGGAATCCTATTACGGCCGGCATGGATACTCACTCAGGCTGGATGGTCTGGAACCGGGCATCAATGATCTTGCCAGGCAGCGCGCCATCGTTATTCATGGCGCAGACTATGTGAATGAAGACTGGGTCAGCAAGTACGGCCGTATAGGCCGCAGCCATGGCTGCCCTGCGGTCGATAACCAGATCGTCAAGCGTGTGGTGGACAACCTCAAAGGCGGGCAATTGGTGTTCAAGTACTACCCAGACCAGGAGTGGCTGCACAGTTCCGGTTTCCTGAAGTGTGACAATAAGACACTGGCCGGGAAAAACCTGCAAAAAAGTGGTTGACGGCTTCGTCGGGATCCGTAGAATACGCCTCCGTTGTCGGTAACAGCCGATCAGCATTGCGGGAATAGCTCAGTTGGTAGAGCACAACCTTGCCAAGGTTGGGGTCGCGAGTTCGAATCTCGTTTCCCGCTCCAGATTCCGAAAACCCGGTCCTGAAAAGGACCGGGTTTTTTCGTTTCCGGGCACCTGTAAACTCGGCGCCACGGCGTGTGGTCAGGTATACTCAGCTGCCTGTTGAGCATCCTGATTCTCTGAGGAGGCATGCCTGCCATGAAGGTCCATTCGCTGTTCGTATACCCCGTCAAATCGTTGTCTGGTATTGAAGTGGCCTGTTTTGATACCGACGATTTCGGGCCAGTCGGGGATCGGCGCTGGATGATCGTTGATGACGATCGGCGGTTTGTCACCCAGCGGGAGCACCCGGAACTTGCCAGGGTCGGAACCCGTCTGGAAGGTGATCGGGTAATCATCAGTATTCCCGATGAGGGCGAGTATTCCCTGATTGCCTCAGACGAAGAGACTCGGGTCCTGGTCTGGCAAGACTGGGTGAAGGCCCGGACAGGCTTGCCGGAGGCGAATGATGCCCTGAGCCGGTTCTGCGGTAAGCCTGTTCGCCTGGTATTTATGCCGGACAGCTCCTTCCGCCGCGTTGATGCAGGCCATGTCGACGAATACCGGAGGGTTGGCTTCGCCGACGGATTTCCGTTTCTGGTGACCAGTACTGCTTCGCTTGCAGAGCTGAATACGCGGCTCGAGGCGCCCGTGGAGATGCGCAGGTTCCGTCCCAATATCGTGGTTGAGGGGGCGGGGGCCTGGGATGAAGATCATTGGCAGAGTTTGAACATCGGCGGAAACCATCTGAGTATCGTAAAGCCCTGTTCGCGCTGTGTGATGACCACCGTGGATCCTTCCACGGGCCAGAAGGATGCTGCCCTGCAACCCCTGAGGACGCTCTCGGGCTACCGCAGAACCCAGGAGGGCGTCATCTTCGGCCAGAACGCCATTCATGAATCACCGGGAAGTATCCGGGTGGGTGATCCCGTTACCGTCAACAAATCGGAGTAGAACCAAACGTGCCACTGTTAACGCTGGACTCAGTTTCCCTCGCTTATGGAATGCACCCGCTGCTGGATCAGGCCTCATTGGTCATCGATGCCGGCGAGCGCGTGTGTTTGCTGGGCCGCAACGGTGAGGGGAAATCGACCCTGCTCAAGATTGTCAGCGGGGAAGTGATACCCGACGGTGGTGTGGTGCGCCTCGACGACGGGGCTGTTCTGGCGGTGCTTCCCCAGAATCTGCCTTCAGCGGATACCCGCACGGCCTATGAAGTGGTCGCAGGCGCCTTTCCGGAAACCGGCAAGCTGCTCGCCGAATTTCATCAGCTGTCCCAGCAGGCTGATGAGGCAAGTCTCGACCGGTTGATGAAGGTCCAGGAGCGCCTGGAAGCCCTCGATGGCTGGCGCCTTGACCAGAAGGTCACCACCATTCTCGGCCAGTATGGCGTTGATCCGGATCAGACCCTCGATACCCTCTCTGGAGGCTGGCAGCGGCGGGTTTTGCTGGCCAAGGCACTGGTTGCCGATCCGGATATCCTGCTGCTGGACGAGCCAACCAACCATCTGGATGTTCCGGCAATCGCCTGGTTGGAAGAGGCCCTTGGCCAGTTCCGCGGCGCTATGCTGTTTGTTAGCCACGATCGTGCGTTTATCCGGCGGATGGCGACCCGGATTGTGGAGCTGGACCGGGGCAAACTGGTGAGCTTTGCTGCGACTTATGATCGCTACCTCGATCTGAAAGAAAAGGCACTGGAAGAGGAAGAGCGGCAGAACGCGTTGTTTGATAAACGGCTGAAACAGGAAGAAGCCTGGATTCGCCAGGGCATCAAGGCCCGCAGAACTCGAAATATGGGGCGTGTTCGGGCCCTGAAAGCCATGCGTGAGGAGCACCGGCAGCGCAGGGTTCGGGGAGGAACCGCCAGCTTTGCGGTGGAAGACGCAGCGCGCTCTGGCAAGCTGGTGGTTGAAACCAGGGACGCGGGCTTTGCCTATCCCGATCGCACCCCGGTAATAAGAGATATGAATCTTACCATCCTGCGGGGAGACAAGATCGGGCTCGTTGGTGAGAACGGCACGGGCAAGACCACGCTTGTTCGGCT
>Ga0102937_1000082_pt1 | contig 36130 bp, 26 predicted proteins | sample SalPonR2_B_D1_MG_FD_78213 | JGI IMG/M metagenome (GOLD analysis project Ga0102937, IMG submission 78213) | Salt pond soil microbial communities from South San Francisco under conditions of wetland restoration - Salt Pond MetaG R2_B_D1_MG | ecosystem: Environmental > Aquatic > Marine > Intertidal... | reverse complement strand
CAGGCGGATTTCCTCCTTGCCGGCCTCGAAGCTGTCGGTGATGTCGAACACGCCGGGATAGGTCGCCAGCCGCTCGCGCACCTGCTCGGACAGGCTGCGCAGGGCGGTGAAATCGGGGCCGGCGATCTGTATGTCCAGCGGCTCGCCGCCACGGCCGATCTCGGCGCGGAAACTGACCTCCTGCGCGCCGGGGATGGGCCCGATCGCCTGGCGCCACTCGCGCACCAGCTCGGAGCTGGTCACCTCGAGGCTGCGCTCCTCCGGCGGCACGATTTCGAAAACGACCCGGCCGACGTCGGTCCGCGGCGCGCCCCCGCCGCCGGTCGAGCCCACCGACGCGAGAATGCCCTTGATGACGCTCTCGCCCGTCTCCGGGTCCCGGTAGCGGTCGCGCAGCGCCTCGGCCTCGGCATCGATGCGCCGGATGGCGGCCGCGGTGGTTTCGAAGGGCGCGCCCGGCGGCATGGTGACCGTCGCCGAGGCCGTCTCCGCCTGGATGCGCGGAAAGAAGACGAAACGCAGGTGTCCGCCGATGGCCACGCTGAACAGGATGATGGCGATTCCGGTGAAGATCATCGCGGCCAGGTAGCGGTTGCGCAGCGAAGCCCTGAGCACCGGCGCATAGGCCCCCTGCGTGATCCGCTCCAGGCCGCGCTGGACCCGCGCCTGCAGGCGCCTGACCGGGCCTTCGTCCGCCCCCCCGCGCACGCGCACGTGTTTCAGGTGGGCCGGCAGGATGAGCTTGGACTCCACCAGCGAGAACAGCAGCACCGGGATGACGATCAGCGGGATCTGGGCGAACAGCTGGCCGCGCACGCCCTCGATCATCAGCAGCGGCGCGAAGGCCACCACGGTGGTCAGGATGCCGAAAGTCACCGGCACGGCGATGGCCTGGGTGCCCTTGATGGCGGCGTCCAGCGAATTCTCGCCCCGCTGCATGCGCGAAAACACGTTCTCGCCGGTGACGATGGCGTCGTCCACGACGATGCCCAGCACCAGGATGAAGGCGAACAGACTGAGCAGGTTGAAGGTCACGCCGAACAGGGGCATCAGCGCGATCCCGCCCATGAAAGCGACCGGGATGCCGACCACCACCCAGAATGCGACGGCAGGCCGCAGGAACAGCGTCAGCAGAATGAGGATCAGGATGCCGCCCTGCAGGGCGCTGTCCACCAGCGTGTTGAGCCGCGCCTTGACGATGCGCGAGCGATCACGCCAGTAATCCAGCTGAACCGCGGGGGGCAGCCAGTCCGGGCGCGCCGCGATGTAGTCACGCACCGCTTCGGCGACTTCCAGCGCGCTTTGGTCGCCCACCCGGTAGACGTCGATAAAAGCCGCCGGGCGATTGTTGTAGCGAAATTCCAGCGGGTTCTCGCTGAAGCTGTCCCGCACCACGCCCAGGTCGCCGATGGTGAGCCGCGCCCCGGCTTCGCCACGCACCACCAGGTCCTCGAATTCGCGGCCGATGCGGGCCTGGCCCTGCGTTCGGATCAGTACTTCGCCGCCACTGGTGCGCACCGAGCCGGCCGCCAGGTCCAGCGAGGTTTCGCGGACGGCGGCGGCCACCTCCGCCAGGGTGAGGTCGTACTCGCGCAGCGTCTGCTCGGGGATTTCTATGGAGATCTCGTAGGGCCGCACGCCGTCGAGTTCCACCTGGGTGATCTCCTCGAGATCCACCAGCTCGTCGCGCAGGCGCTCCGCGAGAATGCGCAGTTCCGCTTCCGGCAGTTCGCCGGAAATCACCACCGTGATCACGTCGCGGCGGATTTCCGGCACGTACACCGTGGGCCGTTCGCTATCCACCGGAAACGTGGAAATGGCGTCCACCCGCGCCTTCACGTCGGTCATCAGCTCGCGGGGATCCACCCGGTTCTCCACCTCGATGACGACCGTGCCGAGGTTCTCCACCGCCGTGGACCGCAGGGTCTTGATGCCGTCGAGATCCTGCACCGCCTCCTCGATCTTGACGGTGATGCCCTCCTCGACTTCGGAGGGCGTGGCGCCCGGGAAAGGCACCCGCACGATGACGTTGCGCAGCTCGAAGGCCGGGAACACCTCCAGCGGGATCTTCGACGTCATCGACCAGGCGCCGATCGCCAGCAGGGCCACCATGAGCAGGTTCGCCGCCACGTCATTGCGGGCGAACCAGGCGATCATGCCTTTCATGGGCGTTCCCCGCGGGCAGCGGCCTGTCCGCCGCGCTCGCCGTCGGGCCGCTCACGCGGGGCCGGCGGGACGCCGTCCACGGTGGCGCTGACCAGCGTGCCGTCGGCAGCGACCGCCAGGGGCGTGACATTGACCACCTCGCCGGCCCGCAGGCCCTCGACCGCCACCACCTGCTCGCCCTCGGTCCAGGCGACCTCGATGTCGCGGCGATGCAGCCGCTGATCCTCGTCCACCACCAGCACCGCGTCGGTGTCGCGCAAGGCGCTGCGCGGCAGCACGAAAGCGTTCTCCAGCGTGCGGCCCGCAATGCTGACTTCCACGAACTGGCCGATCCTGAGCGGCGGCTGGCCGTCCGCACCCGGCTCGTAGGGGTCGTCCACCTGCGCCACCACGAACAGCTGCCGGGTGCGCGTGTCGATCGCGCCCTCGGCGCGCACCACCCGGCCCGTCCAGCTCCACTGGCGGCGCCCGATGGTGGCCCTGACCTCGACTTCCGGACCGGCCGTGCCGCGCTGCGCCGTCTCGCCGCGGAAGCGCTCGGGCAGCTCCACGTATTCCAGCTGGCGGTTCGTCAGCGGCAAGCGAATCTCCACGTAGTCCGTCGCGTAGACGCGCGCGAGCACGTTGCCCGGCGATACGAACTGGCCCACGTCCACGCTCTTCTCCAGCACCTGGCCGTCATAGGGGGCCTTGATGCGAGTGCGCTCCAGGTCGAAGCGCGCGCGCTCCAGCTGCGCCTGGGCCGACAGCAGGGTGGCGCGCGCGGCCGCGATCTGGGGCTTGCGCAGGCCCAGCTCCGGGGCTTCCCGGCCCAGCATGCGCCAGTCGTCGGCCACCACCTCGGCCTGTGCCAGTTCCTGCTCCAGCGCCGACTGCGCCTGGGCCACCTGCGCCTCTGCGCTGGCGATGGCCAGCTCGTAGTCGCGCGGGTCCAGCTTGACCAGCACGTCGCCCTCTTCGAAGAAGCCGCCCTCCCGGAAGGTGGGCGAAATCTCGACGATCTTGCCGGACACCTGCGGGATCAGCGTGCTCTCCGTGCGCGGCTCCACCGTGCCCTCGCTGCGGACGAAAACCTGGTAGTCCTCCGGCTCGACCCGGATCGCCTCGATCGAGACGGGCACCTGGGGCGGCTGGAACTGCGGCGCCTCCGGCCGCTGGGCAATGATGTAGCGGGCGACCACGATCGCCGCAATCAGCACCAGCACCGGGAGAATCCATTTTAGGAGCTTGTTGTACATGAGCAGGCGCCTGCGTCTGTCGATGAGCGTTATCTATTCGAGGGAACGAGAGTGTAATCGCCGGGAAAGCCGTTACGGATCCAGCAATTCGCGGGTTTGCGCCGCAAACGGAGCGCCGGGTGCGCAATTTTAACTGCAATAAGACCGCCCGCTGCTATGATTTGTTCATTGAAGGGGAAACGAACGGACATGAAGCCCTCGGCCGTCGGGTCTTGCGTGCAACGGTTCTGGATGGGACGGACCGACTGCCATGCCTGCGAGCTGACCGTGCCCATGCCCTTCGCCATCCTCGACCCGGGCCGCCACCGGGCGGAGCTGAGCCAGCTCGGGAACCACCTGCTCCCCGCTGGGACGCCGGTCGCGCTGGGAGGCGAGCCGGCGGACGCTGTATTCGCCATCCGGTCGGGTTTTCTGAAGGTCTGGCAGTACGACGATTGCGGCCTCTGCCGTATCGTCCGGCTGCTGCGCCCCGGAGACATCTTCGGTCTGGAAGCGTTATTCCAGGCCACCTATGCGCACAACGCCACCACCCTGAGCAGAGCGCGGCTTTGCCGGATTCCCGCGGACGTGCTCGGGCAGCTCGAGCAGCAGGACCCGCGCCTCCAGTACGAAGTGCAGCGCCGCTGGCATCAGCAGCTCCAGCAAAGCGACGAGTTCATGCTTTCGGTCGCCTCCGGGTCCTCTCGCGAGCGCGTGCTGAAGCTGTTGCGTTACCTGGCGAAATTCGCCGCGCCCCGCGCGTGCCCCCGGGTCCGACGGCTGGACATGGCCGCGATGCTCCAGATTTCCAGCGAGACGGCGGCGCGGGTGATCGCCGACCTCAAGAAAGCCGGGGTGCTGGAAGAGACGGCGACCGAGCTGCGTTTCGATCCCCGGGCGCTGCCTCCGCTCCAGCACGCGGTGGAAAAAATTGTGAACGGCGTCACATTTTCCGGGCAAGACGCGCTGCGGCACTGACGACCGTCAGTTTTGTCCCGCTGCGGGCGCCGGAACCCCCCTAGCTTCTACCGTGAGCGTCCCGGCCAACCTACGAGGCCGGCAGGGCTGTCGGCCCCGGGACGCAATAGGGGGCGAAAAAATGAAACGCTCGACATTCACGGCGCTGGCGGCCGCGTGGGCCGTAATCAGCATCCAGGGCATGGCGGGACCGGTTCTCGGCGACGTCATGGAATTTGAACCGCCGGAGGGCCCGGCAAGAATTTCCGACGGCGCGGCCACCAACAAGGTCAAGATCATGCGCACGCCGGACGGCACGCTGTTTGCGGTCTATGGCGAGGCCCAGGACGTCGGCCTGGACTACAACGCGCAGGTCTGGGACGCCAAGGGCAGCTACACGCGCAAGCCCTTCGACATCGTCATCAAGTACTCGCTGGACAACGGCGAGACGTGGAGCGAGAAGCTCAACATCGACAATACGGCGGCGCTCTCGTCGTCGCGCGGCATCGTGGTGCAGGAGGGCCCGCCGACGCTCGATCCGCTGACCGGCGCACCGAACCTCGACCTGGATCCGAAGGCCGTCAACTACCACGGCGATTCCGACAAGCCGAATGTCTTCAACGTGGGCAACAACATCGTGGTCACGTTCAACAGCAAGTTCTGCCCGGGCGGCGAACAGCGCTTCGTGGTCTACCCGGAACTGTTCGGCGTCACCGTGCCCTACAGCTGCATGTATGCCTCGCGCCTGGTCTGGGACCACGTGAACAAGCAGTTCAAGCCACAACCGGCGTGGGGAGGTGCGGCCTACAAGACCGACCAGCTGACCACCGGCCTCCGCGACGCCAAGCAGGACGCCCAGCGCGGCAACAAGTACGGCTTCGTGCTGAACTGGCAGGAAGACCCGCTCGGCCTGAAGCTGGGCGAGGCGGAAGGCCCCGGCTCGGGCGCCTCGGGCGCGAACGTCAACAACGGCACGGATATCTGGTACAGCCACCTGGACGCCATCAAGGACGACGAAAGCGGTCTCGACGGCTTCAAGTTCGTCAACGGCGCCTGGAGCACACCGACGCGGATCACGAAGAACATCTTCGGCACGCGTCAGCTTTCCGGCCGTGATTTCGAGACGCACCCCGTCGGCGACTACGATCTCGGCAATGTCGGCGCGTCTCGGTCCAACATCGGCCGGGTGGACGACCAGGTGGTCATCGCCTACGAGGAAACCAAGGGCACCATGGGCTGGGAAGAGGGCAAGTACATCCGCTACCACAGCTTCAGGTACGACGCGCCGCCGCTGGCCGAGCATGGCTGCATCATCAGCGAGCCCTGGGAGAACGCGCGCCGGGTCCGCTTCCTCGTGCAATCCGCAAAGACCAACGCAGTCCCGCTGCTGTTCATATACAAGCAGGGCGACTTCACCCAGGGCGGCGAATCCGACATCATGCTGCGCCGCGCGGTCGGCGGCCTGTCACCGGAGTTCCTCGAGCCTCAGGTCGACGTGGGCAGCTGCCGTTCCAGCATTCTGTCGGGCGGCGACCCGCTGTACGACATCACGGCCGAACTGCACGGCCCGGCGATGAACTTCAGCGGCACACGCTACATCGCGGCCGAGGGCGAACTCGCCGACTTGCCGGGCACCGGCCAGATGGGCGAATCGATCGATACCGGCGCCAACTACATCGAGAACGCGCTGGCCCATCGCGGCGTGATGCGGGGCGACACCATCCTGGTCGGCTTCAGCTACGTGCCGCACCTGGCGCGCTTCCAGCTGCTCGACGACCAGGCGCCTTACAACTTCATGGTAAGGCGCTCCATCGACGCCGGCGCGACCTGGACGGACGCACTCGACCTGACGCCCATGTTCACCGCCGAGTCCGGACTCACGGCGAAGGAACCGCGCATCGTGCCGACACCCGGCAGCGGCCCCGGCTGCGCGCTTGGCGATCCCACCGACTGCCAGGACACGGATGTCATGTACGTGGCCTACGGCACGCAGACCAATGTCCTCGACTACGAAGAAGCCAGCGATGTGGACATCTACATGCTGGCCACCTTCGATGGCGGCGCGACCTTCTCGGCACCGCAGGCGATAACAGCCGGCGACGTGCTGGGCGGCATGCCCGACGAGTTCGAGGACTTCGAGACGCAGATCAAGCTACGGCCCGACGGCCGGGCGAGCTTCACGGTCTGGTCCGGCAACGACGGCACTAACCACTCGATGTTCCGTCGCGGCCGCGTGCTCGGCGACGCGATGAGCCTGGAAACGCAGGAAGGTGTGCAGACACAGCTCAGCGTGATGCCCGAGGCGGACTCCGAGGCGGTGATCGACGATGCCGTCTGGAATAGCCTGTTCGACTACGAGGCGCCCCCGGAAGACTATGCCTTCCCCTACGGCGTGCTCGAATTCACGGTGAGCCAGGTCACGTTCGGCGGTTCCATCGACGTGACACTGTCCTTCGGCGAAGAGCTGGCCCCGGACACGGTTTACTGGAAGTATGGCCTGAAGCCCGGCGAGACCGAGCCCGGCTGGTTCACCATCCCCGCCATCGTCTCCGGAAACACCATCAGCTTCACGCTGACCGATGGCGCCCTTGGCGACGTGGACACCGTGGTCAACGGCTACATCGTCGATCCCGGCGCCCCGGCGATTGCGACGGGCAAGGGCAAGGGCAATGGCAAGGGCAATGACAAGGTGAAACCCGACAAGCCCGGAAAACCCGAGCAGCCGGGCAACGCTCAGAAGCCCCCCAAGCCCGTCAAGCCGTAGCCGCCCGGAGGAACGGCTGACATCACCGCAAGGCGGGCTGTCCCGAGGAGGCGTCCGAAAGGGCGCCTCCTTCTTGCATGCGAGCGGTGGCCAAGTCAGGCTTGAGACCATGGAACTCCAAGCCAACGAGGCGCTCATCCGGCTGGGCGCGTTCATCGGTCTCCTGCTGCTGCTCTTCGGGGCGCAGTGGCGCTGGCCGGCGCGCGGCGACGGCCGCCCCGCCAGGCGCCAGCTGATCAACCTCTCCATGGTGGCCGTCAGCGCGCTGGTGCTGCGCGTGGGATTCCCGGTGCTGGCCGTCGCCTGGGCGGTGACCATGCATGGCGGCGGCCTGTTCGGGCTGCTCGACTGGCCGGCCTGGCTGGCTATCCCCGCCGCGGTGCTGCTGCTCGACGTGGCCATCTACTGGCAGCACCGGCTGATGCATGCCGTGCCGCTGCTGTGGCGGCTGCACCGCGTGCATCACTGCGACACGGCCTTCGACGTCACCACGGGCGTGCGCTTCCACCCGCTGGAGATCGCCCTGTCGATGGTGCTCAAGCTGGCGCTGATCACGGTGCTGGGGCCGCATCCGGCGGCGGTGCTGATCTTCGAGGTCGTGCTGAGCCTGGGCGCGCTGTTCACCCATACCGACATCGCTCTGCCGCGAACGCTCGACCGGGTGGTCCGCTGGGCCTTCGTCACGCCCTCGATGCATCGCATCCATCATTCGACGCGGCGCGAAGAAACGGACAGCAACTTCGGCTTCCACCTGTCCGCCTGGGACCGCTTGTTCGGGAGCTACAGGACGTCGCCGGCCGGCGACGAGCGGAGCATGCCGGTCGGGCTCGAGCGGTGGCGGGAACCCCGCGACCAGGGACTGGTCTCATTGCTCCTCAACCCCTTCCGCGGCGCCCCCGGCCGCGGCGACGACGCGGATGCGAGCGAGGCGGAGCAAGGACGTGCGTGACACCCTCCCAATGCTGGTCGAAACGGACTTTCCGGCCATCCGCCGGGACCGCATCGAGACACTGCAGCTGAACCTCGGCTACCTGTGCAACCTGGCCTGCGTGCATTGCCACGTGGCGGCCGGGCCGACGCGCAAGGAACTCATGGACCGCAACACCATGGAGGAAGCGCTGGCCGTCGCCGAGCTGCACGACATCGCCAGGCTGGACCTGACCGGCGGCTCACCGGAAATGAATCCCGCTTTCCGCTGGCTGGTGAGCGAGGCACGGGCGCGCGGCATACAGGTGATGGACCGGCTCAATCCGACGATCATGCGCGAGCCGGGCTACGAGTGGGTGGGATCCTTCCTCGCCGAGCACCGCGTGGAAGCCGTCGCCTCGCTGCCCTGCTACTCGAAGAAGAACGTGGACGCGCAGCGGGGCAAGGGCGTGTTCGAAGCATCGATCAGCGCGCTGCAGGAACTGAACGCGCTGGGCTACGGGCAGCCGGGGTCCGGCCTGCTGCTGAACCTGGTGTACAACCCGGTCGGCGCCTCGCTGCCGCCGTCCCAGCAGGCCCTGGAGGCGGATTACAAGCGGCTGCTGCAGGACGAGTTCGGCATCGTATTCAACAATCTTTTCACCATCACCAACATGCCGATCAAGCGTTTCGGCGCGATCCTGCTGGCCAAGGGCGAGTACGAGAGCTACATGACGCTCCTCAGGAACGCGTATCGCGCGGACAACCTGAAGAGCGTGATGTGCCGCAGCCTGATGAGCGTGGATTACCGCGGCTTTCTCTACGATTGCGACTTCAACCAGATGCTCGGCCTGCCGCTGGGCGGCGGGGCCGGGCGGCCGCGGCTGCGCGACCTGCTGGAGACCCCGGAAATGCCGCGGCGAATCGCAGTGGCCGATCACTGCTACGGCTGCACGGCGGGCCAGGGGTCCAGCTGCGGCGGCGCGCTCGGCTGACCGGCACGGCGCCGTTCATAAAAAAGGGCACGGCCGCCTGCGTGGCGACCGCGCCCCTCATCACGTTGCCGTGACTTGCTTAGAAGTAGTAGCCGAAGTTCACGTTCAACCGCGAGTTCCATTCGCCGGCTGAACTCTCCAGGCCGACGCCGTTGCCGCCCGCGAACCACATGTTCTTGCCGGCGATCCAGTCGACGTAGGTGTACAAAGCGCCCGCAACCAGCATGCAGCCGGTGACGTTCTGCACGGACTCGGCCGAGTTGTCCACGTCCGCGTCGATGTAGCTGAAGTCGTTGTAGCAGGTCATGCCGGTGACCGGACCCCAGTCCACGTCGAAGGAACGGGCCACGTTGGCCGACCAGATCGAGCCCTTGGCGGCCGCCATGAACGGGAAGGCGAAGGAGCCGTACTGCACGAAGTCGTCGGAGACGCCGGCCGGGTTATCCGGGTTGTACTCGTAGCCGATACCCGTGAGCTGCACGTTCCACTTGCCGTAGTTGCCGTTCACGTGTGCGCCCACCGCCCAGCGGTCGCCGTTGTCCTGCGTCGCGCGGTTGTACATCTGGCCCGCTTCCAGGCTGAGGCCGAATTCCGTGCTGCTGGCTTCGCTGTGACTCATCGTGCGCGTGGCGCGGAAGTTGAGCTGGTTGGTCTCGCTGTTCTGCTGGTCACCGCCGGTCACCAGGTCGAACGAATAACGGTCGGCGCGGCTGTCGTTCGAGTACTCGGGGTTCTTGAAGAAGGCGTACTGGAAGTTCCAGTCGCCGGCCTTCTGCACCAGCTTGATGCCGGTGTCGTAGTCATCCTCGAAGCCCAGGTAATAGGCGCCGCTGAACCAGAAGCTATGCGAAGCAAAGGGCAGGATGCCGAACGGTACCTGCGTTATACCGACCTCGACGTGCATATCTTCGTCGAACTGGTAGCCCAGCCAGGCGTGGTGGATGGCCTGGAAACCGTTGTAGCGGCGCCACTCGGCGTCGAGCATCACGTCACCGATGGTGCCGTTGACATTGATGCGGAACAGCTCCATCTCGAAGTCGCCGCCACGGTCCTTGTTCTGGGTATCGTAGTCGCGCCAGGCGTAGTTGAGCCGCACGGCGCCGCCGAAGTTGATGCCCTCGACTTCTTCCTGGGCGTTCACCGTCGCCGGCAATGCCAGCAGGCCAGCGGCCATGGCCGCGATCAAAGGTCGTCCGTATCTCATCGTTTTCTCCATTACTTCAGGAACTCGGTTTTTCACCCGCTGCGGCCGCGTATCTCGCGGCCATCGGCGGCCCACCAGGCATGGCGGGGTATTGCGACGCATCACCTCCCAGCAATGCGCGTCGGCTTCGGAACGGCCTTGAAAATCTCTTCCGTCGATCAATCGCATCGGCCGGTCGGCGGAGCCGCGCATCTTTCCGAAGCGCCTGGTGTTTTCTTGACTATTCTAGCGTGGCAGCGGGTCTCTTTCTGCTTCGTATTTGTGCATAGCAAACCGCCCTTGCTACACTGGCGGCTTATCCATACCAGTGTAACGGTTTGAGAGCGGAGCGCAACCCGCTGTTTTGCTTAGGGTTTATTCGCTCTTGGGCACCCTCCCGCTCGCCCCCGAGAAAGTGCCCGTCACAGGCTTCCAGGCCGCCTGAGCCGCCGTTCCGGTTCGCATGAGCCCTTCCCCCGAAGCACGCACTCGCAAGCCGCTGCCGACGCCGATGCTCGTGCTGTTCGGGCTGGTCAACCTGCCGCTGTCCATGCTGATGTCGCCCACCGCGGCGATCCTGCCCAATTTCTATCTCGAGTACTCCGCCGTGACGCTGGCCGGCCTGGCCACCGCCACGCTGCTGGCACGGCTGTTCGACGGCATCAGCGACCCCCTGATCGGCTACCTGTCCGATCGCGCCGGCACGCGCAAGCCCTGGATGATCCTGGGCGCGGTGGTCGCGGCCACCGGCAGCTGGTTTCTCTTCAACCCCGGCGCCGAAGCCGGCGTCGGACACCTGCTGGCCTGGTACCTGATCGTCACGCTCGGCTGGACGCTGGTGGAGATCCCGCACACGGCGATGGCCGCGGAGCTGTCTACGGACTATCACGAGCGCTCCCGCATCGCGCTCTGGCGCCAGTTGCTGGGCTTCGCGGGCGGTATCCTGTTCATGGCCTCGCCGATGCTGCTGGTGAGCGGCACCACGGAGTTCACGCCGGCCGTGATGCGCGCGCTGGCGGTCTTCATCATGCTGGGCCTGCCACTGCTCGTGGCGCTGATGTGCTTCACGGTGCCGGAGCCGGCACGACGGGTGCGCGCCCGCCCCGTCCGCCCGGGTGACCTGTGGCGGGCGCTGCGCGACACCCCCCCGCTGCAGTACTTCCTGGCCACGCAGGTGCTCTTCGGGCTGGCAACCGGCGCCGTCGCCAGCCTGTTCGTGATCTACACCAGCCAGCACCTCGGACTGCCGGGCAAGGTGCCGCACGTCGCCCTGTCGATGACCCTGGCGATGGCGCTGGGCATGCCGCTGTGGCTGCAGGTGATGAAGCGCGTGGACAAGCATCGCGCCTGGGCGGTGGCGGCGGGCGGAATGGTCCTGACGCTGCTGGTCATTCCCTGGATCCGGCCGGGACCCGCCGCCCTGGCGCCGATGATCGCCGTGATGACCAGCTTCGGGTTTTTCCTGGGACTGTCCTCGATCGCGCTGCCCTCGCTGCTGGCGGACATCGTGGATTACGACATCTGGCGCAACCGCCAGGACCGCGCCGCGATCTTCTTTTCCTTCCAGGCGCTGGTGACCAAGCTCAACCAGGGCATCGGCGGCGCCGTCGCGCTTGCCATTCCCGGGCTGTTCGGCTTCTCGGCGGAGCGCGCCGGGACGGGCGAGGCCGCCTTCGGGCTCAAGCTCGCTTTCGTCGGCTGGCCCTGCCTGCTGCTGGTGCCTATGCTGATACTGGCATGGCGGTATCCGCTGGGACGTCGCGCGCACGGCATCCTGGCACGACGGATCGACCGCCGGATACGACGCGAACTGTCCTGAGCGGCGGGCCGGTGCGGCCATGCCGTCATCGACAAGAGGAGGATCACCGAATGACCAAGGTACTGGTGCTGTACTACAGCATGTATGGACACGTCGAAACCATGGCCGGGGCGATCGCCAAGGGCGCAGCCTCGGTCGAGGGGACGCAGGTGGACATCAAGCGGGTTCCCGAGCTCATGCCCGAGGAGATGGCGCGCGAGGCGGGCGCCAAGCTGGACCAGCCCGCCCCCGTGGCCGAGGTGGACGACCTGGCCGACTACGACGCGATCATATTCGGCACCCCGACCCGCTTCGGCAACATGTGTGCCCAGATGCGCAACTTCCTCGACCAGACCGGCAAGCACTGGGCGAACGGCACGCTGGTCGGCAAGGTCGGCAGCGTGTTCACCTCGACCGCCACCCAGCATGGCGGGCAGGAAACCACCCTCACCTCCTTTCACACCACGCTGTTACACCAGGGCATGGTGATCGTGGGCGTGCCTTACGGCTGCACCGAGCTCAGCGAGATGGACGAAATCACCGGCGGCACGCCGTACGGCGCCAGCACGCTGGCGGACAGCGACGGCAGCCGGCAGCCTTCGGAGAATGAACTGGCTATCGCCCGCTTCCAGGGTGGGCACGTCGCCAAACTGGCGAAAAAACTGGCGGGCTAGAACGATTCGGGGCGAAGGCAGCGCGGCGAACGGGTCGCGGCGTGCGCTTCGCCCTCGATGGCGTCGCCTTTTGGGTCAGGCGCGGCGGGACAGGGCCTGGCGATGCCTGCGCCGGGCACGACGGCCCAGGCGGGCCTCCTTTTCGCTGGGGGACGTTCTGCCCCGTGCAGCGCTCTTGCGGGTTTCCATGGCAGCCTCCTTGGCTTTGAGAAACTTTCAGCGGGCGCATGATAGCGACGCCCGCAAGCCGCTAAATTGACCTGGATCAACTTCCTAGTCGATTGTTTTGACGGGATTTCCAATGCGTGAAGGGCGTCACATTCCGCCGCCGCCGGGCGGCTCCCGGGCGGCCCAGCCGCCCCCCATGGCGCGGTACAGTGCGACCATGTTCACGTACTGGGCCTGGCGCGCGGAGACCTCGGCCAGCTCCGCGGCGAACAGCTCGGTGTCGGCGTACAGGACGTCCAGATAGCTGGCCGCGCCGGCCTCGAAGCGCATGCGCGCGAGCTCCGCGTATTCCCGCAGGGTCGCGGCCCGCCGCGCAAGGGCGGCCGTGTTCGCCCGCGCGGCGCTGACCCCGGCAAGCTCGTCGTTGACCTCGCGCAGGGCGTCGAGCACGGCCGCCCGGTAACGGAGCAGCGCCTCCTCGCGCGCCCCCTCCGCGACATCGACCTGCCCCGCGATCGCCCCGCCGGTGAAGATCGGGCCGCCGACCTCCGCGCCGACGCTCCAGCTGCGTGCCGCGCTGTCGAGCAGCTCATCCAGCACGTTGCTGACCTGCCCGAGGGCGCCGGTGAGCGAGATGTCGGGGAAATACAAGCTGCGGGCGGCGCCAACATCGGCGTTGGCGGCCACCAGGTCCTGCTCCGCCTGCAGCACGTCCGGCCGCTGCTCCAGCAGGGCGGCCGGCAGCGCGGCGGGCACGGCCGGCAAATCGAGTTCGGCCAGGGCCAAACCGCGCGGCACAGGCCCCGGCGGCCGGCCCATGAGAATCGAAAGCAGGTTTTCCTGCGCTGCGATCTGCCCCTCGAGCAGGGGCACGGCTGCCGCCGCCTGCTGGTACTGCGACTCCACCTGGGCCACCTCCAGCCTGGAAATCACGCCCTGCTCATGGCGCAAACGGAAGAGCTCCAGCGTGCGCTCGTAGTTCTCGGTGGTCGCCTCGGCAATCTCGAGCTGCCGGTCGAGGGCGCGCAGTGTCACGTAGCCGGCCGCCACGCTGGCCGTGGTCGTCACCATCACCCCGCGCCGGCCCTGCTCGCTGGCGTAGACCCTGGCCTGGGCGGCCTCGGATTGCCGGCGGACGCGACCGAACAGGTCCAGCTGCCAGCGGGCGCTCAGCGCCGCGCGGTACTGGGTGGAATAAGGGTCCGCCCCGCCGGGCAGCAGGAACTCGCTGCTGCGCGCCCGGTCGGCGCCCGCCCCGTAACCCAGCTGCGGCATGAAGCCCGCGCGGGTAGCGCGCAAAGCGCCGCCGAATTGCGCCACGCGGGCGGCGGCGATGCGCATGTCAAGGTTCTCCGCCAGCGCGCTCGCGATCAGCTCATCCAGCACCGGGTCGCCGAGCTGCTCCCACCAGGCGGCATTGGCCAGCTGCGCCGCAGTCTCCGGCTCGACCCGCCAGTCGGCGGGCAGTTCGAGTTCCGGGCGCTCGTAGTCCGGCCCCACGGCGCAACCGGCCAGGCTCATCGCGGCGACCAGCAGCAGCGGGATCACGCGCCGCATCTCAGCGTGCCTGCCCGTCGGGAACCGCGGCTCCCGGCCGCGCCGGCGCCGCCGGCACCGCGGCCTTGCGGCGGCCTTCCAGCAGGACGAAGAACAGCGGCACGAAAAACGACGCGATCAGCGTGGAGGCAAGCATGCCGCCGATCACCCCGGTGCCGATGGCGTGCAGGCTGTTGGCGCCCGGCCCGGTGGCGATCGCCATCGGCACGCAACCGAGGATGAAGGCCAGCGAGGTCATGACGATCGGTCGCAGGCGCATGCGCGCGGCCTCGGCGGCGGCTTCTTCCAGCGGCATGCCCGCGCGCACGTTTTCCACCGCGAATTCCGTGATCAGGATGGCGTTCTTCGCCGACAGGCCGATCAGGGTCACCAGACCGACCTGGAAGTAGACGTCGTTTTCCAGGCCGCGGCCCCAGGTCATCAGCAGCGCGCCGAACAGCGCAAACGGCACGGCCAGCAGCACGCCCAGCGGCAGCGTCCATTTCTCGTACTGGGCCGCCAGGATCAGGAACACCATGATGATGCCGAACACGAAGGCGATGGCCGAGGTCCCGCCGGCCTTTTTCTCCTCGTAAGCCTGTCCCGACCATGCGAAGGCGTAACCTTCCGGCAACACCTCGGCGGCGACGGCCTCCATGGCGTCCAGCGCTTGTCCCGAGCTGTAGCCGGGCGCCGCGCTGCCGTTGACCTTGGCCGCCGGGAAGCCGTTGAAGCGGCTCAGCAAGGTCGGTCCCGACGAATAACGGTGGGTTGCGACGGCCGACAGCGGCACGGTGGCGCCGCTGGAGGACAGCAGAAAAATCTGGTCCAGGTCGGCCGGCTCGTCGCGGTAGCCGGGCTCCGCCTGGATGATCACCTGCCAGATGCGGCCGAACTGGGTGAACTGGGAGACGTACATGGAGCCGAAATAAGCCTGCAGGGTCGAGTACACGTCCTGCACCGGGATGCCCAGCAGCTCCGCGTGCGCCCGGTCCACGTCCAGGTAAAGCTGCTGCTGGGCTGCGGAAAAGGTGCTGGACACGCCGGTCAGCTCGGGCCTCGCCGAGGCGGCCGCGATGAACTGCCGGACCGTCTGCTCCAGCTGGGCCGAGCTGCCGCCGCTGCGGTCCTGCACGAAGAACTCGAAACCCCCGGTGACGCCGAGCCCGGGTATGGCCGGCGGGTTCAGCGGGAACACCAGGCCGGACTTGATGCCGGCGAGCTGGCGTTGCATCTCGCGCACCACGGCGAAGGAGCTCTCCTCCTGCCCCTTTCTTTCCTCGAAAGGCTTGAGCGCGACGAACATGGCGCCGGCGTTGGTGCGGGTCTGGCCGTCGAACAGGCTGAAGCCGTCGATCTGCGCCGCGTCGGCGATGGCCGGGTGCTCGCGCAGGATCTCGGAGGCGCGGCCGGTCACCCCGGTGGTGCGCTCGAGGCTGGCGGCGTCGGGCAGCATGGCCGCGGCAAAAATGTAACCCTGGTCCTCGTCGGGCACGAAGCTGGACGGCAGGATGCTGAACAGCCCGTAGGTGCCCGCCAGCGTCGCGCCGAACAGCGCCAGCCCGACGGGCTTGTGGCGCAGCAACCAGCGCACCCCGGCGACGTAGACGTCGGTGACGCGCTCGAAACCGCGCTCGAACCAGAGGAAGAAACCTTTCTTCTCGGCGTGCCCGGGCTTGAGGATGATCGCCGCCAGCGCCGGCGAAAGCGTCAGCGCGACCACGCCCGAGAACACCATCGCGATGGCGATGGTGATCGCGAACTGCTTGTACAGCGTCCCGGTCATGCCGCCGAGGAACGCCACCGGCAGGAACACTGCGGCCAGCACCAGCACGATGGAGATCAGCGCGCCGGTGAGTTCCTGCATCGCTTCGCGGGCCGCCTCGCGCGGTCCCATGCCCTTCACCGCCATCTTGTGCTCGACCGCCTCGACGACGATGATCGCGTCGTCGACCACCAGCCCGATCGCCAGGATCATGCCGAACAGCGTCAGCATGTTGGTCGAGAAGCCGAGCAGGTAAATGCCGATATAGGCGCCGATGATGGCGATGGGCACCGCCAGGGTCGGGATGATCGTCGCCCGCAGGCTCTGCAGGAACAGGAACACCACCAGCACGACCAGCACGACGGCCTCGAAGAAGGTGTGGACCACTTTCTCGATTGAGGCGGCGGTGAACTCGCTGGTGTCCATCACCACCTTGTATTCCAGCTTGTCCGGGAAGCCCGGCTCGAGTTCCTCGAGCAGGGCGCGCACCCGCTCGGAAGTCTGGATCGCGTTGGCGCCGGGCTGCTGGAATACCACCAGGGCCGCCGCGGTCTTGCCGTTGACCTTGCTCTGCACCAGGTAGTTCTGCGCGCCCAGCTCGGCGCGCGCCACGTCGCTCAGGCGCACGATCGCGGTGTCGCCGGCGCCGTCGGACGTGCGCACGATAATGTCCTCGAACTCGGCGGAAGTTTCCAGCATGCCCTGGCTGGTGATCGGAAAGCTCTGCTGCGTCCCTGGCAGCGCGGGCGACTGGCCGATCTGGCCCACGCCGAAGGCCTGGTTCTGCCCGCGGATCGCGCTCGCCACCTCGCCGGTGGTGATGCCGAGCTGCGCCATGCGGTCGGGCTTGAGCCAGATACGCATGGCGACGTCCGGCGGCGGGAACATGCCGGACAAGTTGGCGCCGGGCACGCGCTTGACGGCGTCCAGCACATACAGATTGACGTAGTTCTGGAGGAAGATCGGGTCTATCGAATCGTCTTCCGCGTAGAAGCTCACCAGCATCATGAAGGTCGAGGATTTTTTCTCGACGTTGACGCCCTGGCGGGTGACGACTTCCGGCAGGCGCGCCAGCGCCTGGCTGACGCGGTTCTGCGTGTTCACCTGCGCGATGTCCGGGTCGGTGCCCGGCTCGAAAGTCACCGTCAGCGACATGGCGCCGGTGGAGGAACTGGTGGAGGACATGTAGATCATGCCCTCCACGCCGTTGACCTGCTGCTCGATCGGCGCGGCCACCGTGTTGGCGATCACCTCGGCGGTCGCGCCCGGATAGGCCGCGGACACGGTAACGGTCGGCGGGGCGATCTCCGGGTACTGCGCCACCGGCGTGGCCGTCATGGCCGCCACCCCGGCGAGCAGGATGACGATCGAAATCACCGCTGCGAACACCGGCCGGTCTATGAAAAATCCGGGCCCCATGCGGGCGCTACCGCGCTTCCGGCTGCGGCGCCCCGGCGGCGGCAGGCACCGGCTTCACCGGCATGCCGGGCGCCAGGCGCTGGAAGCCGTCGACGATCAGCGTTTCGCCACCCTGCAGGCCTTGCTCGATAAGCCAGTCGTCACCCACCCAGTTGGCCGCCACGACCGGCCTGGACTCCGCCGCCTGCTGGTCGTTCACCAGCCACACGACATGCCCGTCGGAAGATTTCTGCACCGCCCGCTGGGGCACGACGATGGCCCCGGGGCGGGTCGCGCCCTTGAGGCGCGCCGTGACGAACATGCCCGGGCGCAGTTCGAGATCAGGGTTCGCTACCGCGGCCCGCACCGTGAAGGTGCCGGTGCGCAGGTCATAGGAAGGGTCCGCGAAGTCCAGCTCGCCGGTGTGCGGAAACACCCGCCCGTCGCCGAGCACGATTTCGACCGTGTAACGATCGTCCGGCGGCGGCACGTAACGGCCGGAGCGCATGCGCTCCGCGCGCCGCGTCGCCTCGTTCTGCGACACGCTGAAATTCACCCAGATCGGGTCGAGCCTGGCCACGTAAGCCAGGTTGGCGGAGGCGCCCTGGGCATTCAGGTACGAGCCCTCGCGTTGCTGGGCCTCGCCCGCCATGCCATGCACCGGCGAGCGGATGGTGGCGTAGCCGAGATTGAGTTCCGCGCGCTTGATGTTGGCGCGCGCCGAAAAGACCGCGGCCTCGGCGGCCTTGTACTCGCCCACCGCGCGATCGAGATCGCTCTGGCTCAGCGCGTCGGCCGCCGCCAGCGGCTCGGTGCGCTCGAGGTTGGCCCTGGCCGTGGCGAGTCGCGCCAGCGACGCCTGCAATTCGCCCTGCGCGATTTCCAGCTCCGCCTTGAAAGGCTTCTTGTCCATTTCGAACAGGACTTCGCCCTCGCGCACGATGCCGCCCTCGCGGTAGGCGATGCGCTCCAGGAAACCCGACACGCGGGCCACGACTTCGACCTGCCGGGAACTCTCGGTCTGGGCCACCCGCGAACTGACGACGTCGATCGTCTCCGCCTGCACTTGCTGCACCGCGACCTCGACAGGGGCGCGCGCCTGCGGGGCCGTCTCCTGCTCACAGCCCTGCAGCATCGTGAAGGCGGCGCACAGCAATAGCATTGCGGGCAGCTGCCGGGATTTCTTCTGGTTCTTCTTGCCTGCCATGGCGGCGATGCTCCTGCGCGGGCCTGGAAACGGCATTTCGCCGCGCCCCCCGTCGCGGCGGAGTATATTCCGGCCGGGGGACGCTTACAATTTGCCTTCGGCTGCTTTCGACAGGCGGCCGGCCACGGATGCAAACTCATCTCCGCCGCGGCGCCGGGGACAGGTCGCGGTTCAGCGGCGCAGGTGCTTCCAGGCGACCCGCGCGATCGCCGGCAGGCGGAAGCTGAGCATGTGGCGCTGCCAGAAGAGCTCTCGCTTGTCACACACCGTGCTGTCGCTGAAACGGGAGATCTCGCCGCGCAGCTGTTGCGGGACCGCCGCGCCAGGCGCGCCCTCATGGCTTGCGCGCAGGCGCTCGCGCAGCCGCCGAGCTTCCGCGATGCCCGCCGCCACCGCCTTCGCTCGCGCGGCGGAAATTCGGCCGTGGCGCAGCTTGACCTCGTTGAGCCGCTCGGCCGCGTCATAGGTGGCGTCCACCAGCTGGGCGCGCGTCATCCACTCCGTCTCGTAGTTGAGGATGTGCTCCCAGCTGGGCTGCACCAGCAGCTGGCGGTGCTCCTCCAGCGTGTGCGCCAGCTTGCGGTAGCCGAAACGCTCCGGCTCCTCGAAGATGCGGCTGCCCGGATCGAGGAAGGGCCCCATGGGCGAGATGAAGCACTGCAGGCGCCGGTCGAAGCGACGGTAGAGATGCTCGCAGTAGTCGATCGTTTCCATGACCGACTGGTGCGTCTGCCGCGGCAGGCCGATCATGTAGAAGATGTCGATGCGCCGGCAGTTCAGCTGCAATGCCTGCTCCAGGAAGGTCTCCATCGCCGCGTTGTCGTAGCCGATCTCGCCCTCCATGGCCAGGCGCACCGCGTGATCGTGGCTCTCGGGGCTGATCTCGAAGCTCCAGTCGGGCAGCCGCGCGTCGATGTGCCTGAGGAACTCGACCGGCGGCACGTCGAAGAACTCGAAACAGATGCCGTTGCTCACGCCCGCCGCGGCGATCTCGTCGATGACGCGCGTGGCGTACTCCAGGCCGCCCTGCAGCAGGTCGCCCGGAATCACGATGGGACCGCGCGAGAAACGGCTGATGGCGGCCAGGTTCTTCGCCAGGCTGGCGGGGCTGCGAAACACCGGCCGGCGCCGCAGGGTGAGGTGCGTGCAGGTGGTTGCCGAGCTGCCGCAGGTCACGCACTCGTAGGCGCAGCCCTTCAGCGGCAAAACCATGGTGGTGGGATTGCGCAGCCAGCCGTTGAACGGCAGCACGCCGGCGAAGTCGCGATAGCGGAGGGCCATCTCGATGAGCAGCTCGGGCTTCACGTCCACGTAGTCCAGGGTCTGCGGAATGAAGCTCAGCGGGTTCACCCGCGGCTCGCCCCGGTCACGCCAGCTGAGGTTGGGGATGGCGTCCAGCGGGCCGCCCTCCCGCAGCGCCAGCAGCAACTCGTGCAGCGGCGGCTCCGTGCTGTCGCCGCGCATGACGAAATCCACCTCGGGGTATTCCAGCAATTCCTCGTGGTAATAAGTGGCCGACAGGCCGCCGAAGATGACCGGCACGTCCGGGTGGATCTCCTTGGCGAGGCGCGCGACCTCGATGGCGCCGTGACAGTGAGGCATCCAGTGCAGGTCGATGCCGATCGCGCGGGGGCGCTGGCGGGCGAGAAACTTCCCCAGGTCGAACTTGCGGTCGGTCAGCATGCGCAGCGCGACGTTGACGATGCGCACCTGCATCCCCCGTTCCTGCAGGTAACCCGCGATGGTGAGGAAGCCGATCGGGTAGAGCTCGAAAACCACCGAAGACGGCACCATGTCGCTCACCGGCCCGTAGAGGATCGACTTCTCGCGAAAGTCGTACACGCTGGGCGGGTGCAGCAACAGGAGGTCGACGGACTCAGCGCTCATGGGCGGGTTCGCCTGCGGGGACATACCGAGCAGTCTGGCCCAACCACCGGCTCCCGGCCATACCGGAAAGCACCAGCTTGCGCGGGCCCTCAGTCACGGAATGACTGCACGCGCGCGCCGTCCTCGACCTCGTCACCGGGGTGCACTATGACCGTCTCGCCGGCCTCCAGGCCCTGGCGCACGGCAGTCAGCAGGCCGCTGCCGGGGCCTGTTTCCACCGGCCTCAGGCGGGCCCGGCCGTCCTCGACCACGAACACCGCCCAGCCGTCGTCTCGCCGGAACAGGGCGCTGGCCGGCACGGTGAGGGCGTCGTCGTCTTCCCAGACGATGAAGCCGGCCTCGACGCGATAACCGTCGCCCAGTTTCTGCCAGGCCTCGGGCGGCGAGCCGATGTCCGCGATCACCCGCACGCGCTGCTCTTCGACACCCAGCGCGCTGACCTTGGTGAAACCGGTCGGTTCCACGGTGCGTACACGTCCTTCCAGGACCCGGTCGCCGCCCCAGCGCTCGAAGCGCACCCGCCCGCCCGGCTCGATGCGCACCGCGTCCCTGGAGAGCACTTCCACTTCGACCTCCAGGCGACGCGGGTCGCCGACCTCCAGCAACACGCGCCCGGAAGCCACGATGCCGGCGCTCTCGTGCAGCACCCGCAACACGCGCCCGTCGACCGGCGCGCGCAGCACGACGGTTGCCGCCGGGTCGCGCTCGCCGCCGTCGTCGGGCGTGTTGGCGAAGAAGCTCTGGGCCGCGAGCGCAGCCTCCAGCTCGTGTCGCGCGACCTCCACCGCCGACTGCGCGGCCTCCGCCGCGGCCTCCGCCGAGCGCATGCGCGTCCGGGCCTGGTCGAACTCGGCGCGCGACACCAGTCGTTGCGCCAGCAAGGTCTCGCGACGGTGAAACTCCTCGCGCGCCAGTTCCGCTTCCTCGCGCGCCTGGCGTGCCGCAGCCTCGGATCGCCGCAGCGCCGAGCGGCCCGCCGCAACCCGCGCCTCGGCCTCGGCGCGGGCGCGCGGGTCGAGCGTCGGCGACGGCAGGGGATCGATCAACGCGACCGCTTCGCCCTGTTTCACGGCGTCACCGGCTTCCAGCTCGATCCGCCGCAGGAATCCGGCCACCGGCGCATCCAGGCGATAGCGGTCCTTGACCCGCGTACGACCTTCTTCTTCCACCAGGACCTCCAGCGGCCGGCGCGAGACCTCGCCGGTCTCCACGCGCACGGCTTGCGGCCAGAGGCCCCATGCCAGCGCGAGCGCCACGACGGCGATGATGACGAGCAGGGTCATGAGGCGTTTGGGGGGCACGGTTCACTCCCGGGTCTTCAGGGTCTCGAGCAGGTCGAGACGGCTCAGCCTGCGCCACGTGAGGCCGGCAGTCACAATAAAAGAAAGCAGCACGATCGTCGCTGCCAGCGAATAGGTGGCCGGCGAAACGACCAGCGGCACGCGATAGAAATCTGAAGAAAATTCGCGCGCCAGGTAAGCCGACAAGCCGTAGCCGAACAGCAGGCCGGGCGGAATGGCCACCAGCGTCAGCAAGCCGATCTCGCCGAGCAGGATGTAGCCGACCTCGGCGCGGGTGAAGCCCAGCACGCGCAGCGAGGCCAGCTCGCGACTGCGCTCCGAGAGCGCGATGCGCGTCGAGTTGTAAACCACGCCGAAGGCAATGAAGCCTCCCAGCAGCGCGCTGACAAATGAAAAGTACAGGATGGTTTGCTCCATCATCTCGTCGAACTGCTCGATGGCCGTTTCGCGCACGATGGTGCCGGCCACCCGCGGCGTCTCGCGCAGCTCATCGTAGACCTGCGGCCGGCGCGCCCGATCCACCGCCAGCCGCGCGCCGGAGATGGCGGGCCCCTCGCCCAGCAGCCCGTTCAGCGTCTGGCGGTTCACGTAGGCGTTCACCCCGCGGTACTGCCGGGCAGTGCCGACCACCGGAATCTGCAGCACCGCGCGATCCCCTTCCAGCACCTCGACGGTCAGCATCTCGCCCGGGCCGATCCGCAGAATCTCGCGCGCCAGGTACTCGGTGAGCACCACGCCGTCCGGCGGGATCGCCACCGGTCGAAGTGCCGCATCCAGCGGGCGGTGCAGGGTGCTGCCCGGCTCGACGCCTTCCACCGAGGTCCGGTAATTACGATGGCCGTGGATCAGCCGCGCCGGCACCGAGCGGAAACCCTCCGCGTATTCCACGCCTGGCAGCGCCTGCAGCGAATAGAGCGCGCGCCTGGGCGTGGGGTCCGTGAAGGTCACCGTCAAATCCTCGCGACTGCTGAGGCCGTACTGCACGTCCATCATCCAGCTGATGGCGTCGCGCTGGAAGTTGGTCATCATGAGTATCCCGGACGAGGCGGCGATGCCCAGGATCGTCAGGCCCGTCTTCAGCGGCTGGCGAGCGATGTGTCGCACGATCATCCTCGAGGGTTCCGCGAGTCGTTGCTGCAGCCCGAGCCGCTCGAACAGCGTGGGGCGATAGACGGGCGGCGCCTCCGGCCGCATGGCCTGGGCCGGCGGCAACACGGCGGCGCGCCTCACGGCCATGGCGGTGCCCGCCAGCACCGCGAGGAATGTCACCAGCACCGCCTGCAGCAGGATCGCCGCGTCGATCTGGAACTGCAGGTACGGAAAACTGAAGAAGTCCTGGTAGATGCGGCCCAGGCCCTTTGCGAACCAGAAGCCCGTCACGCCCCCGACGACGAAGCCGAGGCTTGTGATCAGCAGCACGAGCTTGGCGTAGTGCGCGCCCACTTGCCGCGTCGAGTAGCCGAAGGCCTTGAGCGTGCCGATCTGCTCGCGCTCGCTGGCGATCAGCCGGTTGATGACCACGTTCAGCAAGAAGGCCGCGACGCCGAGGAAGATCACTGGAAAGATCGTCGCCATGGTCTCCAGCCCGCGCAGTTCCTCGCTGATGAAGCGGTGGCTGAACTGGTCCTCGCGCCCGTAGGCGCCCAGTCCCCCGTAGCGCGCCAGCACCGCGTCGACTCGCTCGATCACATCGTGCTCGGCAGCGCCCCGCTGCAGAGACAGGCTGACGTCGTTGAAAGCGCCCTCCATGTCATACGCGGTGGCCAGGGCCCTGCGGTTCATCCACAGGATGCCGAAGCGCTCGTAATCGGGGAACAGCCCGCCCGGCGGAATGGCGTACATGAACTCCGGCGACAGGGCGACGCCGACGACGTCCAGCCGCTTGCGGTGGCCGCGGATGATCGCGGTGATCCGGTCGCCGGGATCCAGCGCCTGCGCCTGGGCAAAGTGCTCGCTGATCGCCACCTCGTCGTCGGCGCCGGGCGCCGGCAGCCGCCCCCGCCGCAGGTAGGGCACGTTGAGCCGCGGTTCGCCGACCTCCGGCAGGGACACGATGCGCCCGGTGACCGGGTCGTCGAAACCGCGCAACTCCAGGTTGACCGGCGCGACCACGCGCGTCTCGACCTGGTTGACGCCCGGCAGCCCCTCCAGCCGTTCGCCGACTGAGGCGGGCGCGCGCACCAGCCCGGCGAACACGTCGGCGAATCTCTGGTTGACGTAGTAGCGCTCCTGGGTGTCCTTGAGCGACTCGTAGGTGAGGCGCGACATCACGAAAGTCGAGACGCCGCCGACCAGCACCAGCGAGATCGCCAGGGCCATGCCGCGCATGTGCCAGGCGTCCCGCAGCAGTTTGCGGTCCAGCGCGCGCATCACCAGTGCAACTCCGAGGCCGGCTTGCGTTCACGATTGCGATCGATGCCGGCGATCTGCCCGTCCGCCATGCGGATGACGCGGTCGGCCATCTCGCCGATCACCACGTTGTGCGTGATCACCGCCGTGGTGGTGCCGAGCTCGTGGTTGGCGCGCGCCAGGGCCTCCAGGACCACCACCCCGGTCGAGGAGTCCAGCGCGCCGGTCGGCTCGTCGCACAGCAGCACGGCCGGGTTCTTGGCGACCGCGCGGGCGATGGCCACCCGCTGCTGTTCGCCACCTGACAGCTGGGCCGGAAAATGGTCGAGCCGCTCGCCCATGCCGACCAGCCGCAACGCGTCCTCCGGTTTCATCGGGTCCCGGGCGATTTCCGTCACGGCGGCGACGTTCTCGCGCGCCGTCAGGCTCGGGATGAGATTGTAGAACTGGAACACGAAGCCTACATGATCGCGACGAAATGCCGTGAGTTCGCGCTCGTTCGCGGCAGAAAGTTCCTGTTCGTTGTAAAAAACCCGGCCGCTGGTGGCGGTGTCCAGCCCGCCCAGGATGTTCAGCAGGGTGGACTTGCCGCTGCCCGAGGGGCCGAGCAGCACGGCAAACTCGCCGCGATGCAGCTCGAGGTCCACGTCCCGGAGCGCCACCACCTCGACCTCGCCCATGCGATACACCTTGCACAGGCCCTGCGCCTGGAAGACGATCCGGTTCTCCATACCCCGAGCATAGCCCCGGCGAAAGGCATTGCCATTGGCACTGTTACTGTTGCGGGTACTGGCGCCGGGCAAGTCGCGTAGCCGCAGCGCTTGCCGTGATTGCCTCTCGCGGGCCGACTGGGCTACCTTCGAGCCATGACGCTGCGCGAGCAAGTCGAACAACTGCTGCCCAACTGGGAAAGCTGGTACCCGAGCCTCTTCGATGCGGCTCGTGACCTGGGCGTGATCCGCGCGCGGGTCTGCGACCCCGGCTCGCTGCTGCTGTCAAACCGGCATGCCGGCGTCAACAGCGAAGCCGCCCGCGCCCACCGCGAGCAGTGGAGCATCGAGGAAGGCAGTGACACGGGCAAAAAGATGGGCAGGAAGTCCGCGAAGAAGAAAGGCGCGGGCCGGCGCCGCTGACCGCCCGCGAGCGAGGAGCCGCCCGGCCGCCCGCCTGGGGAGTACGCACGATTCTTCCGCGATTTGGTCCTAAGCTTTACATGTTGCACCAGCAGAAGGAGAGACGACATGAAAAGCAGTACCAGGCGAATGAGCAGAACCGTGCTGGCCCTGGCGGCCACCACGCTGGTCGCGACGGCGGCGGCCCAGGAATCGCCCGATGAGGACGCGAAGGATCGCTCTGGTGGACGCATGATGGATCGCGACCGGGGCGGCATGATGATGCAGCACATGGATCGCGACGGTGACGGCGCGATTTCTCTGCAGGAGTTCCAGGCGCGCGGCGAGCAGCGCTTCGAGCAGATGGATGCGGACGGCGACGGCCGCGTCACCGCGCAGGAGATCGAGGCGGCGCGGCAACGGATGGGCCAGCGCATGCGGCACCACCGCCAGATGCGGATGGAGCCCGGCGACGCCCGCGGGATGGGGCCGCACCATGGCGATGGCATGGGCGAGGGCATGGGCGAAGGCATGCACCACCGCCACGGCGCCCACCACGACGGCGAAGCAGCCGCGGGTCGCGAGCAGCGGCGGGCGCGGCGCTTTGCCCGGCTGGACGCGGACGGCGACGGCCGGATCACCGAGGCCGAGTTCGAGCAGCACCACGCCGAACGCTTCCAGGCGCTGGACGCCGATGACGACGGCGTGATCACCGCCGAGGAGATGTCGGCGCGTCAGGGCATGCGCGACTCGCGCTCGAAGTAACTGCGGGTCTCCGCCGCAGCCACGCCGGACAACAGCAGCAGCCCGACCAGGTTCGGCAGGGCCATCAGGCCGTTCATGACATCAGAGAACAGCCAGACGAAGTCCAGCGTGTAGAGCGAACCGAGAAAGGCGGCGACCACGAACAGCACTCGGTACGGCACGATGGCGCGCACGCCCAGGATGTACTCGATGCCGCGTGCGCCGTAGTGGCTCCAGCCGATGATGGTGGAGAAGGCGAACATCGCCAGGCAGACGGCCACCACGCTGGGCCCGAGCGGGCCCAGCGACTCGGCAAAGGCCAGCTGCGTCAGCGCGGCGCCGTTGACGCCGGAGTTCCACACGCCGCTGGAGATGATGGCGATGCCCGTGAAGGTGCAGACCACCAGCGTGTCCAGGAAGGTCTGGGTCATGGACACCAGCGCCTGGCGCACCGGCTCCGACGTCTTGGCGGCGGCCGCAGCCATGCCCGCCGATCCCAGCCCGGACTCGTTGGAGAATATGCCGCGCGCCACGCCGTAACGCATCGCCTGGGCGATGGTCGCGCCCAGGAAGCCGCCGGCAGCCGAGGTGCCGGTGAAGGCGTCGGTGAAAACCAGCGAGAAGGCCGCGGGGATGGCGGTGAAATTCAAGATCAGCACGATCCCGCAGGCGCCCATGTAAATCGCGATCATGGCGGGGACGAACAGGCTGGTGAAGCCGCCGATGGCGCGGATGCCGCCCAGCGTCACCGCGGCGACGCCCAGGGCGATGACCAGCCCGGTCAGCCAGGCCGGCACGCCGAACGCGGCGCCGATGGCGTCGGCCACGGAGTTCGACTGCACCATGTTGCCGATGCCGAAAGCCGCGCCCGCGGTGAACAGCGCGAACAGCCAGCCGAGCGCACGACCCAGCGGTTTCCAGCGGATACCCTCGGAGAGGTAATACATGGGACCGCCGGCCTGCTCGCCGCGCTCGTTGGTGACACGGTATTTCACCGACAGCAGCGCTTCGGAGTACTTGGTCGCCATGCCCACCAGGCCCGTCACCCACATCCAGAACAGTGCGCCGGGCCCGCCGAGCGCGATGGCGGTGGCCACGCCGACGATGTTCCCGGTGCCCACGGTGGCGGCCATGGCGGTCATCAGCGCGGCGAAGTGCGAGATATCGCCGCGCGCGCCGGGCTCCGTGCGCACGATCAGCGCCTGGTGCAGCGCCGGCCCGAGCTTGCGGAACTGCAGGCCGCGCAGGATCACCGTCAGGTAGAGACCGGTGGCCAGAAGCAGGGGGATCAGGCAGTAGGGGCCCCAGATGAAGCCGGAAACCGAATCCAGCCAGGCAATGACGTGTTCCATGATCAGCGTGCTCCCCGGTCAACCGTTGTTTTGATTTTCTGTGGCCGCACTGGCGCCGGCGGCAGGGTCGAAACTGGCGATCTGGTCGAGCGCCTTGCGCCGGATATCCGGTACCTTCGCGCCGTCCGCAGGATACCCCGTGACCAGCAACAGGAAAGGACGCTCCTGTGGCGGCCGGCCGAGAATCCCGTTGAGGAATTTCATCGGGCTGGGCGTGTGCGTCAGGGTGGCGAGACCGGCGTGGTGCAGGGCCGCAATCAGGAGGCCCGTGGCAATCCCCACCGACTCCCTGGGATAGTAGTGCTTGATCTTCGCGCCGGTGGCGTCGTATCCCCAGCGCTGCTCGAAGATCGCGATCAGCCACGGCGCGGTCTCGAGGAAGGGCTTTTCCGGCCCGGTGCCAAGCGGCGCCAGCGCGGCGAGCCAGTCGTCCGGCGCGCGGTGCCGGTAGAACTCGCGCTCCTCGGCCTCCGCGGCGAGCCGGATTCGTTGCTTGGTCGCCGGCTCGGAGACGGCGACGAAATGCCATGGCTGCTGGTTCGCGCCGGAGGGCGCGCTACCCGCGGCCCGCAGGCAATCCTCGATCAGCGCGCGCGCGACGGGGCGGTCGGCGTAGTCGCGCACAGTGCGGCGTCGCGACATTTCCAGGCGAAACGCGCGCGCCCGGGCAGCCATCTCCTCCGGCGTGCGCTCGCGGTATCCCGCCAGCGGCGACAATTCCCCTGCGCTCATGGCGCCTCCCCCTTCTTTTGCAGCGCCTCGAACTGTTCGTCCTTGTGCTGCCAGATCTCACCCAGCCAGGCCTGGAAACGCGACCGGAACGTCGGATCGTCCTGGTAATCGCCCTGCCGCGCCCAGCCGGGGATCTCGCGCAAGTCTACGCGCACGCGGATTTCCCTGGCGCGGCCGCAGCAAAGGTCCCAGAAGCTCGGCACGCCGCCCGGATAGACGATGGTGACGTCCAGCATGCGATGCAGTATCTCGCCCATGGCGCCCAGCACGAACGCCGTGCCGCCGGCCCGCGGCTTGAGCAGGTGGCGATAGGGCGAGTCCTGTGCCGCGTGCTTGGCGGGCGTGAAGCGCGTGCCCTCGACGAAGTTCATCACCGAGGTCGGGCTATGGCTGAAATGCTCGCAGGCCCGGCGGGTAGCCTCGAGGTCCTGGCCGCGCGCCTCAGGATGCCGCTCCAGGTATTCGCGCGAATGGCGCTGCATGAAGGGGAAATCCAGCGCCCACCAGGCCAGCCCCAGGACCGGCACCCGTATCAGCTGGCGCTTGAGAAAAAACTTCAGAAAGGGGATGCGGCGGTTGAAGACGCTCTGCAGCACGAGGATGTCCACCCAGCTCTGGTGGTTGCACACCACCAGGTACCATTCGTGCCGCGCCAGGCCTGCCACCCCCTCCACGTCCCAGCGGATGCGCTGGGTCAGCGCCAGGATGAGCTTGTTGCCGCTGATCCAGTTCTGCGCGATGTGGACCAGCACCCGGCTGCAGGCAATGCGCAGGCGGCGCGACGGGATCAGCCGCAGGAGCGCGACCAGGTAAAGGGGGATCGACCAGAACACGAGGTTGAGGGCGAACAGTGCCAGGGTGACGATACCGCGCAGCGTGGCCATGGTGACGCATTGTATCCCGCCGGACGCTGGCCGCGCCGCGGCGGCTGCGTGTAGGCTTGCGGCTCATGAAAGCCGTGTTTCCCGATTTCGCCACCGTCGGCGCAGACGACATCGACCTGGGCGCTCTGCGGGGCACGGGAATCGAGCTGCGCCTGCACGAGGTCACCGCGCCCGAAGAGCTGCCTGCGCGGCTGGCGGAGGCAGAGATCCTCATCACCAACAAGATTCGCATCGGCCCGGACGAGCTGGCGAGCGCGCCGCGTCTCAAGCTGATCTGCCTGGCGGCGACCGGCGTGAACAACGTCGACCTGGACGCGGCGCGGGCGCGGGGTGTCGGCGTCTGCAACATCAGGAGCTATTGCACGGCGTCGGTGGTGCAGCACACCTACGCGATGATCCTCGCCCTTACCCAGCACCTGTCGTCCTACCAGCGCCTGCTGCAGGAAGGCGCATGGCGCGACAGCCCGCAATTCTGCCTGCTCAATTATCCGATCCGGGAGCTTGCCGGGCGCATCCTGGGGATCGTGGGGCATGGAGAACTGGGCAGCGCGGTGGCGCGCGCCGCGCCGGCCTTCGGACTGGAAGTGATGATCAGCGAGCGGCCCGGCGGCGAACCGGACGCGCCTCGCACGGGGCGGGTGCCGTTCGAGCGGGTGCTGGAAGCCTCCGACATCCTCTCGCTGCATTGTCCGCTCACCGAAGCCACCCGCGGACTGATCGACGCCGGGGCGCTCGAGCGCATGAAGCCGGACGCGCTGCTGATCAACACGGCGCGCGGCGCGCTGGTCGATTCCGCCGCGCTGGCCGAGGCGCTGCGCGCGGGCGGCATCGGCGGCGCCGGCATCGACGTGCTTCCCCAGGAACCCCCGGTGGACGGCGACCCCCTGCTGGACCCGTCCCTGCCCAACCTGGTCATCACGCCGCACGTCGCCTGGGCGGCGCGCGAATCCCGCCAGCGCGCGGTGGACGAAATCGCCGCCAACATCCGCTCTTTCATGACAGGCGGCCGCCGCGGCCGGGTGATTTGAAACTCGCGATCTTCTGGTTCCGCCGGGACCTCCGGCTGGCCGACAACCCCGGGCTCAGCGCCGCGCTGGAGCGCTGCGAGCGCGTGCTGCCGGTCTATTTGTGGTCGCCCGAGGACGAGGGTGAATGGGCGCCCGGCGGCGCGGCGCGCTGGTGGGTGCACCGCAGCCTCGCGTCGCTGGACGATTCGCTGCGCGGACTGGGCAGCCGCTTGCTGCTGCGCGCCGGTCCGGCGGCGGAGACCCTGCCGGCCCTGGTCCGCGAGAGCGGCGCGCAGGCAGTGTTCTGGAACCGCCTTTACGATCCGGCGCTGGTGGCGCGCGACACCGCGATCAAGGCGCGGCTGGGCGACATGGGCGTGGAGGTCAACAGTTTCCGGGCCGCCCTGCTGTTCGAGCCCTGGACGCTGGCCACCGGCAAGGGCGACCCCTACCGCGTATTCACCCCTTTCTGGAAGGCGGCGCTGAAACAGCCCGAGCCCGACCTGCCGCTGCCAGCGCCCGAGGCACTCACGGCGCCCGCACGCTGGCCAGCAGGGATTTCCCTGGCAACGCTGGGAGAAACGCTCGGCCTGTCGCCGCAGCAGCGCTGGCACGAACGCCTGGCGCAGCACTGGCAACCCGGCGAGCCGGCGGCGCTGGCACGGCTGGATGCATGGTGCGAGGGCGCGCTGGACCGATACGGCGAGGGACGCAATCATCCCGACCGGGACGAGACCTCCCGGCTGTCGCCGTTCCTGCACCACGGCGAGCTGTCGCCGCGGCAGGCCTGGCACGCCGCCGGCGCGCATCGCGACAGGCTGGCGGAGCGCGACCTGGAGACCTGGTTGCGCGAACTCGGCTGGCGCGAGTTCGCCCACCACGTGCTCTACCACTTCCCGCGCACGCCCGGCGAGCCCATGTACGAGAAATACGCGGCTTTCCCCTGGCGCGAAGACCACCAGTCGATGCTGGCGGCCTGGCAGCAGGGCCGTACCGGCATCCCGCTGGTCGATGCCGGCATGCGCCAGCTCTGGGCGACCGGCTGGATGCACAACCGCGTGCGCATGGTGGTCGCCTCCTTGCTGGTGAAAAACATCCGCGCGCCATGGCAGGCAGGCGCGCAATGGTTCTGGGACACGCTGGTGGACGCGGACCTGGCGAACAACACGCTGGGCTGGCAATGGAGCGCGGGGTCCGGCGCCGATGCTGCGCCCTACTTCAGGATCTTCAATCCCGTGACGCAGGGCGAGAAGTTCGATCCGCAGGGACGCTACGTGAAACGCTGGGTGCCGGAGCTCGCCGGCTTGCCCGCGAAGCTCGTCCACCGCCCCTGGGAGCAGCCGCCTGCCGACTATCCCGCGCCGATCGTCGACCTGAAGCAGACGCGCGAAGAGGCGCTCGCGGCGCTTGCCAGCCTGCGCTGAATCGCCCGGTCGCGCGCGGGGCTTGATTTGTGGAGTGCATAGAACTTATGTTTTTCGATAGATGAAAGCTATCAATCTCCACCTCAGCCTGCGGGCTCTCGGCTACCTGGTCGCGCTCGCCGAGACCCGCCACTTCGGCAAGGCCGCGGAGTTGTGCTTCGTAAGCCAGCCCACGCTCAGCGCCCAGCTGAAGAAGATGGAGGACCAGTTGGGCGTGCAGCTGGTAGAGCGCGGCCAGCAGACCAGGCTGACCGACATCGGCGTGCGCGTGGTGGAGCGGGCGCGCCGGATCATCGAGGAAGCGCGGGAGATCGAGGAGCTCGCGCGCAACCTGCAGGACCCGCTGGCCGGAGAATTGCGCCTCGGTCTCATCCCGACGGTCGGCCCCTACCTGCTGCCGCACATCGCCGCGCCGCTGCACGCCCGATTCCCGCGCCTGAAGCTGCTGCTGCTCGAGCACCAGACCCGCCGCCTGGTCGAGCTTTTGAAAAGCGGCGAGATCGACGTTGCGATCCTCGCCCTGCCGATTGCGGAGGAACGGCTGAGAACGCAGCCCCTGTACGAGGAGACTTTCCAGGTCGCCCTGCCGCAGGACCACCGCCTCGCCCGGCGTGCGCGCCTCTCGCTGGACGACCTCGACGGCGAAACCCTGCTGCTGCTCGATGACGGCCACTGCCTGCGTGACCAGGCGCTGGAAGCCTGCAGCCTCGCGCGGGTCCGGGAGGCGCCCGATTTTCGCGCCACCAGCCTGGAGACGCTCCGCCAGATGGTCGCCGCGGGAATCGGCGTCACGCTGCTGCCGAGCCTCGCGGTGGAACAGCCCGCTGCGAGCGCGCCGGCCATGGCGGTGCGGCCTTTCCGCAAACCGGAGCCCTCGCGGACCATCGCCGCCGCCTGGCGGCCCGGCTGCGCTCGCGAGCAGACCATCGCGCAACTGTGCGGCGCCATCGAGAAACTCATGGCGCGGCGATAATGATCAAAATGGGGAGGTTCCCTATTTTCTGACGAAAATAGGGAACCTCCCCGTTTCTAGCCGCGCAGAATACTGGCGGGCGGGCGCGTGACCACGGTGCGCGTAGCCAGCACGCCGGCGCCGCCGACCACCAGCAGGCCGGCCACCAGCCCGGTGACCCAGACCAGCGGATCGTTGGCAAACTCCAGCTGGAACACGCGGCGCGCCAGCAGCCAGGTCACGGCCGAGGCGCCGGTCGCGGCCAGCACGCCGGAGATCGCGCCCAGCGCCGCGAACTCGACCGCCACTCCCGCCAGCACCACCCGTCGCCGCGCCCCGAGCGTGCGCAGCATCGCGCTCTCGTAAAGGCGCTCTTCGCGCGTGGACTGCACCACGGCCAGCATCACCAGCAAGCCCGCGCCCAGCGCGAACAGGAACACGTACTGCACCGCCAGCGCCGCCTGGTTCATGACATCGCGCACCTGGTTGATGGCCGCCTCGATGTCGATCACCGTCACGCTGGGATAACTGCGCACAAGCTCCAGCACGTCACCGCGCCGGGAGCGATCGACATACACGCTGGAGATATAGGTGCGCGGATAGTCGGCCATCAGCTGCGGCGGAAACACCATGAAGAAATTCGGGTTGAAGGAATCCCACTGGACCGACCGCAGGCTGGTCACGACCACTTCCAGGCGCTCGCCCGCGATGTCGAACTCGATACGGTCGTCCAGGCTCAGGCCCAGGTCGCGCGCGAAATCGACTTCCACTGAGACCTCCGGCGCATCTGGCGCCTCCCACCACCGGCCGGCCACGATCCGGTTGTCCTCCGCTGGCGACTCGCTCCAGCTCAGGTTCGACTCGCGGTCCACGAAGCGCGCGGCGCGCGGCGAGGAAAAGTCGATCTGTGCGACGGGCTGGCCGTTGATTTCCGTGATGCGCGCGCGCACCAGCGGCACCAGCTCGCCGCCGCCGAGTCGCTGGTCGAGAAAGCGCTGGACGCCCTCCGCCTCCTGTGGCTGGATGTTGATCAGGAAGCGGTTGGGCGCGTCCTCCGGCAGGGTGGTCCGCCATTGTTCGAGCAGGCCGGTGCGCACCAGCGTGAGCAGCAGCAGCACCATCAGGCCGATGCCGAAGGCGCCCACCTGGATGACGCTGTCCCGGCCGCGCCGTGAAACATTAGCCAAACCGTAGCGCCAGGCCACGCCCCCGCCGCGCAAGCGGCCCGCCAGCCAGACCAGCAGCCACCCGCCGGCGGCCAGCCCGAGCACCACGCCCGCCGTGCCCAGCGCGAGCCAGCCGACCAGGCTGGCATCGCGCACCTGCCAGGCCAGCAGCGCCAGGGATCCGCCGATGGCGGCCCCGTACAACAGCATGGGCCCCACGGAGGGCGGCATCAGGTCACGGCGCAGCACGCGCCCGGGCGGCGTGCGGCACAGCTCGATGATGGGTACCAGCGCGAAACCGGCGAGCACCAGGCCGGCCAGCACCAGTCCTCCCAGCGCGGGCGCCACGGTGGGCGGCGGCAGCTCGTCGCCGACCAGGTCGGCGAGGATGCGGACCAGGCCCTCCTGGGCGAGCCAGCCGAGCCCCAGCCCGGTCAGCGAGGCTGCCAGGCCGACCACGAGCAGCTGCACCAGCATCGTCGTCAGCACGAAGCGCCGCGATGCGCCCACACATTTCATCAGCGCCACGGTGTCCATGCGGCGGCTGGCGAAGCGGCGCGCCGCCATGGCCACCGCCACCGCGGCGATCAGCGCGCTGACCAGCGAGGCCAGGCCGATGAAGCGGCCTGCGCGCTCGATGGCGGCGCCGACCTCCGGCTGGGCGTCCTCGATGCCGCGCAAGCGTTCCCCGACGCCCAGCTCGAGCCGCTCGCGATAGGCGCCGAGCGCCTCGCGGTCGCCGGCCAGCAGCAGGCGGTACGACACGCGACTGCCGGGCGCAACCAGGCCGCTCTTCGCGATGTCCTGCTCGTTGATCAGCAGGGTGGGCGCCAGCTCGGCAAAACCGAATCCCTGGTCCGGCCGGTAATCCAGCAGCCGCGAGACGTGCAGCTCGATGCGACCGACCTCCAGCACGACGCCCACTTCCGCGCCGAGGCGGGCCAGCAGGCGCGGATCCGCCCAGGCTTCGCCCGGGGGCGGCACGTTCCGGGTCGTCTCGGATTCCGCCGCGAGCGCGCTGCTGGTCTTCAGCGCGCCCCGCAGCGGGTAATTCGGACTCACGCCCTCGATGTCCGCCAGCGCACTGTCCTCACCCGCCAGCACGACGCTCGGGAAGGAGGTCACGCGCGCCGTGCGCAGGCCCAGCTCCCTCGCCAGCGCTTCGCGCGACTCCGGAATCGCCCGGTTCGAGCGCAGCACCAGGTCCGCGGCCAGCACCTCGGCGCTGCGCGCCTGCACGCCCTGGATCACGCGGTCGGTAAAAAAGCCCACCGCCGTCATCGCCGCCACCGCCAGCGCCAGCGCCGCCGCGAGCACGCGCACCTCGCCCGACTTCAGTTCGCGGCCTACCTGGGAAAATCCGAAGCGCACCCCCCTCAAAGGATTCTCCCCGCATCCATCTCCAGCTGCCGGTCGCAGCGGTCGGCGAGCACGCGGTCGTGGGTCACCAGCACCAGCGTGGTGCCGCGCTCGGCGTTCAGCCGGAACAGCAGGTCCGCCACGCGGCCGCCGGTGCGCGAGTCCAGGTTGCCGGTGGGCTCGTCCGCGAACAGCACCGAGGGGCTGCCCACGAAGGCCCGGGCGATCGCCACGCGCTGGCGCTCGCCGCCGGAGAGCTGGCGCGGATAATGGCCGACGCGCGGCCCGAGCCCGACTTCCTCGAGCGCGGCCTGCGCCATCCCGCGGGCGTCGGCGCGCCCCGCCAGCTCCAGCGGCAGCATCACGTTTTCCAGCGCCGTCAGCGAAGGCACCAGGTGGAAAGACTGGAACACGAAGCCGACCTGGCGGGCGCGCACGGCCGCGCGGCCGTCCTCGTCCAGCGCGGTCAGTTCGCGCTCGCCGATCCAGACGCGCCCCGCGGTGGGCAGGTCCAGCCCGGCCAGCAGGGACAACAGGGTCGATTTACCGGCGCCGGAAGGGCCGAGGATCGCCACCGACTCGCCGGCGCGGATCTCCAGGTCCGCCTGGTCGAGGATGGTCAGCTCTCCCTCCGGGCTGCTAACCTTGCGGGTCAGCCCCTGAGCCTTGAGAACCGGCGTTTGCCCGGGCGATTGCTGCATGTACCGAATCCTTCTGCTGTTAGTCTTCCTGGCCGCGCCGGCCGCCAAGGCGGCGCCGCCCGTGATCCTCATTGTGGGCGACAGCCTCAGCGCGGGCTATGGCCTGGCCATCCACGAGAACTGGCCCAGCCTCCTGCAGGACCGCCTCGGGGAGGCGGGTTACCCGCATCGCGTGGTCAACGCCAGCATCAGCGGCGACACCACCAGCGGCGGCCTGGCGCGCCTGCCGCGCGCGCTGGAGAGAAACTCGCCGGAAGTGGTGATCATCGGGCTGGGCGGCAATGATGGCCTGCGCGCCATTCCCATTCCAGAGATTCGACGAAACCTGGCCAGGATGATTCAAATTTCCCGGGCCGAAGGCGCCGAGGTGCTGCTGGCGGGCGTCCACATCCCGCCGAACTACGGCCCCGCCTACACCGAGGCCTT
>Ga0102937_1000074_pt1 | contig 38181 bp, 35 predicted proteins | sample SalPonR2_B_D1_MG_FD_78213 | JGI IMG/M metagenome (GOLD analysis project Ga0102937, IMG submission 78213) | Salt pond soil microbial communities from South San Francisco under conditions of wetland restoration - Salt Pond MetaG R2_B_D1_MG | ecosystem: Environmental > Aquatic > Marine > Intertidal... | reverse complement strand
CGGGAAAGGATTCGGCCCGCGGCGGTCGATCACGGATCTCCGATCGTTTGCGTGACGTTTTCTTCGGTCCGCTCCAACATTCCCGTCACGCAAACGGAAGGGTCGCGCGCTCGAGGGTTGCCCGGCGGGCCCGTGCGGCCCGGGTCAGAGGCGGCGTTGGCCGGGGGGATGGCCGAGAATCTCGGTGATCAGCTCGCGGGCCTCGGCCTTGCGGTCCTCGGTGACGAAGATCCGGGCCATCGGCTCGGTCGTGTACATCGACGGGTTCAGCCCGAAGTCGTCCGTCGTCACCGCCGGCACACCCTGGGCGTTCAGTTCCTCCACGATCATCGGCGCCATCCACTGCGGCACCCACCCGGCTTCCACCGTGCGGTCGGGGTTCGGCGGTTTCGGCGGATGCTTGCCGAACACCCAGTTCCACGCGTACCGGAACGTGAACGCCCGTTGCCCGCCGACCGTGGCGTCAGTACTGTCGGAGTCTCCGCCCACGGGATCAACCTACGGGACGAACCAACGAGGTGTCATGGCGAACATCGTCACCGCAGCCGTGCTGCAGACCGACTGGACCGGCGACAAGGAGTCGATGATCGCGAAACACGAACAGGCCGCCCGCGACGCCGCCGGCCAGGGCGCCCAGATCATGTGCTTCCAGGAGCTGTTCTACGGGCCGTACTTCTGCCAGGTGCAGGACACCGAGTACTACGACTACACCGAGTACATCCCCGACGGCCCCACCACCCAGCGGTTCCAGGCGTTGGCGAAGGAGCTGGGCATGGTGATGGTGCTGCCGATGTACGAGATCGAGCAGCCCGGCGTCTACTACAACACCGCCGCCGTGGTCGACGCCGACGGCAGCTACCTCGGCAAGTTCCGCAAGCAGCACATCCCCCAGGTGAAGGGCTTCTGGGAGAAGTTCTACTTCCGGCCCGGCAACGGAGGGTATCCCGTGTTCGACACCGCCGTCGGCAGGGTCGGCGTGTACATCTGCTACGACCGCCACTTCCCCGAGGGATGGCGGGCGCTCGGCCTGAACGGCGCCGAGATCGTGTTCAACCCGTCGGCCACGCACCGCGGGCTCAGCGAATACCTCTGGTCGATCGAGCAGCCCGCCGCGGCGGTGGCGAACATGTACTACGTCGGTGCGATCAACCGGGTGGGCATCGAACCGCTCGGCGACAACGACTTCTACGGGCAGAGCTACTTCGTCGACCCGCGAGGCCAGTACGTGGGCGACAAGGGCGACCCGCACGAGCCCGAACTGATCGTGCGTCAACTCGACCTCGACCTCATCAAGGAGGTCCGCGACGGCTGGGCCTTCTACCGCGACCGCCGTCCCGACGCCTACGACGAACTGGTGGAGAGCTGATGACGACCACGCTCATCTCCGGCGGAACCGTCGTGTCGGCGGTGGGGCGCCGGGCGGCCGACGTCCTCATCGACGGTGAGTCGGTGGTCGCCGTCCTCGCCCCCGGCCAGGCCGCATCGCTCGGCATCAGCCCCGAGCGCACGATCGACGCCACCGGCAAGTACGTGGTGCCCGGCGGCGTCGACGTGCACACCCACATGGAGCTTCCCTTCGGCGGCACCGAGGCGTCCGACACGTTCGAGACCGGCACCATCGCCGCCGCGTGGGGTGGCGTCACCACCATCGTCGACTTCGCCGTGCAGAACACCGGCTTCAGCGTGCACGAACGCCTCGCCGAGTGGCACGAGAAGGCGGCCGGCAACTGTGCGATCGACTACGGCTTCCACCAGATCATCGGCGGTGTCGACGACGAGTCGCTGAAGGCCATGACGTACCTCGTCGACAACGAGGGCATCACCAGCTTCAAGCTGTTCATGGCCTATCCGGGCGTGCTCTACTCCGACGACGGCCAGATCCTGCGCGCCATGCAGAACGCCTCCGAGTCGGGGGCGATGATCATGATGCACGCCGAGAACGGCATCGCCATCGACGTGCTCGTCGCCCAGTCCGTCGCCCGCGGCGACACCGACCCGAAGTTCCACTCGCTCACCCGGCCGGCCGAACTCGAGTCCGAGGCCACGCATCGGGCCATCCAGCTCGCCAAGGTGGCGGGCAACGTGCCGCTGTACATCGTGCACATGTCGGCGTCGGGGGCACTGGAGGAGGTGGCTGCCGCGCAGCACGCCGGCCTCAACGTGTTCGCCGAGACCTGCCCGCAGTACCTGTACCTCACCCTCGAGGACCAGCTCTCCCAGCCCGGTTTCGAGGGCGCCAAGTGGGTGTGCTCCACACCGCTGCGCACCAAGCACGAGCACCACCAGAGCGATCTCTGGAAGGGGTTGCGGATGAACGAGCTCGCCGTGGTGTCCACCGACCACTGCCCGTTCTGCTTCAAGGACCAGAAGGAGCTGGGGCTGGGCGACTTCTCGAAGATCCCCAACGGCATCGGTGGCGTCGAGCACCGCATGGAGCTGCTCTACCAGGGTGTGGTGGCCGGCGAGATCAGCCTCGAGCGGTGGGTCGAGACGTGCTGCACCACCCCGGCGCGCATGTTCGGCCTCGACCGCAAGGGCGTGATCGAGCCCGGCGCCGACGCCGACATCCTCGTGTGGGACCCCCATGGGCACACGAGGATCGGGGTCAACGACAAGCACCACATGAACATGGACCACTCCGCCTACGAGGGGTTCGAGATCGACGGCAAGGTCGACACGGTGCTCAGCCGTGGCACCGTCGTGGTCGAGAACGACACCTTCGTGGGCACCAAGGGTCACGGCAGGTACGTCAAGCGGGGCCTGTCGAACTACCTCCACTAGTTGCCGCCAACGTTGCATCCGGTGTCTGACACCGGATGCAACACCTCAACGAAAGCATCGAGAGCATGAAGACCATCTCCCACTGGATCGACGGCAAGATCGCCGAGTCCACCTCGGGCAGCACGTCGCCCGTGTTCGACCCGTCCGCCGGCGAGCAGACCGCGTCCGTCGGTCTGGCATCGGTCGGCGAGGTCGACGCCGCGGTCGCTGCGGCCAAGGCGGCGTTCCCCGAGTGGCGGGCGACGTCGCTGTCGCGTCGCGCCGAGGTGATGTTCCGCCTCCGCGAACTGATCGACGCGAACCGCAAGGAGGTCGCGTCGCTCGTCACCGCCGAGCACGGCAAGGTGCTCTCCGACGCCCTCGGCGAGGTGGCCCGCGGCCTCGAGAACGTGGAGTTCGCCTGTGGCATCCCGCAGCTGATCAAGGGCGACTACTCCGAGCAGGCCGCCGGTGGCATCGACGTGTACTCCATCCGTCAGCCGCTCGGCGTGGTGGCCGGCATCACCCCGTTCAACTTCCCGGCGATGGTGCCGATGTGGATGTTCGCCAACGCGCTGGCGTGCGGCAACACGTTCGTGCTGAAGCCCAGCGAGAAGGACCCGTCGGTGTCGCTGTACCTCGCCGAACTGCTCGCCCAGGCGGGCCTCCCGGCCGGCTGCTTCAACGTGGTGCAGGGCGACAAGGTGGCCGTCGACCGCATCCTCGACCACGACGACGTCGCCGCGGTCAGCTTCGTGGGGTCCACACCGATCGCCAAGTACATCTACGAGACGGGCACGGCGAACGGCAAGCGGGTGCAGGCCCTCGGCGGAGCGAAGAACCACATGCTCGTGCTCGCCGACGCCGACGTCGACATGGCCGCCGACGCCGCCGTCGGTGCCGGCTACGGCTCGGCGGGGGAACGCTGCATGGCGATCAGCGTGGTGCTCGCCGCCGACGGCATCGCCGACGAACTCGTCGCCAGGATCGCCGAGCGCATCCCGTCGATCAAGGTCGGCCCCGGCAACGAGCCCGACAACGAGATGGGCCCGCTGATCACCGCCGAGCATCGCGACCGCGTGCGCGGCTACGTCGACCAGGCGCCCGACGAGGGAGCCACCGTGGTGGTCGACGGCCGTGACGGCGTGCCCGGCGAGGGCTACTTCCTCAACCCCACGCTGCTCGACAACGTCACCCCCGAGATGGCCTGCTACCGCGACGAGATCTTCGGGCCGGTGCTCAGCGTGGTGCGGGTGCACGGTTACCAGGACGGGATCGACACGATCAACGCCAACCCGTACGCCAACGGCACGGCCATCTTCACCCGCGACGGTGGCGCCGCCCGCCAGTTCCAGTTCGACGTGCAGGTCGGCATGGTCGGCGTGAACGTGCCCGTGCCGGTGCCGGTGAGCTACTACAGCTTCGGCGGGTGGAAGGCGAGCCTCTTCGGCGACACCCACATGTACGGGCCCGAGGGCGTCAACTTCTACACCCGCGGCAAGGTGGTCACCAGTCGATGGCCCGACCCGGCCACCAGCGCCGTCGACCTCGGCTTCCCGGAGACGAGGTAGGACGATGGACATCGGGCTCGTCCTGCAGACGACGCCGCCGGCGTCGCGGGTGGTCGATCTGGCCAAGCGGGCCGAGACCTACGGGTTCTCCCACGTGTGGACCTTCGACTCGCACATCCTGTGGGAGGAGCCCTACGTCATCCACGCGCAGATCCTGAACGAGACCCGCAACGTGGTCGTGGGCCCGATGGTGACCAACCCGGCAACCCGTGACTGGACCGTCACGGCCTCGACGTTCGCCACGCTCAACGAGATGTACGGCAATCGCACGGTGTGCGGGATCGGCCGCGGCGACTCGGCGGTGCGGGTCACCAACGGCAAGCCCACCACGTTGGCCACGATGGGTGAGTCGGTCCACGTGATCCGCGAGCTGGCCAACGGACGCAGCGTGGAGTACAACGGCTCGACCATCACGTTGCCGTGGGCGTCGAAGAGCCGTCTCGAGGTGTGGGGCGCCGGCTACGGCCCGAAGGCGCTGGCGATGATCGGCGAGACGTGCGACGGCTTCATCCTGCAGCTCGCCGACCTGTCGATCGCCGAGTGGACGATCGGCGCCGTCCGCGCGGCCGCCGAGGCCGCCGGGCGTGACCCCGACGACCTCACGATCTGCGTGGCCGCGCCGGCCTACGTCGGGCCCGCGGACGACATCGCCTACCTGCGCGATCAGTGCCGCTGGTTCGGCGGAATGGTCGGCAACCACGTCGCCGACATCGTCGCCCGCTACGGCGACACCTCCGAGGTGCCGGCCGCACTCACCGACTACATCGCCGGCCGTGAGGCCTACGACTACAACCAGCACGGCCAGGCCGGCAACACCCACACGGCGTTCGTGCCCGACGAGATCGTCGACCGGTTCTGCATCCTCGGCCCGGTGGAGGCACAGCTCGAACGGCTCCATGCGCTGGCCGACCTCGGCGTCGACCAGTTCGCCGTCTACCTCCAGCACGACGGCAAGGACCACACGCTCGCCCAGTACGGCGAGCACGTGATCCCCGCCCTGCGGGAGCGCACGCTCGCCCGGTCCTGACCGGCCGGCGGCTCGACCGGCCTGCTCGACCGGCCGGCTCGCCGGAGCGCAGCGTCAGCGGCGCGGCCAGAGGCCGTGCACCGTCCAGCCCCGATCGGGGAATCCGACCGCCTCGGCGACGTGGGCGCTGGCCTCGTTGGCGGGGTCGTGCAGGTAGGTGGGAACGGCGCCTTCGTCGAGGATGCGACGGGCCGCGGTGGCCACGAGCCGGCGGGCGACGCCTCGCCCGCGTGCCTCCTCGTCGGTGACGACCGAGAGCTCGTGGCCGTAGCGGTCGTGGATCTTGATGCCCACACCGGCGATCGGTCGCCCGTCCTCGCTGAACGCCACCAGTCGCGGGCCGTTGAACGGTGCGAGCCACTCGGGCAGCCCCTCGGTCTGGTGTTCGAACCACTCGCCCAGGTCGGCGACGGAGGGGTCGACGGCGTCGGTGGTACGGAACACCCCGGTCCCGAATGCGGCCGGTCCCACCCCGAGGATCTCACCCAGTTCGTCACCGAGCCCGGGTCGGTCGATGCCGTCGTCGAGTGCAGCTCTGACGGCGTCGACCGCGACGGGCGGCACCGCCACCACGATGCCGTGGCCGTCTCCGGCGCCCTGCAGCGGGCGCACCGTGCCGTCCCACGTCGGCTCGAGCCGCGCCGGATCGCCCACCACGTGCACGCCCGAGGACGGCGGCGGCCAGGCTCCGACCCACGACCGCAGGTGCAGCGTGAGCCGTTGCGCGAAGTCGTCGGTGTCGTCGGCTGCGTCGGTGCCGCCGGGTGTGTCGGCCATCAGGCGACCGCGGCGTCGGCCACCGCCAGTGCGGCGTCGAGGATCGCCAGACCCTCGCGTGCCACGTCGTCGGGCGTGTTGCACGGGGGTACGACGTGGATGCGGTTGGCGGCCATCATCGGCCACATCCCGTTCGCCTTGCACTCGGCGACCACGGCGCCCGTCGTGGCGGCGTCCACCGGCTCGCGCGTGTCGCGGTCGCGGACGAGCTCGACCGCCCAGAACACGCCCATGCCGCGCACCTCACCGATGCTCGGATGGCGCGATGCCATCTCGCACAGCTCCCAGCCGATGACGTCCCTGCCGAGGTGGCGGGCGTGTTCGTTGACGCCCTCGTCGTCGAAGATGTTGATGCTCGCCACAGCCGTGGCGCAGGCGAGTGGGTGCCCCGAGTAGGTGAGGCCGCCCGGGAACACCCGCTCGTCGAAGGTGGCGGCGATGTCGGCCGAGATCACCACGCCACCGACCGGGACGTAGCCGGAGTTGACCCCCTTCGCGAACGCGATGAGGTCGGGTTGGGCGCCCCATTTCTGCCAGGCGAACCACTGTCCGGTGCGCCCGAAGCCGGACATCACCTCGTCGCAGATCATGACGATGCCGTACTCGTCGCACAGGGTGCGCACACCCTCGAGGTAGCCGTCGGGCGGCACGAGGATGCCGTTGGTGCCCACCACCGACTCGAGGATGATCGCCGCCACCTTCGACGCGCCCTCGAACACGACCGTGTCACGCAGATGCTGCAACGCCCGCTCGCACTCCTGCTCGGCGGAGTCGGCGTGGAACGCCGAGCGGTACGGGTACGGACCCCAGAACTTCACGAGCCCCGGGATCGACGGTTCGTTCTCGAGGCGACGCGGCTCGCCGGTGAGGCCGATGGCGGCCGCCGTGCCACCGTGGTAGCTGCGGTAGGCGGACAGCACCTTCATGCGGCCGGTGTGGGCCTTGGCGAGACGGATGGCGTTCTCCACGGCCTCGGCACCGGCGTTGGTGAAGAACACCTTCTCGAAGTGTCCGCCGGCTCGGGGTGCGCCGTCCGTGCCGAGGTTGGCCTTCTCCACGATGAGCCGGGCCGCCTCGCTGCGCTGGTCGTTCGCGAAGTTGGGCGCCACCATGCACAGCCGCTCGGCCTGCTCCTTGATCGCCTCGATCATGCGGGGATGCTGGTGTCCGAGGTTCATGTTCACCAGTTGGCTCGTGAAGTCGATCCAGGTGGTGCCGTCGGCGTCCCACATCTTCGACCCGAGGGCGCCTGCCAGCACCACCGGGTCGAGTGCCCCCTGCGCCGACCACGAGTGGAAGACGCGGCGGCGATCGTTGGTGTAGGCGTCGCCGAGCAGCGGCGAGTCGTCGAGCTGGGTCATGGACGAATCGTACGCCGCCACGGCCACGTGTGCCGCCGTCGACCCGGCCCGTCGTCGCGTCTAGGGTTCGGGCATGGCAGAGACCGTCACGTTCCCCAGCAACGGCAACGAGGCGTCGGGTTACCTGGCGCTTCCCGAGGGCGGCACCGGCCCCGGTGTGATCGTCGTCCAGGAGTGGTGGGGCCTCGACTCGGGCATCAAGGAGATGGCCGATCGCCTGGCCGAGGCCGGCTTCGTGGCCCTGGTGCCCGACCTGTACCACGGTGAACTCGCCGAGCACACCGAGATGGACAAGGCGAGTGAGCTGATGAACGAGCTTCCGCCCGACCGGGCCGGGCGCGACATGAGCGGCGCGGTCGACTTCCTCGCCGACCACGACGCCACCACGGGTGATGGCATCGGCGTGATGGGGTTCTGCATGGGCGGCATGCTCACGTTCGTGCTCGCCGCCCACCGCCCCGACCGGGTGAAGGCGGCGGTGCCGTTCTACGGCTTCCCCCAGGGCGACGACCAGCCCGACTACTCCAAGATCGAAGCCGCCATCCAGGGCCACATGGCCGAGAACGACGACTTCTTCCCGCCGTCGGCGGCGATGCACCTCGAGGAAGAACTGAAGGCACTCGGCAAGGACGTGTCGATCACCGTGCACGAGGGCACCGGGCACGCGTTCATGGCGCCGCACAACGCGTTGGGCACGCAGGACCAGGCGAAGTACGACGAGATCTGGCCGCAGGTCACCGCTTTCCTGCACGACCAGCTCGGCTGACCCGGCTGATTCGGTCACCGCTCATGCATCGTTTCGACGCCGTGCTGTTCGACGCGGGCGGTGTGCTGGTGCTGCCCGATCCGCACGTGCTGGCCCCGTTGCTCGCCTGGTACGGCGCCGCGACCGACGCCGAGGTGTACCGCCGTGCCCACTACGCCGGCATGAAGGCGAAGTCCGACGCCGGCTCGCTGGAGACCACGTGGGACGAGTACGACCGGGCCTACGTCGCAGCGGTGGGCGTGGTGGGAGTCGACGTCGACGAGGCCGTCGCCGTGCTCGGCCGGACCCGCAACGCCTGGATCTGGCGGTGGATGATCCCGGAGACGCGAGCGGCCCTCGACCACTTGGCGGCGGCGGGCGTGCCGATGGGCGTGGTGTCGAACGCCAGCGGCCAGATCGAGGCCGTGCTGCGCCGCGAGATCTGCCACGTCGGCCGGGGTGACCACGTGGAGATGCGGTGTGTGGTCGACAGTCACGTGGTGGGCGTCGCCAAGCCCGACCCGTCGATCTTCGACCATGCGCTGGCGCACTTCGCGGAGTTCGATCCGCCGCGGATCGCCTACGTCGGCGACTCCGTCACGATGGACATCGCCGCTGCCCGCGGTGCCGGTCTGCACCCGATCCTGATCGACCCGTACGACGACCACGTCGGCGCCGACTTCGAGCGGATCCGTTCGGTGGCCGACCTCGCCGACGAGTTGGCCGAGGGCCGCGTCACCACCCCGTAGCCGACGTTGCATCCGGTGTCAGACACCGGGTGCAACGCTGCCGTCGAATGTGTCGTCCGGTGTCAGACACCGGATGCAACATCAGGTGTTGGCGTTGATCAGCTGGCGGGCGATGACCTTCAGGCACAACGTCTCGTCGGCGCCCTCGAAGATCGACAGCACGCGGGCGTCGACGAACAGCCGGCTCACCTCGTACTCCTCGGCATAGCCCATGCCCCCGTGGATCTGCATCGCCTCACGGCTCACCCATTCGGCGGCCTTGCACACGTAGGCCTTCACCATCGACGCCTCCATGGCCCCTTCGCCCTTGGCCATCAGCGTCGCGACCGCGTAGGAGAACTGGCGGCCGGCCTGGGTGAGCACGGCCATCCGGCCGAGCTTGGCGCGGGTGAGCTGGTAGTCGAGGATCGGCTGCCCGAACACGACGCGGTTCTCGGCGTAGTCGAGCGCCGCCTCGTAGGCGGCCTGCATCACGCCGACGGCGCGCGCCGCCGTCTGGAGGCGGCCGTTCTCGAAGCCGGCCATCTGGTAGTAGAAGCCCTTGCCGAGACCCTCGTCGCCGCCGACCTGGTTCTCGGCCGGCACCCACCAGTCCTCGAGGGCGATCTCGTAGGAGTGCATGCCGCGGTAGCCGATGGTGTCGATCGGGCGACCCTCCATCTTGCCGACCCGCTCGACACCGTCGACGACCGGGCCGGGCTGGGTGAACTCGAAGCCGTGGCTGTCGCCGCGCGGCTTGGGCACGATGAACAGGCTGAGCCCGCGGTGGGTCTTGGAGCGGTCGGGGTCGGTGCGGGCCAGCAGGGTGAGGGCGTCGGCGCGAGCGCCGAAGGTGCACCACGTCTTGACGCCGTTGATGACCCATCCGTCCTCGCCGTTCGGGCCCGGTGCCGGTGTGGCGGTGACCTTGATGCCGGCCACGTCGCTGCCGTAGTCGGGCTCGGTGACGGCCACGGCAGGCATCACCTCGGCGGTGGCGAGCTTGGGCAGCCAGTACTGCTTCTGGTCCTCGGTGCCGCCCTTCACGAGCGCCCGGGTGAGGATCTCGGGGCGGGTGATCAGCGATCCGCCGATGCCGAGGCTGGCCCGGGACAGCTCCTCGGTGGCCGCCACCATGGCGATGTACTCGGCGTCGCCACCTTCGCTGTAGCCGCCGTACTCGGCGGGGACGCTGAGCCCGAACGCACCGATCTCGGCGAGCCCGGTGACGATCTCCTCGGGGACGTCGCCGTTGGTGCGGTGCACGTGTTCGGCATGGGGGGAGATCACGTTGCCGGCGAAGGCGCGGAACGTGTCGGCCACCATCTCCATGTCGTCGTCGAGGTGGTTGGGGCCGGGCTGGTCGGCGAGGGAGGCCAGGAATTCGGGGTGGCGGAACCGCGACACGAAGTCGTGGGTGTCGGCCAGTGGATCGCGTTCGACGCCCCAGTCGGCCTCTCGCCCGAGCACCTTGCCGGCGAGGTCGTGGAGCATGTCGGCAGCGAAGGCGCAGGTGATCTTGGCCTCCACCTCACCCTTGGCGCCGTAGTCGAGCAGGGAGCGGGCGGTGGCGACACCCGACGCGGCATGGGCGAGGTCGTAGGCGAGCACCTGGTGCACGTCGGGACCGCCGATCTCCGCCAGGTGCCGCGTGGCCCTGCCGACGATGCGGTCGGCCAGGTCGATGGCGTCGGCGGCGGCTGGCAGGTCGGGGGCGGCGATCTCGCTCATGGCCGCGACGTTACTGGCCGGTAGGGGACCGGGCCATTCCGACAGGAGGACGCCTGCCACGATGTGGCGATGGCATCGATCTGTGTGTTCTGTGGCTCGAGTACCGGCCGCGATCCTCTGCACGTGGAGACGGCGGCCGCACTGGGTGCTGCCGTCGCCGAGGGCGGCCATCGGCTGGTGTACGGCGGCGGTCACGTGGGGCTGATGGGCGTCGTCGCCGACGCGGCGCTGGCTGCCGGCGGCGAGGTGATCGGGGTGATGACCGAGCAGCTGGTGGCGGCGGAGGTGGCCCACACAGGTCTCACCTCGCTGGAGGTGGTGCCGACCATGCACGCCCGCAAGGCACGCATGGCCGATCTCTCCGATGGTGTGGTCGTGCTGCCGGGAGGCTTCGGCACGCTCGACGAGACCTTCGAGATCGTCACGTGGACGCAGCTCGGTCTGGTGGCGGTGCCCACGGTGTTCCTGGACGCGGCGGGCTACTTCGATGCGCTGTTCGACTTCGTCGCCGGCGCCGTCGACGCCGGGTTCGTGCGCCCCGAACACGCGGGACTCGCCCGTCGGGCGGCCGGGGTCGCCGATGCGCTCGCGCTGGCCACCGCCCCCGTCGGCGCTCCTCTTCCCAAGTGGACCTGACGTCTCGACGAGGCGCCGGCACCGGACCGGGCACCGGGCGCGCGGTGAGGTGGAGCGGGGTCGGGTGGCCGGGGCGGCGTGACGAGACCGACAGCGGGGGCAGCAGTAGCGTCGGGACGTGATCGTGTTCAGGGCCGGCGTGATGCGGATCGGCGTGTTGATGGCGGCGTTGGTCGTGGCGAGCTGTGCTGCCGACGCCGACGTCGAGTCGATCGAGGCGAACCCGGTCGGCGCCGGGCAGCTCGACCCGACGGAACCCGACGAACCCGGTCCGTCGTCCGGCGAACCCGACGCGGAGGAGCCGCCAGGATCGGCGACGGGACCCGAGCCTGCGTCGACGATCGACTGGGCGTCGTGCGCCGACGCCGGCAACACCGTGGTGGAGCTCGACTGTGCGACGCTGCAGGTGCCGCTCGACCACACCGATCCCGGCGGCGACCGGATCGACCTCGCCCTCGCGAGGGTGCCGGCGACGGGCTCCGACGTGATCGGCTCGCTCGTGTTCAACCCCGGCGGCCCCGGTGCGTCGGGCATCGATTTCCTGGCCAGTGCCGCAGTGGTCGTGCCGGCGGAGCTGGCGGCACGGTTCGACCTGGTGGCGTTCGATCCGCGCGGTGTCGGCCGCAGCACCTCGCTCGTGTGCGACAACGATCTCGACGACGAGATCGTGCTTCTCGAGGAGGGCGACGACGAGGGGTGGGCCGACCTCGTCGCCGAGGCGGAGGAGTTCCCGTCGACCTGTACCGATCCGACCCTCGATCTGGCGCCGTGGGTGGGGACGAACAACGCCGCCCGCGACCTCGACCTGATCCGTGACGCCGTCGGCGACGAGCAACTGAGCTACGTCGGGTTCTCCTACGGCACTCGCCTCGGAGCCACCTACGCCGAGTTGTTCCCCGGCAACGTGCGGGCGCTCGTGCTCGACGGAGGAGTGAAGCCCACCGACGATCTCGACGAACTCGACCTCGGGCAGGCCGAGGGATTCGACCTCGCATTCGGCAACTTCGCGGCTGCCTGTGACGCCGACGACGACTGCGCCCTGGCCGACGTCGGACCGACCCGCGACGTCTACGAGGGTCTCGTCGCCGAGATCGCCGACGAGGGAACGTTCCCGGCGAACGACGGCCGGGTGCTCACGCCGGGCGAGCTGCAGCTCGGTGTCGTGGCAGCGCTGTACAGCACGCAGACGTGGCCGATCCTGGCCGACGCCCTCGAGCTCGCCGACGAGGACCAGGACGGCAGCCTGCTGCAGGCGCTCGCCGACACGCTGCTCGGTCGCCGGCCCGACGGGACCTACGACAACTCCCAGGTGGCCAACGGCTTCGTCAACTGCGCCGACGACCCGTCGCGTCCGCCGGTGGGCGAGGTGCGTGAGGCTGCCAACGAGGCCGCTGCCCGGTCGGAGTTGTTCGACGACCTCCTCCGGGCCGACACCGGCTGCATCGGTGCGCCCGACCCCGTGGATCCGCTCGTCATCGGCGCGGCCGCGGGCTCTGCCCCCATCCTCGTGATCGGCACCACCGGCGACCCGGCCACGCCCTACGAGTGGTCGGTGGAGTTGGCCGACTCGTTGGCGTCGGCCGTGCTGTTCAGCGTGGAGGGTGAGGGCCACACGGCGTTCTTGAGCATCGACTGCGTCGAGCCGGTCGTGGTGGACTACCTCGTCGATCTGGAGGTGCCGAGCGCGGATTCGGGATGCAGCGACGAGGCGGCCGGCGACGTGTTCCCACCGACGGGCGACAGCGAACTCGACCAGCTGATCGTCTTCTTCGACTGTCTGCGTGACAACGGTGCCGACGTTCCGGAACTGTCCGCCGCCGATGTGCTGGCCGACCCGAGCGGGGAGACCCTGCTCGATGCTCTCGATCCCAGCGACCCGGCCTTCGTGGAGGCCGTGCTCGCCTGTGAGGACCTGATCCCCGGTTTCTGACGGCCGGGCGACGGTGTCGCGGCCACTGCGGCGATCGTCACAGGCCGCCCACAGGAACGACGGTGTTGTCCCCAACTGATGACCGGCAATTCACATCCAATCGGGACTGACGCTCCACAGGGTGCGGCGTTCATGATGTCGGCATGGCCACGCGAGCACTTCCGTCACAGCGTCAGCGACTCCGGCGTGAGCGGCGGCACGGCGCAATCCTGGATCAAACCGACCGTCGTGATCTCGAACGGGCCGGCTGGCGGACCACGCTGGAGTTCCGGGAGAACAACACGCGGGCACGTGACGGTCGCCTGCTGCACGTGGAGCAGGTGTGGTACGCCGAGGCCGAGCGCGACCGGCGGCCCGGTGCGGTGCGAGCGCAGGGGGCCCGCGGCGTCGACGTGATCGCGGCAGTTGCCGGCGACCCCGACGAGGTGTGGAGCAAGCTGCGGTTGGAAGCCGAACTCGCCGACGTACGCCGCTCGGGTGACGGCGCGGCGCGGGCATCGTGAGGACGGAATCGGTGACGATCGCGTGGTTTCTCGGCGGCAGTGTTGACATCTCCGTAGTTTCACTGCTGTAATTACCAGCCCCGCCACCACGACATGTGGTGTCGGAACGGGGGAGCAGCCACGACATCTGGTGCCGGCACGACGTATCGGCAGCGAGGTGGACGGTTCCGCCGGCGAGACGCACGGCGAGCACGCACGACCACATCAGCCACGAACACCAGGCACACGACACCAGGCACGACGAGGAGACCACACGGTGACACTGATCGACGGCAACACCACCACCCACGGCAGCACCGGTGCCGGTACGGACGGCACCGGCTCGGACGAGCCCGCCCCCGACGGCGACGCGGCAGCCACGCGGACGCTCACCGACACGTCCAAGACGGTCCCCGCCGCCCAGCCGGCGGCCGGTGGGATGCGGGTGAAGAAGCGCAGTGGCGCACTCGAGCCCGTCGACGTCAACAAGATCGTCAACGCCATCGCCCGTGCATCCGAGGGCCTGCTCGGCGTCGACCCGATGCGGGTGGCGACCCGTACGATCTCGGCGCTCGCCGACGGGGCCACCACCCGCGAGCTCGACGACCTGTCGATCCGCACCGCCGCGGGCCTCATCGTCGAGGAACCCAACTACTCCAAGCTCGCCTCCCGGCTGCTCGCCACCGTCATCGACAAGGAGGTGCGCAACCAGAACATCCCGTGGTTCTCCGAGTCGATCGCCGTCGGCCACGCCGAGGGCCTCGTGTCCGGCAGCGTGCTCGAGTTCGTGAACGCCAACGCCCCCGCCCTCAACGCCGCCATCGACTCCGACCGTGACCGGTCCTTCGAGTTCTTCGGCCTGCGCACCGTGTACGACCGCTACCTGCTGCGCCACCCGTCGCGCCGGGAGGTCATCGAGACGCCGCAGTACTTCTTCCTGCGGGTGGCCTGCGGCCTGTGCGCCGACGAGGAGGGCACCGGCGTCGCCGACATCGACACGGTGGTGAAGTTCTACGACCTCATGTCGTCGCTGGCCTACCTGCCGTCGAGCCCCACCCTCTTCAACTCGGGCACCGCCCACAGCCAGATGTCGAGCTGCTACCTGCTCGACTCGCCGGAAGACAGCCTCGAGGGCATCTACAAGCGCTACACCGACATCGCCAAGCTGTCGAAGTTCGCTGGCGGCATCGGCGTCGCCTGGCACCGGGTGCGGGCCAAGGGCAGCCTCATCCAGGGCACCAACGGCCTCTCCAACGGCATCGTCCCGTGGCTGCGCACGCTCGATTCGTCGGTCGCTGCCGTCAACCAGGGCGGACGTCGCAAGGGTGCGGCCTGCGTCTACCTCGAGAGCTGGCACGCCGACATCGAGGACTTCCTCGAACTGCGCGACAACACCGGCGACCACGCCCGCCGCACGCACAACCTCAACATCGCCAACTGGATCCCCGACCTGTTCATGGAGCGGGTGGAGAAGGACTGGCAGTGGAGCCTGTTCGACCCGAAGAAGGTGCCGCACCTCACCGACCTGTTCGGCGAGGACTTCGAGCGGGCCTACGTCGCCGCCGAGGAGGCCGGCCTCTACGAGAAGCAGGTGCCCGCCCGCCAGCTCTACTCGCGGATGATGCGCACGCTCGCCCAGACCGGCAACGGATGGGTCACGTTCAAGGACGCCTCCAACGAGAAGTGCAACCAGACCGGCACCACCAACGACGACGGCAGCCCGCGGGTGGTGCACCTGTCGAACCTGTGCACCGAGATCCTCGAGGTCACCGACCAGGCCAACACGGCGGTGTGCAACCTCGGTTCGCTCAACCTCGGCGCCTACGTCGACGCCGATGGCCGCTTCGACTTCGACCGTCTCGGTGAGGTGGTGCGTCAGGTGGTGCCGTTCCTCGACCGGGTGATCGACATCAACTACTACCCCACGCCCGAGGCCGAGTTCTCCAACCACAAGTGGCGCCCCGTCGGCCTCGGCCTGATGGGCCTGCAGGACGTGTTCTTCAAGCAGGGACTGGCGTTCGACTCGGCCGACGCGAAGGATCTCAGCCGTCGCATCAGCGCCCACATCTACTTCCACGCTCTGTGGGCGTCCACCGAGCTCGCCGAGGCGAACGGCCCGCACGAGGCCTTCGAGGGCACCCGGGCGGCGCAGGGCGATCTGCAGTTCGACCTCTGGGACCGTGACAACGGAGGCGTCACGCCGCCCGCCGAGCTCGACTGGGACACGCTGCGCGGGCGCGTCACCGAGCACGGCCTGCGCAACAGCCTGCTGATCGCCATCGCCCCCACGGCCACGATCGCCTCGATCGCCGGCTGCTACGAGTGCATCGAGCCGCAGGTGTCCAACCTGTTCAAGCGCGAGACGCTGTCGGGCGAATTCATGCAGATCAACCGCTACCTGGTGCGCGAGCTCCAGGCCCGCGGCCTGTGGGACGAGCAGATGATCGGCGACATCAAGCGGGCCGAGGGCTCGGTGCAGGACGTGCCGCGCATTCCCGCCGAGCTGAAGGAGATCTTCCGCACCGCCTGGGAGATCCCGCAGCGGGCCCTGATCGACATGGCCGCCGAGCGCGGTGCGTTCATCGACCAGAGCCAGTCGCTCAACCTGTTCATGGAGACTCCCACCATCGGCAAGCTCAGCTCGATGTACCTCCATGCGTGGAAGGCCGGCCTGAAGACCACCTACTACCTCCGCAGCCGCCCGGCGACGCGGATCAACCAGACCACATCGGGTTCGTCGAGCACGCCGACGGCACCCGACTCCGGGCCGAAGGTCCCGTCCGGCCCGTCCGGTGGCGGCGAACCGGCACCGGAGAAGACGACCTACACCGACGAAGAGGCGATCGCGTGCAGCCTCGAGAACCCCGAAACTTGTGAGGCGTGCGACTGATGGCACTCATCGATCCGATCACCGACTACACCGAACCGCAGACGGGCGAAAGCCTGGCCGACGAATTCGACTCCGCATCCCCGGTCGGGGCCGAGCGGCCCACCAACATCCTCGATCCGGGCTACGACCTCACGTTGCGGCCGATGCGGTACCCGCAGTTCTACGAGATGTACCGCGACGCCATCAAGAACACGTGGACCGTCGACGAGATCGACTTCTCCGACGACCTGGTCGACCTCGACCGCAAGTTGATGCCCGCCGAACGGCACCTCGTGTCGCGCCTCGTGGCGTTCTTCGCCACCGGCGATTCGATCGTGTCGAACAACCTGGTGCTCAACCTGTACCAGCACATCAACGCCCCCGAGGCCCGGATGTACCTGTCGCGGCAGCTCTACGAGGAGGCGCTGCACGTGCAGTTCTACCTCACGCTGCTCGACAACTACATCCCCGACATGAAAGAGCGCGAGGCGGCGTTCGCAGCGGTCGAGCACATCCCGTCGATCCGCGCCAAGGCCGAGTTCTGCTTCAAGTGGATCGATTCGATCCAGGACCTGCAGAAGATCGAGACGCCCGAGCAGCGCAAGCAGTTCCTGCTCAACCTGATCTGCTTCGCCACCTGCATCGAGGGCCTGTTCTTCTTCGCCGCCTTCGCCTACGTGTACTTCCTGCGCTCGAAGGGTCTCCTCAACGGGTTGGCCGACGGCACCAACTGGGTGTTCCGTGACGAGAGCTGCCACATGAACTTCGCGTTCGAGGTGGTCGACACGGTGCGCAAGGAGGAGCCCGAACTGTTCGACGATCAGCTCGAGGCCGACATCCGCCAGATGATCAACGAGGCGATCGACGCCGAGCATCTGTTCGCCGCCGACGTGCTGGGCGAGGGCGTGCCGGGGATGAGCCTGGCCGACACCCGGACCTACCTCGAGTTCGTCGCCGACCAGCGGCTGGCGCAGCTGGGCTACACCCCCGAGTTCGGCTCGAAGAATCCGTTCAGCTTCATGGAGCTGCAGGACGTGCAGGGCCTCTCGAACTTCTTCGAGCGCACCGTCAGCTCGTACCAGGTGGGAGTGGAAGGCGACGTCAGCTTCGACGAGGACTTCTGATCACGATCGGGGTCAGACCCCGATCGTGATGCGGCTCGTCGGACGAGTGTTGCATCCGGTGTCAGACACCGGATGCAACGTCACCGGTGGCGGTCGGTGTGTTCGCCGAGGCTCGGTCCGACGTCGTCGATCGATCCGGGTGTGCGCGAGAACTTCGGCACCACACCCAGCATCGGGGTGTCGACACCGGTGCGCGAGAGGTGCCGCTGCACCATCTCGCGGGCGAGGTAGTGCGAATCGGTGAGCATGTCGGGCGCCGTGTAGACGCGTCCGGCCGGCACGGTGTGAGCACGGAGCAGGTCGAGCAGCTCGTCCGAGTCGATCGTTTGCGTCCACTCGGCGACGAGTTCGTCGAGCTCTCGCTCGTGGGCGCCGCGGGCGGCGTGGGTGGCGTAACGGTCGTCGGTGGCCAGGCCGGGTCGACCCATCGCATCGCACAGTCGGACGAACACGGTGTCGGCGTTGCCGGCGATCAGCACCTCCGAGCCGTCGCGTGTGGGATAGGCGTTCGCCGGGGCGACGCCGGGGAGCGTGCCGCCGGAACGATTGCGGATCACTCCGGCCACGTCGAAGTCGACCATCGACGACTCCATCACCGCTGCCACCGCTTCGTAGATGGCGACGTCGACCTCCTGGCCCTTGCCGCTCGAGGAGCGTTCGTGCAGTGCCGCCAGCGTGCCGATCACGGCGAACATCGCCGCGAGCGAGTCGCCGAGGCTGATACCGCATCGTGCCGGTGGCCGGTCCGGGTCGCCCGTGGTGTGGCGGATGCCGCCGACCGCCTCGCCGATCGAGCCGAAGCCCGCTTCGCTCGAACGGGGCCCGGTCTGTCCGAATCCCGACACGTGGGTGACGATCACGCCGGGGTTCACCGCTGACAGGGTGGCGTGGTCGAGTCCGTAGCGGGCCAGCACACCGGGCCGGAAGTTCTCGAGCACCACGTCGCACTCGGTCGCCAGACGTTGCACCATCGCCAGGTCGTCGGCGTCGCGCAGGTCGGCGAGTACCGACTGCTTGTTGCGTGAGATGATCGGCCACCAGAGACTTTCACCGTCGATGCACACCCCCCAGTGCCGCATCGGGTCCCCGCCGGGCGCTTCGATCTTGATCACGTCGGCGCCGTAGTCACCGAACAGTTGGCCGGCGAACGGCCCGGCGATGAAGTTGCCGAGTTCGAGCACTCTGACGCCCGCAAGCGGTCCCGACCGTGGCGGTGATGATGGCTCCATGGCGCGATGTTGACCGATCCGGGTGGTGCGGGTCGAACCTCGGCGACCCGCGTCGGAGGGTGGGCTCCGAGAAGCGACAGCGGGGTCAGACCCCGCTGTCGCTTCTCGGGCGTGGTGCTGGTGTCCCGTACCGGCGACAATGGGCGGATGCCGGTCGATCGAGGAGTCGTGATCCTGCGTGACGTGAGCCTTCGCGACGGGCTGCAGGACGAAGCGCCGATCCCCACCGAGGCGAAGGTGGCGCTGTTCGAGGCACTCGCGGACGCAGGCGTCCGCGATCTGGAGATGACGAGCTTCGTGCGGCCCGACCGGGTGCCCGCTCTGGCCGACGCCGAGGCCCTCGTCGCGGCCACGGCGGAGCTGGCCGCCACCCATGGCGTGACCCGCTGGGGTCTCGTGCTCAATGCCCGCGGCGCCGAACGAGCCCTCGCCGCCGGCGTCGACCATCTGCAGTACGTGGTGTCGGTGAGTGACACGCACAGCCGGCACAACGCCGGCACCGGCACCGACGAGGCGCTCGACGCGTTCGACCGGATCGCCTCCGACGCGCTCGAACAGGGGGCGACGGTCGAGGCCACGCTGGCGACGGCGTTCGGGTGCCCGTTCGAGCATCGGGTCGAACCGGATCGGGTCGCAGCGGTCGCACGCCGGGTCGTGGAAGCCGGCGCCTCCTCGATCGGGCTCGCCGACACCATCGGCGTGGCTGTGCCCACGGAGGTGGCGACACTCGTCGACCGGGTGACCGGTGAGATCGACGTGGCCGTCGGCGCACACCTGCACGACACACGAGGATTGGCGATCGCCAACGCACTGGCGGCACTCGATCATGGCGCGGTGCGCCTCGATGCCAGTGTCGGTGGTCTTGGCGGTTGCCCGTTCGCCCCCAATGCCAGCGGCAACGTGCCGATCGAGGACCTCGCCCACGCCTTGGGGGAGATGGGATACCGCACAGGCGTGGACGTGCCGGCGTTGGTGGAGGCGGCCCGTCTCGCCTGCGAACTCACGGGACGCAGCGTGGAGAGCCACATCGGCCTCGCAGGGCCCCGGTTCACCTGAGACGGGCCGCGTTCGCCAGGGGTCGGATCCCGCGGGAACGGGTGCGCACCGACGCACGACGTTGTCGAAGGTTGCGCGAAGGTTCGCGCAGGGTCTGACCCCTGGCGTACGGGTTGCCGGTACCGTGTCGGTGATGGCCGATTCCGACTGGCTCACGAGCACGCAGGTGGCGGTCGTGGCGGGCAAGGGCGGCGTGGGGTCGTCCACCGTGGCGGCGGCGTACGCGCTGGCGGCCGCCCGCACCGGTGCCGACGTCCTCTTCATCTCCGTCGACGGGCGCCCGGGAATGGGCCCGCTGCTCGGCGGACGCGAGCTCGACGACACCGATCACATCCTGCGCAAGGTGAAAGGTGCCGGACAGGTCCGGGGTCGCACGATCCCGGCCGAGCAGGCGTTCGGCGACTACCTCGAGCTGCGTGGCGTCGGAGGAGTCCTCCGGCGGGCGGCATCGGCGGCGTCGCTGCCGATGATCGCCGCCGCCACGCCCGGCCTCGAGCACCTGCTCGTGCTGGGCAAGGTGAAAGAACTCGCCAGGGAGCGGGCGGCCGACCTCATCGTGGTCGATGCGCCGCCGGCTGGGCACGCCGCCCCGTTCCTGCGGTCGGCCACCGGGCTGTCCGACGTGGTGCAGTCGGGGCCGGTCCGCGACCAGGCGGTGGAGGTCGACGAGATGCTCCGCGATCCGCAGCGCTGCAAGGCGATGATCGTCACCCTGCCCGAAGAGACACCGGTGACCGAGGCCATCGAGCTGGCGGCCGAGTTCCGTGGCGACATCGGGCTGGCGCTGCTCCCGGTGGTGGCCAATGCCTGTTGGCCCGACCGCGGCGGTCTCGCCAAGACCCCGGCGATGGCGGCCCGGTCCCACAAGGTGAAGCTGTCACCGGCCACCAAGGCGGCGTTGGCCAGTTCCGGGGAGTTCGGTTGGGCCCGGGTCGAGCGTCAGCGCCACCAACTCGCCCGGCTCGGTCGGGAGATCGGAGAACCGATGGCGATGCTGCCCCGGCTGCCGACCCCACGCCTCACGATCCACCACCTCGGTCTGCTCGCCGACCAACTGGTCGAGCCGCTCGTCGACCCCGCCGACGCAGGGAGTGCCGGCTGATGGCGGCGCCACCGGTCCATGCGGGCGGTGACTCGCTCGACGACGTGGTCGAGACCGCCGACCTGCTCGTCACGTGCGGTCCCGGCGGTGTCGGCAAGACCACCACGGCCGCCGCACTGGGCGTGGCCGCCGCACGCGCCGGCCGCCGGGTGGTGGTCGTCACGGTCGACCCGGCTCGCCGACTCGCCGATGCACTGGGGCTGGAGCCCGGCGTCGCGTCCGACGACCCGCACCGGGTCACCGATATTCCGGGTCTCGAACCGGCCGGGACGACGACCGGTGACGGCGGCGGTGAACTCTGGGCGCTGATGCTCGACGCTGCCTCCACGTTCGACCGGCTCGTGCGCGAGCAGACGACGAACGCCAAGCAGGCCGATGCGATCCTCGAGAACCCCGTGTACCGGGCCATCTCGGGCTCGCTCGCCGGTGCGCAGGAGTACATGGCGATCGAGCGCCTGCATCAGTTGCACACCAGCGGTGAGTGGGACCTGGTGATCGTCGACACGCCGCCGTCGCGGCATGCGATCGATCTGCTCGAGGCGCCGGATCGGTTGATCGGGTTCCTCAGCCATCCGGTGTACCGCACCCTCACTGCCGGCCAGCGGGCGTTCGCCAGGGTGACCAATGCGGCCGCTTCGATGTTCCTGTGGGCCGTGCGCCGGCTCGCCGGGCCGCAGATCGTGGAGGACACTGTCGAGTTCTTCCGGTCGTTGGCCAACATCGAACCGGGGTTGCGTCAGCGTGCCAAGGAGGTGTCCGAGCTGCTGCGGAGCGAATCGGCCTCGTTCGTGGTGGTCTCGAGCCCGCGAGCCGAAGCGATCGGTGAGGCCGAGCACCTGGTGGGCGCGCTGCGTGACGGTGGCTTCCCGTTCGGTGGGGTGGTCGTCAACCTGATCCATCCGATGCCCGACCCGATCCCGGTCGCCGACCGGGCCGAGTTGGAGGGTCTGTCCGGGGGTCCACTGCTCGACCACGTGCAGTGGCACGACGAGCTGACCGCCCTGGCGGCGGCCGAGCGTGAGGAGATCGCTGCGCTCGCCGACCTCGCCGAGGACGTTCCGGTGGTGGAGCTGGCGTTGATGCCGGTCGACGTGCACGACGTCGACGGTCTCGCTGCGTTGGCGGTCACGATCGCCGGGGGCACCGACTCGGCGTGAGTGCAGCCACGCACCGACATCGCTGATGTTGCATCTGGTGTCTGACACCGGATGCAACGGTCGGCCGGGCGCAGGTCGTTCGGTGGCAACTCCCATGACCGGGACCGGGGCAGCCGGTATCGTCGGGGTGTGACCACGACCGACCTCGTCGTCGACGCGCTCTTCGATCGCCCGGCGGACGAGGGCCTCACGTTGGCCCTGCTCGTGCAGCAGGGCGGTGAGATCGTCGCCGAGCGCTACGGGGTGCAGCCCGAGAACGTCTTCCAGCCGGAAGTCGAGATCACCGCCGACTCGACGCTGATCTCGTGGTCGATGGCCAAGAGCATCACCCATGCGGCGGTCGGCATCCTGGTCGCCGACGGAGCCGTCGACGTCGACGCGCCGGCCCGGGTTCCCGAGTGGCAGGACACCGACAAGCAGGCGATCACGTTGCTCCAACTGCTCGAGATGCGCTCGGGGTTGCGCTTCGAGGAGGACTACGTCGACGAGTCGGTGTCGCACTGCATCGAGATGCTCTTCGGCGAGAGTGGCCCGAGCCACGCCGCGTATGCGGCGGCGCTCCCGCTCGACCACGAGCCGGGTAGCCACTGGAGTTACTCGTCGGGCACCACCAACATCGTGTCGCGCATCATCGGCGACATCGTGTGTGGCGGCCCGGGAGGCGACCCCGTCGAGCGCAAGGCGGCCGTCCACCGATTCCTGCGTGAGCGTCTGTTCGACCCGTGCGGCATGACGTCGGCCGAGCCGAAGTTCGACGGCGCCGGCGACTTCGTGGGGTCGTCGTACGTGTACGCCACCGCCAGGGACTTCGCCAGGTTCGGTGAGCTGTACCGCCACGACGGCGTCACCGACCTCGGCGCCGGCCGTCGCATCCTCCCCGTCGGGTGGCTCGATCACGCGCGTGCCTGGGCCGCTCACGACGACGACAACGGCCTCGACTACGGCCGCCACTGGTGGCTCTGGCCGTCGCTGCCCGGCAGCCTCGCCTGCCATGGCCACGAGGGCCAGTACCTCGTGGTGGATCCCTCGCGCGAGTTGGTGCTGGTGCATCTCGGCAAGACTCCCGCCGAGGCTGCCCCCGGCCTGGTCCGCCGTCTCCACGCGATCGTGGAGACATGTTGAGGCGAGGTGGTGCGCGGTGACCGACCGGGGCGACGTCAGCGCCGACGTGACGCCGGTCGACGCCGATGATCGCGACGAGGGGCAGACCGACACCAGGCCGCAGCGTCGTGCGGTCCCTGCGGCGGAGGAAGGTGACGAGCTGGATGCGCAGCCGATCGACGACGACGCCACCCACGAGCTCGACCGCGACGTGCTGCCCACCGGCGAGCTGCCGGCCCTGGTGCTCCGTCCCGCGGGTCGCAGGCCGAGGATCCGGCCGGTGCGCATCGGTATCAGGGCGCTGCTGCTCGTCATCGTGGCGGTGTTCCTGTTGCCGCCCGTGCTCAGCGGCTTCCGGCAGGCAGCTGAGACGATCAGCGACGTCAACCCGGTGCTCGTGGCGCTCGGATTCGCACTGCAGATCGCCGCGCTCTTCTGCTATTCGCTCCTGACTCGGGCGTCGCTCGGGTCCGCCGGGGATCAGTTGTCGAACGCCCGGATCTTCCGGATCCAACTGAGCACCAAGGCGCTGTCCAACATCGTGCCGGGCGGCAACGCCGCCGGGTCCGCGCTGGGCTACCGCCTGTTGACGCTGTCGGGCATCACGGGTCCGGACGCAGGGTTCGCACTGGCCACCGCCGGCATCGGCTCGGCGGTGGTGCTGAACATCCTGTTCTGGACGGCGCTCATCGTCTCGATCCCGTTCCGCGGCGTGAATCCCGCCTACGGCACCGCCGCCGTTGCCGGCGTGGTGATCCTCGGTGTGGCCGCGGGGCTGGTGGTGGGCGTGATGGACGGATCCGGTCGAGCCGAACGGCTGCTGCGCTGGATCGCCCGCAAGCTCCGTCTCGACGAGGACAAGTTCGCCGCGGTGCTGCACCAGGTGGCCGACCGACTCGACGAGTTGACCCGCGACAAGCAGTTGTTGCGCCGGGTGGTGTTCTGGGCGCTGCTCAACTGGTTGCTCGACGCGGCGTCGCTGTGGGTGTTCCTGCGGGCGTTCGGCGCCACGCTCAGTCCGGAGGCGCTGCTGGTGGCGTTCGGGTTGGCCAACGTGCTGGCGGCGATCCCCATCCTGCCCGGTGGGCTCGGTGTCGTGGAGGCCACGTATCTCACCACGCTGGTCGGCTTCGGCGTGCCGCGCCGCATCGCGCTGCCGGCGATCGGCACGTACCGCTCCGCGCAGTACCTGATGCCGATCGCGCTGGGGGCGATCGCGTATGCATCGCTCCGGGTGGGGCCGTGGAAGATCGAGAAGCGCGATCGGCTCGTGCGCCTTCGGGACCTGGCTCGTGCCGAGTCGGAGAGGGGCGAGTCGAGGCTCGACTTCGCGTTGCGCTTCGGTGGCAAGCGGCCGGCGGGCGCCGACGACGACACCGTCGACGTCGTGTGGAAGCCGGCCGATGTGCCGGTGGACGAACCGGCCGACACACAGCCCGACACACCTGCCGACACACCGCTCGACGCGGCTGTCCGGCGCACCGACGCACCGGCCGGGCAGACCGGGGAACCGGAGGAGCAGGCGGGCGCACTGCCCGACCCGTCCGGCGCACCGGCCGACCCGTCCGGCACCGACCGGCCGCAGTCCTGACGTCGTCCTGACGCTTTCCGTCGACCGTGGCTGCGGAAGTACCGTCGTGACCATGACCACGCATGAGCGCCCCTTCGGCCGGTACCTCGAGGACTTCACGCCCGGCGACGTCCTGCGCCACTGGCCGGGAAAGACGATCACCGAGTACGACGACCACCTGTTCTGCATGATCACGATGAACCACCACCCGTTGCACACCAACGACTGGTTCGCCGCCGAGTCGGTGCAGGGACGCAACGTGGTGGTCGGCAATCTCGTGTACAGCCTCGTGTTGGGCATGAGCGTTCCCGACGTGAGCGGCGCGGCGATCGCCAATCTCGAGGTGGAGACGCTGCAGCACAAGTTCCCGACGTTCCACGGCGACACCATTCACGCGGAGACGCGCGTGCTCGACGTGAAGGAGTCGTCGTCCAAGCCCGACCGGGGCGTCGTCACCGTGGAGACCAAGGGCTTCAACCAGGACGGCAAGGAAGTGTGCTACTTCAAACGCAAGGTGCTGATCTGGAAGAAGGAGTTCGCGCCCGAGCGCAAGCGCCCGTACGACGACGTCGACGTCTGGGCCGAGTGATGTGACGGCGGGTCCGGACGCCGTGCCGTCGCCTGCTGCTTCCGCCGCAGCGGAACCCTCCGACACCCCACCCTCCGGCGCCCCACCGCTCGACGTCGCACCGTTCGACGTCGGTGCCGTGCTGGCATGGGGGATCCCGCGGTTGCGTGACCTGCCCTGGCGCCACGAGCGCGACCCGTGGCGGATCCTCGTCGCCGAGGTGATGCTGCAGCAGACGCGGGCCGACCGGGTGGTCCCCAAGTGGCGGAGCTTCCTCGCTGCCTATCCCGATCCGGCCGCGTGCGCCGCCGCCTCGCTCGGCGACGTGCTGCGTCACTGGCAGGGCCTCGGCTATCCGCGGCGGGCGCGCAACCTGCATGCCACGGCGACGACGGTCACCGAGCAGTGGTCGGGCCGGTTGCCCGGCGACCTCGACGCGCTGCTGGCGTTGCCCGGGATCGGCCAGTACACCGCGCGGGCGGTGCTCGCGTTCGCGTTCGAACACGACGTCGCCGTCGTCGACACCAACATCGCCCGCGTGCTGGCCCGCACGACCGGTGAACGTCTCACGCCGAAGCGGGCCCAGGCCGTCGCCGACGAGCAGGTGCCGGCCGGGCAGGGGTGGATGTGGAACCAGGTGCTGATGGACCTCGGTGCGGTCGTGTGCCGTCCGGTGCCCGGCTGCCCGGAGTGTCCACTGGCCGTTCACGCGGGTCCCGACGCCGGCGGCTGCCGCTGGTACCTCGCCGGTCGTCCCGATCCCGATCCGGCCATCGGGTCGGCCGGTGTGAGCGTCCGGCAGGCGAAGTTCGAGGGCAGTGACCGACAGGCCCGGGGACGGGTGCTGCGCTCCGTCCATCACGGCCCCCGACCGGTCGCCGACTTCGACCGCCGCATCGTCGACGGACTGGCGGCGGACGGGCTGGTGGTGGTGCGCGGCGACATGGTCGCACTGCCCGGCTGACCCGGCGTGGTCGGCCCTGCCGGGTCGCGGCACCGGCCCTGCCGGGTCGCGGCGCCGGCCCCTGTCGGGTCGGGGCGCCGGCCCCTGTCGGGTCGGGGCATCTGGCCCTGTCGCACACCGAGTCGCCCACCTGGCCACCGGGGGGTTGGTGGGATTCGTCACGCAGACCTACGGTTGTGGCGTGCGCCCCGCGAGAGACTTCTTCCGCCCGCTCGCCGTCGGAGCTCCCGAGCCCGTCCGCGAGATCCCGTTCCGGCCCAGCCGGATGATCCACTTCTTCCCGCCGTCGAACGAGAAGATGCGCTCCAAGGTGCCCGACATCGCGCCGACGGTCGACATCCTGCTCGCCAACCTCGAAGACGGTGTACCGGCCGACCAGAAGGAGGCGGCACGCGCCGGCCTCGTCGAGGTGGCCCGCTCCGTCGACTTCGGCGACACCCAGTTCTGGACCCGTGTCAACAGCCTCGACTCGCCGTGGGGTCTCGACGACCTCACCACCGCCGTGCTCGAGGCCGGCGAGCAGCTCGACGTGATCATGATCCCCAAGGTCGAGGGCCCCGAGGACATCCACTACGTCGACCGCTTGCTCGCCCAGCTCGAGGCGAAGGCCGGCCTGAGCGAGCCGCTGCTGGTCCACGCGATCCTCGAGACGGCCCGCGGTGTGGCCAACGTGGAGGAGATCTGCGCGGCGTCACCTCGCATGCAGGGCCTCTCGCTGGGCCCCGCCGATCTCGCCGCCAACCGTCGCATGAAGACCACCCGGGTCGGTGGTGGGCATCCCGGTTACGTGGTGCGCACCGATCCCGTCGGCGACGACATCGAGGCCGATCGCACCACCTACCAACAGGATCTGTGGCACTACACCATCGCCCGCATGGTCGACGCCTGCGTCACCAACGGGGTCCTGCCGTTCTACGGCCCCTTCGGCGACATCAAGGACACCGTGGCGTGCGAGGACCAGTTCCGCAACGCCTACCTGCTCGGCTGTGTGGGCGCCTGGAGCCTGCACCCGGTGCAGATCGGCATCGCCAAGAAGGTGTTCAGCCCCGACCCGGCCGACGTCGCCCACGCCCAGCGCGTGATCGAGGCGATGGGCGACGGTACCGGGGCGATCATGCTCGACGGCAAGATGGAGGACGACGCATCGGTGAAGCAGTGCCGGGTGGTCGTCGAACTGGCCCGTTCCCTGTCCGAACGCGATCCCGAACTGGCGGCGACCTATGGCTTCTGACCCCGATCTCCGACCGCGCCGATCGGTGCTCTACATGCCGGCGGCGAACGACCGGGCTCTCGAGAAGGCGCAGACGATCCCGGCCGACGCGATCATCTTCGACCTCGAAGATGCCGTGGCCCCCGACGCCAAGCCCGAGGCTCGGGCCAAGGCTGCTGCGGCGGTGCAGTCGGGACAGTACGGCACTCGCGAGCTCACGATCCGCTGCAACGGCCTCGACACGCAGTGGGGCGCCGACGACGTGGCTGCTGCTGCCGCCGCACAGCCGTCGGCCGTGGTGATCCCCAAGGTCGACTCGGTCGAGTACGTCGACCGCGTGGCAGCGATGCTCGACGAGGGCGGCGCGACCGGAGTGCAGATCTGGCCGATGATCGAGACGCCCACCGCCGTTCTCGACGTGCGGGCGATCGCCGCGCATCCGCGGGTGGCCGTGCTGGTGATGGGTACCAACGACCTCGCCAAGGAGCTGCGTTCGCCGTTGGTGCCGAGCCGGCATCCGCTCGTGCCCCATCTGGCCACGGCACTGCTCGCCGCCCGCGAGGCCGGCAAGGTGATCCTCGACGGCGTGTACAACGACGTGAAGAACCCCGACGGGTTCGCCGCCGAGTGCCGTCAGGGCATGGAGATGGGCTTCGACGGCAAGACGTTGATCCATCCGAGCCAGGTGGAGCCCGCCAACGAGATCTGGGCGCCGTCGGCCGAGGACGTCGAGTACGCCGAGCGGGTCATCGCCGCGTTCGACGAGGCCGTCGCCGAGGGTCGTGGTGTGGTGACGGTCGACGGCCGGATGGTGGAGAACCTCCACGTCGACAACGCCCGCCGCACCCTCGCCACCGCCGCCGCCATCGCCGCCCTGTGAGCGTTCGTCAGGGGTCAGACCCCACACGAACGTGATCGGAGCGGGTCGACGTCATCTGCCGAGCGTTCGTGTGGGGTCTGACCCCTGACGAACGGTCAGGCGGTGACGCTGGCGACGATCTGGTCGAAGGCGGCGTCGGCGTAGGCCGCCATCTCCTCGTCGGTGCGGTCCTGGACCGGGTGCGGCGTGAACACCCGCGACACCGACGGGAACCCGAGCGACGTCGACTGGGCCCTGGCCGCCTCCACGAACTCCTCGGAGGCGACGAACATCCCGGGGACTCCCCGCAGTTCGAGATCACTGATGTCGTGCACACTGCACGACGTGCAGCTGCCTCAATCGGCGAGTGCCTCGATCACCACCTGACACTCGGTGGCGATCTGGTGGCGCAGGTCGACGGGCGCCGGCTTGGCGAACGTGGGCTTGCGGTAGCGCTTCACGCTCGCGCCCACGCCGGTGAGCCGCTCCTCGAGACGGTTGAGGAACACGTCGCCGCGGGGCTTGGAGATGTCGAGCAGGCCCACCGTGAGCCCCTCGAGCGACGCCGGCCGGGCGCACCGGGCGCGCTCGGCGACCGTCCGCTCGCCGGTGGGATCGAGGATCGTGCGGCTGCCCATCGGCTCAGTATGTCACGGCCCGGGTGACCGGCTTCGACCCGGTGTCACCGTTGACCCACCCGCCGATGATCTCCGAGAACAGGCCGGCCCCGCCGCCCGCGTAGGTGAGCATCAGGCCGCCGTCGCGGAACTTGGGCAGGGCGGGCACGTCGGCGAACGCTTCGGGCAGTCCTTCCGCGATCCCGTCGGCGCCGCGCACCAAGTCGGTGCCCGGGCGTGACAGATGGGCCATGATGCCGGCGACGATCTGGTCGCGCCCCCAGCCGGCGTCGGCGAACACGCGAGCGTGCTCGGGCCCCATCACGAGGATGGCGTCGAACGCCATCACGAGCTTCGGGTGGTGCAACGCCTGCAGCGCCGCAGCCAGTGACCGCGCCAGCGATTCGGGCTCGCGCGACAGCTGGTCGACCACGCAGCGCGGGCCCTCGCCGGCGAACAGCGTGATGGCGTCGACACCCGGTTCGATGCCGTGTTCGACGGCGAGCGATCCGTACGGCGACTCGGCGTCGTTCTCGGCGAAGCAGAAGCTCACCTTGCCCGGCCCGCCGTGGGTGGCCCGGTCGACCTCACCCGGCCGTCCACCACCCACGTTGCGCACCACCAACTGCAGGGCGCGCCCGATCGTGGAGTTGGCCCGGTTGCCCTGGCCCAGGGCGTTGCCGCCCGAGTTCATGCCGATGGCGCGGGTGCCGGGGCCACTGCACACGATGACCGGGCCGACCGGCATCGTCGTGGCGAGCAGACCGTGCATGTTGAACTCGTCGGTGCACGCCGTCTCGACCGCCGTGAGCACCCAGGGCAGGTACTCGGGCAGGCAGCCGGCCATCACGGCGGCGATCGCCACCTTCTCGACGGTGACGTCGACGAGGTCGGGCGGAACGGTGGCGACGACGTCCGACGGCGCGCGCGAGGTGCCGGCCAGCATCCGCATCACGCGCTCCTCGGTGGGCGGCACCACGGGGAAGCCGTCGGTCCATCCGCGCGTGTACATCATCTCGATGTCGTCCTCCGCGTCGGCGACGTCGATGCGTCGTGACGCCAGGACCGACGCTCCGAAGCGCACGTCGAGTTCGGCCACGCGGTCGGGGTCGACGCTCATCGACCCGCAGCCGGGACGCATGGCGGGGAGATCGGGGCCGAGCGGCGCGACGCCGGTGATCCGTTCCCACTCGTCGCGGTGCCAACCGACGGTGCGGTCGGCTTCCACGCCGTCGACGACCCGGATCACGGTGGGCACGGTCTCGATGTGGTGGTGCCAGCTCACGGCGAGGTCGTCGTCGTGCAGCGACGGCACGCCGTCGGGGAACGCCGGGTCGTCCTGCGTGTACACGGTGAGCGGCACGGAGTCGGCGAGATGGGCGAGCACGGGCACCACGGTGCGGCACGTGGCGCACTCGTCCTTCACGACGACGACGATGCCGTCGGGGAGTGCGGGGGCGGCGTCAGCGGGCATGCGCCGACGGTACTCGGCACCGTGAGCGGGTCTGCGACCCGCGTCACGAGGGGTGTTCGGGGGTCGGCGCGACGTGCGGTTGCGGGCGGGCGCGCCGAACCATCTAACGTGCCCCCCATCGAGGGACCAGCTGACACTCTCGCCACGGCGGAACCCACAGCGGACGACACGACCGATGTGGTCGTGACGTTCCACGGCGTCCGTGGCTCCACCCCGTGCCACGGCGACGAGATCATCCGCTACGGCGGCAACACGTCGTGCGTGTCGGTCGACGTTCCGGGCCACGATCCGATCCTGTTCGACCTGGGCACCGGTCTGCGCTACTTCGGTGCGGCACGGCCGACGGACGAGCCGTTCTCGGGTACCTGCCTGCTGAGCCACCTGCACTGGGACCACATCCAGGGGCTGCCGTTCTTCAAGCCGATCCTGCGCGACGGCGCCGACGTCGCCATCTATGCGCCGGTGCAGCTCGACGGCCACACGGTGGAGGGCGTGTTCGCCGACACGATCAAGCCGCCGCTGTTCCCGATCCACTTCTCGATGTTCCCCGGCATGGTGGAGTTCCACGAGGTCGCCGACCAGGAGTTCCACGTCGGCGACGTCCACGTCATGTCGCGGTTGATCCCGCACGTGGGCAACACCGTTGGTTACCGCATCGAGTGGGGCGGCCGGTCGGTGGCCTACGTCAGCGATCACCAGATGCCCCACGACGGCACGTTCGCCGCCACGCCGGGAGTGTTCGACCTCTGCCACGGCGTCGACCTGCTGATCCACGATGCGCAGTACACGCCCGAGGAGTTCACCACGAAGCGCGACTGGGGGCACTGCACGCCGGAGTTCGCGCTGTGGCTCGCCGAGAAGGCCGAGGTGAAGCGGCTGGCCCTGTTCCATCACGACCCGGCGCACGACGACGACACGCTCGACGAGATCCTCGCACCGGTGATCGCCTGCGGGCGTGCAGCCGGCATCGATGTGTTCGCGGCACGCGAGCGCATGGCCGTCGTTCTCTGACGAGTCGTCACCTTGGACGTCGTCGCCGTCGTCGCCTCCGTGCTCCTCGGCGGGTCGTTCCTGGTCGCCGGAGGATCCAAGGTGGCCGCCGGGGCCGTCTGGCCGCAGCAGGCCCGTGACCTGGGTGCACCGGGGTGGGTGGTGCCGGTGCTGCCGTGGGTCGAGATCGTGGTGGGCGCGGCGCTCGTGACGCAGCTCGCCCGAGTGGCCGCGGCGGTGGTTGCGGCAGCGCTCCTCGCCGCCTTCACGGCCTTGATCGTGCTGCGTCTCGCGCAGGGGCGCCGACCGCCGTGTGCCTGCTTCGGTGCCTGGTCGGCGAAGCCACTCGGACCGGGCCACGTGGTGCGCAACGCGGTGCTGTTCGCGCTGGCGATCGTGTCGGCGATGGGCTGACCGCCGGCACTCGGCGATGCCGCCGGATGCGCGGCGCTGCTCAGGTGGTGGCGAGGAGGAAGGCGAGGGTGCGCGCCTCGTCGCGCCAGGCCTCGTAGCGCCCGGTGGGCCCGCCGTGGCCCGCGCCGAGTTCGGTGCGCAGCACCAGCGGCCGATCGCTGGTCGAGCGCTCGCGGAGACGTGCGATCCACTTGGCGGGTTCGTGCACGCTGACGCGCGGATCGTGGAGTCCGGCGGTGGCGTACACGGCGGGGTACGGGGCTTCGACGGTGTTGTCGTAGGGCGAGTACTCGAGCATGCAGCTGGCGAACGGTTCGGCGCGCGGGTCACCCCATTCCTCCCACTCGGTGACCGTGAGCGGCAGCGTCGGGTCGCTCATCGTGGACACGATGTCGACGAACGGCACCTCGGCCACGACGCTGGCGAACAGGTCGGGACGGCGGGTCATGCAGGCGGCCACCAGCAGGCCACCGGCCGATCCGCCGCGGATGGCGACGCGGCGCGGGTCGACCCGTGCCGGCTCGTCGCCGGCTGTGCCGACGAGATGCTCGACGCAGGCGATCACGTCGTCGAACGTGTTGCGCTTGGCCAGCAGCTTGCCGTCGAGATACCACTGCCGGCCGAGTTCGCCGCCGCCTCGCGGGTGCGCCAACGCCCACACCCAACCACGGTCGAGCAGTGACAGGCGGGCCACCGAGAACCACGGCGGCAACGACGCCTCGTAAGCGCCGTAGCCGTACACGACGCACGGTGCCGAACCGTCGAGCGGCGTGTCGGCGTGGTGGACCACGTCGAGCGGAATCCTGGTGCCGTCGGTGGCGGTGGCCCACAGCCGCTGCGACCGGTACCGGCCGAGGTCGACGTTCGGTGTGGGGATGCGGCGCAGCAACGTACGCTCGCCGGTGGCGACGTGCTCGTCGTAGAGGGTGACGGGCGTGGCGAGCGACTGGGTCGTGAAGCGGATCAGCGAGGTGTCCCAGCTCGGGTTGGGCCCGAACTCGACGTCGTGCGGCTCGTCGCCGAGCGCGATGACGCGTTCGGTGCCGTCGAGGAACAGCACTCGTAGCTGCGGCTGGGCGTCGGCCCACTCGTGGATCACGAGGTGGCCGGCGAACGGTTCGGCACCGAGGATGCGCCGGCCGGGCACGTGCGCGGTGAGTTCGGACCATGCGTCCCAGCTGTGCAGGTCGCCGTCGACGGGCGCCGACAGGAGTTGGAAGTCGACGGCGTCGAGGTTGGTGTGCATCACGAACGTGTCGCCCCAGTGGTCGACGGAGTACTCGACGTCGTCGCGCCGAGGGATCACCGGCTCGGGCGGAGCGAGCGGCTCGCCGGCGGGGACGAGGAGGCACTCGGCGCTGGTCTTGCTGGCCGTCTGGATGATGATCCACTGCTCGGAACGTGTGGATCCGACGGTGACGTAGAACCGTTCGTCGGGCTCGTGGAAGATGCACACGTCGTCGGCCGACGGTGTGCCGATGCGGTGACGCCAGACGCGGTCGGGCCGCTCCTGGGCGTCGAGCGTGAGATAGAAGACGTGGCTGCCGTCGGCCGACCAGGCCATGCCGTAGTTGGCGACGTCGTCGATCCGGTCGTCGAGGTCGCGGCCGGTGGTGAGGTCGCGGACGCGCAGCGTGTAGTGCTCGTCGCCGTCGACGTCGGACGACCAGGCGACGTAGCGGTGGTCGAACGACACGTCGAAGGCACCGAGGTCGAAGTAGTCGTGGCCAGCGGCTTCGAGGTTCTCGTCGAGCAGCACCTGGTCGGCGGCCCGGTCGGCGGACGGCCCGCGGTGGTGCACCGGGTAGCTCTGACCCTCGGTGGTGGTGACGACGTACCACCAGCCGCCGAACTCGACGGGCGTGGACATGTCGGTCTCCTGCACTCTCGACCGGATCTCGTCGAAGATCGTGTCGATCGTGGCCTGGTGGTCGGCGAAGAACCGGTCGGCCGATTCGTTCTCGGCGCGCAGGTAGCTCAGCAGGTCGGGGTCGTCGACGTCGCGCATCCACGCGTAGTGGTCGTCGACGTCACCTGTCGGCCGGGTCCAGGTGTGCGGCCGGCGCGGAGCTGCCGGGGCGGGAGGAGGAGGGGATGCTGGTTCTTCGATCACGGTCGAGCCAATGTAGGCAGCCGCCGGTACCGTTCGACACCACGATGCGTGTCTGGATCGATCAGGACCTGTGTACCGGCGACGGTATCTGCATCGACCACTGCCCCGACGTGTTCGTCCAGCTCGAGGACGGCATCGCCTATGTGGCCGAGAACGGTCAGGCGCTCAACGATCCGGGTGGGTCGGGCAGTCTGGCGTGGGTGCCCGACCGGCGCGTGGGCGACGTGATCCATGCCGCCGAGGCGTGTCCCGGGGAGTGCATCTTCATCGAGATCGACACGCCGATGGCCGAACCCGACCCGTCGCGCGACGTCCCCGATCTGACCGACATGGCCGACGACGCCGCCGCCTGATTCCCACGCCGGTCGCCGGTTCGTGACGGATCGCGGTGGATCCGTGGGTGGACGGTGCCGATGGGCCGCTGAATTGTTACTATGGCGGTAGTGCTAATTCGCCCGTCGACCCAGTGTTCCCACGGAGGACCCCGATGACCACCTTCGATCTCGACCTCAGCAAGTACAGCCTCGGCTGGAGCGACGAGGGCGTCGAGTACGCCTTCACGCCCGAGAAGGGCATCAATCCGGGCGTGGTCGACCAGATCTCGTGGTGGAAGGGTGAGCCGCGCTGGATGACCCAGATGCGTCAGCGCTCGCTGCGCCTGTTCGAGAAGAAGCCGATGGCCGAGTGGTTCGCGGTGAACATGCCCGACATCGACTTCCAGGACATCTACTACTACCTGCGTCCGGCAGGTGAGCAGGTCGACGAGTGGGACGAGCTCCCCGAGGAGATGATGCGCACCTACGAGAAGCTGGGCATCCCCGAGGCCGAGCGGCAGTACCTCTCCGGCGTCACGGCGCAGTACGAGTCCGAGGTCGTCTACCACAAGAACCGTGAGGACCTGGAGGCCCAGGGGATCCTGTTCTGCGACATGGACACGGCGCTGCGCGAGTACCCGCACCTGGTGAAGCAGTACTTCGGCACGGTGATCCCTCCCGGCGACAACAAGTTCTCCGCGCTGAACACGGCCGTGTGGTCGGGTGGCTCGTTCATCTACGTGCCGCCGGGCGTGGAGGTGGAGATGCCGCTGCAGGCGTACTTCCGCATCAACTCCGAGAACGCCGGCCAGTTCGAGCGCACCCTGATCATCGCCGACGAGGGCTCGAAGGTGCACTACATCGAGGGGTGCTCGGCCCCGGTGTACACCAGCGACTCGCTGCACTCGGCCGTGGTGGAGATCGTGGTCAAGCCGCACGCCCGCGTCACCTACACCACCATCCAGAACTGGTCGCCGAACGTGTACAACCTGGTCACCAAGCGGGCCCGGGTGGAGGCGCACGGCCACATGGAGTGGATCGACGGCAACATCGGTTCCAAGCTCACGATGAAGTACCCGTCGGTGTACCTCGTGGGCGAGGGTGCCACGGGTGAGGTGCTGTCGGTCGCCTATGCCGGCGAGAAACAGCACCAGGACGCCGGGGCGAAGATGGTCCACGCCGCGCCGAACACGAGCTCGAAGATCGTGTCGAAGTCGATCAGCAAGGACGGAGGCATCACCACCTACCGCGGGCTCGTGCGCATCGACGAAGGTGCCACCGGAGCGAAGAGCCACGTGGAGTGCGATGCCCTGATCCTCGACGAGGACTCGGTGTCGAAGACGCTGCCGTACATGGAGGTGGGTGAGCGTGACGCGCAGATCGGTCACGAGGCCACCGTGTCGAAGATCGCCGACGAGCAGCTCTTCTACCTGATGAGCCGCGGCCTCTCCGAGGAGCAGGCGATGGGCATGATCGTCAACGGCTTCATCGAGCCGATCACCAAGACGCTCCCGATGGAGTACGCCGTGGAGTGGTCGCGCCTGATCGAGCTGCAGATGGAGGGTTCCGTCGGCTGATGCGGCGTTCGTCAGGGGTCAGACCCCGCACGAACGAGGGTCGGCCGAGTCGCGTTCGCGCACGCCGTTCGTGCGGGGTCTGACCCCTGACGAACGCGAGCCGTCGGTAGGATCGATTCACATGCCGATGCGGACGGAGTGCAAGAACTTCGAGAGCCGGTCGTACCCGAACGGCGACACGGTGCGGAAGTGCAACCTCGACCTGGCGCCTGACGCGCCGTGGCGGTGTCCCGAGAACTGTCCGTCGTACGAACGTCGTCTGGCCGACGTGGCGTGGACGCACGGCTCGCTCGTCGTGTCGCCCACACCGCCCGAGCCGAGCGGGCTCGACGACGGCTCGGCGGCGGCACTGCTCGACGAGGCCGAGGACATCCTCAACGCCGTGGGCGCCGACATCCGTGCCGAGGTCGAGGCCGAGCGTGCGGCGAAGCCGAGCCTGTTCAAGCGGCTGTTCGGCCGCAAGCGCTGATCGCGCGGGCTCACCACGAGGCGTCGACGCGCCGCACCGATCGCGCTGCGGCGACCGCGCGGTGCCGACCACGGACGGGGCGGGCTCTGTCGACCGAGCCGCCGACCAGGCGGGATGCCGGATTTACCCTACGCGGATAGGAGTAATTCCGAGCCGTGCTGAGTACACTTCGACTCGTGTCTGCGTTCACCCCTGACGCGGTCCGCGAACAGGCCGGCGACTGGCAGGAACTGCGTCTCGCCGCCGCCGAACGCTTCGTGGCCGCCCCGCTGCCCACACCCGACGAGGAGATCTGGCGCTACAGCCGGATCGACCAGCTCGACCTCGACCGGTTCGCTCCGGCGCCGTGTGTCACCGAGGTGGTCGTGCCCAACGGTTTCGAGTCGCTGATCGCCACCGACGTCGAGCCCGAGCTGTTCCCCGACGAGACACCCGACGTCTTCGCCGAGCTCAACCGGGCCTTCATGTCACCCACGGTCGTTCGGGTGCCGGCCGGCCGTGCGGTTGCCGACCCGATCATGATCACCCATCGCATCGGCGGCTCGGGCACGGCGGTGTTCCCCCGGCTCGTCATCGACGCCGGCGCCGACAGCGAGGTCACCGTGGTCGAGCGCTTCGTGGCGGCCGACGGCACCGACGCCGACACGGCGCTCGTCGTGCCCGTGTTGCAGGTGCAGACGCAGCAGGCGGCCCGCGTCCGGTATCTCGCCGTCAACGAGGTCGGCGCCGCGACCTGGCAGATCGGTAACCAGCAGAGCGTGGGCGGGCGCGACTCCGACACGTTGCTCGCCACCGTCACGCTCGGCGGCGACTACGTACGGGCCCGCACCGAGGCTCGCCTGTCCGGCCAGGGCGGCAGCACCAAGCAGGTGGCGCTCTACTTCGCCGGCGGCACGCAGATGCACGACTTCCGCACGATCCAGGACCACGATGCGCCGAACACGAGCAGTGACCTGCTGTTCAAGGGAGCGGTACAGGACCAGGCGGCCAGCGTGTACACGGGGCTCATCAAGATCCGCGAGCACGCCGACGGCACGGCGGCGTACCAGACCAACCGCAACCTCACGCTCTCCGAGGGGGCGTGGGCCGAGAGCGTTCCCAATCTCGACATCCGCACCAACGACGTGAAGTGCAGTCACGCCTCCACGGTGGGCCCGATCGACGAGGAACAGCGCTTCTACCTCGAGAGCCGTGGCGTGCGTCCCGAGGTGGCCGAGCGTCTGGTGGTGCTCGGATTCTTCGAGGAGGTCATCGCGCAGCTTCCCGCCGGTCGCTTCGCCGACGATCTCCGCAGCCGCGTGTCGAACAAGCTCGACGTCGGCAGCGTGTCGACGCGCTCCGCCGGCGACCGCCAGGAGGTGCCCGCATGAACCCCACCACCGTGTGCGACTTCGACGATCTCGTCGACGGTGCCGCACAGCGATTCGAGGTCGACGGGGTGCCCGTCGCCGTGGTCCGCGTCGGCGACGACGTGTACGCCATCAACGACGTCTGCAGCCATGCCAACGTGTCGCTCTCGGAGGGTGAGGTGTGGTGCGACGAACTCGAACTCGAGTGCCCGAAGCACAGCAGCGCCTTCAGCCTCGTCACCGGTGTGCCGTCCACGCTGCCCGCCACCCAGCCGGTCGCCGTGTACGACGCGTCCGTGGTCGACGG
>Ga0102937_1000066_pt1 | contig 39268 bp, 34 predicted proteins | sample SalPonR2_B_D1_MG_FD_78213 | JGI IMG/M metagenome (GOLD analysis project Ga0102937, IMG submission 78213) | Salt pond soil microbial communities from South San Francisco under conditions of wetland restoration - Salt Pond MetaG R2_B_D1_MG | ecosystem: Environmental > Aquatic > Marine > Intertidal... | reverse complement strand
GACTTTTTTTAGGATCATTATAGTATATTACTGTAAGTGTATTACAAAAATGAGAGCTAGGGGTTTTGGTGTTAAGTAAAAAAGATTTAACAAAAGGCATATTGAATGCCTTGTATTTAGAGGGGTTGTCTGATAAAGAGATAGGTAGTAAGTACGGTATGGCAGGGGAGGGCGTAGCGTATCGAAGAAAGAAATATGGAATTGATTTAGGGTGTAAAGATTCTGTTACTAAAAAAGCTATTAACAAGCTAAAGACAACGCCAAAAGAAATCCTTGAAGTAGATTATTATTGCATGACTGTAAAAAATTTTTCTGAGAAATACGGCGTGTCTAAAACAATGTGGTTGCCTTACTTGAGGTCCTTAGGCATTATTAGTAAAGAAGAAAAAAGGAAAGACTCTTACCCAGATCTGACTTTAACTCAAAAACGATGGGTTATAGGTAGCCTTTTAGGCGATGGCGGTATTTCCAGAGATATGTTTTATTACGAAAGCCACTGTATAGCACAGGAAGAGTACCTTAGGCGTAAAGCCGCTATTTATAAACCATATACTAGCCAGGTAAAACCTGTCGAAAAGGATTGTATTAGGCTAAAGACTATATCTCACCCTTCTTTTAGACAGTTTAGAGAAAATTTCTATTGTGATAAGCTATCAGGAAAGCTTATACCTGTTGATTTTATTTGGAGGCATTGGGGAGATGAGATCTTAGCTGTGTGGTATTTTGACGACGGCTCTATTGACGATGTTACCGGAGATATCACTATTTCTAATAAATGCCCAGATAGGCATAACCTAGATAAATTGGTCAGCAGAATAAACTCTAAATATGGATGGAGTGTTAATCGAGGAACGCAAGGAGACCTCCATCGTTTATACTTCCCAAAAAGCTGTCGCAAGGATTTTGGGGATATACTGTTAAGATTTGCTACGCCCGACCTTTATTATAAGATTCCTGAAGAGAGTTTACCTACCGGCCTTAAAGTTAATATAGTTCATGACTCTTTTTACCCTAAGTTATATAGAGCTTCTGGTGACACAGACAAGAAAAAGATGGAAGAAGAAATATTTAAGTATTACAGAAAGCGCGGATTTCCCTTTTCTTTACTGACCGAAGACAGATTGAAATATATGTCTAAAAATTTTTTAACAAAAGACCCGTCGGAGAGTAAGGGGGTTATACAACACAGCACTTCAGGATTAACACTCTGCGAATATTTTTTTCCTAATATGTATGATTGCCGGAGAGAAGGGTATGAATCTCCAACTAAATTGTGGGAGTCCGATACCTTTTTAAGAGGCCTAGTAAAGAATAGACTCAAGTATAGTGAGAGAATAAACGATTCTGCTATGAGAAGAGGAATAAAATTGTCTAAGTATTGCGTCTCTAACTTTAAACCTACGATATCTTTATATCTTTACAAGAGATATTGCCCTTCTGGGATAGTTTTTGATTATAGCGCTGGTTTTGGGTCACGTATGCTATCGGCTATGTCTTTGGGATTAAGATATGTAGCTTGCGAGCCTAACTCTAAAACAAGAAAAAACTTAATAACGTTTGGTAGTTTTTTGAAAAAGGAAATCGGGGGAGACTTCCAGATAGAAGCTTGTGGGAGTGAGACTTATTGCGAGGGCTCTTGTGATTTTTCCTTTTCCTCTCCGCCTTATTTTGATTTTGAAAAATACTCGGATGAGCCTAGCCAGAGTATTAAACTTTTCCCAGCGTACGAAGATTGGATAGAGGGTTATTGGAGATCGACTATCAGGAATAGTTACAAGATGTTATCAGAATCTGGTAGGTTTGGTGTGTGTCTTAGTCCTTACTTTCGTGAGGATCTACTAGAGAAAACATACGAGATAGCTCTTTCAGAGGGCTTTTATTTTGAAGAAGAATACAAATGTCCTTTTAAACATGTTTTGGGAGGTTCGGGGAAGTATGAGGTAGTTCTTATTTTTAACAAAAGACCGCTTAATACTAAAAAGTTTCCAAAATTAAACTTACCTACCTCTCCTATTCCTGTAGATATAGGAGATCAAAATGAGCGTAAAGTGTTTAGAAAAAGTTATTCCAACGAGATACTAGAGGGCTTAGAGCTTTATTTTAAAGACCTTTCGGCTAAGTGCGGGGTGTCTAGGAGCACTTATGCTAATTCAGGTGTAAACGGAGTACCTGTGCACGTCATAGAACGTCGTTTTGGCTCCTGGAATAAATTTTTAAAGGCCTGCGGCGTAGAGCCTCAATACGAAGCGCAGTCTCCATATCAAATAGTACAAGATTATCTAGATAGGTGCGATAAGGAAAAAGAAGTCTTATCTTTTTACAAGTACGGTAAACTTACTGAGACAAGTTTCTGCTCTAAAATGAAGCGACTGTTTAACAAAGGTAAAAAGTATAACCACCTTAAACCGATGCTATTTGAAGCTGTTTTTGATGAATGCGCTAGAAAAAGTCTTATGGCTAAATTAGTGAGTTAGTCTTCTGCAGGTGATAATCTTTTAATAAAATCCCTTATATATTAATCTTATATAAGGGATTTTTTATGTATCATAGCGTTATTGATTATATGCGTTCAAAGACCGCGTCGAAGGACACTACATCTAGCGTTCTATCTAAAGTAGGGATAGAGATAGACGGTTCTTCTAGTCCTTCTTGCGCCAAGGAAGTTTTTTCCTGCATAAGTAATCAGCCTTACAGACTCATAAGGGATTGTTGTATAAAAACTTTAGGTTTTGACGACTTAGGACCGACGGCTAAGTATTACCCTAACCACGGTTTTTATAGGCCTTCAGATGAATTGTTGGTTTTAAATACCCGCATGCTTGCTGACCCCGTTTTTGGTCGTTCTTGTGACGGACGTCCTATAAAGAAGTTTGAGTTTATTTTGGCTCATGAGCTAGGCCACGGCTGGGACGCAGCTCAAGGCGCTAATAGCGTAGGGAAGGATTATTCCTTGTGTCCGGATTGGTTAGAGCTTTCCGATTGGTCAGAGGCTCCTAAGCCTGGCCATAAAAGGCTTAGGATACGTGAGGGGGGCTATCCAGAAAAAGTTGGTGAGTGGTATTATGGCCCTGATTCTGAGTTCTGCAGATATTACGGTAAAATGAATCCCTGGGATGACTGGGCGGATTGCTTTGCCTACTATGTTACAGGCATGAAAGACAACATACCTAAGGAGAAGCTGGAGTACTTCAACAGTAAGATAGGTTCATACTATGAGGGCAATATACACCCTGCGCCAATAGACTTAAGTCTTGAGCAATACGCACCCAGGTATGCGTTTAGAGGTGATGACCCAGAAATAGAAAACCTACTTAAGAAGTACCCGGAATTTGCTTCAGCTCTTATTAGGTATTTCCCAATTAAAGAGGTACTTAAGGGTCAGAAATTCTACGGTATAGACATACCTGACCTTGTTACTTACTTACAAGGTACAAGGGGTATGAAAAAAGAGGATATTCCTTTTGAAAAAGACACAAGTATATTAAGGGAGTATTTAGGTAGGGTACCTTTAAAGAATGAAGAAGACCTACACGAAGTGATAAATGAGTTTCTAAAGAAGCACGGACCTGAGGAAGAGATGAAGATAGAGCCTGATAAGGTTAAGTCTCCTAGCTCTGTTCTTACGTTCTCTGGAGGGAATATGGTAAAACTATCTAGTTATCTAAGATACGCAGCAAAAAAATTATCCTCAGATGTAAAAGAAGTTTTTAAAGTAAACATAGGTCCAGAACAGCTCTCTGTAAAATCTTTCGAGCAGTTTTTCGAAGAAAGCTCAGAAGAGGACTTATTAGAAGCTTTAACAGACTATAGGTCTTATATAGACAGCGTCTATGAGTCTTATAAGGATAAAGTAAAAGACAAAAAGGCTTTCGAAGAGGTATTTACTAAAAGCATACCTAACTTAATAAAAATGGCTATGCAGGCCTATAAGAAGCCTATACCTGGTAAAGTATTTAAGGATCCTACAAAGCCTACACAAGAAGAAATTGTAAATTTTGTAAGAGTTATCATTGACAGAAACTTAAAGAATACACTAAACAGACTAAAGACAAGAGTTTAAGGAGATATTATGGATACAAGTATTGTTAAAGGCGGAAGTGGTAAAATAAGTCTCATGAGGGTAATGAGTCTTTTTATTGTTATATCCATAATAGGTGTGTTTATAGCTCATAACATAATGTCCATGATTAACGGTACGGGTTTTATTTCTATTGGACCTGAAGAAGCCATGCTTATATCTGGCGCTTTAGCTGCTAAGGCAGCGCAGAGGTTTGGTGAGGGTAAAAGGCCTATAGAAACTACTAACGAGTTGCCGGTGAACAAGGGGGAGTAGAGTGCCTAATCCTAAGAATTATGACAATAAAGACGATTGGATGGGTGCTTGTATGCACCAGCTTAAAAAGAATGAGGGTAAGGGTCAGGGCGAGTCTGTAGCCCAGTGTCTTTCTACGTGGAGAAATAAAGACAAAAAGAAGAAAAAATGTGCTTCTGAGATTTTAAGACATCTATCTGCTTCTCTTAAGTCTGATATAAAAAATTCAGATAAGACAAAAAATATTATTATATTTTTAGGCGGAGAGTGCTCTAAGGATAATGCGTGGCGTAAAGACATAAAGAAAGAATTTAAGGATAATGTGTTTTTTCTTGACCCGTACGACGAGTCTTGGAAGGCTGATGAAAATATATACAATGAGATAGAAGGTCTGTTGAAGTCGGACCATGTTGTATTTTATAAGGGTGGCGATGGCACTAAGAAGGAGATAAAGTTTTTAGATAGTATAGGCAGCAAAAGTTACAAGAAATTTAATGACTTAGAAGACTTGAAAAAATATATCTATAGTGTGTCTAAGCCTATCTCTCAAAGAAAAACAAAAGACTATGATAGTTTAAGAGGTATAACTTCTAGTATCACTAAGGAGTCATATCCTTGGGCAGACCTGGGCGATTTAAAATTCGAGCGTATCGAGGCGGATTCTTTAAGAAAACTTATAGATGACATAAACAGTGGGTATGATATCTACTACGACCCTTCTGTAAAAGATTTAAAAGATACGAATCAAACGCCAGTAGGAAAGATCAGGAACTCAGACATAATGGAGCAATCTAAGAGTAACTTTATTTTAGGAGCTGTTTTAAGAGGAATCAAGAAATTTAATCCGCATTCTACTGATATGTATTACGACTCCAAGAATAAAACTGTTAAGCCTATGAAGTCTATTGCTATAGAGCCTACAGGGAATCCTCCCGCTACTATTAAAGAGGCTAAACTAGGCGTAGAATACGGCTTTTGCAGCACTCAGGTAGACCTTCCAGAGAACTTAGCTAATAAGGTTATGTCCTGGGGTATGGGTATCCCGGAGGTGGAGCTTTATGTAGAAGACGATGGAGGTTGTGGTAGAGAGAATGAAATACATGTAACTTTGTTATACGGCCTTACAGAAGACAAGCCAGAGAAGGTAAAAAAGATGTTATATGGTGTGAGGCCTTTTGAGGTTACTTTAGGTTCTATTACTGCGTTTTTAGATAGTGATAAGCATGATGTTCTTAAGATAGATGTTGATTCTCCTGTCCTTCAGAGGCTACACTATATACTTGAGGATAACCTTCCTAATAAAAATAGTTATCCTACATACCACCCGCACATTACAATAGCGTACTTGAAAAAAGGCGAGGCTGAAAAATATATCGGTATGGATGATTTTAGAGGTATTACGTTTATAGCTGATGAGATTGTATTTTCTTCTAGGAATGGAGATAAGATACCGTTAAGTCTTACCGGCGGGAACAGGAAAAAAGCTTCTAGCGACGTTATCTACACGGGGTTGTTCTTTGACCCTTCCGATCCCGGTTTTAGAGAAGAAAAGGCAGGACCCTTTTTAGATAAGAAAATCCGTGACCCGCACGTAACTTTTGCTTTTAAGCCGACTCCTGACAAAGAGTTCCCTCCAGATCTAATCGGCGACGAGGTAGATATTAAAGTCATTGGAGTAGGTAACGACGGTAAGAATCATGGGTATATGGTTGAAATACCTTATGACCTTCGAGATTACTATAAAGGAGCTCCTATACCTCATATCACGCTTTCCACCTCTAAAGACGGCAAGCCAGTAGACACGAAGAATTTAGATTTTAAAGATATTACGCCCTTTAACATAAAGGGTAAAGTAGGGCATTTTACAAAGTCAGGTATTAAAGGTATATAATGGTACACAGATTAAATGTTATAGAAAAATACTTAGAGGCATTCTCAGTTAGGGTAGCTGCGAAGATGACTTTAGATCCTGCAGACATGTCTAACGAAGACACTGTAACACAGACTGCCGCTGTAGAGAAAATGATTAATAACATTATCAGGTCTAAGCTTCCTAAGTGGAAAGATAAGGTTTTTGCGGTAGGGGGTTTTGTACGAGACTCCTTGTTAGGTAAGGGTGCGGACGACTTGGACTTAGTAGCTGACGATCCTGAGCACGGTATGGAGTCTGGTAAAGAGCTATCCGAGCAATTAGCACGAGTCTTAGGCATTGAGACTCAGAATAATCCTCATGAGTTAGATTCTCAATTCCGTATATACGGTCTTGTTTTGGCTAATCCTAAGGTAGGTGGAAAAAGGGAACGATTTACCACCCCAGACGGCGTTGATGTGAGTGGGTATAAATTAGAGATAACTCCTCCCCGGGAAGAGGGGGAGTATGATGAAAAGAGGAGGCCTAAGACCGTAAAGTATACCTCTAGGAAAGAGGACGCGCTACGGAGAGATCTTACGGTTAATTCTCTATTTAAAAATATTACAGGCACTAATTTAGACAATACAGAAGAAAACATAGAAGATTATTCAGGTGGGTTAGAAGACTTGAAGAACGGAGTCTTGAGAAAACCGGAACACCCAGATAGAGGTCCTTTAGATATTTACTTTGACGACCCTCTACGTATTTTGCGGTTGGTGAGATTTAAAGGTAAGATGCCTGATTTCAAAATAGATCAAGGTACTGAAGAAGACGCTAAGAAATTTATGAATAGCCCTGATGGGCGAAAGGTGTTTCAGGACAAGGTTTCGCTTGAAAGAGTCAAAGAAGAGCTGGTTAAAGTCCTTACGCTTCCAAACGGTAAAGATGCTCGTGAGGGTCTAGAGAGAATGAATGAGTATAATGTTCTCGATTTCATTAGCCCTACTTTATCTAAGCTCTTGGACGTAAAACACGACAATATATACCACAAGGGCGAATCAGGCTGGGAACATAGTATGGATGTCCTGGAGAAGACCCCTCCTAAGCTTGAGACTAGGCTAGCGGCGCTTCTGCATGATATCGGTAAGACTGAGACTCTAGAACCGAAGAAAGAGTACTATAACGAAGATAAGGGCGAGTGGGTAGAGATGTCTAGGAAGAAACCCATACCTGAAGGAGCTAAGACCAGAGATAGGAGTAGTTTTCCTAAGCACGCGGATATCGGTTCTCAGATAACGGAAAAGGTGCTTAAGGAGTTAAAGTTTCCGATAAAAATTTCAGATGTAGTGAAAAATATGGTTCATAGTCATATGGGTCTTAAGCACTCTAAGCCTGGTACGGGTAATTTTTTATACCGGGCACGAGTTATCATACATAAATTGTATGAGAATGTAGACGATATAATAGACCTCATGAGAGCAGACTTAAATGTTGAGCACGGATCTAAGGAGAGGCAGCGTTTTGAATCTCTTTTTTCAGAGATCAAAAGGATTAAGGACGAAGACACTAAGAATGGTTTGTTAGTAGTTCCGGGCAGTTCAAACAAACCATCTTATAAAACTCCGTTAGACTTAAATTTTAATGATATAAAGGCTTTCACCGACGAAAAGTCAAAGAAAGGTAAGGCTTTTGAGGCGCTTAAGGAGCTAGCCCGGATTAGGAGTATGTCTGGTGCTTTTGATAAGGATAAGTATTTTAAGGAGATAGAGGAGCTCCAAAACGAAGAAGCTCTTTTAGAGAAGCTTATAGCAGAGCATCAGAAGTTCAAGAAGAGTGATAGCTTTTATTCTAAGTTTGAAAGAACCGATAAAAAATTCCAAAGGTCGAGGAAGTAATAATCGATTAATAATTTTTATCGGGATAGATAGCCATTTATATATCATAAAAAAGGAGATTCATATGGCAGACTACAAGCCTTATGTTGCAGTACAGGAATTTACACTCAATTTGAACAATGGGCAACAAGAGGTAAAGACTAAGTACGGAGATCTGATCGAGTTCGACGGCCTTACTGTTAAAGTAAAAGAGTTTGAGGGTCAGGCTCGCTCTTTCAGCAAAGTTATACGCGATGGAGAATGGGTAAAGCCTATATCCCCAGAAAAAGTGGGATTACTTAAACAGCGCTTGGCTCCTAATTCTAACTCTCAGGGTGCAGTTGGAAACGTGGGTCCTGATAAACCTAGGAATGAAACTGGCGGTAAAATAGTAGAAAGTAGTGACGTCGGCTCTGTTAAAGTATCAAAGAGACAAGAGCAGTCTAACAAAGAACTTCAGGACTTAGTAAATCAGTACGAATCAGATAGTTTTCCGGACTCTCACGACGACACTAAAAAAACGAATATTAAGAATACTAAAGTAGAGCAGAATGTGCCTAATAGACAGCCTAAGGTTATAAATGAAGATGCTACGATAGTAGCTAAGGTGTCAGAAAATGCTTCTACTGACGCGGAGACTAAAAATACATCCGGCGTAGAAATCGAAGATATTCTTAACGATAGTGATAATTCTAGAGTAGTTTCTAACGAAGAAAGAGTAGTAAAAGAAACTAACTACTCTAACAAAGAGGCCTCTGATAATTCCAGGAAGAAACTAACTGTAGATACTGAGTCAGAGGGTGTTGTTGTTAAAAAGACCTCTTCTCCTGCTATAAGCAGGACTGAGATAGATGAAAACACTAAAACCGATGAAGACGGTCTAAAAGTTTCTAAGGAAGAAGAGGTAGTTAGTGAGACCAGCTATGAAGAGTCTAAACCTACAGACATAGGTTCTTCAACTAAGGCTGGTGTAGAGTCTAGTAAAAAGACTAGTAGTAAAAAACCTTCTCGTACCTCTAAAAAGTCTAAGACAAAAAACGCAGACTCAGGCAATCAAGACGCAATAGTAGTCGGTAGAGTTTCAAAACAAAAAGATGTTGAGACTGTAGATGGTATTACTGTCAGAAATAGTGTAGGGACTAACGAGGAGTCTTCAGGAGAGGTTGAGTTCTCTTCCGGAGGAGACGGAATCGAAAACACTGAAGCTACTTTTTCTAGCTCTGGAGAAGGAGTAACAGATTTAAGTGGCATTGAGGCATCAGACGTTCCTTTAGATTCTAAGGCTTCAGACTTGGATGCGGAGGACATCGACATAAGCGACCTATTGGACTGATAAATGATCAATTCGCAAGTAAGAAAAGTCATAGCAAGATATATAGAAGAGCCCGATCAGGGCTCTTCTTACCGTAACCGTTCGATGTCTTGGATGGAGTACGGACAATCTAAGAATGATAATGGCGGTGGAAATATAAAAGACTTACTGCAGCTTGCGGATGCTGATTATATCCCATCTACTGGCCCTTCTGAGCAGGGGTCTGCTTATAACCCGTACGATTACAAAGACCCTTCTACTAAGCCCAAAAGCGTCGGAGATGGGGGTCCTCTAATTAATGATATGCCTCCTGGTTCTAGTAGGTACAACGTAACGAGGCCTTCTATATTTAAAGAAGACGGTCCATTACATGAGTGGGCTAAAGCTAGAAGAATTGATTGGACCGCCGACCCTACCCAACAGAGCCCGGCTATAAGCATTGACAGAAAATTTGCTAGTGGGGACCCTGTGAGAAAGGTTATTAGTAGGTATATGCTGAGCCTTATGCCGTTAGAGTGTAGCATTCCGATGGTAGAGTCTCCTATAATAATGAAAACGGCAGCTTCTTTATTGGGTATCGACTCTGCCTTTAAGTCTGGTGCTGGTGATATGTACGCAAAAACTAGAGAGCGGGCTAATAGTGTTGGCGGTGCCAATTGGGTTAATAGGTCTGATACGGATAGTTTAAGTAGAGGCTTGTATCAATTTAGTGTGCCTAGTTCTTCTGGTAAAGGGGACTACGATATATACCTTCAATTTTTAAGAACAAAAAATAAAAGAAATACGCCTAACGGTTTTTTAGACTTTGATGTTCAAATGTCTTGCTCGTGTGATTCTTTCTTATGGTTTGGAGCTCAGTACTATGCTGTAAATGGTAAGTATATGTATATGCCTGGGTTTAGGTCTACGTTGTTGGCTCCGCACTCTAGGCAGGAAACAGTATCTAAAACTGTTATGCCTGACGGTGATGTAAGGGAAAATAAGGGTAAAGGATTAAACTTTAGGATGTGCAAGCATCTGTTAAGGGTTATGGATTTTGTAAAAAATAACCTTACTGTAAAAGAGGTAGAAGTAACTAAAAACTTCCCCTTGATAGGTAGGCCTTCTAAGTTAGTAAATACAAAGAGATGGGAACAGCTCTTTAAGTTCCCTTTTACCAAGGATGATATCCAAAAGTACCTAATAAATACTTCTAATTTAAATAAAAGGCCTAATATATACTTTACAGTATATACGCCAGAGCAAAAGCATTATGATGAAGTAGATAAATGGGTGTCAGATAATTTTGTAGACATGTCTAGGTCTGAAAAACAATCTTATTTCAGGTTTTTGGCAGAGCATCCTGAAGAAATATTTTACATACTCTGGTCTTATGCTAGAAATATATCCCCTGATAAAATAGATTCCTCGTTAGTGTCTAGTGCTTATGATTATATGTCTAAGACAGTCATACCTGAATCTGATGAAGAGCCCAAAAGCGTGGTTGATGAGTCTAAGAAGACTGAGGGAGAGTACGAAGGAAAGGGCATGACTGGGGTAATACCTCCTAAGGATTTCCCAGACAAAGAAGAACTTAAAGAGATACAAGATGAGTCTACAGACCCTCAATCTTTAAAGGAAAAAAGATTAGAAAGAGAAAGAAAAAAGGAAATAGAAGAAGAAAATAACCAGGATAAAAACGATCAGGTAGAAGATAAGACGTCGCCTGAGAAGGATGATGAGGGTATTGAAGATAAGGATCGTGGTGTGAGAAAAACAGATATAAAAAATGAAATCTAAAGGAGATCTAAATGGACTATACTATGGAATGGGATGCCCTAGATATCCGAGGCGCAATCTCAATGGGTTTCAATTATATCGAAGCTAAAGACGAAATAGTCGGTTTCGTATATGCTAATCCCAGCACCCTCAAAGATATTGTCTTGTCTATACCTGAAGAAGTTAATTTTGACTTTATCCCTGATGGTATAGGTATGATAAGAACTGCCTACCTAAAAAGAGCCTCATTAAAGAACAACGAGATACGGTTTGTTAATCAATCAGATTCTTTGCGCTTACGCTTATTTTTAAGATAACAAAATATTATATTATATAGGATAAGGAGAAACTATGCCTACATATGAGTATAGGTGCCGTGACTGCTCTAAAAAACAAGAGGTTACGCACTCTATAAAAGAGGACCCTGAGATTTTATGTGAACACTGTGAGTCGAAGAATCCTATGGAAAGGCTTATTTCATGGAATGGGGCTGGCTTTATTCTCAAGGGCGGTACAGAAGCTATTAATTGGAAAGAAAAAAGATACCGAATGAAAAAGCGTGCCGATCTTGGGGTGAAGCAGATTGATAGGTACGGTACAGAAGGTGGTACCTCTCTACAGCCCAATGTTGGCGGTATGGCGGTGGATAGTTGGTCTGACGCTGCTAAGGTAGCTAAAGAGGCTGGGATGAGCACAGAGAGCTACAAGCCTCTGATAGAGAAGGAAAAGAACACCGGTAAGTCTGGGGTGGACGATAGAAAATGGAAAGCAGCCAAAGACAATAAAAATAACTCGTAACTAATATTATATCATATAAATATTGGAGAGAAGATGGCAGATAGTAAATATCTAGGTTTAAACATAATAGTAGGCCCTAATGAATCAGAGGAATTAGAGCGTTGTTTAAAATCATGTCAGGGGGAGTTGTTTGATGAGATAATTATAACTACTACCTCTGATGATAAAGATGTCCAAGAGATAGCCGAAAAATACTCAGATAAAACTCCTTTTTTCAAATGGATCAATAACTTTAGCGCTGCCAGGAATTACTCTTTTAGTCACTCTACCGCAGAATTCATACTTTGGCTTGACGCAGACGATGTCATCAAACCGGCAGAATATAAAAAGCTACTAGCATTAAAGAAGTCTGGTAAGCTGGATAACCTTGATATAGCACTTATCGACTATGTTTACTATCACGATCATGAAGATAAGCCTGTTGTTACCCTTCCTCGGGAAAGAATAGTCCGTAATACCGACGCCATCAAGTGGCATGATCCTATCCACGAATATATGAATATAGACGGTCAGCGTGTAGAAAGGTTTCCTATAAAAGTTGACCACTATAGGACTAAACCTTACGACCCTAATAGAAACCTATCTTTGTTGAAGCAAGAATACGAAAGCGGTAACTGCTCTACTCGTATAAAATTTTACTACGGAAAAGAACTAGCAGACAACGGAAACTATGAAGCTGCAATTCCCGTATTAGAGGATTACGTAGAGAAGGGGCAAGGTTTCGTTGATAATCTTTCTGTGGCTTGTGTAAGACTATCTCGGTTTTACTACCATGCTAAAAGGGATTTTGAAACGGCAAAAAGGTTTGCGCTTCGAGGTATAAGCTTTAATCCCGCGTACGCTGAGCATTATGTTATGGTTGGTGACGTATACATGGAATCTTCAGAGGTTCAATCTGCTATCAGATATTATAAAGAAGCCTTAACCAAAGATCTTTCAGGAGGCATGTCTCAGCTGGTAGATTATTATGGTTATATTCCTGCACAAAAATTAGCTATTATTTATAGTAATGGCAGGGATTACGAGGAAGCCAAAAAATATGTTGATGTAGCTTTAAGGTGTAAAAAAGAACCAAACACTATAGAGCTCGACAAAATGATTACTCGTGAGCTTGAGAAGGTCAAGAGGGGAGCCGTTCTTAATAAAGAAAGAGAAGAGGAACTCTTAAATTATTTGGGTTGTAAAGGGTATGGGGTAAAGATAGAAAAAAATAACTATGACTTCGCCCTACTAAATCTCACCCGGGAAACACCTATAAGTGTGGTCTGGATGGTTCCAGTAGAAGGCCAATTTGACCCCGCCATTCGTTTAAGAAGAATTAATATAGACTCTAAGCTTAGAGAAATGGGGTACGAAAGTAAAATTATAAAGAATTATCACGGTTATAATAAGCATGAGATTAGAAATGAAGTAGGAGACGCAAATGTTATTGTATTTTCTCAGTTTGGGGAGTTTGACTTAGAGCTAATTAAATACTTTAAGTCTATAGGCAAGAAGGTCATAAGAGACCATTGTGAAGGTATGTTTGGGTATCCATTTGAGGATGAATGCTTTAAAGAGGCAGATGTTATTACCTGTTGCTCTACTAAATTAGAGGAAATGACAAAGGACCAGGGGTATAGTAACACCCTTGTTATCAAGGATGCTATAGAAGAGCGCAAACCAAAAGTAACTCATAGCTATGATGATAGACATTCTAAGCCTAAAGCTGTGTTCATGGGTGGCGGTGGTAATGGGTTTTTGGCAAAGGATGTATTAAAGCCTGTTATTGATAGGGCAGGATACGACTTAGTTATGATTACTGAGTGGGATGATGCAGATATAAAGTGGGATATAAATACATGGCCTGACCACTTTAGTGCCTGTGATGTTTCTCTTTGTCCTCAAAGAGTAGACCAGCAGCCCGCAAAAAGTAACGTTAAGGCTACTACTGCTATGGGTTTAGGCATACCGGTTATAGGGTCTCCTCTTCCTGCGTACAAAGAAATTATTGAGAACGGTAAGAACGGGTATATTTGTGAAGACCTTGAAGATTGGTATAACGCTCTTGTAGAACTTAAAGACCCAGAGAAGAGAAAGCTCATAGGCCAAGCCGGTAAAAACTCAGTAGGGGCTTATTCTCTAGCCAGCATAACAAAGCAATGGGTAGAATTGTTTAAGAAACTAGTAAACGGTCAACTGCATTTTGACGAAGTGTATAGAAAACCAGTCGTAGAAGATAAGCCTACTCTGATGGACGCGGTAGATATAATTATACCAAATTACCAGAATCTCGAGTATCTGAAGCTTTGTGTGAACTCCATCATGCTCAACACTTTACACCCTTTTAATATCGTTATCTCAGATGCAGGTAGCGGGGAAGATGTGTGGGAGTATTTGAATAATATAAAAGGCGTTAAAGTTTTGGGTTCCCCTGACCAAAGGCTCAATTTCTCGGAAGCTTGTAATGCCGGTATAAATGCTTCTAGAAGTAAGTATTTTGTAATTCTTAACTCTGACGTTGTTGTTTCTAAAGGATGGCTACAGAATCTTGTTCACGATATGAGTACTGTGCCGCGCCTTGCTGCTTGTGGGGTGCTCTCTAATTGTGATCGTGGCTGGCTTCACGATAATCCTAGAGACTCTGAAAGCCCTAAATATAAAATGCGGTTGGATAAAGCCGGTATAGAGTTAATACCTGGTATGAAATACGAAACTATCGAGCCTCATATCGAGGAACTTTATAAGTTTATGGAAGACTCTAATAAAGAGCATAGCAAAAAGTTCGTCGATAGAGATTGGGTTGCTGCTTACGCTACAATATTTGCTCGTAGCGCTATAGATGAGGTAGGTTTTTTCGACCCGATATACAAGAACGGTTGCGAAGATTGGGACCTTTGCCATCGTCTAAATAAGTGTGGCTTTAGGATAGGTCAGGCCATCGATTCCTTTGTATATCATTTTGGCGGTGTTAGTAGAGGCGCTTATCAAGAAGAGGATAGGGATGAGTATGATAAAGAGGACGTAGAAAACCACGCAAAAATGAAGCTTAAGTGGGATATCCCTAAGATAGGTATCTGGACAGGACCTGCGTGGGAGCCTTGGGATAAAGATACGGTTGATGCCGGTATGGCGGGGTCTGAGACCTGGGCCGCTTATCTGGCAGAAGAGCTCGTTCGTAAGGGTTTTGACGTGAGGCTCTATAATGACCTGAAGATAGATGATAAGTCTAAGGTCAAACTACAGCCGGTAGACGGAAGTAATGGTTTGGTAAAGTATGTAGATTACTCAAGAATGCTACAAGATATAGAGTATGACCATTTAGATTATTTTATCAGTTCTCGCTCTGTAGCTCCCTTTAATTACCGTTTGCACGTAGGTAAGCGCTATGTAATGATACACGATATATGGTTAGGTGCTGATCCTAACCTTGATATTATGTCGTGGATGGTTTCTGGGTACGCTTACCTATCTGATTGGCATAAGCAGTTTTTGGTTGGGCATCATAAAATGCCTGAGGATAAGATGTTCTTGACAGCTAATGGAGTGTGTGAGGGTAATTACAAAGATGTAGATAGTTTTGCTAAAAAGAATCAGATGATATATAGTTCCTCCCCGGACCGTGGGTTGTACCAGCTGTTGCAGATGGTTCCTGAGATACGTAAAGAGGTACCGGATTTTGAACTGCTGGTAGCTTACGGATTTCTTAACTGGGAGTCTGCTGCTAAGTCTCGTAACGATACTGCATCGATGGAGCTTATCTCAAAGATCAAGGATTTGATGGAGCAGCCTGGTGTTCGTTACCTGGGGCGTATAAATAAAGAGTCCTTAGCCAGGCACCAGAAAGAGTCTAAGGTTTGGTTATACCCGAGTTGGTTTACCGAAACTTTTTGCATAGGTGCTGTTGAGAACGGGCTATCTAAAAATGCTATAGTAACCACGGATTTAGCTGGATTGTCTACCACTGTAGGTAATGCTGGGATTATGTTTAGCCCTGAAAACCTTTCTCGGGATAACGACTACCCTAAAGATTTTGTAGAAAAGTTTGTTAAAGTATCTATTAGGATGCTAAAAGATGAGGAGTATCGTAACAAATGGGCTAATAAAGCCTATGAGAAAATGGCGGGGCAGTATATGTGGTCTAGTATAGCCGATGAGTGGGTAAAGCAGTTCGATAAATAGAATATTGATAATCTCTTAATAATAAAACCCTTATTCGAAGTAATTACTTTAATTTCGAATAGGGGTTTTTTTATGGCCGCGCCTTCAGTTCAAATAAAAACAAACGACGAAAAGGTAGAGGTGTTTTGGGAGTTAGATACCTCTGGAGTTTATACAGGTTATAAACTTTACTACGATACTTCTTCAGACATGTCAGGTGAAACAGCTTTTTCTGATACTTTTTTAAACTCTTCTAATTCCTTTTTCTCAGGCAAGCATATCTTTTATAGCTTCAGTAGGTCTACGGTTGGGGTGGGAATAGACACTGGTTTTTATTTAAGGGTAAAAGGTGTAAAAGCGGACACCTCTGAAGAGGTAGGTCCTACTAGGTATATCCCGTCTAGGGACGAGATAGCCGGAGCAGAGGATGTTTCAAAGCTCTACGGATACGACCCGACTAACGGTGTTTGGAGAAGAGTTGTTGTAGACTCTACTGGTAAGATAGACACAGTTTAAGATATTGAACGTTTCATACCCATGCTAAGGGTACCTTTAGCTTGTGGGAAGTCCGAATAAAACAAAAGGTAATAATCTTTTAATATAATGTAATATTTATAAAAGGACCGCTCGTCCTTATTATTTAGTACAAACATAGAGCGATTCACTGTTTAAGGAGGAATCAAAAATGGCAGATCAATTTAGAATCAGCTATACCGGTACAAATGTTGGTAAAATCTATCTTTCAGATATCGGTAAACGTTACCAACTTGGTGGCGGTCGAGAAGGTGATTACGGCAATTCTGGCGGCGACGATCAGTATATCATGTGGGGTGAGACTGTAGTTCTTCAGAAAACTGGCGAAGTTTTGAACAGTAAAGCACACGGTGTTCTTAAGTATTTTTCTCAGGACCCCTCAGACGGTACTTGGATTAATGGTGCTCCTATTTCTATTACTGATGTCGCTTCTGACTCTGATGATGAAGTGCCTGTAAGAGATTACGCAGGTGACACCGGTCGTTATACTGACACCTATCTTGCTAAGCTTGCTAATGATAATTACTCTACCGGTACTGCTGGACAGACTGGTTACTTCTACGGTAATACAGACACCCCTGGTATCACTGGCGCAAGTTCTTAAGGCTTTTTAACTAAGAAGTTACTGGCTGTAAAAAGCCAGTAACTTCTTATATCTTATATAGATTGAAAGGGAATATAAAAATGAATGGAAATAACATACATGGCGATTTAATTGCTACTAGAGACGGGACTAAAACTTGCGATCTATATCTGGCTGCTTTTTTTACAACGGCAGGGTGTAGTATCAAAGAGACCTCCAGAGACGCTAGAAAAGTTTATTTTCTTTTTGAAAACACAGAACTTATAGAGAAGCTAAAGATTGACTATTTTACAAGGAATGCTAAAGTGGACGCACTTACTTACGCAGATAATGTAAAGTCTCTTAAAAGTTTATGTGCCAGCATCATGAATAACGAGATTAAAAGAGGCGGCTAAAAGTGGCTGATATATATCAAGGTAAAATAGGGACTATATCTCCTGCCATAGGAAATTATGAGGTACAGACTTATATAAGTATAGATCGCGGTATCACAGGGGTTGGGGATTCAGGAGTAACAGGTACCGGTACTTTGATATCTTGGAATCACGAGCAGGGAATTACAGGCGTTGAGTCAGGGAATTTCACAAACCTAAAAAATAAAAACAGCTTATAATTATGTCTAGTCTATCTACGTTACAGTTAATGAAAAAGATTGCCGCTGAAAACTTCAAAGTAAAAGATTTGAAGTTTTTAGAGTTTGATACTATAAAGGCTACTGAGTTTTCAAATCTTTTTGTGTCAAGAATAGACGGAGAGCAAAAGGACTACGACGATACGCATCAACTAGACGTGTGGGTTGATATGTCCTTAAATTATGAGGGTGTACCTCCTCAAAGCTACCGCACACTAAATGCTATGATAATGGATTATGTAGATGAAAACGAGGAAAAGATAAAGAAGGAAGTTAATCCTAAACTAAAAGATTTTCTTAATGAGGTGTACCCAGAAATCGATACTGAAGACTTAGATAAAGATTTTGATGACTACATCTGGGAGGATCAGGTAGATTACATGCCTGAAATCGATGAGTCTAATAACGAAATTAAGTTTTCAGTAGAGTTAGTTCTTGATATTGAAGACGTTAATTATGACGATGACAGATAGATAAGGAGTATATTATGCCTAAAGCAAATAACGCGGAAAATAACAACAAACAACAACCTACATTTCGAAGCTCAACGCCCAAGGTAAGAGCTAGCGGTTTCTATGCTACCTCTAAAAAGACAGACGACAGGCAGCAGCCTGGTTTCGGTGAGAAAGAAACTACACAGAGCTAAATAGATAAAAAGGGGGCCGTTATGGCTAAAGATACACGCCCCGGAGGCAACAGACAAGAGCCTGATGCTCGTTCTGATAAGCAAGACCATAAAACCAAAATACAGAATACTTCCTCAGTTGGTAATGGAAGCAGAGTTGTGGGAGAGCTTAAGCAGTATATAGTGAATAAGGCTTAAGATAGAAAAATGTTTTTAAATAAGGCTGGTTTCTTCAAGAAATCAGCCTTTTTTGTTTTCTAAGCTTAACCTGAATTTAGCTAATATGCTGTATCCTTCTACACTTATATATAGAGGCACATCTTCTATAGGACCGAAAAGGATATTAAAGCATGTCTTCATAGAAGTTTCGTTAGTGTCGTTACCGAATTTCTGGTAGAGATTGCTTTCGATAGCAGAAGCTTTATGTATTGCCTCGTAGAATTCAGAAAACCCATCACAAAACATAGACTCATTTCTTATATACGAAAGAGCGCTATTAGTTTCTGCGTCCGCCTCTATACTATACGTAGGTAGGACTTTTAGGAGAGATTGAGGGTCAAACTCCTTGTAGTGCTCTTTGGTGTTCATAGTTTATCTCCTTCCTCCTATAATATACTTTTTTGTAACACATAAATCAAACACAAGATAATAATGTATTAATAAAAAAGACAAATGTGTGAACTTTAATAGAGGACCTATTATGCTAATAAAAAAAGCTACGGCAGAACTTTTAAGGAAGTACATGCCATATATTAATATGGAGGACCCCGTATCCGGGGGTGTTGCGTTGTGGAAAGATATTAAACAAGGAAAAGTTGACGGTTCTCCTTGGGTAACTGAGGAGCTTATAGCTAGGGCTCTATCTGACGAAAAGGGTAGCATGGCATCAGCTCTAAAAGGCAGTGGAGGCACTATTATAGATAAGCTAGAAAATCTTTTTGATTACACCCCTTCCTTTAGTTTCGACCTCAAGGAATATGATAATGAGATAGCTAAAGCTACCGGAGGTAACCTACTCGCTCAATCTGTAGATAAAGAAGAAGTAGAAAAAATGCATAGGGGCCTATTATCCAGATTATTCGAAGTACTAAATACCGCGTACTTCGTTGAGCTAATTAAGGGTCTATCAAAAAGAGTGAAGAGCCCTGAATTTAAAGGTTACTCAAGCCCTATGCGTAGGAATGCTAGCAGAGTTGTTTTAAGATACTTAAATAGTATTTAAGGAGATATAAGATGTCAGTTGCATTTCAGCCAGGGCAATCTTTAAATAGCAACGACCTTAGTATTAATATAAGGGATAACAGCGGTAATCTGACAGACCCTTATTATATCAGGTTCTCTATATTCGATAAAACTACTGGTATGGAAGTCCTTATAGGAGCCCCTGATAGAGTCCCTTCTACCACCGGTACCGGTCAATACTACGCCAATATTACGATACCTTTAGACTCTAATATTGGAGACTGGATAATAAGGTGGAATTTTAGAGAGAGTGTAGGGGATCCTCTTATAGAGGCTGTACAACAGTTTAATGTAGTTTCTGTAAACACTACAGTCTCTATTACAGGTTCTGCTACAGGGGACCTTTTAGTAAGAAGGCTACGCATAATACTTAGAGATAATAATCCTGATAGAAACTATCGATTCAGACCTCCTGCGCACGAAAAATTTATACAGGCCCAGGCTCAGGTATTTGGGTATATTTGGGAAGACGAAGAACTTTACGAATATCTGCTTATGGCTATTGACGACTTTAATACCGCACCGCCTATTACCGGGGTAACTATAAACGACATACCCGATAGATGGAGGACTGCGATTATTCTTAGAGCTGGTGCTTTCGCTTGTTTTGCTATAACTATGAATTGGATAGCAGATGAGTTTGATTATAGCGTGTCTGGAGTTTCTTTAAGTATAGAGAAGTCGGGTAAGTACCAAGGTATGAAGGAGAATTTCATATCGGAATACGATAAGTTAAAGGATGAGGCTAAGAGGTCTATAAAGATTGTAAAAGGCTTAAAGCAACCTCGCTACGGCGTAGGTATAAGTTCAGCTCTAGGTCCCTATTCGAGACCAGGTACGCAATCTAGAAGAAATTATGTAAGCGGTTTTAGAGGGGGTTGGTCCTAAAAAAGGTATAACACCAGTACCGTAATACAGGACCCTAAGTTATTTGGTAAGAAATAAAAGAGGACTAAAATGGCTATAGAGTTTGAACTTTTCACACTAACTGGCATGGAAGGTAATACCGGAGAGACTGGTATTATTCAGTTATCGGCGTTTCCTACAACAGGACCTAGCGGGCAATGGGATATAGGTATAGATCCCGTGGATGGTCCAGCCCAGATATATTATAATGGCTCTAATCTTAGTTCTGCAGATTTTGGGATAACTGGATCTGATTGGGGATTAACAGGCCAGGCTATTATGTTTTTTGATGACGCTCTCCCTAACTCTAGCCTAAGAGATAATCTTTTACATCCTGAAGAGCACGGAGTTACAGGCCCTCAAATTATTAGAGTGGTCTATAATTACTAATTATGGCAAAACCAATCCTATACGTTGATAGTCAGAATGGGTCAGATAGTAATTCAGGGGATTTACTAAACCCCCTAGCTACCCTCCAAGAGGCTTATGATCAAATTAATGAAGGAGGAACCATAGTCCTACAGGATGGTGATAGCTCTAGCTATGGTGATTTATCTATTACAAAGACTGTAAACATACAAGGGGCTTATGGGTCTACTCCGGCTATAGGAAATCTAACTATCACTGACGCTCAAGGTTCTTTCCAAAATCTTATTTTTAACTCTTCTGGTATTTCTATTGTAAATTCTAATAAGGGTGCTATTAGAGTATCCGAGTGTACTTTTAATTCTGTAGGCGTCGGTATATCTCTAACAAACGTTAACTACATAACAGTACTTAAAAACACATTCTCTGGATATAATAGAGGTATTCTAATAAATGATGCTGAAGAAGTAAATATATCCTCTAATGTATTTTATAATAACGGATTTAAAGCTATAGAGGTTGTTACTGTAGGTAGAATAGATTTGTGGCACAACACTATTCATGGTGCTGCGGTTACAGGTTCATCTGCTCTCACTCCTGATGAGAATATACGCATAATTTATGTGACTCTTACTGCGTCAAACATAAACAATAAAAATGTTCCGCTTCCTGGATTTGCTGTAAAAAATACGGACTTGGATGGTAGTGGCTATTTGGGCTATGATATAGCTGTAAACGTTGTTGAGGGCCCATCGTTTCAATACGGTGTAGATTACATAGGAGTAGCTGATGGTTCTATTGTTTCTTGGAGCGGGCTTGATCTAGAAAATGATTTACGTGTTGGAGACATTCTTAGAATTATGTATTCAGAAGATTCAGACCCAGGCGGCGGAGAGGCTGTAAGGGTCCTGAACGTATCTAACCCTAATAGCACTATAGATTCTAATAATATTGGAATGACAACATCTAATATTGCTCTAGGCGTGTTTTTTAACACCTCTTTAAAAATAAGATACAATAACTTTTTTGGTTCTAACACTAACTATAACACTATAGCCACTCCTACAGACTCTGAAGGTAATTTCAGCTCAGACCCTAAGTACACAAATGTAGGTGCAGGGGACTTTACTCTTCAGTCTGACTCTCCTAATATAGATGCAGGAGACTTTGCTAGATGGGATAATATAGTAGGAGAGATTGGTGTAGGTATTGTAAATGGTAGCTATACAGGTATAGCAGGGGCCACTAGAGAGAATAACACCCCCTTCGGTAGAGATATTGATAGAGCATTAGTTAACAGAAGAGCCGCAGACAAGAACAGGCTGGGGACTGGTAAGGACTATACTGGAGACGTAGGGGCGTATGAATTTATATCCGACTCACATGCGGGCGATTATTTCGTGGATGAGCAGGGGTATGATAGAGCTTACTTCGGAGGATCAGGTGACCCTTTTGGGACTATTGACCGTGCTTTTGATCCTGCTCTTAATGACAACGACATTAATGTTCAAGGCAATACAGTTCCTATTATTGGTGTAGCAGGGGGTTCTAATTTTGGAAGGTTTCGTAGTAAAAACACGCAGCTAAGCGCTCGATCTCTTCGTGTAGGTAATCAAACAAAAAATGATATTGTATATATAACGCCTACTTACCCTACGTACGATACCGGCGCTGTTTATGTGGACCCCGATGGTTCTGATTTATCTGGAGACGGGAGCTCTGTTAAGCCGTATAGAACAATAGGAAAAGCTCTACTAGACTCTTCTCAAAGTATTGTAGTAGCTCCTGGGTTTTATCCTCAATTTACGGGAGAGGCAAACAAGAGGCTTATAGGGATACCTGTTACAAAAACTATACCGTTAGCATGGACTGCTTATAGCAGTGCTAAGAAAACAGACTGGAATGTGTCCGGTAATGTATCGTTTTCTGGACTTTATATTGCCTTTACTGATGTTTCTGAGATTGACTCATGGGATTCTATTAATAAGTTTAGTTTTGCAGGAGATATGGAAGCTAAAGCAAGTGTTATTTTAGACACAGACTCACTTGATTTTGCTATCTATGGAACTACTACCTCTGATAAGGGTGGAGTAACTCTTAAAAAAAGCGTCTCTGACTTATTGGTGCAATTCAAATTAACTGTCGGCGGAACCTCTTATACCTTCTCTAATACAATACCTTCTTTTGACTTCGGAGTTAGAGTAAGGGTTGGCGTTAAACTAGGGGGTGGTAGTATTACAGCTTATGCTAAGTCTTCGTCTTTTAGCAGGTCGAAAACTTTAGCGCTGCCTTCTATCGATAATTGGGCTGTTAACGTAAACACGGAAACTACCGGTACCTCTAAAGTATACAATCTATCAGTTGCTGCAGATTCGTTTACTTCTACGGTTATCGAAACTTGTACAAACTCTTATACTAAGAGGAAGATATACGCGATACAGGGTATCAATTAAGGAGTGTCCTTATGAATCATAACTTTAGGTATAATTACGGTAAGCCCGATATGCGTTTACCGTATAGATGGAATGACGACACTCCTTTTTCTTTACCTCTGGCTCCTAAGAACGTGGAAGTCACAAGCCCTTATTTAATAGGGGTCATAGATGTTAGGTGGGATTCTTCCTCTAACTACACAGAAAATGATAACCTAATTGTACTAGGTGTTAATGTCTACCGCTCTTTCGACTCGCCTGAAGGGCCGTACACTAAACTAAATACCAGCCCTGTGGCTACTCTTTTTTACAGAGATGAAACAACCGAGGTGTCTGTAGTTGATGAAGACCCAATAGCAGGAGGAAGGTTAATAGCAGGTACTAATGCTACAGGAGATTGGATCGCCAGAACTTTTAATAGGCCTTTAATAGCTCCTGGCACTAACGGAGAATTAGCGGATAACCGCACTCATGTTACTGTTAGAATAAAGCCTACTTCTAGCGACTCCTTTCAAACGGTACCAGCTTTTAAAGTGATAGGGGATACAGGAGAGATTTATCTAATAAAAGATAGGATCTATGATCACACAAACAACAGACTGGTAGACCCTGTTTTACCTGATTTAAGCAGAGGAGGAGAGCTGCTTATATCGTACACATACCTTAATAATCACATACAAACAGACATTTATCGTAAGGCTTATTATAAGGTAACTACTGAGGCAATAGACCCTAATACTGGAAACAATATAGAAACGCCTTTGAATGAAGTAGAGGCTATCAGTCTCTATGACATGGAGAAGATAGATTGGGTGTGGGCTGAGGCTATCAGAAGAAACAGATGGCTTTTAGAGCAGGCTGGTGAGAGGGTTAAACTGTTCATAAGGAAGTGGGCTGGTACGAGGTGTGAGTCCTGTTGGGATGAAGAGTACCAACAATCTAGAGAGTTTTGCCCAGTATGTTTTGGCACTGGGTATACGGGAGGGTACGAAGGCCCGTACGACACCATAATAGCCCCTCCAGAGACGGAGAAGACTGTAGAGCTAACAGATATAGGCCTACATGTTAACTATGACTGGAACACTTGGACAGGCCCTTATCCATTGCTTACTGACCGCGACTTTTTGGTTAGACAAAATAACCAAAGATTTTCTATAGCTAGGGTTAATCCTCAAGGATCTAGAGGTTCTATATACCAACAACACTTTAACTTAGCGCCCTTAGATCAAAAGGATATTAGGTATGCCGTGCCTATTTCAGGCGGTACTCTTGTAACGCCAGAAGCATGGAATGCTTACAGAAAGAGTAAGCCTACTGACGCTAGCCCTGTTATTACTAATAAGCCTGAGATACCAGATGAGTATGAACTAAGAGGAAGAACTGTGACCTTTGAAAATATTTGTTACTAAAATAGATATACCTGAAGGTAAGACGCCTACGTATAATTACATTGTGTGGTAAAAAGAATGTACTTAAGGGTGTAGAGATATAGAGAGGCGTACATTTTGAGTACTCTTAAAACACTTTTGGAGTTAAGTAATAATCTTTTAATAAAATAAGGTAAATACCTTATATGCAGACCTCAATAAAAAGGAGACCTTTATGGCATTTGATAGGAAAAGAACCGCTTCAGAGCTTATTAAGTTAGCGGATGCCATTGAGAAGCAAGCAGCTGAAAAGACATATTTTGTATGTGATTGTTGTAACCATACAGCAAACCTAGCTTCTATCAATAGCATTAGGACTAAAGTAGCTTCTGAGAATGGGATAGAAAGTGTTTCCCCCGTAAACGTTAATAATAATATTGCTTGTCCTGTCATTGGTTGTGAAGGCAGAATGAGTTATGTAGCAACTAGTGAGAGTGATAAATACTATGTGGAAGTAAGTGCTGCAGAGGAAGACGTAGACTTTGACCTAGACGTTTCTGAAGATAGTCCTGAGCAGGACACAAAAGGTGATGGCGTAGAAGAGGAAAGCCTTGAGGGTGAGGGGGAGTCTAATTTTGAGCCTGTAGACGAGCAAGAAAAAGACGAAGATTCTGACGACACTGAGGGGTCTCCAGAGGATGAAGGTGCAAACGCTGAAAGTCCTTTAGAAGAACTTATCGAAGAAGAGATAGAAGAAGAAAAAGAAAAAGAGCCTAAGAAAAAGGAGCCTAGGAAGAAGAAAGACAAGGCTGATGATGAAAAGGCAGTACCTAAGTTTACAGAGATGCCGGAAGGTATGAAAGACTTAAAGATGAAAGCAGCAAGTGAGCGCTTTTATAGTTCTGTCTCAAGATATTCAAACATATAAGAAAGAGGGGGAAAACCCTCTTTTTTTGAAAGATAATATAATATGATTAGAGTTATTGGAGCTTCTCCGGAAAAAATAGAACTTCCGGAACTAAACGATAGAATTTACTATAAGCAAGAAAAGAGCTATAGTGAGTTAGATTATCAAAGGTGCCCTACCTTAAGACGCGCTATCGATAAGGGCTATGTTCTTATTTTGGAACGTTCCCAAGAAAATAAAGAATACGGAGCTCCGCCTGTATCTCACGTTAAACCTCAGGTACCAAATTCCCCGCCCACTCAGGAGACCGAGTACCCTAAGCCGATACTCGGTAGTGAGTCTAAGGAAAATACTTTAAGTGCGGAAAAGATAGACCTTTTACTCAATAAGATTTCAGCTCTTGAGGAAAAAATAGAAGTAGAAAGCGGAAGAATTATTGTCGATTCTACTCCTTTAAATATTATATTAAACAGGTTAAAGGAATTAGAGGATAAGGTATCTACAGGTACTCCTACCGCATCCGATAACACTCAAGTTATGGCTGCTCTAAAAGCTTTAGAAGATAAAGTTAATAGCGGTACTAGCACTGAAGATTTAATAAAAAGGTTAGAGAGTGCTTTAGGCAAGACTAAACTGCAAACAAAAAACCAGGAAGATAGTCTCCCCAAATATAATCAAGAGACGTATGTTCCGAATGTTACTGTAGAGGATGCTAACTCTCACATAAATCTAAAGGTAAGAACAGTAGAAAGATCGGACGGAGTCAATAACGCTTTGGATGCTTTAAAGAAAATAAAAAAGAAATCAAATGGAGATTAGGAGGGTATTATGCCTAAAGGTTTAGACGTAGGAACTGGAAACTTAGTTGCTGCTAAAAAAGACGTGTCAAATGAAAATTCAGAAGTTGAAGTGAATTCTATTAGAGATGTTTTCTTAGACATAGAGTATGATCAATCTACTCTTAATATGCTTAAGATGTCTAACGTTTCTCATGTTATAGAGGATGATTCTATATACGTGGTAGGAGAGCCTGCTATGAATATAGCTAATCTTCTGAAGAAAGAAGCACGGAGACCTCTCAGTAAGGGTGTTATTTCTGCTGGCGAGCTAGAAGCAGAAAAGATGTTAATGATACTTCTTAATAATATACTAAAAAAGCCTCAGGTAGATGAAGAGACTGTATATTATTCTATTCCTGGTAATCCTATTAATTCTGAAATGGATGTGGTTTACCACAAAGAAATGTTTAAGAAAATGATAGAGAATTTTGGGTATAAGGCTACAGCTATGAATGAGGCTGCAGCTGTTGTTTATTCTAATTGCGCTGCTGAGGGGTTTACTGCGTTAGGTTCTTCTTTTGGGGCGGGTATGGTAAACACGGCACTACTTTTTCAAACTATGGTAGGTATGTCTTTTTCTATACAGAACTCTGGGGATTGGATAGATAGCTCTGCGGCTAAGGCCGTGGGTTCTACTGCGACCCGTATTATGTCTATCAAGGAAAAAGGTGTTAATCTCCTGGATCCTACTGAAGGCGACCCTAAGCAGCTAAGAGAAAGGGAAGCTATAGTTGTTTATTACAGGAACCTCATCCATCTAGTAATAGACTCTATAAAAAGAGAGTTTAAAAAGGATAGTGGTAGTATTGAGCTTCCAGACTCTATCCCTTGGGTAATTTCAGGCGGAACTTCTCTAGCTAAGAACTTTTTGGAATTCTTTAAACAGGAATTCGATAAGGTTAAAGATTCTTTTCCTATTAATATTTCTGAGGTACGTATGGCTAACGACCCTTTGAATGATGTAGCGAAAGGTCTTTTGATTGCTGCTATGAATGACTAATTTATTGTGCCGTACAATAAGTGCTCCTTGTAGGGCAGGCCTCTATGGTCTGCCCTTTTTTAATACTCTATTAATAATATATCTCTTAATAGAATTTGTACCTTAAAGGAATCATATGGAAAGCAACTTACTTAGAGCTACTAAAAGGCGCGTTCTTAGGGAATTGAACGATACTATAGAGTATAATCCCGTGTACCGGGACACAATGAAAGTGTATCATAAGTTTCCGTTTAAAGAACGTCCGATGAGAGGTGTTATTCTAAGTAATGCGTCAGCCTCTAGGATAAGACTCTCAGCAGACGATTATGCCGCAAACTTAAAAAGCCATGTGGCGTGGGCTCGCGTCGGCAATAAAGAGGGCAAATTTTTAGATTGGGTCTGGGAAGACGAGCAAAACGTCACGAGGTTCGTAGAGAATGAAGATGTTTCTAGTCAAATAACAGGGACAGCTTCCGTAGGAACGAATAGAGTTTTTCAGGTCGCTAACTATCCTATTGTTTCTGGGTACTTTAACACTAAGATAGCCGACAACTTTAGGCAGGTAGATGTTTTTATAGATGGAGAAAGAGCTTTTCCTGTTGATCTGGACGGTAAGAACGGAAAAGTTTATTTGGCCTCTTCCCCGACAGTAGGACAGACTGTCACTATATCTTACAGCTATAAAAATATAGCTGATCCCGGTAGGTACTACATTGAGCTAATAAGCAAAAACCAATACGTTATAGACCCTCTGTACTTTGTAGAAAAAGAAGTTGTAATTGAGACTACTACAGGTACAGAGACTACCGCTAACTTATCTCATGGAAATTTGATCCCAAATCTAGAGGCTCTGTATACTAAGAAAAATTTTAATTCACTAAGTATAGAGTTAGTTCCTGGGTCAGACTATACTATAGATGCTACTACAGGAGAGGTAACATTTCTCAATCCTCTTAAGTCCGGCACAACGCTCTATGCAAATTATAGGTGGGTTGGAAACACTCTAGGTCCTTTTGATATCCCAGACGATTTTCATTATGATAACTCCTCTATAAGTGGGGTGATATTATCTTTCGGGAATAAAAAGATAGTAAATGATAAACTTGTGGTTATTGTATACCCTGATCGAGAACAATCGGCAAAAGTATATAGTGGCCATTGGGATATGAATTTTAATATAGACGTATTTACTCGGGACACTATAGAATTACCAGACTTAACAGACTATATAGTCGATGATATGTGGTCTAGGAAAAGATTACGGTTAGTGTCTGAAGGTCTTACAATAGAGGAAATGGAACCTGGAGGAGAGTCAGAAGAGGTATATGACCAGAACACAGGCGACCTATACTATAAGAACTCTGTATCTTTGCGCATGATGACTGAGTGGAAAAAATTTGTTCCGTACCTAACAGAGATTATGGATTTTGATACTAAGCTCTATCAATATATGCAGCATAATAAGTATCTAAAATTAAATGGTAAAGATTTTAATATAGATGTTTACCCATACTCTAAGGAGCTTAGTGTTAAGTACCCAGAAGCGGGGTATCCTAAATACTTTTAAGCGCTTGATAATCTATTAATAAACTATATAAAAATAGGGTTTATATTTATATACTACAGGGAGATAAAAATGCCTTTATACCGTTATTTTTGTAATGACTGCAACTTACAATTTGAAGAGATTAGAAAGTATGAAGAAAGAGATGATGAAGTAGCCTGCTCTGACTGCAAAAGTGTCAATACCGATAGAGTGGTAGCTGTTCCGTTTGGAATCGGTACAAAGCTGGATCCTAAGAAGGATACCATATATTCTCCTAAAGAAATAGATAAGGTAGTAGGTGCTGAGTCTGAGAAGAAATGGGAAGGGTACGACCAACGGTGGAAAAAAAGGTATGAAGAAAAGAGGAAGAGAAGATGGTCTAAGATGGGAGTTGAGCCTAGTGAGATCAATATGCCGAAAGACATCGATGGCAGGTACAGCCCTGTTATGCATTTAGGCGGTAAGAAGGAGAGAGAGTTTAGAAAAGACTACTCAGAAGCGCTCCAGGAACACAGAGCCGAGCGAGAAAGAAAAGGCCTGAAGCAGTTTGAGGGTTCGCAAGATAGAGATAGTGTTGTTAGGGTTAAGCCTAAGTCAAAGTAATGCCCTTTAAAATAGGCGTACTAAAATCTCCTTTAAAGAGCGTTCCGTAATAATTTATTAATATTTATATCAGATAAGATTATACTAAGATCTAAAAATTTCGTGACGCTCCATATAAAATTCAATTAGTATAAAGTTTTTATGAAGAGATAAAGGAGAAAAAACATGGCTATAGGACCTTTAGAGAGTTTTGTCTTTCCGGGCGTTCTTACTAGAACTATTACGGAAGCTCCCGGAGCGACTGCTGCGGGAAACATAAGATTTCCGGCCTTTATAGGAGTCGCTGCGGAAGAGATCCGTGTTACAGACTTCGAGATGGTCAGGGGTTCATCTGCTATTGCCGATAATCTGATTTTAGATGAAGACATAAGCGGTGAATTCGACGGCACAAAAAAGGATTTTACAGTTGAAAACTTTCCTATCGTAACTGGTAACGGAGAAGGCACGGTTGCTACTCAGCCGACTCAGGTCATAGTAACCGTTAACGGTGAGCCTGTAGCTGTAAACTCAGTAAACGGATTAACGGGTGAGTGTACTTTAGTATCTATTCCTTCTGCAGATGATGATGTTAGAGTAAACTACTACTACAAAAGACGTGATACATACATTGAAAACGAGGACCTTTCTGCACAAGCTAACGGTGCTAATACTACTTTTAAGGTAAAAAGTCGTCGTATAGTAAAAGGTGATAACGGTGGAGTGTCCGCTGTTAGCTCCGATATAAACGCTACCGTAGACATTCTTTATAACCCAGACGAAAATATTGTAGGGGATGAGTTCGAGCGTACTGTAAAGGTAATCGAGGCAAAAGTTAATGGTGTTGCTTCTACAATCGTAGAGCTTGATGGTGCTGCAGGTACCTTTAAGCTTGGTTCTGCTCCTGCTAGTGGGGATGTTGTTACTGTTACCTATTTTACAAACACATGGGAAAATACCTTTGACATTCTTCCTGCTGCTACTGTTAACAGGATGGTAAAGGTAGGTTTAAGTTCCGATACTTCAGACTACTCGATTGGTAACGACGTGGTTCTCTCTGGCTCAAACAGGGCTCACTGGGGGCATTCTTATCAGTTAGAGAACGGCGTAACTACTGCGGGCTCTTCTCTTGCTATCGGCACGGATATCGTGGCTTCTTTGAAAGACAATAGAGTGTTTGGAGAGATTACTACTCCAGCTACTCCCGCAACAGACGTGAACGGCAATAACATTACTGATACAGACGGTAATGTTCTTAATGCAGATAACAATAGAGACTTTGTTTTAAGCTCCGTACCTGTTAAAGGTACTGGAACTGCTACTCCAACAGAAGACCCCTCTGATATATTAGTCTTTGTAGGGTCCGACTGGGAGTCAGCTAAAGCCACCGGTGCTGTCACAGTAACAAAAATTAATGACCAAACAATTACCTTAGGTACTCCTGCAGCTCTTCTTCCTAGTCAGACTAATCAGTATAAGGTCTACGTTACTTACTATGAGAACATTCTTGTAGACGATGGGTGGACAATGACTGTAAGGGTTCCAGGGGGAGCTGGCACAGGAAAGTACACTATTAGCTCTCGTGTTTCTGGTAACGTGTTAGATGTAGTTCCGACACCATTCAATAACGTGTCTCCTCTCTACGCAGGTGCTGGTGCTAATGATATCCAGGTTAGCCCGTTGAACGGGGCTGTAGAGCGTGTTTATTTCTTATTTGACGGTAATGGCGGTTTTACTGTAAAGTCTGCCAAGGACCCTTCCCTTGTTACGGATTACGCAGATCTTGTAGCACTGTCCCCTACAGACAGTAACTTTGGTCTAACTGGTTCTGTTACTACTGATGGTGCGAACACAGGCGAACTAGGGAGAACGTACATAGACCCGACTACTGGTTTTCGTGTCTCATTTGGAGATGCTGGTACTAACTCTATTATTGGGGATAGTACTAATTTTAACCCCTCTTCTACACAGTATGTTTCGTATGATTGCGGTAATCCTTCTACCTCTGACGCTGTAGAGCGATTGTACATCACTGCTAAGTCCGATTTTATACTAGGTATCCCGGGTATGACTTTCACAGTATCTAGTACCGACGGAGGCACAGCAGACTCTACAGATAATACTATTATTCTTAACACTTACAATCTTTCTGGTAATGAGCCAAATGTAGGCGATGCCTATTACGTAACCTTTGATAGAGCAAAAACAGACTACACTGTTAAGTTCTTTACTGAGATGAGAGATGTTATTAAGACTTTTGGGCCTATAGAGATTAATAACAGACTTGTTGTTGCAGCTAATCTTGCGTTCCAGAATGGGGCAAGAGCAGTAGCTCTTAAACAAGTTAAAAGAGCTGCAGGCGACTCAGATGCAAGCGCTCAAGCTTACATAGACGGTATAGACGAGTTTGACGAGCCTTTGTCAAACGGTCTGAGGCCTTCACTTATTCAGCCTGTTACCACTAATCCGCAGATACATGCGTACCTTAAGTCTTCTAATGCGATACAATCTAGTATTAGATACAGGAACGAACGTACCTCTATTATTGGTTTTGCGGTAGGAACGAGAGCTGATGAGGTTATTACCTCTCTTAAAAGCCTTAAGACGGAAAAGGTTACTGCTGTGTATCCTGAAGCTGCTGTTCTAGGAATTACCGATAACTTCGGTAATGAAGTAGAGTACTTAGTAGACGGATCTTTTATAGCAGCCGCTCTTGCAGGCTTAGACGTGTCTCCAGCTTTCGATATAGCTACGCCTCTTACAAATAAGAGTATTGTAGGGTTTAAGAGAATATTTCGTCAACTCGATAATGTGACTGCTGCTCAGGTAGCAAATGCAGGCTGTACTGTTCTTCAAGGTAGAGATGCTTTAATTAATATTATGATGTATCTCTCTACTGACATGAGCAACGCCTTAGCACGTAATCCTAGAATTACTGAAGTCAAGCACTTCGTACAGCAAGGGTCTAGAAATGTTCTTTCACGTTACATAGGTCAGAAGAACTTACCTCGTCTGTTACCACAGATTGAAGGAACACTAGGTTCATACTTCAAGTCTCTAAGACAGAGCGCCCTGATTGTAGATTATAAGAACATTAAGGCCAGAGTAAATCAAAACGATCCGAGTACGGTTGACGTTGAAGTTTATTACTCACCGGTATTCCCGCTGAACTGGATTGTTGTAACTCTTAACTTGAGACAAAGCTTGTAAGAGTACGTGTGGCAGGGGGCTAAACCCCCTGCCTATAATATAAGGAGCCACTATGCTAGATAAACAGGCGATGTCAAATAGCCTTAAAATACTTTCTAATATTACTGAAGATAAAGACCTTAGATATAATCTAAGGTCTGCTTCTGAGGCTGTCGCTAGCATGAGCGATAGGGAGTACGAAGAGATGCTAACTAAGGAATCTTTTCGTTTACCGGGTATGGATAAAATAAAGGGTGTTTTTAATAAACCCGGTACTCCAGAAAAACTTAAGCCAGGAGAGTTTTCTACAACTCCTCAACAAAGATCTCAAAACATAAAAGAAAAATACCAAGAAGGAGGACCAACAGGTAAACTCCTTACGATGTTTGAGCATAGAGACGTTCAGAACGCTTATAAAGCTCTTCCTGCCCAAACCAAAAAGTTAGTTGATCGATACATTACCCGTTGGAAGATGGGCGATTTAATAGGTAAAGCGGCTTCAGAGGAAAAGGAAGCCTTGTTTGAGGATAAAAGCCCAGGCGGTGTTTACGACGCCTTAACAAAAACATTGTCTAATTTTTCAAAAAAATATGATGTTTCTTTATTGCCTAGTGTTATACAAGAAAAGTTTAAGGGACTTAAAGGTAATATAGAGCTTCTTGAAAAATCTCCCGAGAGATTACCGAAGGGTATTTCGGAAGAAGAGCAGGCAATTATTGATCGTAAGAATAAAGAAGAGTCTTTGTCTAAGCAAGATATTGAGAACGATAAGAATATAAATACCTTTTTACAGGTTATGGATAAACATTTTAAGACGGACCTTCAGAAGAATCTTACTCCATCTCTTAAAAATGAATATGAGAAAATGACTGGTGATATAGCGGGGCAGCTAAGAGGTGATATAGAGCAAGGGTTTAGAGGAAGCTCTCCTGGTTCAGAATATTCTAAGAAAAGTCCTTATATGTCAAAGGAACCTGTGTTCGAGGTAAAAAACCCAACACCTTCTTCTAAGAAGCCGTCTCGTAAAAAACCAGCTCCGGCTGATCCTGGTATGGCGGGAGTCCCTGGAAAAGGTAAGATACCGGAAAGAGTCGCTAAGGATAGTACCGTTATAACATCGGAGGGGGTTGATATGAACCCTTCGATGATAGAGATAGATGAAAATTCTGAAGAGATTAAGAAGCTTTCAAAAATTCTAGAAAATAATAAACTTTAAGGAGTTATACTATGGATCGTATTGCGCTGTCAAAAAGAATTAAAGGGTTGTCTGAAGTCTTTGCTAGTGATAATGAAATGGCTCAGGATTTAGCGGCTATGTCTTATGTGTTGGCAAATATGAGTGATGAAAAATTCTCAAAAATTGTAAACCCAGACCTAGGTGTTGATGAGATAGACGGAAAAGAGGCAGCGTTTGGGGACATGGGCTTTGGGGGTGGATCTCAGGTAGGTCCCGCTAAAATGCAGCAAATTAGAGACAGAAGGAACCAGCCAGGGACTTCAGGTACTATCAGAACTCCTGAAGAGTTTGCGCAGATGGCAGCAAAAGTACTCGGTCCTGAGACTATAAACAAGCCAGGATTTATGGATAAAGTAGTCTCAGAGCTGAAACAAATGAAAGGTGCCCCTGATGCCGTTCCTGGAAGAACAGCGTACGACGGAGGCGGTGAGATAGATGAAAAAGAGGCAGCGTTTGGGGATATGGGATTTGGGGGTGGATCTCAGGTGGGTCCTGATAAATTGCAGGAAATCAGAAACAGGAGAGGCCTACCAGGAACCTCAGGTACTATCAGAACTCCTGAAGATTTTGCTCGGCTGGCAGAAAAAGTACTCGGTCCTGAGACTATAAACAAGCCAGGATTTATGGATAAAGTAGTCTCAGCGCTGAAACAAATGAAAGGTGCTCCTACTCCTAACGCTGTGCCTGAAAAAATAGCGGAAGAGGAAGATATGGAAGAAACTATGGGTATGTATTGGGACAAAAACGCTTCAAGCGCAGTAGCCGACGCTCTCTTAAAGGATGTGCTTGGTATGGATAAGTCTGTTTGCTGTGACACAGGGCGTAAATTGGATAAGGTACAAATGCCAGACTCTGAAAAGAAGCAGCATACTCCTCCTACATTGAAAGGTGAGCAGATTCCTCAGGATAGTGAAAACAATGATTCAGGTATTGTAGAGAAAGCTAACAAGGCTAAGCCTGTGAACAAAAGCGCAGCTGAAGAGACAGAAGAGATGGAAGAGACAGAACAGGCTGCGATTGATAAGATTAAAGAAGGTTTAAAAGACTTTATAAAGTATGAAGAAGAAGAGAAAGAAAAAGGTATTAAAGGCGAGCATGAAGATAAAGAGCAAGAAGCTATAGAGCATATAGAAAAAGGCGTAGAAATGATTGATGAAGCCGAAGAGGAAGAAGAAGAGAAAGAAGACTCTCAGATAGATAAAACCCCTGAAGATGATGACCCTGAAACAAAGAGAGGTCGCCAGCCTCAAGAAGAGGGGGATATAGAAGAGAAACATAGTAAGAAGAAAACTGCATCTATTAACGATGCTGTGGTAAAGAGTGAGGGTGTAGAGCTTATTGCTCCAATGTCAGAAGTTATGCTTTCTTCTGGTGATGAGGCCGAACTGGGTAAGCTCTTTGACTAATACAGTAATAAGGAGTTAAATAATGGCTAACAGAGACAGAGGTACTTATACTCATCGTCACGGTGTCACACCGGAAACGATGTCGGTTATAAGCTCTAAAAATAAGATTTATGCACGTCCTGCAGATCCTGACGCGGGGAACCAGTATCAACAGATTGGTGTTGTATCCTCTTTTGACCCGTCTGAGTCTCGTACCGTAGAACCTGTAAGAGGTATAGGTTTTGGTGACCATGTAGCTGAGCTGGTTCCTGGGGTTACAGATCCTATGTCCCTCTCAGTTGTAAGGACTGCTCAGTACATCTCTCTTATTTACCAAGTGTTTGGTTATAAGGGTGGTGTTGACGGTATCGTTCGTTCACTTAGGCATCATAAGTGGCCTTTCGATATAATGCAAGAGCTAGTTTTGAGTCAGCTCGACAAAGTAACTAGTAACGTAGATAATCTAGGAGCAGGCACTGGTGTGGGTGCGTCCCAGGACCCCTTTAATCCTGAATTCTTGGCTATACTTACTTACTACGAAGGTTGTTGGTTTCAAGACTATAGTACTTCTTTTGCCGCAGATACGGCGCTCGTACAAGAGAATGTAAGTATCATGGTTACTGATATTGTAGCTGACCAAGGACTGGACTATTTTGAGGACTCCGACCTCTTTAATCCTGCTGCTAAGTCAAACATTCTGACTGATACGCAACAAAGAGGCTTTGGACCTAATACGTAACAAGGAGGTTTTGGGTCCGGACTCTAAGCGGATAGGAACTAAGTTCGTCTCGATACTATATAAGATACAAATTTTACATCTTTTTATATAAATATAACATTAATAATTTACATACTTTCCTTCCGAAAGTTCTTTCCTACCGCATATTCTGCGCCTATTTTCACAGTTAGTAATATTCATCTAATATTTATACCTTATATAGGAGATACGTTATGGGATTCTTAGACTCCATTAAAGAGATGAGAAACAAACTTTTATACTCTAAAGAAATAGAATTGGAGGACGTTAGTCTAACCTTAGGTCTTCTTACGGCAAAAGAAGAACAGATCATTGACAGAGCTACTAGTGAGGAAGATAAAGAGGACCCATTAGAATCTATGCAATACTTGATGGATATTAAGAAAAGAGTATTATCATACGCTATTAAGAAAGTAGGAGGAGAAGAAATACCTCCTATAGTAGAGTATGAAGAGGGAGAAGAGTTAATAAAAAGAACAAAGGAAGTTTATCTATATGATTTTCTCTCCGACGTACCCACGGCAGGTGTAGATATAATATTTGAAGCTTACTCAGACCTGAAGGATGAAGTTAATGACAGTATAGAGGGAAAGATAAAAGTTAATTGGTATCTTACTCCTAAGGAAAGGGAGCTTAAAAGAGAAAAAGAGTATAGAGAGAGGGAGATAGAACATATTAAGAGAAGAAGAGAATTATACGGAGTAGATACTGATTCTGACGAGAAAATAAATTTCAGAGAGATTAAAGTACCTGATAAGGAAGACTCAGAAACTAATGGAGAATCAGAATCGGAGTCTGAAAAAGAAAGTCAGGATAAGTAATGGATGTCAAAGAGTCTTATAACCTACTAGAAGAAATAGTAACTAAGGGCTTTTTAACAGATATCTATAATATAGATAATAAGATAATAGTTATTAAAACTTTAAATGAAATAGAGTATAGTAACGTAAAGCTCTTTATAGGTGACGATTTTAAGGAATTAGCGTACTATGAGTTAGCTCTCTCAACTATTATATTTGACGGATATAATGTTCTGGTAGACCGCTTTGATAGGATGAAAGAACTTGTACGATATTATAAAAATATTGACGTTATAAACTTCTCTAAGATACAAGAAAGGTTTAAAAAATTACACTATAAGTATTTAGCTTCTTTAAAGTATTTAGAGGGGTTTTCTTATACTGATAAGTCTAGATACTACTGGAGTTTCTTAGGAGAGCAAGGATTATCCAGTGAAAAAATTAGCGGTATAGAAGGAACTGGATCTTTAGGGTTAAATACTGTTCAGAATAATTGGATAGTAATTAACAAAAAGTTAGACCAAGAAGATAAATATAACGTTGACTTTAACTTAGCTACTTTTATTGCGTCTTCTATGAACTCTAAAGGCGCAAGGTCTGCGTCCAAATCTTACGAAGTACAGAGGAATGAATTACTAGAGACAAGAAAGAAGATCTCTGAGTATGGGTATGACAAAGCGAGATATGAAAAAGAGCGATCTATAGAAGAGTGGTCAAAACCTATAAAGAGTAGAGAAGATATGGTAAGAGAGTTAGAGAAACAAGTATCGGGTGTAAAAGATAAGCATGATACGTTTATTGAGAACTGGATTAAGAATCAAAGGAAATTAGCGGAGGCCGCTAAGGAAAATGTAGAGAACCGGCAAAAAGATTATAGAAATAAGTTAGAGAACATAGATGAGTCTAAAATAGAGGGTTCAAGATTAGCAACTCCAGAAGAGATAAGAGAGTTAGATAAAAAGAATAGGTACGGTATCAGAACAGGAACAGATAGCTTAGAAAAATATAATAAGCAGCAGAATTTTGTTAAGAAGGTAAGTTCTGTTGTTTTGAAAGCTGATAAATAAGGTAACAGACTATGGCTGACTTAGAACAACAGGGAAAAAATCTAGAGGATCTTTCTAATAAACTAGAAAAGGTAACAGATAATACTTCTGAGTTTAGGACGAATATAGAAAGATTGGACAAAGTCTTAAGTAAACAAGACAAAACCACACAAGGTGCTTTTAAGAGCGCCATGATTTATCAAGCCGCGATTGCTAAGGCCGAAGGTAATGTAGAAGAATTTTTAAAAATTAGTGAGAAACTTAGCGATAACCAACAGAAGCAGGCTAGATCCTTTGCAAAGATGGCTAAAGAAGAGGCTAATGGGGTAGATTCCCTGAAGAAAAGATATGGAGGTCTAAACTCTGAGATTGAAGACCTTATAAAAAATAGAGAGAAACAAAACAAGCAGTATCACAGAGAAAAGGTCAAGGAAAAAGTATTTTCTGTGGCAGGAAAAACACCTGGTTTAGGTAAGCATATAGGTAAGGGGAGAGGCGCGGCTCAAAGCGCCTCTATGATGGGTAAGAGTTTAATAGGTACTGGTTCTAAGGTGCTAGGTAGTCTAGGCGGCGCTATGACTAAGTTAGCAGGTCCGGCAGGTGTAGCAATTACCGCCCTTAGCGCTCTTGGCGCTACTATTAAGTTTGTTGCTAAGAAAGTTGTGGAGTTAGATCATTTCCACAAAGAGTTAAACAGAGAATACTTAAAAATGGCGGGTCCTACTGTCGGAGGAAAAGCCTTAAGGAATATGGAGGAATTTAATAAATCTCTTTTTAATCTCCCTCAGAAATTACGTTTAGGGTTAGATTCAAAAGACATGCAAAAAATGTTCGGTGAAATGTCTGGTTCTGGTATGAGCCTTCAAGGAGTTATACAAAATATAGGTAGTTATGGAAAAGCCATAGAAGAGTCTAGAAGACTAAGCATACAGTTTGGGGTTGACTTTTCCCGTATGGGTAGTATGATAGCAGATCAGATGTTAACCCTTAGGAGTTCTCTAGATGAGGTCTCTGATGCTTTCGGAAAGATGTCTTACGACGCTCAGCAAGCCGGTATAAGCTCTGAAAAATTCTACCAGGCTGTAACCGCTGCGACTTCTTCGCTGAGTTTTTATGGTAATTACATAGAATACGCCTCAGGATTAATATCTGAATTTACAAAAAATGCTACTTTAGGATTTAAGGATGCTGGGGAAGTCGTAAGCGGTCTAATGGGTAAGTTTAAAGATGTTAGAGAGAATAGAAAAATAGTTAGTTTGTTAGGACTAGACG
>Ga0102937_1000063_pt1 | contig 39884 bp, 38 predicted proteins | sample SalPonR2_B_D1_MG_FD_78213 | JGI IMG/M metagenome (GOLD analysis project Ga0102937, IMG submission 78213) | Salt pond soil microbial communities from South San Francisco under conditions of wetland restoration - Salt Pond MetaG R2_B_D1_MG | ecosystem: Environmental > Aquatic > Marine > Intertidal... | reverse complement strand
GTCCTCGCGGCAGATTTCCGAGCGTCTGGATCAGGTTGAAAAAGCCATCGAAGAACGGGTGGACGCGGCTATTCTCGATGTACACCGGGAAATTCTCTGATCCTGTGCCGGCCCGGCTCGCTGTGGCGTCTGACCGCGTGGCGCCGTATACTACGGGCCCTCAAGGGAGAGCGGCGTCCATGCCCGCCGGTCAACAACAGATTGCATTTACCTTCCACAAGGCACCCGGGATGGGCCTGTGGTTGACCACTCAAAGTGTGTGGCCCCTATGAACGGAAAGAAAAAGTCAGCCCAGGCCTCGGTTGAAGCCATGCATCGCGTGTTCACGGTGCCTGAAGCCCCGGAATCAACCCTTAGCCGCATCGATCAGAACATCTCCCGCAATCTGGCCGGGTTTCTTCAGGAACACATTGTCGCGGTTGAACGGGACCTGGCCGAGGTTGAAAAAGACTTTTCCGAATACGACATCCCGGAAAAGCCCGTTTTCGTCTCGGAGCAGGCGCAGTTCCTGCTGGAAAAACTGGTGGCCAATTCGGTTCACACTGCGTCCCCGAGCTTTCTCGGCCACATGACGTCGGCACTGCCTTATTTCATGCTGCCGCTGTCGAAGATAATGATTGCCCTTAACCAGAATCTGGTGAAAACCGAAACCTCCAAGGCCTTCACGCCCATGGAGAGACAGGTGCTGGGCATGATTCACCGGCTGGTCTACCAGCAGGACGGTGCCTTTTACCGCAAGTGGATGCATGACCCCGGCCATGCTCTCGGCGCCATGTGCTCCGGCGGCACTGTTGCAAACCTGACAGCCCTTTGGGTTGCCCGCAATAACGCCTTCCCGGCAGAAGGCAGTTTCCGGGGCATCCATCAGGAAGGCCTGTTCCGGGCCCTGCGTTACTACGGCTGTGAGGGCGCCGCCATTCTGGTGTCCCGCCGGGGCCACTATTCGCTCCGCAAGGCGGCGGATGTACTCGGCCTGGGCCGTGAATTCCTGGTGGCGGTTGACACTGACCATGACAACCGGATCAATACCGATGCCCTGCGGAAAAAATGCCTCGAACTGCACCGCCAGAAAATCCGGGTGATGGCCATCTGTGGCATCGCAGGCACCACCGAAACCGGCAATATAGATCCACTGGACGCGATGGCAGACATTGCCAAGGAATTTGGCGCCCACTTCCATGTGGACGCGGCCTGGGGCGGCCCGACGCTGTTCTCACGCACCTACCGCGGGCTGATGCGGGGCATCGAGCGGGCCGACTCGGTAACCTTTGACGCCCACAAACAACTTTACGTTCCCATGGGTGCGGGCCTGGTGGTATTCCGGGATCCGGCGCTGGCAAGCGCAGTGGAGCACCATGCCCAGTACATAATCCGCAAGGGCTCAAGGGATCTGGGCAGCAACACGCTGGAAGGCTCCCGCCCCGGTATGTGCATGCTGATCCATTCCGGCCTCAAGATTCTGGCGCGGGAAGGCTACGAAATCCTGATTGATCAGGGCATAGAAAAGGCCCGGACCTTTGCGGAAATGATTGACGACGAACCGGATTTCGAGCTTGTTACCCGGCCGGAGCTGAACATTCTGACCTATCGCTATTGTCCTGAAAACGTGCAGCAGGCGCTGCAAAGTGCCACCCCAGACCAGTTGGAAAAGCTGAACACCTGCCTGAACCGCATCACCAAGTTCCTCCAGAAAACCCAGCGGGAACGCGGCAAGGCCTTCGTTTCACGGACCCGACTGGAACCAGCCCGCTACAGCCATTTCCCGTGTATCGTATTCCGGGTGGTTCTCGCCAATCCGCTGACCACCCCCGATATCCTGACGGACATTCTGGCAGAGCAGCGGGAACTGGCAAAAGAAGAGAGTATTCAGGACGAAATCACCATCCTTCAGCAAATGGCAGAGGCTGTTCTGCAGGGTCCCGGGCATGGCCTGAAGCACGCCTGAGGCCCCGATGTAGCGTAAGACAGGCTCAGTAAAGCGCTTCCTCGTCGTCCAGCACCTCGTCCAGAATATCCAGAAACATGCGATCAGCGTCGCTCCAGTTTTCCGGAATCCGGATGGTGGTGTTGGCGCTGATTTCCCGCGCAATTTTCTCGTCGGCGTCCTGCTGGTCACGATATTTACGGGCAATTTCAACGGATTTGACCGCAATCGTGGGATCGCTGAGGACCTTCTTGATAAACACCCTGAGCTCGCCAATGACTTTTGACTGACGGCTTTCTGAAGCTGAACTCATTTATCCATCCCCTTGCAAAAAGCATTTCGAAGCAAACAGCCCCGCTCTGACATGCCCTAGTATGGGCCAAATGCCCCAACCTGTGCCAGACCCTGTTGTCGCCCGCCTGATAAAACCGGACCAGGGCACGCCAGTGCTCAAAGCCACTACAATAACCTGTCTTTTGCGTTAAGGAGCCTCTGAATGACTCCCGGATTGCCTCTGGCTATCGGACAGATCCCCGTACGCTCGGCCTCCGCCCTTTAGCGCTTATTGTTCCTGCGCCGCGCCTAAGGTCCTGAAAAGACCTGTCCACTTACTTTGTTATTCATTAGTATGCCTACGAATTTCAAGCAAACCAGAAAAGCGATCTAAGGATGCAATATGGCCTCAATCCGGATTCTGGTGGGCAGCGTTTACGGCACTGCGCTGATGACCGCCAGAGAACTGAAAAAGAGCCTCGAACCCGAAGGCCACACCCTGATAATCAACGAGCAGCCGGAGCTGTCGGACATCACCAACAATACGGACCCGCTTCTTGTCTGCACATCGACGACCGGTCAGGGTGAGGTACCGCCCAACCTTCTGCCATTCTACCTGGAACTGCGTGATACCCTTCCCCAGCAACCCGGTCGCCCTTTCGGTGTCATCGTGCTGGGCGACAGCTCTTATGGCGACACCTTCTGTGGCGCGGGCGATCTTCTCGAGGAGGCACTGCTGGAGACCGGTGCCCGCAAAACCGGCGATACTCTGAAAATCGATGCCCTGGAAACCCCGGAACCCGCTGACGAAGCTCTGCCATGGCTGAGGACGTGGCTGGCGCAGCTGTAAACAGCGCTGAAGGCTCTCTCCGGCAACCGGGCTAGCCGCGCTTGCGGATCAGGGCCTCCTGGGCGGTGGACGCCACCAGCCGGCCCGCCGTATCGTAAAAGCTGCCACGATTGAAACCACGCCCACCAGAGGCGCTGGGACTATCCATGTCATAAAGCAGCCACTCATCCATCCGGAACGGGCGATGGAACCAGATGGCGTGATCCAGGCTGGCCAGCTGCAGCCCCCGGCTCAGAATCGTTACCCCGTGAGGGCCGAGCGAGGTACCCAGAAACTCAAAGTCCGAGGCATAGGCCAGCAGACAGCAGTGCAGCATAGGGTCATCCGGCAGCTCCCCCCGGGCGCGAAACCAGCTCTGCTGGTAAGGCGGGCGCGGATCCGGCTGCAGCGAACTGACAGGATTCACAGGCCGGATTTCAATCGGGCGGTTGCGGGTAAGCTTTGCCCGCTTATGCTCGGGCACATCCGGCGCCAGAATTTTTCCGTAATCCTGCTCTGACCCGAGTTCTTCGGGCCCCGGCGTTTCCGGTTTATCAAACTGATGATCGAAGCCTTCCTCCGCGACCTGAAACGACATCGAGCCGGTGAGGATTTCTTTTCCCCGCTGACGGGCGATCACCCGGCGCACAGAGAAAGTGCCGCCATCCCGTACCCGCTGGACTTCGTAATCAATAGGCAGCTGGTGGTTACCCGGCCGCAAAAAATAGGCGTGCATTGAATGCGGCCCGCGATTTTCAACGCTGCGGCTGGCCGCCATCAACGCCTGGCCAAGTACCTGGCCGCCGAACACATTGGGAAAGCCGAGGTCTTCACTGTCACCCTGAAAGTGATCGTTGCCGGTTTCGGCAAGGTCCAGTAATTCCACCAGCCTGCGGGTTACGTCGAGCATTACTTCTCCTGTTGAGCACACGATTGTTTGCCAGCTCCGCCTAGCAGTGGATCGGCGGTACTTCCTTTGCGAGCGCCTGTTTTTCCGAAACGTAACGGCCGGTCACAGCGAACCCCAGCAGTTGTCCGTCGCCGGCTCTGAACAGGGCCTGTACATTCTCGCCGTCCGTTTCCACTTCCCACTCGCCCTCTGCGTCAGCAGGCGGGGGATAAACGGCGGCAGGACAGCAGGGAGTTTTGACGATAACCGGCATGACGCCATAGGCCACTTCGGTTCTTTCACCAGCCAGAGTTCTGGCCAGGGCACGGGCACAGGCCATCAGGGGCATCACATAAGGCAGCACCATGCCGTCAACCTCGGCGCAATCGCCCAGAGCGTAGACATCCGGTGCCGAGGTTTCCAGTGCCCGGTTCACCACAATGCCGTGGTTGGTTTTCAGACCAGCCCCGGCTGCCAACTCTTTCCGTGGCCTGAGCCCTACCGCCGAAAGCACCAGATCTGCCGCAACTTCTTCATCATTGGCCAGGGTCAGCTTTACCCCGCTGCCCGCCGATGCAATGTGGTCGACCACGGTGCCAAGGTGGAACCGGGCACCAATTCCTTCAAGACCTTTGAGCACCGCCTCCGCGGCAGCCTCCGGCAGCAGCCCGGGCATCACCCTGTCATCGGGCGCAATCACGTCTACCTCATAGCCACCATTGCGAAGATCGTTGGCAAATTCACAGCCGATCAGACCGGCGCCCATGATGGCAACGTGTTTGCATTGCTCTCCGCCCTCTTCAAGGGCCTCCCGGAAGGCCCGGTAATCCATCAGGTCATTGATGGAAAAAACCCGCTTACTGCCGTCCCCCGGAATCGACAAACGGACCACGTCGGCGCCCCAGGCAAGCACCAGCCTGCTGTAGCTCAGACGTTCATCACCCAGAACCAGTTGCCGGGAGTCAATATCCAGCCCGGTCACGGTAACGCAGGTCCGCACTGTGACGCTCAGCTGTTCCTCCATTTTTTCCGGAGAGGACTGAATCAGACCGTCAGCATCCTTGTCCCTGGTAAAGCCGGTCGAAAGCATGGGCTTGGAGTAGCTGGCGCCATCATCGGCGGTCACCATCACGATGGGGGTTTCCCTGTCCTGCTTGCGGAATTCCCTGGCCAGGGTGTATCCGGACAACCCGGTCCCCACAATAACGATGGCCGCTTGTGTGCTCATTGCATAATCCTTAGCTGATCTCGATCATTTCGAAGTCTTCCTTGCCAACGCCGCAGTCCGGGCATTCCCAGTCTTCGGGCACATCTTCCCAGGCGGTACCCGGCTCGATGCCATCTTCTGGCCAGCCTTCGGCCTCGTCGTAAATAAACCCGCATACTACGCACTGCCACTTCTTCATAACTTTCTCCGAACTGTTTAACTTAATGACTGCACATCATACTCATCGCCGGGATCCAGACCAATAATCCACTGCCACTTGATGCGCCCGCCCCTCCCTTCAACCGCCTTCCTCCGGTATACTTTATCGTTTGCAGACAGGACCCGACCGCAATGACCGACACCGTCGACGAACTCAACCGGGTAATGGCCGAAGCCGATTGCCTGGTCGACGAAGCCCACGTTTACTCAGCCATTCGCACCATGGCGGACGCCATAACCTTGCGCCTGCGGGAAACCAACCCGCTCCTGCTGTGCGTGATGAACGGCGGCCTGATCCTGACGGGCCAGTTACTGCCTCTGCTCAAGTTTCCGGTTCAGGCTGAGTATCTGCACGCGACCCGTTATCGGCAAGAAACCACTGGCGGCATTCTGGAATGGAAGCTTCGCCCCGAGGTTGACATGAGTGGCCGGACCATCATTATTGTCGACGACATTCTCGATGAAGGTACGACCCTGTGCGCCATTGCGGATTACTGCCAGGCTCACGGAGCAGTGGAAGTACTGACTGCAGTGCTGGTCGACAAACAGCATGACCGCAAGGCCAGACCGGGTCTGAAAGCGGATTTTACCGGGCTGACTGTTGAAGACCGCTTCCTGTTTGGCTTCGGTATGGATTACAAAGGTTACTGGCGCAACGCTCCGGGAATTTATGCCGTCAAGGGACTCTGACTCCATCACAGGGATCCGCATACCTGAAACTCACTGGTATCAGTCCTTCGCGGCGGCGGGCCTGCACGACCCCGCCATCCATGGCGAACTGAGCCATTGGCTCAGGCTGCAGGGCTCACTGACCCGGGCGCTGCAATTGCGGTGCCAGCACAGTTTCCGGGTAAGAATTCTGAGCGAAGGCTTCGCCCGCCCGAGCCAGGAGGAATCCAGGACACTGGGCCTGCCACCCCGGCGCCGTGCCTGGATTCGCGAAGTCTGCCTGCTCGGCGACGACACGCCCTGGGTGCTGGCGCGCACGGTCATTCCCATGGCGACGCTGGCAGGCAGGGGCCGCCGGCTAAGGCATCTGGGCAGGCAACCCCTCGGCGCCTATCTGTTCAGCAACAGTCATTGGCACAGAGGCATTTTCGAAACCGGCCTGTGCCAGCGTGAAACCCCAGACCAGCCACGTGCGGCCCGTCGTTCGCAGTTTTTCAGCGGCGACAGATCACTGCTGGTCGGTGAATACTTTCTGCCCCACGGAAAATTTTATGACGAGGAATAACCCGCCCCGGCAGCTCCGGGCACGGCTTCTGGATTATGCATTGCTGCTGAGACTCGACCGGCCCATTGGCAGTCTGCTGCTGTTATGGCCCACCTATTGGGCGCTATGGCTGGCCGCCGAGGGCATGCCGCAGACCGGCAACCTTATCGTCTTCACCCTGGGCGTGTTCCTTATGCGGGCCGCCGGCTGCGCGATCAATGATTTCGCCGACCGCAAGGTAGACCGCCACGTAAAACGCACGAAAGACCGCCCCCTCACCTCGGGCCGCATTGCGCCCTGGGAAGCAGTTGCCTTGTTCGCGGGCATCTGCGTTCTGGCATTTCTGATGGTTGTCCTGTTCACCAACACGCTGACGCTCTACCTGTCTTTTGGCGGTGTTGTTCTGGCCTTTATCTACCCATTCATGAAGCGCCATACCCACCTGCCCCAACTGTTTCTGGGCGCTGCGTTCTCCTGGGCGATTCCCATGGCCTGGGCGGCAGAGGCCGGCGAGGTTACCCGCCTGGTCTGGCTGCTGTTTACTGCAAACGTGCTGTGGACCGTGGCCTACGACACTTTTTATGCCATGGTCGACCGGGACGACGACCTGAAGATCGGCGTTAAATCCACCGCTATTCTGTTTGGTGACGCCGACCGGGCGATGATTGCCGTGCTGCAGGCACTGGTGGTTCTGATCCTGGTTCTGGTAGGGCGCCAGGCGGAACTGGGCGCGGCCTTCTATCTTGGCGTCCTTGCCATGGCCTGTCTGTTCATCTATCAGCAACATCTGGCCCGTTTCCGCCACCGGGACGGCTGCTTCAGGGCGTTCCTCAATAACAACTGGGCCGGCTTTGCGGTTTTTCTGGGACTTGTGACCGACCTGTCGATGGCCTAGTGCCCTGTCATATACTTGTAACATTCGCCGGTTGTAATGGATGGCACTTGCTAAGGTCTGACACAGGTTTAACGCTCATGACTGGAAAAACTGTCCTCATCGTTGATGACGAGTCCTCCATCAGGGAGGTAATCGCCGTTGCTCTGGAAATGGCGGATTACGACTATATTGAGGCCGCGGACGCCCGCGAAGCCCACTCCCTTATTATCGACAGGCAGCCGGATCTGATTCTGCTGGACTGGATGCTGCCCGGCACCAGCGGCGTGGAGCTGGCACGGCGCCTGAAAAAAGATGAGGTCACCTGCGACATACCCATCATCATGCTGACCGCCAAGGTCGAGGAAGACAACAAGATCCAGGGCCTGGAAGTGGGTGCCGACGATTACATCACCAAACCGTTTTCACCACGGGAACTGGTTGCGCGCCTGAAAGCGGTATTGCGTCGGGCCACGCCCCCGGGCGTTGAATCCCCGGTGGAAGTCGACGGACTCACCCTCGATCCTGTTGGCCATCGTGTCACTACCTCACATGGCGTGCTCAATATCGGCCCCACCGAATATCGACTGCTGCAGTTCTTTATGACCCATCAGGAACGGGTCTATACTCGCTCCCAGTTGCTGGATCAGGTATGGGGCGGTAACGTGTACGTCGAAGAGCGCACCGTTGATGTCCACATCCGGCGTCTGCGCAAAGCCCTCGGCGCAGAATACGATCACCTGATACAGACCGTGCGCGGCACCGGTTACCGGTTTTCAACCAGAGCAGCCTAGCCGCACACGGCAAGAGACACGGTAAGGACTGCCAGAACCGACCCGGGAACCCTTTGCATGCAACACAACTGGTCAAAGTACCTGCGGTGGATTATTGCTTTTCTTGTCGCCTGTACTCTGGCCGGGCTGGTTTTCGGCTACCCGGTCTACGGTCTGGCCGCCGGCCTGCTGATTTACCTCTTCTGGACCCTGTCCCATGCCAAGCGCATGTATTTATGGTTAAGCAATCCCAGCGTCAGTGAGGAAGCGCCCCAGAGTATTGGCCTCTGGGGTGATCTGTTCGATGGCCTGCACAAACTTCATCAGAACCACCTGAAGGAAAGAGACCGGCTGATGGCCCGGATCGACCAGGTACAGGAGTCAACCAATGCCATGCATGACGGCGTGGTGATGACCGATTCCAGCGGCGCCATGGAATGGTGGAATAACTCGGCGGAGCATCTGTTGGGATTCCGCCAGAGCACCGACCAGGGCCAGTATATCCACAACCTGATCCGCAACCCTGCTTTCAAGGCCTATTTTGATACCTGCGAATACCGTGAACCGCTGGAATTGAGTTCCCCCGCCAAACCCCACATCCGCCTGCAGATGCAGTTCAGCCTGTTCGGCAACAACGACCGGCTGATTGTCGCCAAGGACGTGACGCGGCTGTACCAACTTGAACAGATGCGGCGGGATTTCGTGGGCAACGTATCCCACGAGATGCGGACGCCGCTGACCGTAATCAGCGGCTACCTGGAAACCCTGATGGATCACGCCGGGGACCTGCCACCGAAATGGCGCCGGGCCATTAACACCATGGCCCAGCAGTCGTCCCGTATGGAGGCACTGATCACCGATCTGATTCTGCTGTCCAAAATCGAGACCGGTCAGCAGACGCTCAATGACTCGGTCACCGATGTTAACAGCATGATCCGCCAGATCTGTCACGATGCGAAGGCCCTCAGCGGGGATCAGGGCCATGATGTCCAGGTCAGTGTCAGCGACCGGCACTGGGTCAAGGGCGATGAGAGCCAGCTCAGAAGCGCCTTCTCCAACCTTGTGTTCAATGCGGTCAAATACACCCCGGCAGGGGGCACCATTACCGTCACCTGGAAAACCGATCGTGAAGGCGCTCAGCTGTCAGTGCGAGACACCGGCATCGGCATTGATCCGGTCCATATCCCCCGTCTTACCGAGCGCTTCTACCGGGCCGATCCCAGCCGCCATCAGGAAACCGGGGGCACCGGTCTTGGTTTGGCCATCGTCAAACACGTACTGATCAACCACGACGGCAGGCTGGAAATTCTCAGCCATATTGGCCAGGGCAGCGAATTTATCTGTCACTTCCCGCAAGAGCGCGTGACCGAAAGCCCGCCCGAACCGGCATAACCTTCTCGAAGTGCTGCATAAACCCTGATTTCCGGTGTTTCACCACCACTAAAACAGGCTAACATGGAGCTCTGTAAAACCACTCCAGACAGAGGTTCCGCGTGCTCTTTCAAGCGCCAAGAAATCGTTCCACAAAATCAATACGGGTCTTCATGATTGCTCAGGTTTTCCTGCTGGCAGGTGTCCCGGCGATGTCGGCTCAGGCACAGCAGGCAGACAGTAAACAGTCACCGGAGGAATTCGCCCGGTGTCTGGAGCAACTCGGCCAGACCGCTGTTCAGGCGGGCGTTTCCGAACAGACGGCATCCCGGGTCGTCGCAGGGGTAAAAAAAGTTGACCGGGTGCTCGAGCTTGACCGTCGCCAGCCGGAATTCACCACCACCTTCGATGACTATCTGAACCGCCGGGTCAACCAGGACCGCATCCAGAAAGGTCGGGAACTGCTGCAGACCCACCGGCAGCTGCTGCAACGGGTTACCCGGGAGACGGGCGTACCGGCACCGTATCTGGTGTCATTCTGGGGGCTGGAAACCAACTTTGGCGCTTACTTCGGCAAGATGTCGGTGCCCGACTCCCTGGCCACACTTGCCTGCGACCGGCGCCGCAGTGAATTTTTCACCAGACAATGGGTAGCGGCACTGCAGATTATAGACGAGGGCGCCATTCCCGCAGAGCAGATGGAAGGCTCCTGGGCCGGAGCCATGGGCCATGTTCAGTTCATGCCGACGGTCTTCCTCAAACACGCGGTCGATGCGGATGACGATGGCCGCCGGGATCTCTGGAACAGCCTGCCGGATGCGATGATGTCTGCCGGACGTTTTCTCGAGTCCATGGGCTGGGACGGCGAGTATCGCTGGGGCCGGGAAGTGCTGTTGCCGGGGGATTTTGACTACAGCCTCGCCGATGGCCGCAAGCTGCCACTGGCGCAGTGGCGCCAGCACGGCATTACGGATGCCTTCGGAAATCCCCTGGCCCGGGCCGATATCAGCGCCGCGCTGATAGTGCCAGCCGGGCACCGGGGCCCGGCCTTTCTGGTCTACCAGAACTTCGGCGTCATCATGGGCTGGAACCGTTCCGAGTTTTACGCCATCGCCGTGGGCCATCTGGCTGACCGGATCGCGGGTGCAGGCGGACTTCAGGTCCCGCCTCCCCGGGACCTGCCGGCTTTGTCGAGGCAGCAGATTCTGGAGCTTCAGCAAGCGCTGGAGAATCAGGGCTTTGACCCTGGGCCAATCGACGGCATTCTGGGTTCGGGCACACGTTCGGCGATTCGCCAGTTCCAGCAAACCAATAATCTGGTGGCCGACGGCTATCCCGGCGCTCAGGTTCTGAAGATGGCAGGCATCGAGAGCTGATCCGGATCCGGATCGGGGGCCTATACCTGTCATTACCCGTTATTGAGGTCAGCCAGCATTTATGGACTCCATTACTCAGGCAGCGCTGGGAGCATCGCTTGCCGGCGCGGTCGCCGGCAGGCATCTGGGCCGTTCATCGCTGCTTGTCGGAGCCGCGCTGGGAACGCTTCCCGACCTCGACGTCGTAATCGACTACGGCACGGCCATCGCCAATTTTTCCCAGCACCGTGGATTCAGCCACTCTGTACTTGTGTTGTTGCCCCTGTCGGTGCTGCTGGCCTGGATCCTGCAACGCTGGCGCCCTGCCCCGGGGTACCGGCGCTGGTTGCTGCTGACGTCGCTGATTCTGCTGACACACCCAATGCTTGATGCGTTCACCGCCTATGGCACACAGATTCTCTGGCCGTTTGCATACCCCGTTGCCATCAGCAGCATTTTTATCATTGACCCGCTCTACACGCTACCATTGTTCGCTGGCATCATGGTCTTTCTGGTGCGCGGAACCGCGATCCGGGCGGTGACCCTCGGGCTGGCGGTGTCGACGCTTTACCTGGGCTGGACGCTGGCGGCGCAGCAGATCATTTCCAGCCGGGTCGACCCGGCTCTGGCCGAAGCGGGCCTGCAAGACGCCCCAAGACTGGTCCAGCCCATGCCGTTCAGCACCCTGCTATGGCGGGTAACGGTCAACAGCGACGTTCAACGGGTTGAGATCGTCACCGGATTTCTTGATGGTGACGCGCCGCTGCTGCTGCAGTATTTTCCCCGCCGGCCAGACCTTGAGGCCGCCGCAAAATCGAGCGTTGAAGGCCGGAGACTGGATTGGTTCACCGATGGGTTCGTAGCCTACGGGCTCAAGGAACAGACACTTACCGCGACCGATATCCGTCTGGGCCTGCCCGGCGTCCATCCTTTCATTTTCACTCTGGGACACTATGAGAATGGAAATCTGACTCCGGCACCCAGTCGCAAACTGGCCCGCCCGGGCCTGCGCAGAGAACCGTTTCTGGCGCTCTGGCAACGCATGACCGGCCAGGCGACGGTGCTCTGTCTGGCCAGCCTGACCATTCCGGCCCCGCACGAAACCTGCTCGTGACCATGAGACTGGATTACCTGGTAGCAACGGCGTCGGGTCTGTCCCGCAAAGACGCCAAAAGAGCCATTGGCAAAGGCCAGGTGGAACGTAACGGCAGCCAGTGTCGTCAGGCATCTGTCCAGGTCGGGGCGGAGGACGACATCAGGCTGGAGGGCAACAGGCTGAGTCTGCCCGGGGAACGCTACCTGATGCTGTTCAAGCCGCAGGGCACGCTCAGTGCCACCACTGACAGCCAGCAGCCAACAGCGCTGGACCTGATTCCCGCCGACCTCCGGAACGGCCTGCACATCGCAGGGCGGCTGGACCGGGATACCACCGGCCTGCTGCTACTGACCACTGACGGGCACTGGTCCCACCGGATTACATCTCCGCGGACTGGCTGCGAGAAGACTTACCGGGTAGCGCTGAGTGAGCCGATCAGCGGGGACGCGATAGCTCATCTTGAAACAGGGGTGAAACTGAAAGGTGAAGACGCCCTTACCCGGCCCGCAATAGTCAGCCTGATTAACCCGCAAACCATCGAGCTGACGATCCGGGAGGGGCGCTACCACCAGATCAAACGCATGCTGGCAGCAGTCGGGAATCACGTTACCGCCCTGCACCGGTTGCGGATTGGTGCCATTGCCCTGGACGATTCACTGGCGCCGGGGGAATTTCGTGAACTCACGGCCGCGGAAATCATCAGCGTCAGGGTCCCGTCCGGCTGATTCGTTAACCTGCCGGGTGACGCTGATCAGGTCCGCTCGAAACGCTTTGCCTGCAGATTCTTGCGCACGGTCCCGGCCTCGAAGACCTCCCCGTTCATCGCAATGTAAATGCCCTCGGGCAACAGGCTGACTGCCGCCCATGCAAAACCCAGATTGAACACCGCATCGCTTCTGCGCATCCGCGCTGGCTGCATGGCCCCGAACAACACAATGGTTTTTCCGGTCACACCCTTTAACGCCTCGGCAGTCCGGGTCATGGTGTCGGTGCCGTGAGTAATAAGAATACGCTCAGAGCCGGTCTCGCCGACCGCCTCGGCAATCCGGTCCCGATCCTCGTCAGACAGTTCCAGACTGTCTTTACGCATCAGTTCCCGCAGACTGTAGCCTTGGTGAATATTGGCTTCAGATAACAGTTCCGGCAGCAACGAGTCGCCGATTTCAAAATCACTGTTGGCGTCAAAGTAGACTTTGTCTATGGTGCCGCCGGTGGTCAGGATTGCGATCATGGTGTTGAGTAGGCCGCATTTTTCTGGCGGGCGTAGTCTCTTGCCCGCGCTGCCACGCCGCCGCTTTCTCCGGTTCTCAGCCAGCGCCTTATGCGGCCGGCGTCTCCCATCGGTGAGCGGGTGCCTAATGAATCCAGCAGCACAGTCACCAGCTGCCGGCCCTCAAATTCCTGCAACATCACCAGGCACCGCCCTGCCTCGGACAGGTAGCCGGTTTTGCTGATGTCCACACCCCAGCTTTCGCGGTGAACCAGCGCGTTGGTATTGCCAAAGGCGAGTCGGTACCGGGGCTGCCGGAACCGCGCCGTAAAATAACGGGTGGTTGAATACTCACTGATTTGCGGATGTTGATTGGCCGCAATCACCAACCGGACCAGGTCCGCTGCCGAAGACTTGTTCCCGGTCGACAATCCGGTCGGATCTACAAAGATGGTATTTTCCATACCCAGCTCCTGTGCCTTTGCATTCATTGCGGCAACAAAGGCGTCGTAGCCACCGGTAAAATGGCGGGCCAGGGTGTAGGCCGCAAAGTTTTCAGAGGACATGAGCGCGATACGAAGCACGTCGCCACGCTTCAGCTCCGAGCCAACGCGGATACGGGTATAGGCATTTGCCGGTGCAGGAATATGCCGGGTCTGAAATTCCAGCCACTCATTGAGGGACTGGCCGGATTCCATCACCACCAGAGCTGTCATCAGCTTGGTTATGGAAGCAATCGGTACCTGACGCTCTGAATTCTTTGCAAACACCAGCTCCTCGCCGTCGGCATAGGCCACCGCTGCGTTCACCGAGGCAAGTTGCAATCCGTCAGAGGCGTTTTCGTGAGCCTGCGCAGCAATCGTCGAGCAGAAAAGTACCAGAATAAGCAGTGCGAAGCGGAGCATTTGCCAACCTTGAAATCACATTCATACAAGGGCCGGGGCCCTGATTCAGAGCTTTACTATAGCAGCCAGTTGCGTCACACGCCCATGCGCGTGACGCCCGGCCGGTTACCGCTATGCCGGCAAATCAGGGCTTGTCAGTCACAGCCCCTTCCGACGCCGAACTGACGGTACGGGCGTATTTCGCCAGAACTCCCCGCGTATACCGGGGCGGAGGAGCTACCCAGGCCTTGCGGCGACGCTCCAGTTCCTCCTCGGACACGTCGAGCTCGATACGGTTGGCGACGGCATCGATGGTCACCGTGTCGCCGTTTTCAACCAGTGCCAGTGGCCCACCGTCCGCCGCTTCCGGGGTAATATGGCCGACTACAAAACCGTGGCTGCCGCCGGAAAAACGACCGTCGGTAATCAGTGCGACATCGTTACCCAGCCCCTTGCCCATGATCGCCGACGTCGGCGTCAGCATTTCCCGCATGCCGGGACCGCCTTTGGGGCCCTCAAAGCGGATAACCAGAACGTCTCCTGCGACAACCGTGCCATCCATGATCCGCTCCTGGGCTTCTTCCTCCGAATGGAATACCCGCGCACGACCGCTGAAATGGGTCCCTTCCTTGCCGGTAATTTTGGCCACTGCACCCGTGGGGGCCAGGTTGCCATAAAGAATGCGCAGGTGACTGTCGGATTTGATCGGATTGTCAAAAGCCCGAATGATGTCCTGGCCTTGGGGATAAGGCTCGACGTCCGCCAGATTTTCGACCAGGGTTTTGCCGGTAACGGTCAGGCAGTTGCCGTGGAGCAGACCACGGTCGAGCAGCATTTTCATGAGCGGCTGAATGCCTCCGATGGCTACCAGTTCCGACATCATGTAATGCCCACTCGGGCGAAGGTCTGCCAGCACGGGCACCCGCTTGCCAATGGTCACAAAATCATCAAGGTTCAGTTCCACACCAATGGTGTTGGCCATGGCAATCAGGTGCAGCACGGCGTTGGTGGAACCGCCCAGGGCAATGACCACGGTGATGGCATTCTCGAATGCTTCCCGGGTCATGACATCGGACGGTTTGATGTCCTTTTCCAGCAGATCGAGCACTGCGGCGCCCGCCGCCCGGCAATCGGCCGCCTTGCTATCTGATATGGCATTCTGGGCCGAACTTCCGGGCAGGCTCATGCCCATGGCTTCAATAGCGGAGGCCATGGTGTTGGCGGTGTACATGCCCCCACAGGAACCGGGGCCAGGAATAGCCGTTTCTTCGATCTGCTTGACCTCGATCAGGTCCAGGTCTCCCCTGGCGTGAGCCCCCACCGCCTCGAAAACCGAAATGATGTCGGTATGGTTCTCACCCGGCATGATAGTGCCGCCATAAACGAATACCGAAGGCCGGTTCAGCCGTGCCAGCCCCATCATGCAGCCGGGCATGTTCTTGTCGCAGCCGCCGATGGCGACCAGCCCGTCAAAGCCTTCACAACCGGCAACAGTCTCGATGGAATCGGCAATAACTTCCCGCGACACCAGCGAATATTTCATGCCTTCTGTGCCATTGGCAATGCCATCAGATACCGTAATGGTGTTAAAGGTCAGACTTTTCCCGCCAGCGTCATCAGCCCCGGCAGCGGATTCCTGCGCCAGCCTGTCGATATGCATGTTGCAGGGGGTCAGATTACTCCAGGTGGAAGCAATCCCGATTTGCGGCTTGCGGAAGTCCTCGTCATTAAAACCTACGGCACGGAGCATGGCGCGGCTTGCGGATTTTCCGAGCCCGTCCACCACGGGTGCGGAATACCGGCGGCGTTTGTCCTCTGTCATGACTTTTCTCCCTTGCTATTGTTATCTGAAAACGGCTCGACCTCCGCAAAAACGGGCGGCCTTTTCAGACCGCCCGTTCAGCATTTATGAAGGGGCTGCGGCAGGCGCGTGGTGCCTAACCGGCATAAACGGGTCCGAACCCGTAGGTCCACAGAATAACCGAACCAGCCAGTGTCGACACCAGAATAACCAGCGCTACCGTCAGCAGCGCACCCGCATACATTACTGCCTGAGCCCTGCGGATACCCATAACCACAGGCAGTCCGTTATACATCAGCCAGGCGCCGTAGCCTGCAGCGGCCATATGAACAAGGACGTTGAACCAGATGCTGGGATACAACAGACCAAAGCCTGCGAAGAACAGTGGGGTACAGGAATAGGACACCAGCGCAACGCCCCTCGACGGGACCTCTTCCTGTTTGGCGCCATAGGTTCGGGCCATCCAGTTCACGCCATACCCCAGGGCAAATACACCCACCAGAATAGCCAGGTAACTCAGAACACTGAGCTGAAGAGCGCTGAGTGCCGTAAACGTGATGACGCGATCACCACTGATCGTCCAGCCGATATGAGCCGTCGAGATGTAGGCACAGATCGGGCCGATCAGAGCGAGCACAAGCACATAAGCGACATAGAGCCTGCGCGGCGGTGCTTTTTCATTGCGAATCTCCGACCACTCGCTATCCGGGTTCTTGAACAGTCCAAAGGCATGATTCAGGAGCATTGCGAAATCCTTATAAAAATCCAGTAGAGTCTGGTGTTATACGACAACTATAACTAAATTGATTCCGGTAAACACTGTGTCAGCGAAATTTCTGCCAGTACGATAGATTATAGAATACTGGCTCGAGACCAAAGATCATTTACCGGATGGAGCAGACAAAAATGAAGACTTCCAGACACGCTCTGACAGCAGTCCCGCTTTCAGTTGCCGCAACGCTTATCCTCGCAAGTGCCCAGGCAACCGCAGCAATACAGACAGAGATTCTGAACTATGAAGTCAATGGTGAGTCTTTCACCGGCTACATGGCCTACGATGACGAAGCCAAAGGCAAGCGTCCCGGTGTTCTGGTGGTTCATGAATGGTGGGGCCATAATGAATTTGCCCGCAATCAGGCCGAGAAACTTGCAGCGGAAGGCTATACCGCATTCGCTCTGGACATGTACGGTTCGGGCAAGCTGGCAGAACACCCTGAGGATGCCCAGCAATTCATGAAAGAAGCCACCAGGGACATGGACCAGGTCAAGGCCCGGTTTATGGCCGCCAAAGAATTGCTGCAGCAGCACGACAGTGTCGACAGCAGCAGGATCGCCGCTCAGGGTTATTGCTTTGGTGGCGCGGTGGTGCTGAACATGGCACGGATGGGGGTCGATCTGGACGCGGTCGTGAGCTATCACGGTGCCCTGGGAAGTCCTGTCAAGGCGGAAGCAGGACAGGTTCAGCCCCGTATTCACGCCTACACCGGTGGCGCGGACAAGATGGTGCCCGCAGATCAGGTTGCCGGCCTGGTAAAGGAAATGCACGATGCCGGCGCTGATCTAACCCTGGTTACCTTTCCCGGCGTTCTCCACTCTTTCACGAATCCGGGTGCAGACAGGTTTGCCGAGGAATTCAATATGCCTCTTGGCTACGATGAAGACGCAGCAACCCGCTCCTGGGAAGGTACCATGCGACTTTATGAAGAAGTCTTCAAAAACTGAGCCTGGCAGGCTGCCAGAACCCTAATCCAGACACAAAAAAAGGCAGCCTTGGCTGCCTTTTTTCACGTTACCTGCGTCGGTTAGACAGCAGTTACGTTTTCCGCCTGCGGGCCTTTCTGGCCCTGGGTAACGGTGAACTCGACCTGCTGGCCTTCTGCCAGAGTCTTGAAACCGCTGCCCTGAATCGCGCTGTAGTGAACGAATACGTCCGGGCCGCCTTCACGAGTGATAAAGCCAAAGCCTTTAGCTTCGTTGAAGAACTTAACAGTGCCGGTAGTAGTAGACATATCTTAAACTTCCTGAAATCAATTAATTAATCTGCCGCCAAACATCACAACGATGGTTGATCAGCGTTTACGGAAAAACAGAATTTGCGGAATCAAAAACAGGACGTTCACTACAAACTGCGGATTCGTCTTGATCTGAATGCTTTACTAATCTTTCCTACACCCCGGACTCTACTCCTGAACGGACTTGTTGCCAAGTGTAATCTGAAAATTTTTAGTGCGTAGTGATACTGAGGTGGCGAAATCCGACTTCCAGATCGGCTGACAGCGCCTTTACCGGGATCCCACCAGTCAGTGACGATACGGCAACAGCGGTTATGCCTTGAGTAAACCAAAGGTGTATATACCGAGGGCAGTCATGACAATGGAACCCACGACATGAGCCAGAATGCCGGCCAGTGCCATGCTCCATTTGCCCTCCTGGATAGCGGAAAACATTTCCAGAGAGAAGGTGGAGAAGGTGGTAAGCGCTCCACAGAGACCGGTTATGGCGAACAGCCGCCATTCCGGTGCGATCGAGCTGCCGTGGACGAAATAACCGATCAGCAGGCCAACGAGCCAGCCGCCCGAGAGGTTCGCGACAAGGGTGCCAAAAGGGATGGTGTGGTAGCTGGCATTCAGCCACAGCCCCAGAGCCCATCTCAGGTTGGCGCCGATGACGGCGCCGGCGCTTACAGCGAGGATTGATAGCCACATTCCGGGATTCCATGCTTGTTGCTTTGGAGTCTGGCCGAGTATGCCGTCAATTAACCTCGAAGTTAAGCTTCGGTGGCTCGCCCTCCGGGCGCTCGTCCATGGCCAACTCCGGAGGAGACACATGGAACGCCTCATCAATAAAGATTTCCCTCACATCGTGCTTTTGAAAATCTCAATTGCTTTAACCGCTGAGCCACTCTAGCCTGTATGGCTGAATATTATCCGATACCGGTTAACCGCCTGACAGAGCTCAAAATCTGGCACCTCCCGAAGGTTTTACACAAATAACAGCTGAATACGCGGTGGAGAAAACGCCATGTCCGACAACAACAAAGCACAGGGACAGCAAGAGTTCGACTACATCGTAATAGGGGCCGGGACTGCCGGCTGCCTGCTGGCCAACCGCCTGAGCGCAGACCCGGCCAACCGTGTCCTGCTGATCGAAGCCGGCGGCCGGGACAACTATTACTGGATTCACATTCCGGTAGGCTACCTGTACTGCATTGACAATCCGCGCACCGACTGGTGCTTCCGCACGGATCCGGACCCGGGTCTTAACGGGCGTACGCTGATCTACCCCCGCGGTAAAATCCTGGGCGGCTGCTCCAGCATCAATGGCATGCTTTATATTCGCGGCCAGGCACGGGATTACAATCAGTGGGCAGAGATAACCGGCGAACAACACTGGAGCTGGGACAATTGCCTGCCCGACTTTATGTGCCACGAGGACCACTACCGCCTGGACGACGGCGGCGACGCCGACCCGGAACACGGCAAATACCATGGCCATGGCGGCGAATGGCGGGTGGAGCATCAGCGCCTGAAATGGAAAGTGCTGGAAGACTTTGCCACGGCCTGCGTCGAGGCCGGCATTCCGCGAACCCGGGATTTCAACCGGGGGGATAATGAGGGCGTGGATTATTTCGAGGTGAACCAGCGCTCGGGCTGGCGCTGGAATACCTCCAAAGCCTTCCTCCGCGGAGCCGAGAAGCGCCCCAACCTGACGCTCTGGCATTCCACCCATGTGCTCGGTCTGAAAACGGAAAACTCCCCTTCCGGGCCTCGCTGCACCGGCGTCCGTGTTGATCGACCCGGTGACGGTGAAATCCTCGCCAGGGCGAAACGCGAGGTCATACTCTCGGCCGGCGCCATCGGCTCGCCGCAGCTGTTGCAGCTCTCCGGCATCGGTCCGGCAGACCTGTTGCAGGAGCATGGCATTGATGTGGTCAAAGACCTTCCCGGTGTTGGCGCAAACCTGCAGGACCATCTCCAGATCCGGTCGGTGTACAAGGTGCGGGGAGTCCCCACCCTGAATACCATGGCCAACTCACTGATCGGCAAGGCCCGCATCGGACTGGAATACCTGCTCACCCGCTCCGGGCCCATGAGTATGGCACCGTCACAGCTGTGCCTGTTTACCCGCAGCTCGGATGAATACGACTACGCCAATATTGAATACCACGTCCAGCCCCTGAGCCTCGACGCCTTTGGGCAGCCGCTGCATGAGTTCCCGGCCATCACCGCCAGTGTCTGCAATCTGAACCCGACCAGCCGCGGTACCGTGCGTATTCGCAGCAAGGACCCGAAACAGGCACCGGCCGTTGCGCCGAATTACCTGAGCACACCGGAAGACCGGAAAGTGGCGGCAGATTCACTGCGCGTGACCCGGCGCATTGCGGAACAACCGGCCTTCAAGCAACACCAGCCGGAAGAGTACAAGCCCGGCCTGCAGTACCAGACCGACGACGAACTCACCAAACTGGCCGGAGATATCGGAACTACTATTTTTCACCCGGTAGGCACCACCCGCATGGGCCCTGCGGACGATGAACTCGCCGTGGTGGACCCCTACCTGAGGGTTAGGGGCGTGGCCGGCCTGCGGGTCGTCGATGCCGGCGTGATGCCCACCATTACCAGCGGCAACACCAATTCACCGACATTGATGATTGCAGAGAAAGCTGCCCGCTGGATCCTGCGCAGCGACTAGCGTCCCGGCCCCTGATCAGGCCGGGTTGTGATCAATCACTGTGGATTTATCGCTGGCAAGCGCATCGAACGGGAAGTCGTCGACGGTCAGCATTTCCAGCACAATCTCTTCATACCGGCGCATGAAGTCTGTTTCCTCCTTGGTAAAGATATCCGCCTTGAGGGCTTCCTCGAACCGCTCCTCTGGGTGCAGCGCAGTCATCGGCAACTCGCCCTTGGCGTAAGCCTTGGTGACCTTGCGATACAGCGCCTCTGCCTTGTCGTAATCCTTCAGCAGGCTGTTGTATCGAGCCACCGGATTTTCCACAGTGCCCTCGCCATTGGTACTCCAGACGGTGGCAAGCAGCCTGGTGCGTACCGCGCTATCGGTGGAGATGGCGCGCGCCAGGCTTCTTGACAGATCATCGTGGGGCTTGTCCCAACGACGGCCCAACGGCAGGGTAACGGCGCGAAGACACAGCGCCACTGCGCGATTCGGCAGGTTCTGCAGGAACTCCTCCAGCGCATTTTCCGCGCGGTGCAGCAACAACGACAGGCTGAATTCCATCAGATCCCGCTCGCCGTCGACTGGCTGGGTTTCGTGCCAGTGTTTGAGCACCATGGATGCCAGGTACAGGTTCGACAGCATATCGCCCAGCCGGGCCGAAATCAGCTCGCGCATTTTCAGCTCTGAACCCAGGGTGGTCATGGCGGCGTCCGAACACAGGCCAAAGGCGGCACTGAAGCGCGAAACGCCCTGAGCATACCTTTTCGAAGCACTGTCAAACGGAACATCCGCCTTGCCAACCCCGAATGCCTGGGTCAGCGCACGGGCGGCATTACCGAAGACCAGGCCGGCGTGGCCGAAAAAGGCTTCGTCAAAGGCCTCGATGTCGTCGTTGTCCTTTGCCGCCAGTTCCTTGAGGACATAGGGATGACAGCGAATCGCGCCCTGACCGAAGATCATCAGGCTACGGGTCATGATATTGGCACCTTCAACGGTGATCGCAACCGAGGCACCGCTGTAGCCAATACCCAGATAATTACGGGGGCCGAGGGTCACGGTTTTACCGCCATGAACGTCCATGGAATCGGACAGGACACTACGCTGTATTTCCGTCAGATGGTATTTCAGGATGGCCGAGGGCACCGCCGGCTTCTCGCCCCTGTCGATCATGTTGGCGGTATGACTGACAGCTGCCTGCGCAATATAGGTCTGCGCAGCAATACGTGCCAACGGCTCCTGGACGCCCTCCATCTCGGCCACCGGAGAATTGAACTGGCGGCGGATACGGGTATAGCCCCCGGCGGTACCCACGGAATAGGCGGCAGCGCCGGCAGCCCCTGAAGGCAATGTGATACAGCGACCGACGGACAGGCACTCGACCAGCATGCGCCAGCCCTGCCCGGCCATTTCCTGGCCGCCGATGATGTAATCCAGCGGAATAAAGACGTCCTTGCCCTTGATCGGCCCGTTCAGGAACGGGCTGCCGATGGGACAGTGACGGCGGCCGATTTCCATACCCTTGGTGTCGCGGGGGATCAGCGCGCAGGTAATGCCGTAATCTTTGGTATCCCCCAACAGACCGTCCGGGTCAAACATGCGGAAGGCAAGGCCAACCACCGTGGCGATTGGCGCAAGGGTGATCCAGCGCTTCTCGAAATTCAGTCTGATACCAACGGTTTCCTTACCGTTGAACTTCTGTTTGCAGACGATGCCCGTATCCGGCAGCGACGTGGCGTCAGAACCAGCCCGGGGGCCCGTCAGGCCAAAGCAGGGAATCTCGCGGCCATCGGCAAGGCGCGGAAGATAGTGGTTTTTCTGTTCTTCAGTACCGTATTTGACCAGCAACTCGCCGGGGCCCAGGGAGTTGGGAACGCCCACTGTCACCATCAACGCTTCATTACATGCCAGCCGCTGCAGGACTGCGCTCTGGGCCTTGGCAGAAAAATGCAGACCGCCGTATTCTTCCGGGATGATCATGCCAAAGAACTTCTCTTTCTTCAAAAATTCCCAGAGCTCGGCGGGCAGGTCGGCGCGCTCTACCGCGACGTCCCAGGCATTACACATGGATGTAGCTTTCACGCACTGGTTGTCGACAAACGCCTGCTCTTTTTCGGTCAGGCCAGTGTTGCGATTGATCAGCAGGTTGTGCCAGTCCGGGCGACCGGTGAAAAGCTCGCCGTCCCAGCCGACAGTGCCCGCTTCCAGGGCCACTTTTTCAGTCGCCGAGACCTTGGGCGCTACCTTCTTGAACATCGCGAAAACCCGCGGCGTCAGCCAGCTCTGGCGGAACCCGGGCAGCCCGGCAGCAGCCGTGATCCCGGCGCCGGCAAGCAGTATCAGGGCAAGAAGGCCTGAGGCAAAAATCAGCGACAATACGCCTGTTATCGCCAGCAGGACGACCACAGGCTTGGCACCGGCCTGTTTTCGCATCAGAGCAAGCAACCCGGCCACAGCAACCACAAGTAAAATAATCGTCATCATCAACACTCTCTGTTTTCAACAACTTGAATAGGAACAACCTGCACTGACTACGACTAAAGTACATCAACAGATGATAATTGAATAGCTACTAATCCGTGGGCAAATAAGCAGACGGTTCTGGAAAAACCTGTCCGCTTACTTCGATATTCCTTGGTACCTTGTCACTTTCAGGCGGTCAGGATCACCCGGATGCCCTCCATGGAGAGGCTCGCCTGATTGATCGCCGACTCGGCGGCCGCCAGTTGCTCCGAGAAGAAGGCAATTTCCTCCTCACGAATCGCCGGATTTACCTGTCTCAGTGACTCCAGCCGCTGGATTTCAGATCCCAGAAATTGCCGTACCCCGTCAAGCGCCGATTCCCGCAGCGGCTTCAGGTAGGGCGCTGCCACGCGCTCGGCATGATCCACCATGGTTTCCACCTGAGGCCGGATCTGGGGCACGATGGACTGCGCGGTCCGGCGGCGGATATTGGAGCACATGTCATTCAGCCGCTCATGGGAAAGGGTTGCCGACAGATCCTTGCCCTTCAGGTCCACCAGCAGACGCACCGGTGAAACTGGCAGAAAGCGGGAAAGCTGCAGCGACTCGGGCGCGGGACAATGCACTGTGAAAAGTGCCTCAAGCAGCAGAGTCCCCGCGGGCAGGGCCTTGACCGACATGGTTGCCAGCGCCGCCTTGCCAAGCCCGGAACTGGTCACCGATTCCATAATACCGCTGACCAGCGGATGCTCCCAGCTCATGAAGGCCATGTCCTCGCGCTCCAGAGCCTGCTGCCGGTTCCAGGTTACGGTCAGCCCGTCTTCGGGCAACTCCGGTACGAGGCCGGCCTGATATTGCTCGCCAGGGCGCAGAATGTCGGCATGTTCAGAATGATCCTCAAGATCGACGCCGAGAATATCGCAGGCGTCCAGCATGTAGTCCCGAACCGGGTCACCGCGCTCCTCGGCCTCGATCGATTCGATCAGTTTCTCCGCAACGTCGGGGCGGCAGGAATTGAGTTCGATCAGGGCATCACGGCCTTTACGCAGCAATTCCCGCAGACGGTCAGCCTCGGCCCGGGAGACAGCAATCAGCGCGGCCAGCGCCTTGTCGGTGCCACCTTCGATCACCTGCAGCCACTGTGCGTGGACCGTCTCCTGCACCGCCACGCCCACCGAGCAGCTTTCGGCAAAGGCATTCAGGCCCTCGTCAAACCAGCGATACTGGGACTCCTGGACCGTGTCTTCCAGATAGGGAATATGTATATCAATAGCGTCTGTCTGTCCGATCCGGTCCAGACGGCCGATTCGCTGTTCCAGCAGATCCGGGTTGGCCGGCAGGTCAAACAGCACCAGCTGATGGGCGAACTGGAAATTCCGGCCTTCGCTGCCGATTTCGGAACAGATCAGGGCGTGGGCCCCCTGCTCGGCATCGGCGAAATAGGCAGCGGCACGGTCCCGCTCGATCAGGCTGAGATGTTCATGAAAAGCCGTACTGCGGATACCCGCCCGCAACTGCAGATAATGCTCGAGCGCAACGGCAGTGGAAGCACTGGCGCAGATGACAACGACTTTCGCAGGCTTCAGCCGCGTCAGTGTCTGTTTCAGCCAGGCGACCCTGGGATCCTGGGCCAGCCACAGTTCTTCATCAACGTTTACCTCCGGGGTCAATGCCGCAAAGCCATGGCGGCAGGAGGCCTCATACAGATCGGGACATGGCAGCGGAATGCCCACGGGCCGGCGCTGGGGAAAACCCTCGATGGCAGCCCGGGTGTTGCGGAAGAGTACGCGGCCAGTGCCATGGCGATCAATCAGCGCATCAATGATGGCCTGAACCGGATTTGCGCCCGCCATAAGCCGGTCAAGATCATCCCCCAGCCAGCCCTGTAATGACGCCCGGGCTTCATCATCCAGGGCGGTGCCCTGTTGCCGGAGCCGGGACACGGCAGTATTGATGGCTTCGTACTGCTCTTCTTCCCTGCGGAAGGTGTCAAGGTCATGGAACCGCGCCGGGTCCAGCAGACGCAGCCGGGCGAAATGGCTGGCGATACCTACCTGTTCCGGCGTCGCCGTCAACAGCAAAAGTCCCTTGCTTGCCGCAGCGAGCTGCTCGACCAGCTGGTATTCCGGGCTTGCCGCTGCGGGGCTCCAGGCCAGGTGGTGGGCTTCGTCTACCACCATCAGGTCCCAGCCCGCTTCAAAGGCATCTTTCCGGGCCTGCTCATTGGCCATAAAAAAATCGAGACTGCACAGCGCCAGTTGTTCAGCTGCAAACGGGTTATCCGCCGCATCGTCAGAGGTATCATCCGGTTCCACGAAGCCTCCGGATAATTCCGATTGCGCATCGTATCTTGCCTGGTCAATGATCGAGAATTTCAGGTTGAAGCGCCGGAGCATCTCCACCAGCCACTGATGAATCAGCGAATCAGGCACCACGATCAATGCCCTGCGGGCCCGCTGGGTGTGCAACTGATAATGCAGAATGAGCCCGGCTTCGATGGTTTTGCCCAGGCCCACTTCGTCTGCCAGCAACACCCGGGGGGCGTGGCGGGTCGCGACTTCATGGGCGATATAGATCTGGTGGGGGAGGTGCTGGGTACGTGCGCCGATCAACCCCCGCGCCGCGGACGCCCGCAGCCGGTCCTGATGCTGGACCGTCGCCATTCTGAGGCGGAAAGCCCCGTTGCGATCAAACTGGCCGGCGAACAGTCGTTGATGGGGCGCCGAGAAGTCGACGGCACTGCTGAGTTTCACCTCGGAGATGCGGGCCAGGTCTTCGCTGCCATCATCCGCGTGATACATCAGGACGCCGCCGAGATCTTCCACGGCACGAACCACGAAACGATCGCCATCAAAGGTTTCGATCTCTTCTCCGATCTGGTAGATGATCCGGGACAGCGGCGCATTATCAATCGCGTAGGTTCGTTCTTCATCGGCTGCCGGGAACCCCAGAGTCACCCTGCGCCCGGAGAGATCCGTAACAATACCAAGCCCGAGAGCGGTATCACTGTGACTGACCCAGCGTTGGCCGATGACAAAATCCGATGTATCCAAAAAGCCTCCAGAAAATGGAACAAGTAAAAAAATCAATATCTCAGTCGGACTGGTTTTCCCGAACCCAGAAAGCGGCCGCACCGCAGACTGCAGCAGGCACAACAATCAGGTTCAGCACCGGTACCATGGCAGCCAGGGCCACCGGCAACCCGAAGCCCAGGGCTGATAGCCGCGCACCCGCCAGGCTGCGACGCAGATCGGGGAAACTCACGCGGTGGTTATCAGCCGGATAATCCACATACTGAAGCGCCATCATCCAGCTGTTAAACAAGAACCAGAGCACTGCAGCCACAATATTCACCACCGGAACAAGACCAATGACGAACAGAGCCAGTGCTCTGGGCAGGTAATACACGATCTTCTGTACTTCCCGCCAGAGTGAACGCGGGATATCCCGTATTATCTGCCCCCAGCTTTCATCGGTGTTGACCTCCTGGCCGGTCAGGTGCTTTTCGGTAAGCTCGGCGAGATAGCCATAGAAAGGCGAGCCAATCAGATTCGCTACGATCACGAATCCATAGGCCAGCATCAGCACAATTACCACGCCATAAAGCAGCCAGAACAGCCAGTCCAGACTCTGCAGCCAGGCCCAGTCCGGCAGCATGTTCATGGCACCATCAATCAGGACGGTGAACATTTCACCCAGGAAGTAGAACAGCAGGCCAAATAACAAGATATTAATAACCAGGGGAATAATGACGAACAGTCGCAGGCCCGGCTGTTGTATCAGCCGGAACCCCTGTCCAAGATAACCCAGGCCGCGGAAAAAATTACCTTTTAACATAGCTCGCAGCACCCCAGTTTCGATGACAGTGAAGGCGTGCAGAGCATATCATGATGGAATCAACACCACAGCCCGACAACCTTACATGGCATTTCTGAAAAACAGCCTGCAATCAGTCCTTATGTGCCAGCCGCTCTGGCGGACAACCCTTGTTATTTCAGCCGTGGCAATCATGTATCTGGCCACCACCAGCCAGCCTTATCCGGTTCCCTCGTTGCAACACGACAAAATCAATCACCTGCTGGCGTTTATCCAGTTGACTGTAGTCAGCCGCCTGGCCTGGCCAGACCTGTCGCGGACCTGGATTGCGCTGGGTGTAATCGGCTTCGGGCTGGTGATTGAGTTAACACAGGCGCAACTGCCCTATCGTGAATTTTCCCTGCTGGATCTGGCTGCGGATGGCGCTGGCGTCGCTATCGGTCTGCTGCTCTGTGGCTTTATTTTCAGGGAGGATCACGGGAAATCAACCCGCAATAGCAGGAAATGCGAGTCAGAGCCTTAAGATCCGGGACCAGATCAAGGACATTGCCGATGCTGCATGTGAGATAACGCTTACATTGATGTAAGAGCCGACGGCTATCTGAGGTAAGAACCTCGTTGTTACCGCCCCATAAATACCATAACTATCTGTTTTATATAGATTAAAATTAATTTCAGTCTAGGAGTACCCGGACCGACGGATTTTATTCACACCAATAAATTCTGATGATTGTTAAAGTGAACGCATCAGGAATGATGTGGAGAGGAATAAGGCACTGGACGCGCCCCGCACTGGATGCAGGGAGAGGCAGGAAATCAGGGAGGTTCCGCCTCAGGGATATAAACTGGATTGTCGGCTCGGACGCTGGCACCAAGGATGGGTTACAGGTATTACGGAAACACCTCGGCGCCAGGACGATCGCCGAAATCGCAAGGAAGCGAACACCTGTCTCGGAAAGGGCAACTGCAAAGTTGCCTTTTTTTTTGCCCGGAATTTAGACTCTACCCCTCATTCCGGGGTGCCCGCCCCGACAAGCTGTAAAGACTTCCGTTATACTGTCGCCTCACTTTACGACCAGTGACCTTCACCATGCGGTCCAGACCAGACACTGACGACTACCTCTCGATATTTCTGAACGACAGCCCGCTGCTGGATATCCGGGCACCGGTCGAGTTTGGGCGGGGCAGCTTCCCGGGCGCAATGAATGCCCCGCTGATGAACGACGACGAGCGCCATGAAGTGGGCATTTGCTACAAGGAGAAAGGCCAGGACGCCGCGATCGAACTGGGCCATCGGCTGGTCTCCGGTGACGTCCGGCAGCAGCGCATTGACGCCTGGCTACGCTTTATTAACGACCACCCGGAAGGTTATCTGTTCTGTTTCCGCGGCGGCCTTCGTTCGCGGCTGACCCAACAGTGGATTCAGCAGGCAGGTCTGGACTTACCGCTGGTCAGGGGTGGCTATAAAGCGCTCCGGCGGTTTCTGATTGAGCAGCTTGAAGAGCTCATTGAAAAGTCGGAATTCCGGATCGTCAGTGGGCGAACCGGCACCGGCAAAACCCGGTTACTCAACCAGCTTCCCAATCCCGTTGATCTCGAGGGCCTGGCCAATCACCGCGGCTCCAGCTTTGGTCGCGAGGTGACACCGCAACCTGGTCAGATCGATTTTGAAAACCGGCTGGCTGTGGCCCTGCTGAAAGCCCACCATCATGTGGGTGGACCCGTCTATCTTGAGGATGAAAGCCGCCTGGTGGGCCGCTGCGCGCTACCACACAGCCTGCGGGACCGTATGGCCGGAGCGCCCCTGCTGGTTCTGGAACAGCCTCTGGATGAGCGCATCCGGATCATCCGCGAAGACTATGTGGTAAAAATGGTTGCTGACTTTACCCTTCGCGACGGCCTGGAAGCTGGCTGGCATAATTTCGAAAACTACCTTTTGAGCGCTCTCGACCGGGTTCGCAAACGCCTGGGCGGTGAGCGCCATCGGGCACTGCGGAACCAGATGGAAGACGCCCTCAAAGTCCAGTCAGCAACCGGCAGTGTCAGCGGCCATGACGCCTGGATTCAGGCCCTGCTGGAAGATTACTACGACCCGATGTACGACTATCAGCTGGAGCAGAAAGCCGGGCGCATCCTGGTCCGCGGCGGACCTGAAACCATTTTCCACTGGGCCTGGTAAGGAATTAATTTTAAAGAAGAAAAATCAGCCAAAGGAAAGTATACGCGGGTCACGATAATCTGCTATAAACATTTGACGACGATATTCGTGGTAGCAATGCCTTGGGTTGCTGATTATCGGGCCCCGCCACATCCAGAAAGGAGATAAGCAAGTGGAAGATCTTGTGAGCGATATCAATGTGTCTGAGTACTACGATCAGGCCATCAGCCTGATTATGGCCTACGCGCCGAAACTGATTCTTGCCATTGTCACCCTCATCGTGGGTATGTGGCTCATCAATCGTGCGATTGGCGTACTCGACAAGAAGCTTGGCGCCAAAGACCCCACCCTGAACAAGTTCCTCTGCGGTCTGATCAGTGCTGTCCTCAAGATCATGTTGCTGATCTCGGTGGCCTCCATGATCGGCATCGCGACTACCTCATTCATCGCGGTTATAGGTGCGGCCGGCCTGGCCATCGGCCTGGCCCTGCAGGGCAGCCTTGCCAATTTTGCCGGCGGCGTGCTTATTCTGATTTTCAAACCTTTCAAGGTCGGCGACACCATCGAAGCCCAGGGCTTTCTGGGCGCAGTGGCTGAAATCCAGATTCTTTATACCGTAGTGAATACCTTCGACAACCGCCGCATTGTTATCCCCAATGGCAGCCTTTCCAATGCAACCCTGGTTAACGTGAGCGTTTACGACACGCGCCGTTGCGATATGACTTTCGGAATCCACTACAACGATGATATCGACAAGGCAAAGGCTATACTGCAGCGTTTGTTCGACGAGGATGAACGCTCACTTAAAGACCCCGAGCCACGAATCTGTGTTGGCAGCCTGGGCGACAACTCCGTCAACCTGATGTTTCGCGCGTGGGTTCCCACCGACGACCTGTGGCCCTATTACTGGGATATGCACGAGAAGGTCAAGAAAGCCTTTGACGAAGCAGACATCACTATTCCGTTCCCCCAGCGGGACGTGCATGTCTACAACAAGAGCGAGTAACTGCGCCGGCTTTTAAACAATCTGTTACTCGCATTTCTCGGCGCCTCAACTAAGCTGACCGTTGATGGTGGTGGCAAATACTCAAAAGCCACCGCCAGGCCATTGGAGCCAAGGGCTTTGATACCGCTGTCATTGCTGGTAGGAGGCTGTCACTATGCCGATACAGCAGTTAAAGAAATACCTTGATAAAGCAGGCGCTGAATATATGTGCCTGTCCCATCCCCCCGCATTTACCGCTCAGGAACTTGCCCACCATGTGAAAATTGCCGGAGACCAGGTAGTCAAAACGGTGATTATCGAACTGGATGGCAAAATGGCAATGCTGGTAATGCCGGCCAGTTGGCGAATTCGGTGGGATCGCCTGACCCGGATTCTGGATACCGATTTTGTTGACCTGGCTGATGAACAGGAATTCCAGGACCGTTTTCCCGACTGCGAAGTTGGCGCCATGCCGCCTTTCGGCAACCTTTTCCACATGTCGGTTTACTGTGCGGAAGCTCTGACCAAACAGCCCGAGCTGGCGTTTGCTGCAGGTACCCACACAGAATCCATTCACATGAAGACCGATGATTTCATGGCACTGGTACGCCCGATGGTTCTCGAGCAGGGATTTGTAAAACCCGGCACCCAGAAACCTGCCTGGCTGACCCGCAAACGGGAATCGGCGGGAGACACTCTCGCGGATGGCCACGCGGCCAACCTCGCAGGCTACTGAGTTTTGGCAGACTGAGGCGGTGTCCTGTCGTACCGCTTGTCTGGACAGGTCGTTTGGGTAAACTGAGGGTCCCAGACAGGATTTCTCTATGACTCAAGCTTGCGATGTTGTGATTGTCGGTGCCGGTATGGTCGGTGCCGCCCTGGCCACCGGACTGGGGCGCAGCGGATTCACCGTTGCCCTGATTGATCAGGCCGGCCCTGGCGGTTTCCAGGCAGAGCTGCCACCGGACATCCGGGTGTCGGCCATCAGTGCAGGGAGCGAACGCTATCTTGCAGAACTGGGCGCCTGGCCAGCAATCAAGGCTATGCGCGCAACACCCTATGGCCGCCTTGCGGTATGGGATGAAACCCGGCACCCGCTCAGCCATGTATTGCCCGGCAAACTTGCCGACGTCATCTTTGATGCCGGTAGCCTGTCCGCCAGCCACCTCGGGCACATCGTGGAAAATCGCGTGACTCAGCAGGCACTCTGGGAATGCGCCGCCAGCCAGTCCTCCGTTACCTGTCTGCCCGGAACAACCCTGACCTCGCTTAACAATGGCGCTGCCACCGCCCGGGTCACCCTTGATAGTGGCGAGACTCTGGAAAGCCAGTTGGTAGTGGGGGCGGATGGCGCCAATTCCCGTGTCCGGGACCTGGCCGGTATCGGGGTTCACCGCAACCAGTACCAGCAACAGGCCATGGTCATTTCCGCCCGTTACCGCGGTGCGGTCGAAGACATCACCTGGCAGGGCTTCTACCCCAGCGGCCCCCGCGCGTTCCTGCCGCTGCACAGTGCCGGTGGCGGTGAAAGCTGGGCGTCACTGGTCTGGTACGACGCTCCAGCCACTATCGCCAGGCTGAAAGCGCTTGACGATGACCAACTGATTCAGGAAATCACCAGAGCTTTTCCGACCGAGCTACCACCGCTTACTCACATTGAGGCCAAAGCCAGCTTCCCGATTGCCCGTCAGCACGCGAAAAGCTATGTCAGTCAACGGGTGGTCCTGGTCGGCGATGCCGCCCATACCATCAACCCGTTGGCCGGTCAGGGCGTGAATCTCGGCTTCCAGGATGCCCGCTGCCTGCAAACCCAGCTGCGTGAAGCTCAGAGAGCCGGCAGAGATCTCTCCGACCCCGTCATACTGGCCGCCTATGAAAGCCAGCGCCGCCCGGCCAACCGCCGGATGATGATGGCCATGGACCTGTTCTATCACCTGTTCAGCAACCGCATGCCGCCATTGCACCTGCTGCGCAACCTTGGTCTGGGCGCTGCCAAAGCCATGCCCTTTGCCCGCAACCAGGTGGCCCGCTACGCTATGGGTATAGATGACGAATTACCGCCCCTGGCCCGCCAGATCGCACAGAGGTTGCCGGGGCTAAAGTACTAATGGATAACAAAGTAAGCGGACAGGTTTTTCCAGAACACGCTGTAAATACCTCCCTGTACGCTCGGCCTCCGCCATCCCTGGCTCCGGACGGTTCTGGAAAAACCTGTCCGCTTACTTACGCACGGATCAGCATCTTTAAAACACGTTCAGAGAGAAGCAGAACTCATGTCAGGAACAATCTTTACCAAGATCATCAACCGCGAAATCCCGGCCGATATCGTCTATGAAGACGACATCAGCCTGGCCTTCAAGGACATCAACCCGCAGGCGCCGGTGCATCTGCTGATCATTCCCAAAAAGGAAATTGCATTCATAAATGACATCGAAGAAGGCGACCGGGAACTGGTCGGTCATCTGCACTGGGTGGCCGCCAAAATGGCAAAAGACATGGGGTTCGCAGACGATGGCTACCGGACAGTCATGAACTGTGGAGAGAATGCCGGACAGACGGTCTTTCATATCCACCTGCACCTGTTAGCCGGCAAACCTCTGGGCTGGCCGCCCTACACCGATAAGATGAAGCAGGGCTGAATCAGGGGCCGACAACCTTCTCCGCCTCTTCCATCGGCGTGTGCCTTACATCCTCGCCCTTGACCATGAAGATCACGTTCTCGGCAAGGTTACAGGCGTGGTCGCCCACCCGCTCCAGGGCGCGAAGCACCCACATGACCGACATGCAGCGGGAGATGTTGCGGGTGTCCTCCATCATGAAGGTCAGCAGAGTCCGCGTGGCGGCCTGATATTCTTCGTCAACCCGCTTGTCTTCCTTGATGATCCGCAACGCCTGCTCTGAATCCAGGCGGGCAAAGGCGTCCAGGGAATCGCGCAACATCGCCAGGACGTGGTTGCCGATATGGCGCACTTCCACATAGCCTCTGGGCGCCTGGCCCTCCTCGGACAGCTTGATGGCAAACTTGGCAATTTTCTTGGCTTCGTCACCGACGCGCTCAAGGTCCGACACCATCTTGATCACGGCGACCACCAGTCGCAGGTCCCGGGCCGTAGGCTGGCGGCGGGCAAGGATCAGCGTCGCTTCCTCGTCCATTTCGACTTCCATCTGGTCGACTTTCTTGTCCGTGGCGCGGACCTCGTCCGCCAGATAACTGTCATTCTCAACCAGGGCATGAATGGCACGGTCCACCTGGGATTCCACCAGACCGCCCATTTTCAGGAATTCACTCTTCAGGGCCATCATTTCGTCATTGAACTTGTGCGAAATATGATCGCCGTAAACATCGTCCTTTTTATCTGGCATGACTCTGTTCTCCAGTGTTCGTTCGTACCGGGGCTAACCAAAGCGGCCGGTAATGTAGGATTCAGTGAGCTCGTGCTGTGGCGAGGTAAAAACCTTGTTGGTTTCGTTCACCTCTACCAGATGCCCAAGGTGAAAGTAGGCCGTGCGATGGGAAACACGGGCTGCCTGCTGCATGGAGTGGGTCACGATGACAATCGTATAGCTCTTGGACATCTCCGAAATCAGTTCTTCAACCCGGGCCGTGGCGATCGGATCCAGTGCGGAACAGGGTTCATCCATCAGAATGACTTCCGGGCTGACCGCGATGGCGCGCGCAATGCAAAGGCGCTGCTGCTGGCCGCCGGACATGCCGGTGGCGGTTGCATCCAGACGGTCTTTGGCCTCATTCCACAGGCCGGCTTTACGCAGGCTGTTCTCGACAATGTCATCCAGTTCGGATTTACGGTTCGCCAGCCCGTGAATGCGCGGACCATAGGCCACGTTATCGTAGATGGATTTGGGGAAAGGGTTGGGCTTCTGAAACACCATGCCTACCCTGGCGCGCAGTTCCACTACATCCCGCCTGGGGTCATAGATATCATTATCATCAAGCGCCAGCGAACCTTTCACCCGACAGATATCAATACTGTCATTCATCCGGTTCAGGCAGCGCAGGAAGGTGGACTTGCCGCAACCTGACGGACCGATAAAGGCAATTACCTCATTGCGACCAATGTCGAGACTGATGTTTTTGATGGCACGGTCTTCACCGTAAAACACCTCGACGTTGCGTAGCTTGAACTTTGGATCATCGGAAAACGGGCGGCCAACCGTGGCGCCCTCTTCGATAACAGTTTCCGCTGGAGCGTCCGCTTTTTCCTGGACCGGCACGGTATTACTGTCTGCCATATCACCCTCCCGGGTAATTAATGGGTTCATAGTGCTCATTTAACTCTCCTTACCACCGACGCTCAAGACGTTTACGCAGCCAGACAGCCAGTGCATTCATACTGATCAGAAACGCCAGCAGCACCATGATGGCTGCCGAAGCGCGCTCAATAAAAGCAAGTTCAGGGCTGCCCGCCCAGAGGAATACCTGCACCGGCAGCACGGTTGCGGAATCAAGGAAGCCGTCGGGTACGTCGACAATAAAGGCCACCATGCCGATCAGCAGCAGCGGTGCGGTTTCGCCCAGCGCCTGCGCCATTCCGATAATGGACCCGGTGAGCATACCCGGCATTGCCAGCGGCAATACATGGTGCAATACCACCTGCATTCTCGAGGCGCCGATGCCCTCGGCCGCCTCGCGAATCGAAGGTGGAACGCTCTTGATGGCGGCGCGGCTGGAAATAATGATGGTTGGCAGGGTCATAAGGGTCAGCACCAGACCGCCCACCACCGGAACCGAACGGGGCATGCCGAACAGATTGATGAAGACCGCCAGACCCAGGAGGCCAAAGATAATGGATGGCACGGCGGCCAGGTTATTGATATTCACCTCGATAAAGTCCGTGAACCTGTTCTGGGGCGCGAACTCTTCCAGGTAAATGGCCGCGGCCACACCAATCGGGAACGACAGCACCAGGGTTACAAACATGGTAAGCAGAGAGCCTACGATGGCACCCAGAATGCCGGCACGGGAGGGATCACGGGAGTCACCGCTGGTGAAGAACACGTCGTTAAACGAGGTCTCGACTACACCGGCTTCCAGCAATTCATCGACCCAGCGCTGCTGCTGCTGACTGAGTTTTATGGAATAGCTGTCATCGCCGGCATGCTTGACGTAAACATCCACGTCGGTATGGGCCAGCACCGTGATCGTCCGGGTAGAGCCCAGCCACTGCGGATTGGCCTTGAGAATTTCTTTCAGTTCATTGGAGGCATAGGGATTGAGCAATCCCCTGACCTGATCCCGGTCACTGGCATTCGCCCCGGGGATCTCTCTGGTTAGCGCCTGAACCAGCGGCTCGACAAAATCCGCCATTTTCAGCTGGCGTTCGTCGGTGGCGTCGTCCAGAAACATCATCTCGCCATCCAGCTCCACTTCCATGGTGATAGTGGTTTTGGTGAAGCCGGTATAGCCCTTGCCGATGATATCGACAAAGAGCACAACCAGAGCAGACAACGCGATGGCAATAGCAACGATACCGTAGGCCCTGAAGCGGCGCTCTTTACGGTAACGGTGTTTGAGCGACTGGCGGACCAGTTCGGCCTGGTTTTTTTGATCAGTCATACTGTTCCCGATATTTGCGAACGATTTTCAGGGCAATCACATTAAGTAACAGCGTGGCAAGGAAGAGCATGGCACCGAGAGCGAAGGCGGCCAGCGTCTTGGCGCTGTCAAACTCCTGGTCGCCGGTCAGCAGGGTCACAATCTGAACGGTTACCGTGGTTACGGTTTCCAGCGGGTTTGCGGTCAGATTCGCTGCCAGGCCGGCCGCCATGACCACGATCATGGTCTCGCCAATAGCACGGGAGACCGCCAGCAGAATACCTCCCATAATGCCCGGCAGCGCGGCGGGGAAAATTACCTTTTTCATAGTCTCGGACTGGGTCGCGCCCAGCGCCAGCGAACCGTCCCGCAGCGTTTGCGGCACGGCGTTGATCACATCGTCTGACAGCGACGACACGAACGGAATAATCATGATGCCCATGACACCGCCGGCCGCCAGGGCACTTTGCGAGGAAGCTTCAATGCCGATGGCCGCCGCCAGGTCGCTGATAAAGGGCGCCACCGTCAGCGCGGCAAAAAAGCCATAGACCACGGTGGGAATCCCTGCCAGCATCTCCAGCAGCGGCTTGACTACGCCGCGGACTTTCTTGTTGGCGTACTCCGACAGGTAGATGGCCGACAACAGCCCGACCGGCACCGCCACGACCATGGCAATGGCCGAAATCAGCAGTGTACCGGTGAACAGGGGAATCATTCCGAACGCGCCCTGAGAGGCAATCTGATCGGCCCTCATGGCAGTCTGGGGACTCCACTGGGAGCCAAAAACAAATTCGGTAAACGGGATCTTTTCGAAGAACCGGATGGTTTCAAAGAATACCGAGAAGATAATGCCCATGGTGGTCAGGATGGCCAGCGCGGCACAGGCAAAAAACAACCACTTCAGAATAGCCTCCACCTGGACCCGGGCGTTGGCTTTCGGCTTTACCCGCACCCAGCCCAGAAAGCCTGCCAGCACAGCCACCGACACAACCAGTGCCGACATGTAGAACCGGCTCTGTTGGCGCAGGGCCTCAAGCCGCTCGGCCGCCTCCACAATCGGCGGCTCCACAAATCCGGGCGGCAGGGCACCGCTGGCAACATTACTGATCTTGCTTAACAGCAGGCTGGCCTCGCCTTCACTGCCCGGCAACATCTCCTGGGGCAGGGACCCGATCACCAGAGTCTGGATCACCTGGCCCTGGAATACGACCCAAAGTCCCAACACAACCAGCGCTGGCAACCCGCACCAGAGCGCTGCCCTGGCGCCGTAGTAAAATGGCAGGGATTTGAGGTGGCGAATTCCGCCCAGGGGCATGGCCAATGACCGGGAGCGGGCATAGCCTACGCCGTAGGCCACCAGTACACACACCATCGTCAGCAGGAGCAAATTGGCCGGTTGCATGAAAATTCCTGTTCGCTGAGAGTTGGGAAATGAAGTCTACTGCGTTCAGACCGGCGGTGCACTTGCCGCCGTCGGGGCCAGCATCCAGATGCACAAAAGTGCGGACCGCCGCCGGCTGATCCGCACCCTGACACTGACGTCCTGTCGGTTATAACAATTGCTTTACTACATCAGTTCAGCTTTTGTCAGGTTCGGCATATTCGCTGCCTTGTCCTGAAGATCCATCAGCGCTGCACGGGGCGGAACAATCAGCCCCACATCCCTGAGATAGCCGTTCGGACCCATGGCACTGACGCTGACAAAAGCCTCGGCATACTCGGCGATGCCAGGAATCACACCTACGTGGGCTTTCTTGACGTAGAAAAACAAGGAGCGTGCAACCGGGTACTTGTCTTCAGCAATGTCCTCAGCGGTCGGCACCATGCCGTTCAGGGTCGCAGCCTGCAATCGGTCAGAGTTCTCTTCCAGGAAGCTGTAGCCGAAGACACCGTACATGCCCTTGTCGTCGATCAGCTTCTGGACGATCAGGTTGTCGTTTTCACCCGCCTCGATGAAGGCGCCGTCTTCCCGAACGCTCTGACAAACGCTTTCCATCTCGTCTTCGCTCATGTCGGCAACGGCCGGCAGGTCCTCACAGCCGGCCTGCAAAGCCAGCTCGTTGAACGAATCACGGGTTCCTGAGGTCGGAGGCGGTCCCATCACGCGAATGGTAACGTCGGGCAGGCTACTGTCGACTTCGCTCCATTTTTCGTAAGGGTTGGCAACCAGCTCGGAGGGGTCGTCAGGTGACGGTACTTCTTTACCCAGAGCGAGGAACAGCTGCTCGAGAGTGAGCTCCAGATTCTCTGCGTCTTTTGAACTGGCGATGACGATGCCATCGGAGCCGATGCGGAATTCGGTGATTTCCTTGACGCCATTGTTCATGCACATCTCAAATTCGGACGGCTTCATACGACGGGAAGCGTTGGTAATGTCCGGATGCTGAGTCCCGATACCCTGGCAGAACAGTTTCATGCCGCCACCAGAACCGGTGGACTCCAACTTCGGCGTATTGAAATCGGTGGTGGTTCCGAACCGCTCCGCAACCACCGTTGCGAAAGGGTAAACCGTGGATGAACCGACAATGCTGATGGTGTCGCGAGCCATGGCCGGGCTGGATAAAGCAGCAATGCTTCCTGCCAGTGCCACGGATGTGAGGGCTGTCTTGAGTTTGATCACGTTAAGTCTCCAATTTGTCACTTTGACTTTATTGTCGGGGTGCTTCACCGATGAAAAAATCATAAAGCCATTTTGTGACAACTTTGTTACACGGCCCCAAATATACAACAGGTTGTGGAATTTTTCTTGCCGGCGCCTTGCAGACACCGGGAAGAGCGCTAACATGCCAGTACTAAAAATAACTCCAGCGCCACAAGGCAGTAGCCATGACAGCCCTGAACGATGACAACCCTGCGCCGCGCGGCGAACTGATTACCCAGATTGTTCCGCTGCCCTCCGATACCAACCCCAATGGCGACGTGTTTGCCGGCTGGGTGGTCCGCCATATGGATATCGCTGCCGCTACCCTGGCCGGCAGGATATCCCAGGGCCGCAACGCCACCGTTGTCATGGACCGGATGGAGTTCCTTTCTCCTTTGAGGGTGGGGGCACAGGTGGGCTGCTACGGTGAGCTCATTGAAGTGGGCCGCAGCTCGATGAAAATCAATGTCGAAGTCTGGACCCTGGACCGCACCGCGAAGACGCCCCGCAAGGTGACGGAAGGTCTTTTCATTTATGTCGCCATCGACGAGCATGGCCGGATCCGCGAAGTCCCGGATCAGCACTCGGTGTCATAAAGATGGCAGACTTGGTTCAGCTTCTGCATGCCACTGCGATCAATGCATTCATTGTTATTGTCGTCGTTGTTATCCACAACGAGGCGCTCATCCGCCTCAGCCATTTGCTGGCCGGAAGGCGCAGGGGTCACCACTTCCGCCTGGTGACCGGCGTACTTGGGGTGCTCATCGCCCACACGCTTCAGGTGTGGATTTTTGCGGGCGCATATTACAGCATGCATCACGCCGAGGGCTGGGGAAGGCTCTCCAAGAACTTCGACGGCAGCCTGCTGGACTGCGTCTACTTCTCGTTCACAACCTTCACCACCCTTGGCTATGGTGATATTGAGGCCCATGGCGTGCTCCGCTTTCTGACCGGCATCGAATCTCTCACCGGCCTGGTCCTGATCACCTGGAGCGCGTCATTCCTGTTTGTTGAAATGCAGCGCTATTGGCCCACTCGTTAAACCCACTTGCAGCGGGCCAGGTTGTAGTAAAGCAGGGGCACTACCAGCACCGTCAGCAGGGTCGACATTGCCAGACCGAAAATCAGCGATATCGCCAGCCCGTTGAATATCGGGTCGTTGAGGATGAAGTAAGCACCTACCATCGCCGAAATGGCGGTGAGAGCTATGGGCTTGATGCGCACGGCGCCAGCCAGAACCACGGCCTCGCCCAGCTCCACACCTTCATCAAGCAACTGCCGGATAAACACCACCAGCAGAATGGAATTGCGCACGATGATGCCGGCCAGGGCGATCATTCCGATCATGCTGGTTGCGGTGAACTCGCGTCCCAGCAGCGCGTGGCCAGGCATGATACCGATCAGCGTCAGCGGGATCGGCGCCATGATGACCAATGGCAGAATGTAGGACCGGAACTGCGCGACCAGCAATACGAAAATCATGAAGATCCCGACACTGTAGGCGGCACCCATATCCCGGAAGGTTTCGTAGGTAATCTGCCATTCACCGTCCCATTTTAGGGTGCCTTTTTCCGGTAGCGGCGGCTGATCGATAAAGTATTGCTCGGGTGCGCCGTCCTGACTGTTCAGACGATCCACCATGGCAAACATGCCGTACAGCGGGGAATCAATGTCCCCG
>Ga0102937_1000062_pt1 | contig 39998 bp, 41 predicted proteins | sample SalPonR2_B_D1_MG_FD_78213 | JGI IMG/M metagenome (GOLD analysis project Ga0102937, IMG submission 78213) | Salt pond soil microbial communities from South San Francisco under conditions of wetland restoration - Salt Pond MetaG R2_B_D1_MG | ecosystem: Environmental > Aquatic > Marine > Intertidal... | reverse complement strand
CGACCGGATCAAGGCCAACCCCAAGCCCATGTGGCTGATCGTCAAAGCGCAGCAGTGGCAGGACATCATTCTGCTGAATGCCACTGAAAACAAGGACCTTGTGGGCGCAAGCTTTGACGAAATAGGTCGGATACGCGGCGTTGATCCCTACGACGCGGTTCTTGATATCCTACTTGAGGAAGGCGAGAACATGATGGCCACCATGTGGTCCTCCAAGAGTTTCCTGAATCTGGATATCGATCTTTGTCTTCAGCAACCGGAATGCGCTGTGATCTCGGATACGGTCGCTATCGCCAATGACGGCATTCTGAGCGACCACATCGGCTCTCTCAGTGGCTATGGCTGGGCGGCCCGGTTCCTGCAACACTATGTCCGGGACCGAAGCCTTCTGAGCCTGTCGCAAGGCATTGCCAAGATCACCGGAATCCCTGCGGACCGGTTGGGATTGAAGGGGAGAGGCAAGCTGCAAAAAGGATACCATGCCGATATCTGCGTTTTTGACCCGGCCGCGATTTGCAGCAATGCCACGGCGCGTCACCCCCGCAGATATGCCTCGGGCATTGCGCATGTTTTGGTGAATGGCAGCCTGTCCATGCGCAATGGGAAACGCACTGCCAACAATACAGGTGTCGTGCTGCGCGATTTCCAAAAAGCTGGATAAAGGCCGTCACCACGTTCTGCGCCTTTTGGCCCTGTGCAGTGTGTTTGTGACGATTGATATCTCGAACTGCGCAGGTTCCCGGGTGTTCCTGGTCCTCCAGCATGTGCAGACTCAGGCGTGCTTCGAAAATCGACTTGGTTGCAGGTCATCCAGTGCGCGGGATCATCTGCATGTTTTACGCAGACCCGGACATATATCTGCGCAGCGGGCGGCGGATCGACACGTCCCCTACCAGTCTGCGACTGGTGCGGCAAAGCTCGGCCAACGCAGTCAGAGCCAAAGGCCGTGGGTCCACTTCGGCGCCAAGACAAGCCCGGCGCAGAACCTTGAAGACGCGACCAATTCGTGGGAGGTGCCGCCGATCTGGCAGGCATCAGATGCGGATCTCGGGCAGGCTTGAAACAGGCTTGTTTCGCTACATGATTGGTATGAGAAATTCAAAGGAGCTGCGGACAATGTATCTGAATGCAGATTTCAGCCAACGGGCTATTGCTCGTTTTGCGGAAGATGAATGGGTCGATTCACCTATGCCCGGGGTGCAGCGCAGGATGCTGGACCGGATCGGCGGCGAAGTCGCCCGGGCCACCACGATCGTGCGTTTCGCGCCCGGCAGCAGCTTTTCCCCGCACACCCACGATGGCGGAGAAGAATACCTGGTTCTTGATGGTACATTCCAGGACGAGGATGGGGACTTTGCCACCGGCTCTTATGTGCGCAACCCGCCCACGTCGTCGCATACCCCGGCAGCACAGGATGGGGCGACCATTCTGGTCAAGTTGCACCAGTTCGACGCGGCCGATCGCACGCAGGTCCAGATCGACAGCCGCAAGACCGATTGGTCGGAGACAGCCCTTGGGGTCGAAACGCTGGACCTGCACGAAGATGATCGCGAACATGTGTCCCTCGAACGCTGGGCGCCGGGAACAACGCGGTCCTTGGACGCGTCGGGTGGCCTTGAGGTTTTCGTGATCGCGGGATCGCTTTCTGATGGCGTTGACACCCTGGGACCCTGGGACTGGCTGCGCCTACCCGTGGGTAGCACCTTCGACGCGACGGCCGGAGACGCCGGTGCGCGGGTCTGGCTCAAGACCGGGCACCTGCGCCACGTGCCGGACTACCCTGCGTGATGGACCAAACTGAGATCTGTATCATCGGCGCTGGGCTGTCCGGCCTCGCGCTGGGGACTGCACTGCGGTCCGAGGGCCATGACGTGACACTTCTCGAAGCGCGCGACCGCGCTGGTGGGCGGGTGCTTTCGCACCAGGGGTATGATCTCGGGCCTTCCTGGATCTGGCCGCACAACCACCGTATGCTCGCACTTGCCAGCCGTCTCGGTCTGCGCAGCTTTCCACAATACGCGTCTGGGCGTCTTGTCTTTGAGGATGCCAATGGCACAATTCGCCGTGACCTCGACTTCGCCACCATGGGAGGCGCGCTTCGCATTGAAGGCGGGCTGGCGCGCGTGACCGACGCTTTGGCCGTCCAACTTGGAGACAGCCTGCGCATCAATCACCCGGTGTGCCGCGTGACCGAGGACGCCTCGGGCGTGACGGTTGTGGGTGACACCTTCGAGATGCGCGCAGCGCGTGTCGTTTTTGCACTGCCGCCGCGGCTAACGGCGGGTTTCGGTGTTGCCGTCCCCGATGTGCCGACTTGGATGGCCGGTCACGCCAAGCTCATCGCCACCTATGATACCCCGTTCTGGCGGGACAGCGGGCTGAACGGCGATGCGATATCGCATCACGGGCCCCTGGCCGAAATCCACGACGCGTCACCGGTCGACAAAGGTGTCGGCGCGCTCTTTGGCTTTACCCGTCCCGGGGCCGCGCGCGACTCGGGGGTCCGCGACTCGGCTGTCGCGCAATTGACGCGTCTTTTTGGGCCAGATGCGGCGACACCAAATGACGTTTTTGTCAAAGACTGGAGCGATGATGTCGCCACGGCGACGCAGGCCGATCTCACACCACCACCAGGCCATCCGGCTTATAGCGCGATCCCACCCACAGCGCGTCTGATCTTTGCTGGATCAGAAACCTCATCAATTGATGGTGGCTTCCTGGAAGGCGCCCTTGCTGCTGCGGAAGCGGCGCACGCAACCCTTGCTCAGCGATTGGCCTGACTGGCCATCAGCCAGAATTTCTTGGCAGGCTTCGAGACAGCAATGGCGCGGCCCTGAAACGGCCTTTCTCTACGCAGAGCCTGGCAAGCGCGGCTCAGGCAGGCTGGAAAAGGCCACAGGGCCAGCCGTTTCGCGCGGTTTTATGAAAATGATCACGGCAGAGTTCGTCCGCCCGCCTGATCCTCGATCAGCAAATTTCCTTTGCCGGCTCAGGGCGCGTCGCTTTTTCACCATGAACCGTCGTTTATTGAATGATTGGTCCATTGGTGGTATCCGCAGACAGCCGCAATAACGGACAAGGAGATAAAGATGGCGCTCGCGAACTCGTTTCTGGACAACGTCTACAACACCGATGGCGGCGAAAGTATGCGCCGTTATTATGACGACTGGGCGAACAGTTATGACGCGGACCTGCGCGAGAACGATTACCGGACGCCCGGTCGATGCGCCGCGGCGCTTGCGCGGCATCTCGATGACAAGACCGCGCCGATCCTGGATTTCGCCTGCGGCACCGGCATCTCTGGCATGGCACTGAAAGAGGCGGGCTTCACAACGATCGACGGCAACGACATCTCCGACGGCATGCTGGAAAAAGCCCGCGCCAAAGGAGCGTATCGCGACCTTTTCCGCGCGGAACCCGATGGCGTTCTCGACGCCGGCGGACGGCAATACAAGGCCATCGTGGCGGTGGGCGCGATCGGCGCCGGCGCGGCACCGGTCGAATATCTCGACGAGGCCTTGGCGCATCTTGAACCCGGCGGCATTTTTGTCGTCTCGCTGAACGATCACACGCGCGAGGATCCGCAATTCGAAACGCGGTTGACGCAAGCGATCTCCGACAGCCGGTTTGAGAAGCTCATGGCCGAAGACGGCGAGCATCTGCCCGCGATCGGCCTCGGGGCGCGCGTGTGGGCGGTGCGACGGCTTTAATTGCAGAGCGCCAACGCGTGGCATTCTCAGGTTTCGTAGCGTCGTGAAGGCTTGCCAAGATCGCTGCGGCAGGGCCTTTCGTCGTCAGCCACGTCGCGAGACGGTTTCTCTTTCGGGGACCTTTTCCGTGGCGGCGGCCAGACGATCATCATCTCCCCACGCCAAAACGCCCAGGCTGGTTGAATTCTCGGCCTGAACTGCGCAACGCACCGTTTCGGGACCGCGCCCCGGCACGACCAATGCGGTGTGCCCGGCAAGCGCGCTCGAGGATCGCTTTACGGCTTACGCTGTTTCGAACGATAGCCTGCCGCTAGATCAGGCTGCGCTCTTCAAGAACCGTTCGCGCGCTGCGCAAGCACTCATGCGCTTGGGGAACGCCGCAGTAGATCGCCACAACATGGCAGATCGCGCGGATTTCCTCGACGCTGACACCATTGTCGATCGCACCGCGGCAATGCAGTTCCCACTCATGCATCTTGCCCATGCCACCCAGCATGGCGAGGTTCATCATGCTGCGCGTCTTCGGATCGATCGCGTCATCGCCCCAGCCGAACCCCCAGCACCATGCAGTCATCGCTTCCTGGAAAGGTCGGGTGAGGTCGTCTGCGCCGTCGAGGCTGCGCTGCACATACGCCTCGCCCAACGTCGCCTTGCGGCGGGCCAGTCCCATTTCGAACAGGTCTCTATCGAAGGTGCTCATCTTGTCCACTCCTCTGCTGGATCAAACCGGTTGCCCGGTCAAGCTTGTGATCAACGCGCTCGTTTGCGGGCTGAGCGCCGCGCGATCACGAATTGCGATAAACAGGTCACGGGTGGCCCATGTCTCATCCAGTGCGACCATAGCCAATCGTGTTGCATCCAAATATGGCTCGACCGCACCGAAGGGCAGTACAGCGATGCCGAGGCGCGCCTGCACCATGCGACGAACACCATCGAAGCTTTGCACGGCAACCTGCGTGTGGATCCGGGTGCCGAGCTCGCTTGCCTTGCGATCAAGGAAGGATTGAATGGAACTGCCCGTCTGAAGGGCAACGAAAGGTTCGGAGGCGATCTCTCCAAGCGTGATTTTCGATCGCACGGCAAGGTGATGATCGGCAGGTATGACGACAACCAGCGTGTCGCGCCGATATGGCAGTTTGACGAGGTCCTTGGCCGGGGTGAGTCCACTGAAAACGCCGATATCGGCGCGGTCAGTGCGGATCCAGTCAAGGACTTCAGGGCTGGTCATTTCAGAAAGCTGGAGTCGAAGGTCAGGCCGGCTGGTGACGAACTCGGCCAAATCCTCGGGAAGAAACTGAGAAATCGCGCTGCTATTGGCCGCCACGCGGATCGCGCCGTGAAGCCCCGATGCATGGGCGGACATGCTTGCGGCCATGCGCGCCAGAGCCTCCTGCACCGCTTCGTCATGGCGCAGAAGGTCGGCACCTGCCGACGTCAGGTCCACCCCTCGACGATGTCGGCACAGTAGCGGGGCACCGACATGCGCCTCAAGGTCTGCGATGCGTTTCGACACCGCCGAGGGCGCAAGGCTGTGCCGCGCGGCAGCGTGGGCGATGCTGCCGGTCTCCGCCACGGCCCGGAACAGGGCGAGCGACGTCAGGTCATAACCTGCGCTCACTCTTCTGTCAGGGGGGCGGACTTCGCCTGACGATGGTCGCGCACGGCAAGCCAGACTGACAGCATCAGGAAGGCGACTGTCACGATGTAGAGGCCGACGGAAATCGGGCTTGCAATCAGGATCGACCAGTCGCCATCCGAGATCGACATCGCGCGGCGCAGATTGCGTTCCATGTCACCACCCAAGAGCAGGCCCAGCACCAGTGGCACAAGGCTTACGTCCATCTTGCGCAGCAGATAGCCGACCAACCCGAAGAAAACCATCATCTTGAGATCGAAGACCGAGTTGGAGATCCCGTAGACCCCGACGAATGTGACGGCGGCGACAATGGGCATCAGCGCCCAAGTCGGCGTCATCATCAAGCGGGTAAAGATACCGATCATCGGAAGGTTGAGAAACAACAGCGTGATATTCGCCATGTAGAGCGACGCCACGAGGCCCCAGACCAGGTCGGGCTGACGTTCGAACAATAACGGCCCGGGTTGCACGTTGAGCGAGATAAGCATGGCCAAAAGCACAGCCGTGGTGCCGGACCCCGGAACACCGAGACTCAGCATCGGGATAAGCGCGCCGCCAGAAGCGGCGTTGTTGCCGGCTTCGGGAGCCGCCACACCACGCGGATCGCCCTTGCCGAATGTACCTTTCTTGTTCGATGTCTGCTTTTCCGCGACATAGGACATGAACGAGCCGAGCGAGGCCCCCGCGCCGGGCAGAACCCCCGCGACGAATCCGACACCCGACCCGCGGAGCATCGCCCAGCGGGTCCGCCAGATCGTGCCCCACTGCGGTAGCCAACTGCTCACCGGAATGGCCTTGGGCCGGTTTTTGAGGCTTTTCTCCAAGAGCATCAGGATTTCAGAGATCGCGAACAGGCCGACAAGGGCCACGATCGGTTCGATGCCGTCATAGAGATGAAAGCTGTCGAAGGTATAGCGCGGCACGCCCGATATCGGGTCGAGGCCCACGGTGGCCAGCAGCAGACCGATCAACGCAGACAGCAATGTCTTGCGCGGGTCGACCCCCGCGATGCCGCCGATGGTTGCAAAGGCGAGAATGTAGAGCGCAAAATAATCCGCCGGACCGAAATGGATCGCTGCGCGTGCAAGTATGGGAGCGAACAAGGACAAACCGATCACCGCGGTCGTGGCCCCAATGAAAGAGGCAACACCCGAGATGGCCAGCGCGTTCGCGGCCTGCCCCTGCACAGCCATCGGGTAGCCGTCGAGCGTGGTCATGATTGCCGGTTCGTCGCCGGGAATGTTGAGCAGGATCGAACTGATCCGACCACCATACATGCACCCGAAATAGACCGCCGAAAGCAGGATCATCGATGATGTGGGATTAAAGCCGAAGGCGAACGTCAAGGGGATCAGCACCGCGACACCGTTCACCGGGCCCAGCCCCGGCAGCGCACCCAACAACGTGCCGACGAAGCAGCCCATCAGCAGAAGGGCGATATTGAGCGGCGATAACGCGACCACAAAGCCTTGGCCCAGCAGCGACAGGATTTCCATGATACGTCCCCTTTCTCTTCGCGCCGCCTAGTGGGCGACGAAGAGATCTCCCAGAAAATCGAGTGGCAAGCCCAGAACCTGATCGAACAACGCCCAAAGCGCCGGTGCCATGATCACACCCAGCAAAAGCGAGCGCCAAGGTGCACCTCCAAGGATGATCCCGATCAGGGCAATCAACAAGAAGGTGGCCAGCGGAAAGCCCAGCGGTTCCAGCGTTATGGTATAGCCGACGAGCACGGCGAGCGCAGCCAACTGCCGCCCGATCCGTTGCGGGGCAGGCCAGTCGACCTGCCCCGAAGGAAACACAACCAACGAGGCGGAAAGGAGCATCATGGGAATGCCCAGGATGATCGGGAACACTGTCGGCCCGAGCACGTCACCAAAGGTGACGGCGTAGGTGCCTGCCTGCCTGGTGTAGAGCGCCGCAATCACGAAGAGCGCGACGCCCAGGATCCTTATGCTCATTCGATGACGCCGATATCTCGCGAGATCTGTTCCATCACATCGGCCTGTTCGCGGACGAAGGCTTCGAACTCGTCACCGCCACGCCAGATCGGGACAAGACCGGATTCGGTTGCCGCAGTCTGCCAAGCGTCCGAGTTATAGAGGGTTTCCAGCCGCTCGACCCAGGATGCGTATTCCTCTTCGGAAACATCGCCACCCGTGTAGAGGCCGCGCCAGTTGTAGCCGGTCACATCGATACCCTGACTTGCCGCGGTCGGGATTTCGGGGAAGGCCGGGATCGGGTCGTCGCTCAGCGCCGCGAGCACCCGGATGTCGCCAGATTCGACAAAGCCCGCGATTTCGCCCAAGTCGGTCGACACCACGTCGATCTGGCCTCCCATCATTTGCGTCACGGCGTCGGTGCCGCCATCGAACTGAACCCAGCGGACCGCGCTCAGATCGTCGACGCCCGCTTCGTCCGCAACCATCAACAGGCGGATGTGATCCCACCCGCCGGCACCGGACGAGCCCGCGGTCACGAGCGCGGTGGGGTCTTCCATCATTGCCGCGTTCAGTTCTTCAAGGCTTTGGATCGGGCTGTCGTCGTCCACGGCGATCACGCCGACATCGGCCCCAAGCATCGCAAGATACCGCATTGATCCCAGCGGCGCCGGGTAACGTCCCTGCGCAATCTGCGTGATGCCCACTGTCGACGTCGCGACGATCAACTCGGCGTCGTCAGGCCGTTCGGAAGCAACCATGGCGAAGGTCACAGCGCCAACGCCACCGGGCATGTTCGTGACTTGCACATTGCCGTCCACAAGATCGAGGTCTGTCAGGATGCGGCCGATCGTGCGGCAGGTGAAATCCCAGCCGCCGCCCGGGTTGGATGGTGCGATGCACTCGTTCGCGCTGACCGGGGCCGCTGTAACCGTCACGGCCGTGGCCATGGCGGCCGCAAGCTTGGCAGTTGTTAATGTACGTAAGATCATTGATTTTCTCCTCCCAAATAAAACCTGACTCAGAGGGGAGGCGATCTTGGGGGATTTTTCAAGGGGTCATGCGACATGAGTCGTATAGACAACATGAAAAGCGCCTCCTGGATCGTGAGAAATGATGTCTATGGCGCGACCTCTTGCACCATCGAATTGCGCCGAGGCAGGATGATGTTAGAACGTTCCCCCTTTGGAAGGATGCCAAGGTATGGCCGCCACAGCGATCAACAAACACCCCGTGCCCGAAGGGGCGCGGATCACCATTTGCGAAGTGGGACCACGTGATGGCTTCCAGATCGAGGCAAGTTTCATCCCCACCAAAAAGAAAATCGAGATAATCAACGCGCTCTTCGCGTCCGGTTTGCGCCACATGCAGGCAACCTCCTTCGTCAGCCCGCGAGCAGTGCCGCAGCTGGCTGATGCAGAGACGGTGCTCGCGGGCATCGACCGTCCCGAAGGATCGATGATCACGGCCCTGATTCCGAACCTGCGCGGGGCCGAAAGGGCGGTTGGGGCCGGAGTGGATGCTGTGCATACCGTCGTGTCCGCCTCGGAGACCCATAACCTCAAGAACGTCAATCGCAGCATTGACACCTCATTGATGGACTTCGAGGCAACCTTTGCTCTTCTCGACCGGGCGGGCGTGGCCGTAGAGGGTGGCATTGCGACCGCGTTCGGCTGCCCCTTTGAAGGGGTCGTGCCCCCCGAACAGGTGGCGCGAATTGCCAGGCGCTACCAGGACCTCGGCGCAGCGTCGGTCGGTCTGGGCGACACAACAGGCATGGCGACGCCCGCCACGGTGCGCGCAGCGGTGCAAGCAATCAGGGCTGAGGCGCCCGGCCTCGGGATCGGCCTGCATTTCCACAACACGCGGGGCGTCGGCCTGGCCTGTGTCATGACCGGGTTGGCGGAGGGCGTGACGCATTACGATGCTTCGGTCGGCGGGCTTGGCGGCTGTCCATTTGCTGCCGGCGCAACCGGCAACATCTGCACGGAGGACCTCGTCTATCTTCTGAACGAAAGCGGCTACGACACCGGCGTCGACCTCGACGCGCTGATCGCGGCGGCCATGCTCACGCAGGAGGTCCTCGGGCGCGACTTGCCCGGGCAAGTCATGAAATCCGGCCCGCGCCTGCGCCGCTTCGACCCCGGCCTGACAGAAGGGGCTACGGGATGAGCGCGCTGCCGCTGTCCGGCGTACGGGTCATCGACCTGACTCGTATCTTGTCGGGGCCGTTTTGCTCCATGATCCTCGGCGATCTCGGCGCGGATGTGATCAAGGTCGAAAGCCCCGGGCGCGGCGATCCGGTACGGGGCCAAGGGCATATCCGCGACGGCCTGTCGTGGTATTTCGCGGGGTTCAATCGCAACAAGCGCTCCCTCGCGCTCGACTTGCGGACGCCGGAGGGGTTGGCGGTGCTGGAGCGTTTGCTGGCCGAGGCCGATATCCTGACAGAGAATTTCCGCCCCGGCGTTCTGGACGAAATGGGCCTGACCGAAGACCGGCTTGGCGAAATCAACCCGGACCTGATCGTGACCAGCGTGAACGGTTACGGCAGTACCGGCCCCTACGCCGATCGGCCCGCGTTTGATTTCATCGCGCAGGCGATGTCGGGCTATATGTCCACGAACGGGACCAATGAGACGGGACCGCTTCGCACCGCTCCACCGCTGACCGACCTGATCGCTGGGCTTTACGCAGCACTCGGCGCGGTCGCGGCCCTGCGCGGACGCGACCAAGGCGGCCCGGCGCAGCGGGTTGAAGCGTCGATGATGATGTCGATCCTGTCGATGATGGCCTATCTGTCCTCCAGCGCGCTGGCCACTGGGGAGGACCCGGTCAGAACCGGCAACGACCATCCGATCGTTGCGCCCTATGGCCTTTTTCGCGCCAGCGACGGCGATATTGCCATCGCCCCTTCCACGGATATCTTCGTGGCGCGGTTTCTGGGCGAAATCGGGTTGGCCGATCTGCTGGATGACCCACGCTTTTCAGACAATACACGCCGGGTTGAAAACCGTGCCACCCTCAACCGCTTGATCGACGACGCGTTGGTGGCCGAAACGCAGGCCCATTGGATCGCACGCTTGAACCGTGCAGGCGTGCCCTGCGGCAAGGTGCAAAGCCTGATCGAGGCACTGGCCGACGGCCAAGTCGCCGCCCAGGACATGGTGCTGGATATCCCGCACCCCGGTCATGGTACTGTCAAGACCACCGGTTTTCCTGTCAAGATGTCGAAAACGCCCCTTCAGGTGCGCCACGTCACACCCGACCTGGGCGCGCAAAGCGAAGAAGTGTTGGGCGAGTTCGGCTATTCGCGCAATGAAATCCAGACCCTGCGCAAGGATGGTATTATCGGCTGAGGCACGCGAACGAACCCCGCGCCAAGGGGTCTTCAAGACTGGGCGTGACGCATTTGTTGCGACGCGCAAGCTTTCCCGACCCGGCGGAAAACACGCTCGTTTGCGTCTTCTTTCGACATTTCCGCCACTTGAAGCCCCCTGCCCTGCCAGCGCCATGCGCAGGATCATGCAAAAATCGACAGCACCTTGCCCCGTCGTGCGGTCACAATGCTTCCACGGGGCGCGGGATAATTGGCGCGGCAGCAGGGTGGTCGGTGACAAACAGGCGGGCGGCCCATCGGCAATGTCTCCAGGGATTGCGGATGCGCCTTCTTGCAGGACTGGAGAGCGACATTGATTTCGGTCTCTGCGATACCGGATCTTCTGGAAATGTCGGACCGTCTCGGGAACGCGCTCAACACTCGCAGGCTGGGCAGCCGCGATTATCGAGCACGTCTTCCACTGCCGATCTGCGCACGAAACGGACAGGCAAGAACCTGTCCCAAGCCCTGTGATCCGTTGCATTGAACAGGTCATTGATAAGGCGATGTCGCCACAGTTCGGCATTGGGTTGCAGACAACTCGTGCACCCCGCTTTGGCACGCAGCGGCCCTACACCCCGCAAGTGACGGGGTATCGCAGCCGAATGTTCATCCCGGAAAGACTGCTGGACCGCACCGCCGAAAGGCGCGATTGCCGGGTCCCCACGCATGCCGACATCGCCCGCCACTGCGCGCGGGCAGCCGGACTGGAAGGACACAGATGACCTACGCCCTTGCCATCCACGGCGGCGCCGGAACGATCCTGAAATCGAAGATCAACCCGAAGCTTGAGGCGCGTATCACGCGGGTCTCGGCCCCGCACTCGAAGCCGGCGAGGCGGTCCTGCGGAATGGCGGGCCGGCTCTCGAAGCCGTCACCGCGGCGGTCGGCGCGCTTGAGGAAGAGCCATTGTTCAACGCCGGACGTGGCGCAGTCGTCACCGACGACGGCAAGCAGGAGATGGACGCCGCCATCATGGAGGACACAACGCGCCGCGCCGGGACCGTTGCCGGCATCTTCGGCCCACGCAACCGTGCACAAGATTATCCCCGAAGACGCATGGTGGGGGCCATTCTGGCTTTGCCCGGAACGCTGCGGATCAGGCCAGGCTGGTCGGCTAGGGGCCTCAGGCTTGCCTTCGTGGTTTTTCTGCTCATCATCTCTGCCCGCATGTTCCTGGACCTTGCAGCAAGCCTCACGACGTAGCGGCTGCGGTGCTGGTCGTCAGCCCCGACGACATGGCTTGCTCCGAAAGAATGTTCGCCATCTCACTCAGCACGGCCGCACGCGCGCAAACCTGTCGCTGTACGAGCCCGACCCGGCGATACGCATGGGTATCCCCGAAAGACTGAACGTAGAGATCGGCGCTGGCTTTGTCGTGGATGGCGCTTGTGGGGACAACAGCTACACCCAGCCCGGCGAGCACGCATCCGACAACCGAGGGCATGGTATTGGCCACGACGATTTCCTGCGGCTCCACACCAAGGCGCGACAACTCGACGTCGATCTGGCGCGCCAGGGGCACCTTGGTGTCGTATCGAATAAAGGGCAGCCGCTTCAGCAGGTCCTGCCCCGAGAGACCTTCCAGATCGGGCGGCGCCACGAGAAGGAGAGGCTCCTCGAGGATCGGCGTCCATATAAGCCCGCCAGGAATGTCGACATGCTCTGCGACGACGGCGGCATCCAGCCGACCTGCCGCCACGTCGGACAGCAGGTCCTCCGACATTCCAACCGTTAAATGAAAGGCGATGTTCGGGAAACGCTCCGCAGTTCTGGCGAAGGCCTGAGGCACGATGCGCATAGATATTGTGCGGATTGACCCGATCTTGAGCACACCGGCCGTACTGCCGCCGGAGATCGACTGGCGCGCCTCGGCCATGATCTGCACGATCTGACGTGCTGCCCGGACGATCTCTTCGCCCTTGGCGTTCAAGATCGGCGGGCGGCGTGTTCGGTCGAAGATCTCGACACCGATCTCCCCCTCAAGGGACTGGATTTGCTGGCTTATCGCTGATGGCGTCAGGTTCACGATCCGCGAAGACGCGGCAAAGCTGCGGGTGTCGGCAACGGCCACCAAGGTCTGGAGCTGGCGAATATCCATGTGCTTAAATTAAGAGTCTCTTAATCAAATGGCAAAGTAAATTCGCTTCCTGAAGAAGCCTTGGTCTTTTAGCCCTGCCATATCTATCAACCAAGCATGCACAGGGATCCAAGTATGACGTTACTCAAGAGTGTAGCAGCGGGCCTCGGTTTCGCGATCACAGCGGCTGCGGCGCAGCCCGCATTGGCTCAAGATTACCCGACCAAGCCGGTGGAATTCATCGTTCCCTGGTCACCGGGCGGCGGCAGCGACACGCTTATGCGGCTCGTGTCCAACAATGTTGACCCCTATCTCGGCGAAGAGATGCCGATCATTAACATGCCCGGCGTGGGCGGGACCGTGGGCCTGAAAGAAGCCTCGCGCCGCGACGCCGACGGTTACACGATCAGCCAGGTCCACGAAGGGCTTCTGACCGCGTCGATCACCGGCATCACCGATCTCACCTGGCAGGACTTCGACCCGATCGCGCTGATGACGGCCTCGCCGCAGTTCCTGGTCACGAATCCCGACCAGCCATACGGCACGATGGACGAACTCGTCGCCTACGCCGAAGAAAACCCCGGCGAAGTGACGATCGGCGTGACCCTTGGCGGGGTGCCGCATCTGCACGCTGCCATGATCGAGGACGCCTACGGTCTCGAATTCAAATATGTCGGCTACGAAGGCACCGGCGAACGTATCCGGGCGCTGGTTGGTGGCAACCTCGACATGGCCATCGGCGACGTGTCCTCGGCCGGTCAGTTCGTGGAGAACGGTGATCTCGTCTTCCTCGCAACCGGGGCGCCCGAACGTCTGGCGCAAGCACCGGATGTGCCGACCTTCAAGGAACTCGGCGCGGATCTCGAACTGGCCGTGACCCGCGGCATCGTCATGCCAAAGGGTTCGCCGGAGGAAGCCCGCGACACGCTCGAGGCCGCGCTTGGCGAGCTTGCGCAGGACGCCGACTTCATCGAGCAGGTCAACAATGCCGGGGCAGAGGTCCAGTTCCGCGGGCAGGAAGACTACGCCACATATCTTGGCAACCTGTCCGAAACCGTCGATCGTCTGGCAGGGGTCCTTGCGCCGTGAACAGTCGCGTCAGTGACGAAACCGGAAAGGAGTCGGGCGAAATCGCCCGGCTCATCTCCTATGTCGTTCTGATCGCGACATCTGGCGGTCTGTTCTGGGAAGCCATGACGATCCCGACATCGCGCTTCGAGGTGCTTGGCGCGGGCGCGTTTCCGGCGCTGGTTTACGGCTGCCTGATCCTGTTGCTCGCCAGCGCGATCGCAACCTCTGTGCGCCGCATTCCCGCCTCGGCCTACGCCCGGTTCGCGGAGGATTTCCAAACCTGGATCAAGACGCGCCGGCTGGTTTTCGTACTGTTCGTCTGCCTGGGGCTCTATCTGGCGGTCATGCCGGTGATCGGATACCCGATCGCCACCTTCGTCTTCCTCGTCGTTCTCCAGTTCTGGTTCGCTCCGAAGACAAGATCGGCTGCCGTGACCGTCCTCATTCTCGCGATCGTCTTTTCGGTCGGGCTGAACTGGCTCTTTGACGAAGTCTTCAACGTCTTTCTGCCGCGGGGGTCCTGAGAGATGGACATGTTCCTGAAGGGGGCTGCCGAAGTTCTGTCGGCCTCCACGCTCGTTTACATGCTGATCGGCTCGATCGCCGGGATCATCGCGGCAGCGATTCCCGGCTTCACCGTGACCATGGCAATTGTGCTCACGCTGCCGCTGACTTTCACGATGGAACCACTGCAGGGGATCGCAGTGATGCTGTCGGTGTATGTGGGCGGCTATACGGGTGGCCTGATATCGGCGGCTCTGCTGGGTATTCCGGGCACGCCTTCATCCGTGGCCACCACTTTCGACGCATTCCCAATGTCGCGTAACGGCGAACCCGGCCGTGCCTTGTCGATAGGGGTTTGGGCGTCCTTTTTCGGAACCATGATTTCGACCGCCGTCCTTGTCGTTGCAGCCCCGCCGCTGGCCATTTTCGCCGTCAAGCTGGGACCATGGGAATATTTCTCGCTGATTGTCTTCGCCCTCAGCATCGTCGCAAGCCTTGTCGGCAACTCGCTTCAGCGTGGCCTGATTGCCGCCCTGATCGGTCTTGCCATTTCAACGATTGGAACGGACCCGATCCTCGGGCGCCCACGGTTCGACTTCAATCTCGAAGTGCTCGCCGCCGGCCTTCCTTTCCTGGTCGTTCTGATCGGCATTTTCGCGATCTCGCAACTGGCCTCGGAAGTCGAGGACGCGGTGGCGATCCGCAAGGGCGAAAAGCTGGCCAGCGGGGACATCGACTTCAAGACCTGGCAGGTCATGCGAGAGGTCATCGCGCGCCCGGTGAACCTGATCAGATCATCCGTCGTGGGCGTCCTGATCGGGGCCCTGCCCGGCGCGGGAGGATCGATCGCCAACCTGGTGGCCTACGACCAGGCAAAGCGCGCATCGAAAACCCCCGATCAGTTTGGCAAGGGGATCACCGATGGCGTGGTCGCCTCGGAATCCGGGAACTCCGCGACCGCCGGTGGCGGCCTGATCCCGCTGATTGCTCTTGGCATTCCCGGATCTGCCGTCGACGCGATCCTCATGGCCTCGCTGATGGTGCACGGAATTTCGGTCGGCCCGCGCCTGATCATGGACAACGCCGACCTGGTCTACGGCATGTTCATCGCGATGGCGGTCTCCAGCCTTATGATGCTGGTGGTCTGCATCTTCTCGATGCGCACCTTCCTGCGCGTGGCCGAGGTCCCGAAATGGGTTATCGTCCCGATCGTGCTCGTATGCTGCGTCGTCGGGGCCTTTGCGCTCAACAACCGGGTGACCGATCTCTATCTCCTTGGTGCCGTGGGCCTTCTCGGCTACGCGCTCCGCGCGCTTGACTACCCGCTTGCTCCGCTCGTGCTCGGCGTCATCCTCGGACCGATCGCTGAAACGAACCTGAGGCGCGCGCTCATGACAGACGGGGACTGGACACTGTTCGTCACCCGCCCCGTCAGCCTTGTTTTCCTGCTCGCCGGTATCGCCTCGGTCGCTTGGGCCATTCGGAACCACAGGAAGCGCAAGGCCGGAAACACGAACGAAAAGGAACCTCTTCGATGAACTTTCGCCACGGTCCGCTCTATCCATCGCGCCGCTCCCCGGTCTTTGGTGACAATATCGTTTCGACCTCGCATCCGTTGGCCGCGCAGGCCGGCCTCACTGTGCTGCGCGAAGGGGGGAACGCGGTGGACGCCGCCATCGCGGCGGCGGCGGTCCTGACCGTTGTCGAGCCGACCGGAAACGGCCTCGGGTCGGACGCATTCTGCATCCTGTGGGACGGTGAGACCCTGCACGGGCTGAATGCATCCGGCGTTGCGCCCGCCGGCTGGACGCCCGACCGCTTTGCCGGGGCCGACGAGATGCCGTTCCGTGGATGGGAAAGCGTCACCGTCCCTGGCGCCGTCAGCGCCTGGTGCGAGCTTCGCGAGAAATTCGGAACACGGGATTTGACGTCGCTGCTGGAGCCCGCCGCTCGCTATGCGGAAGACGGGTTCATCGTGACACCGGTCATCGGCGAGCTCTGGCGTCGGGGCGGTGAGACCCTGGGCGATCAGCCGGGCTTCGCCGATACTTTCCTGCCCGGCGGACGGGCACCGCTGCCCGGTGAACGGTTCCGCAACCCGGGTCAGGCCAGGTCGCTCCGCGCCATTGCGGAATCCAACGGCCGGGCCTTCTACGAAGGTGACCTGGCCGAAAAAATCGCGGCTTTCGCAGCCGAACATGGTGCGGCTCTCTCGCTCGAGGATCTCGCGACGTATCAGCCGGAGTGGTGCGGAACGATCTCGACCGGTTTCGACCAGACAGACCTGCATGAAATTCCCCCGAACGGCCAGGGTATCGCCGCGCTGATGGCGCTGGGGATGCTCGAGCATACGCCGGTGCGCGACTACGGGTGCGATGATGTCGCCGCGCTCCATCTGCAAATCGAGGCCATCAAGCTCGCCTTCGCGGACCTCGAGGCCTATGTCGCTGACAGTAACCACATGACGGCACCGACGGTCGAGGATCTTCTAGATCCCGCTTACCTCAAGCGCCGCGCCGCCGAAATCTCGCTCGAGGACGCGGGCAGCTACAAGGCCGGCGCCCCGAAAGCGGGTGGCACGGTCTATCTCACGGTGGCCGATGCCTCTGGCATGATGGTTTCCTACATCCAGTCAAATTACGCGGGTTTCGGTTCCGGTGTCGTCGTTCCGGGAACCGGGATCAGCCTGCAGAACCGCGGCGCGGGCTTTACCCTTGCGCCCGGCCATCCGAACCTTGTCGGTCCGAGCAAGCGTCCCTTCCACACGATCATCCCCGGATTCGCGATGCGTGATGGGGCACCAGAGATGAGTTTTGGGGTCATGGGCGGGCCGATGCAGGCGCAGGGCCATGTGCAGATGATGCTGCGCACGCAGCTTTGGGGTCAGGACGTCCAGACCGCAGTGGATGCTCCGCGCTGGCGCTTCGTGAAAGGCCGGAGCGTCGCCTGTGAAGACGGCATCGCAGCGGACACCCTGTCGGCACTCGCCTCGCTCGGACATGACATCAAGGTCGAGGCACCGGACAGCGCATTCGGGTTTGGCGGGGCGCAACTGATCGGTAAACTCGAGGGTGGTGGCTACGTCGCCGGGTCGGATCCACGCAAGGATGGTCAAGCCGTTTGCTTTTAGGTGACCGGACAAAAGGCAAATTGCGCTGCGCCTTCGCGCTAGCAAGGATTTGGTTTCGTGGCTGCTAAATGGTTGGCTCCGATGTACTTGTACGGTCAAACCCCTGACTTGCCCTTGGCACGGCGGGTTCGATCGCGGTCAGCATAGCTTCGGGAACGGTCCGGGTCATGATGTGGGGCGCCGAGGACACCCCCACCGTATCCGGCGCGACCCCGGCAGATTGCGCGAGGCGATCGATCCCGGTCATATCCTCGACGCAATCCATGCCGGGGCGCCAATATCCCGAGGATTCGACGTCCCTCTGCTATCCGCCATTTTGGGCGTCACCTGTCATCCACCGGAATGGCCCGGCCGGCAAAAGCCGGGCCTCATCCGATAGTACTGAGATCAACCGGTATCGTCGTCGGCATCCTCAAGCGTGGTGATCAACTCGGCGTCGAACACCTGACCTTCAAGGTAGTCGCTATCGAGCTGTCCCGTGACACTCACGCGATCACCGATGCCGACCTGTTGATAGCCCGTATCATCGAGCGGGTCGTAGCTCAGTCTCTCCGTTTCAACGTCAACCTCAACGCTGCCGACTTCCAGAGTGAACTCACCCTCGTCAGGTGAGGTTTCGGACACGGTGCCACGCATCGTTGTCTGGGCGACGACCACCGGCGCTGTGAGCGTCCATGGCGTGGTCCAAGCGTCCTCTTCGTCAGACGCGCTGGCGTAGAAGTAGGTATTGAGATTTTCGACATAGACACTGCCGGCCTCGATGGTCCGCATATCATAGAGATCGTCGTCGATCTTGCCGTAAACGGTCACTTTGTCTCCGTCCAGAAGGCCGTAGGCGTCACCGTAGGTATCCCAGTCATCCATCTCTACAGTGATGACGCCGTCACCGTAGTCGAGCATGAACGAGTCCGCGGTCGGCGCGGCCACGGTCCCGCTGATGCTGATCCAGGAATCGTCAGCTTTGGAATAGGGCTCTTGAGCCGCTGCCGGCCCAGCCACAAGAGCGATGGCCGTCATCGCGCCTGCGATGGAATTCCGCTTGTGGGTCATGGCTTCCTCCTAGGATTAGGTGTCAGTATGTCGCGTTCAGCGACACCGTCTCAACGGAAAAGTTGTCGGCAAAGTTCCTGCCAATTGGGCAGCCGCAAACCACCCTGGGTCGGGATTGTCCGGTGCTGCAATCGACGTCCGGCCGAGCGGTCACCCCAAGGCGGGCAATCCGGCGTGGAAATCAGGGCCGAAAAGCCGGGCATGGACGAGGCCTCCCGCGACTGCTTGCAAAGATTGGCTGCGCGCTGCAACGCCTTCGCGGCGACGCTCAACATCACGCACGTGCGGAGCATGACCGCCAGATCATCGGGAAGCGCGAGCCGATGCCCCTCCCCTGCGACAGGTTGTCGAAGACCATGGCCGCTGCCCCGCAACACCCCGACCGTTTGGGCACGGATGTACCCGGCACCGCCGCAGACGCGGGTGGTCCGAGCCATGTTCGACCCTGTTTTTGCGGTTCTGTCAGTCCGGCGGGTTCAGCGGATCCGCTGCTCTGTTTCCGCGTCGAACACGAAAATATCGCCGGGATCACAGGTGATGTCCGCGCGGGTGTCCATGCCGATGCGCTCTCTCCGACGGTCCTCCACAATCATGCGCTCGCCCGTTTCCGCCACCAGATACGCGTAGGATACACCGCCCAGCGCTTCGGTCAGATCGACCCGAAGCGCTGTGCCTTCGGTGAGTTTCAGATGTTCGGGACGAACGCCGATCTGAACCGCCGTGCCGTCCGGCGGCAAGGTCACCTTTGGCTGAAGGGTCCGGCCCAGGCCCGGCACCTCGACGCCGTCGGCCGTGACGGTTCCGCGCAGAAAATTCATCGACGGGGAGCCGATAAAGCCTGCCACGAAGCGGTTATCGGGATCGTTGTACAGATCCATCGGTGCGCCGACCTGCTCGATATGACCCGCGCGCAGCACCACGATCTTGTCGGCCAAGGTCATCGCTTCGACCTGGTCATGCGTGACATAGATCATCGTCGCGCCGATCTCTTTGTGCAAGCGCGCGATCTCGACCCGCATATCGACGCGCAGCTCGGCATCAAGGTTCGACAGAGGCTCGTCGAAGAGAAACACCTCCGGACCGCGCACGATGGCGCGGCCGATGGCCACCCGCTGCCGCTGTCCCCCTGACAGCGCTTTGGGTTTGCGCGAGAGGTAGTCTTCGAGCTTGAGGATCCCGGCTGCCTCGTCGACCTTCTGCTGGATCTCATCCTTGGCGTGGCCGTTCATCCGCAGGCCAAAGCCCATGTTTTCCTCAACGGTCATATGCGGATACAGGGCGTAAGTCTGGAACACCATGGCGACGCCGCGGTCGGCGGCATCGACGCGGGTGACATCGCGCGCACCGATGCGGATGGTGCCGTCCGACGTCTCCTCGAGCCCTGCGATCATGCGCAGAAGCGTCGACTTTCCACAGCCGGAGGGGCCGACGAAGACGCAGAATTCGCCCTCATCGATCTCCAGGTCGATGCCGTGGATCACCTGAGTTGCGCCATAGCGCTTGATGGCTCGGGACAGTTCTACGCGGGACATATCGTGTCCTCTCTCAGTCTATTGTTGCAGGATACGAGGCGCCGGTGAGCTTGCGGATCAACGCGGTCTCGGTCGGATCATAGGGCGTCCCGTCGGCATACAGGATGTCGTGGAACCAGGTCCCCCGGTCAGTATGGCCACCATGCTGCACGACCAGCGCCTCGGGCCAGGGCAGATGTGTCTGCGTCCGGCCCTTCACAAAGCCCCATTGGAAACAGCCGACACCCCGTTCACGAAAGAGCGGAAGTTGATCCTCGATCCGGCTGTCGACCGGGCGCGCCATCCATTCCGTGCAGAAGATCGGACGGCCATGTTCTTCGAGATGGTCAATGAAGCGCCCTGCGGAGCTGGCATTGCAATAGGCGTGAAAGGTGACGATGTCCGACAATTCCACCGCACGGCGGTCGATCTCGGATTGAAAGGGCACCTCGGTGCTGCCCACTTGCGGTGTCATCCAAGCGCCGACGGTCAGCGGTTGCATCGGTCCTGTGGCGCGCGCCCAGTCGAAGACCGCCGTCATCAGCGCCAGGCTATGCGGCATCAGGGCTTCGTCGTAGCGATCAAACCCATCCGCCGAAAAGATCATCCTGTTTCCCGGTTCATTATAGAGATCCCAGAAAAGAACGCGCTCATCCGTGCCAAACTGCATAAGCACGTCGCTGACGTATCGCTGCAGCATAGGCCACGCCTCACGATCCATCACGGTGGCACGGCCCGGGCTGGCGACCGCGCGGCTGTTATGAACGCCGGCGACCGGGTCGGCCTGCGCACCATAAACCGGCTCGGCGCCGCCGAACCCGCAATCGTCAAAAAGGCAAAGCACCGTCCGGATTCCCTGCTTCGAAGCCACGTCGAGAAACCACTCGACCCGCGCCAGAAGGCCTGCGCGGTCGTGCTCCCAAATCAGCGAGTGCAGATTGACCCGCACGGCGTTGAAGCCCACCGCGGCGGCCCAGCCAAGCTCTCGCGAAGTGGTGACGCGATCGAAGCTGTCTTCGTGCCACATCTCGAGAAAGTTCACAGCGCTCGAAGGCAAGAAATTGCATCCGCAGATCCAGGGCTGCGTATCGTGCCAGGCACGGGCTTTCTGGCGCGACCAAGGTAACATCTCTACTCCTTCGCAGCAGGAATGGCCCGCCCCGAACCAATCCTCGGGGCGGGCGGTGTGGTATCAGCGATCAAGCAGATCCTGAACTTCGATATTGGCATCCGCGAGGGCGTCAGCGACCGGCTTGTCGGTCAGCCAGATCGCCTGCAGTTCACGGTTCAACACGTCCTGAATGGCGCCGTAGTTCTCAGCGGGCGGGGTGTCGCGCGCGATGTCGGCTGTCCCGGCATATTCAGTCCGATGCGGCAGGGAGGCATATTCGTCGCTTTCGAGCACGGAGTTGCGCACGGCCATATGGCCGGTCCGGGCCCAATCGACATTATGCTCGTTGATGAAGGCAAGAACCTTGAGAGCTGCCTCATATGTCTCGGCATCCTGCTTCACCGGCGAAGGAATGACCCAGATATGGCTGTCCGCCCATGTCGCGCCTTCCTCGAAGAGCGTCGGGAATTCGGCGGCGTAGTAATTGTCGAGCCCGGTCTCCTCCTTCGCGGCCTCTGCGGTGTGGAAGTCCACGACCCAGGTGCCGTTGACCAGAACCGCCGCCTCACCGTTGAGGAAGGATTGCTGACTGTCGGCGTAGTTCAGCTGCGGGTCGGACAGATCCTCTGCAAAGAGCTGGGTGATTGTCTCAACCGCCGCCTGCGCGGCATCGTTGTCGATCGTGGCGGTGCCGTCCTCGGAGAAGATATTCTCTCCTTGTTGCCACATGAGCGAGAGCACAAGGCGCACCCCGATCGGAAACTGTGCAAAATCAGCCGCAAGATAATCCTGGCCCGTCGCCTCTTTCATCTGGCGCGCATGCTCCAACAGCTCTTCGGGTGAAGACGGCAGGACAGGTTCCCCGTTTTCGACCAGACCAGCCTCGGCCATCAGGTCCATGTTCACATGCCAGAGGTTGGCATGCAGATCCATCGGCACGCCATAGATCTCACCGTTGAAGGTGACCGCATCGCGGGCACTGTCTGTCCAATCGGCCGGATCGATCCCCGCGCTGGCAAGGTCATCCTCGCTCAGCGCTGCGAGCGCACCGAATCCGGCAAATTCGGGCACCCGGTGGCGGTGCATGACATGGACGTCCGGCGGGGTGCCGCCCGCATAGGCGGCCTTGATCTGGTCGTAGTAATTGCCCCAGTCTGTCGGCAGCGTCTCGATAGACACGCCCTCGATCTCGGCATCGGCGGCGTTGATGATCGACTGGATGATGCAGGCTTCACCGACACTGGCCTTGGTGTCGGTGCCCGCATCCTCGCAGGCTCCGAAAAAACGGCCCAATGTGATGTCCTGAGCCGTCACCGTCGAGGCGCAGGCACAGGCCAGCAGGGTTCCCGTCAGCAGATGTTTCATTTTGGTTTTCTCCCTTGGTATTGTGCCGGGGCTTCGCCCCGCTTCAGCCCTTGCTTCCGCCTGCGGTCATGGCCTGAACCACGTAACGCTGGAAGATCAGGAACAGGATCACGACCGGAAGCGAGGCGATGACGCCCGAGGCCATGACGCGGCCCAGCCCTTCCGATTGCGCGAAATTCGATTGAATGGAGGCCAACCCGAGCGTGATCGTGAAGTAATCGCGCTGCTGTGCGGAGACGAGCGGCCACAGATAATCGTTCCAGGCATAAAGGAACGTCAGGATCGCCAGCGTCATCATCGCAGGCCGGGCCAGCGGCAACATGATATGCCAGAAAATCTGGATCCAGCTGACACCTTCGAGCCGTGCAGCTTCCTCGATATCCTTTGGGATCGCCTTGAAGAATTGCAGCATCAGGAAGACCCCGATGGGCACGGCCATGCGCGGCAGGATCAGGGCGTGATAGCTGTTGTGCCAGCCGAAATCGGAAAACATCGTATAGAGGGGGATGAACACCGCCTGTTCCGGCACCATCAGGCCGATGAGGCACAAAACCGCGATGGGCGCCTTGAACGGGAAGTTCAGCCGCGCCAGCGCATAGCCCGCCGTGGTGGAAACGGCGAGAACGCCAAACGTCATGCCCAGCGCGACAATGATCGAGTTCAGAAACCACATCGGCGTCTGCCCGAAGGCAAAGAGCGCTGTGTAATTCTCGACGGTGAAAGGAATTGGAACCAATCCGAGAAAGGTCGATGAGGTTGTCCGCGCCAGCACATCGTTGGGCTGGAAAGACAGCGACACCATCCAGATTGTCGGCACCAGCCACAGGAAGGCCGGAATCGAAAGGGCCAGAACAAGCCAGTAATAACTGCGCGAAAGCATCAGTCGTTCTCCTCTCGTCCAACAAGAAACTGGACGACCGAAAAGGCCCCCATGATGACAAACAGGAACACCGCCATGGCCGAGGCCCGGCCAAGTTCGCTGTCGCGAAACGCGGTCTGATAGATGTAGCGCACCAGCACTTGCGTCTCGTCATTTGGGCCGCCCTGGGTCATCAGGTGCGACTGTCCGAAGACCTGAAAATGCAGGATGATCTGCAAGATAATGACCAGCGTGATGGTGCGCTTCAGGTTCGGCAGCGTGATGTGCCAGAACGCCCGAACGCCAGTGCAATTATCGAGCGCGCCAGCCTCGAACAGATCTTTCGAGATATCCTGAAGCCCTGCAAGGAACAGGATCATCGCGATGCCGAGCGACCACCAGATCGTCGCGATTACGATGGCGGCCATGGCAAAGCGCTCATCGGTCAGCCAATTGATCGGGGAGCCGCCGGCAAGCTCGGTGATATTGGCTATCAGGCCCTGACGAGGCGAGAACATGATCTGCCAGATCAGCGTGACGACGGTGACCGACAGGACCTGGCTCAGGAAGAAAAGCGTGCGCAGAAGGCTCATCGCGCGGGTCTCGCGGTTGAGCGCGGCAGCGATGAGAAGCGCCGAGATCGTCACGCCCGGCACTGTGAGGCCGACAAAAAGCACAGTATTTCCGACTGTCGGCCAGAAGCGACGATCGAACCAGCGCCCCTCCTCCCCGGCATGGACGCCCGAGATCAGGAACAGCGCCGCGCCGGCAAGACCGAGCGCGACAGAGGTCAGGCTTGTCAGCCGCCGGGTCCGGTTCAATGCGACAGACGCGACGACGCCAAGCAGGCCCAAGACCTGAAGAACCGGCCGCGCCCAAGGGCTCCACTCGATATTCCGGCCCCACATCACGCGGACATAATTGTCGAGGCCAACGAATTGCTTGGCGTCTGGATTGAAGGCGACTTGCAGGAGGTTCCAGTCATGCAGACTGATCCAGACACCCCGGAAAAACGGGTAGATCAGAAACAGCCCGTAGGTCAGCAGAAACGGTAGCAGCAGCAGATAAGCGGACTGCGTCTCGTTCAACCGCTGGAGCGGGGACTTGGCATTTGACATTTGACCCTCCCGGCAAACCGCGATCCGGGTTTTTACCCGGCGACTCAGCTTGTTAATTTTTATTAGCAATAATTATTAGTTTTGTCTATCGACGTTTTGTGAAAAGCTTCAGGTACCCGGAACCGGACTGCGCATGAGGGCCAAAGACAATGACATCGAAAGACGACAAGACCATCCGGGTCACGATGAAGGATGTGGCGCGTGCGGCGGGCGTGTCGCAATCGACCGTGTCCTTCGTACTCAGCGGAACAGAAAACATGCGTATCAGCGCGGAGACCCGCGCCCGCGTGCTCGAAGCAGTCGAGGCGCTTGGCTATCGCTCGCGGGCCGCCGGTCGACCAACCGGCGGCCAGGGCCACCGGGTCATCGGGCTCATGTTCGACGAGATCGCCACCAGTCCTTTCGCCTCCATTTCAATCGAGGGTCTGCAGGAAGAGGCCTGGAAACAGGGCGTCATCGTCGAGGTGGTTATGACCGGCGGCAATCGCGCGCACGAGACGGCGGTTCTCAACAAATGGGCGGCGGACCGGGTGCATGGCGTCGCCTACGCCTCAATCCTGACGCGCGAGATCACACCGCCCGATGCGCTGGCGCGGCACAAGGCGGTCTTGTTGAACTGCACCGACTCCACCGGGCGTGTGTCCTCGATCGTTCCGGCAGAGCGGCGGGGCGCAGAACTGGCCACCCGGACGCTTATCGAAGTGGGCCATCGCCGCATCGCCTTCATCACTGGCGAGCCCTGGATGGATGCATCGGTCCAGAGACAGGAAGGCTACAAGCGCGCGCTGAGCGTGGCGCAGATCGAAGTCGATCCGGCCCTTATCGTCGAGGGAAATTTCCTGCCGAGCGGCGGTCATGCCGCGACGGTCGCCCTGCTGGAGTCGGCACAGCCCCCGGATGCCATCTTCTGCGCAAACGACCTTATGGCCATCGGCTGTTACGAGGCGCTCAAGGAGCGGGGTCATCGCATCGGCGAAACAATTGGCGTCATGGGATATGACGATCAGGAAGTTGCACAGCATCTCTCGCCGCGCCTCAGCACGGTGTTGCTTCCACACCGCGAAATGGGTCAGTGGTGCGCGCGCAAGCTTCTGGATAGCAGCGACATGAACCCCGAAGCCATTCGGCTTGAGGGGCCGATCATGATCCGGCAATCGCATCTGGGGGTTTGCGCGCCGGAAACAACCGCCTAGATGTGCCGCTTCAAAACGGCCGTGGTCCTTTGAGAAAGCTGGTCGGGGTGGCGTTGAAATGCGCCGTGACCCGCGAACATTGCCCACCTCTGCGGACGCTCAGCGCGGGCAGAACCGGACGCGCAGGCGGATCGCACGCTTACTTGGCCCGCGCTGAATACTGCGGGCCGCACAAAGAAACGTATCGCTACGCAACGAGGAGAGTCTTGTGTCGCAAAGCATCATTGAGTTCGGGAAAACGCCCGACAACGACGCCATCCAACGGGTCACACTGAAAGGCGGCGGGCTGAAGGCCAATATCCTGACCTATGGCGCAACCGTGCAGGATCTCCGCCTGGAGGGGGTTGCCCACCCGCTCGTCCTCGGCGCCCCGTCGATCGAGCCATATTTCGGTCCGATGAAATACTTCGGGGCCATTGTCGGGCGCTTCGCGAACCGGATTGGGCAAGGCAGGTTCCTGCTCGATGGGCACGCGTACAACGTCTCGCGTAATTGGCTGAGTAGACACACGTTGCATGGTGGCGAGGTTGGCGCTGGCGAGAAGATATGGAGCATCGAGGATCTGACCGACAGCCGCGTCACCATGGGTCTCGAACTTGCCGATGGCGACATGGGGTTCCCCGGTCATCTGACCGTTCACGCCAAGATAACCCTAACCGAAGATTGCAGCCTCGGTTTCGACATCCGCGCCACGACAACCGCCGCGACGCCATGTTCTTTTGCGCATCACGGGTATTTCAACCTCGATGGCGGCCCCGACATTACCGGCCACGATTTGCAGATTGATGCGAAGGCCTATCTGCCTGTCGACGACGAGTTGATCCCGACCGGCGAAATCCGACCCGTGGAGGGCACAAAATTCGATTTTCGCACCCGATCGGAAATCGGCAAGCGCGGCCTCGATCACAATTTCTGCCTGTCTGACACGCGGAAGCCCCTACGACCGGTCGCGCGCCTGCACAGCGCAGAAAGCGATCTTTCGATGTCGGTCGAAACGACGGAGACGGGACTTCAGGTTTATGACGCCGCCTATATTCCCGAGGCGGGTCTCGCCGGTCTGGACTGCCAGACTTACAAACCTTTTGCCGGGGTCGCGCTGGAAACCCAGGTTTGGCCGGACGCACCCGGTAGATCGGAATTTCCCGACGCGATTCTCCGGCCTGAAAACGAATACCGCCATCAGGTGCGCTACGTTTTCACGACAGGCGCGCAAAAATGACTATGGGCCAGGAAGCCGTTTGTCGAAACGTCGATCACCGCTGACCACTTGGCGCTTGGGTCACAAGACCATCAATCATTGCAGTGACGCGACCATGCCATAGCCGAAAAGCGCTGCCAAAAGAATGGGGATGATCCGTATCAGCCAGCCAAGCATGGTCGCCATGCGTTGGTGCAGGCCAAATTGGCGGCACAGCTGGGCAGGAGAAAAACGCCACCCCAAGATAAGCGATGAGGCGATGGCGGCCAGGATCGTGCCGCTTGAGCCAACGGTTCGATCTATGGCATCCAGCACCGGTCTTTCGCCGATTGTCCATTCCAGGGCCGTATAGGACAGCGCCGATGGAACGCCCAAGGCCACAATTGCGACAACGCCGATCAAGACCGCAGACACCGAGTTGATACGGCGACCTTGCTCGCGCAGTGCCGCGGTTACCACTTTAGCGCCGCCCAGACACGAAGAGAGCGCCGCCAGAAACAGCAGCCAGAAAAAGACCGGCGCCAGGATCGCCTCGCCGCCCATCTGCTCGAAGGCGCGTGGCAGTGTCTCGAAGGCGAGTTGAGAGCCGACACCCGGATCCAGCCCAGCGGCGAAGACCAGCGGAAAGATGGCTACACCCGCCAGGATCGCCACCCCGGAATTGATGGCGGCAACGGATGCGACAGACCGTGGGACATTCACGCGCAGCGGCAGATAACTTCCATAGGTGATGAGATAACCCTGGCCGATGGTCATGGAGAAAAACGCCTGTCCAAATGCCGCGCGCCAGACGGCCGGATCCTGCATCCGCGAGATGTCGGGAGAGAAGAGAAAAGCCAACGCCTGATGTGCCGCGCCGTACCGCATTGCGTATACCGCAAGGCCGAGCAACGCGAGCAGCAGAACCGGCATGAGCAACTGCGCCGCACGCTCAATGCCCGACAGGCCGAAAGCGAGAATCGCGGCCACCATCGCTCCGGTCACGCCCAGCCACTCGAGCGACGCATAGCCGGAGGAAAACTCTGAAAACACAGGCGGTGCGCCCATGGTGGATTCCACCGCGTAGCCCAGCGTCCAGCCGGTCACGACGAAGTAATAGCTGTCGATCGCCAAAGTGAGCAGGACAACGGCGACACCAACCGGCAAGAAGACACGGCCGAGCCGGCGGAAGCTCGCAATGACCGAGCCATGGGTTTCGCGTCCGATGGCGATTTCCAAGGCTGCGAAGGGAATGGCGATGAAAACGACAGCGATCGCGTAAGCGAACAGGAAAGCCCCGCCGCCATTTTCCCCGACCAGGGTTGGAAAGCGCCAGAGATTGCCAAGCCCGACACCGGCGGCTGCCGTCGAGAGGACGAAGGCGCGTTCCGAGGACCAGAGCGCATAGGGTTGTTCTGCTTTTTCCGCCGCCTCACGCGAAACGTCTGTCAGTTCAGCGGCAGCTTGGCTGCTTTCCTCTCTGGGTTGGGCCGTTGGTTCGCGTTGTCCTCGGACAGGCTGTTCGTCATCCTCCGATGGATCATCTCCGTTCGGGGCGGCCGTGTCCTCATCCGCCTCAGCAGAGGTGTCTTTTGTGGCGCGGCTTTGATTTGCCTCGTCGTTTGAACACGCTGGCATGTAACCTCACGAGAGCCTTTTTCCTGTTCTTGGACGTTGCGCCCGAAGCGAATTCGCCTACGCCGAAAGACCAATGAGACATTGTTTGCCGGTCGATTTGTAACCAGAACCAAGCAAAACTGATGATTTTGAATTCTTCGGCATCGGGTCCGGCGCTTGTCCGGACCAAAGCCGATGCTCATCCTCATGCCAAACTTACGACGCGTTCCTGATTTGACAAGTGCCATGATTTGACATGGATCATAGCGTATATGCGCCGTGGCGCATAAACTTTCGGTCATGCAGGATGTCCTGACCGCCATTTGCGACCCGACACGCCGTGCGGCACTCTCTATCCTCTGGGATGGGGGAGAGCATTGCGTCTGCGAACTGATGGCGCGGCTCGACGCGAGCCAGAGCCGGATGTCGCGGCACATGAAGGTTTTGCGCGAAGCCGGTCTCGTGATCGACAGGCGCGATGCGCAATGGGTGCGCTACCGCCGGAACCCCGACCTCGCGCCGGAGCTTGCAGCGGTTGTCGACGCGGTTCTGGCTGTGGGAGACAAACGCGAATTGGAGGTCGCATGACCACCAGGACCGACGATCACCATGCCCCGCAGGAGCTCCCGGCCTGGCCATGGTATGCAGGCGTGCCGCTTGCGGTCGTCGTCTGGTGGCTGGTCTACGGCCCGTTGATCCCGTTCTCCGAGTTGGCGACGTCGCTCTTTCCGGTCGCGCGCTACAGCCATACCGGCGAGGCCATTGCCTTCTTCATCTATGATGTGCCCAAGTTGCTGCTCTTGCTGACGGGCATCGTCTTCGTCACCGGTGTCTTGCTTAGCTGGTCCAGCCCGGAGAAGACCCGCGCGATCCTCGCGGGAAAACACCAGATCTGGGGCTATCCGCTGGCCGCCGCTCTTGGTGTGCTGACGCCCTTCTGCTCGTGCTCCTCGGTGCCGCTCTTCATTGGCTTCGTGTCGTGGGGCATTCTTGCCACCGGCTTTCTATTCAATTTCCTGTTATGAGCGAGGGCAGTGATATGGACCTTCCACAACATTGGGATGACACCTACCGCGCGCGGGACGAAGATGCGCTGACATGGTTCGAAGCGGTGCCCGAGGTTTCGCTGCGGCTGGTTCGTCAGCACTTGCCGCGAGGTGGGACGATGATTGACGTCGGCGCCGGCGCGTCTCGGCTGGTCGATCACGTTCTGGACGAACGGCGTGGGCGCGTGACGGTTCTCGATCTGTCGCCCGAGGCGCTGGCGCTCACGCGCGAACGGCTGGGACAGCACGCCAACGAAGTCTCCTTCGTTGTGACCGATATCCGCAACTGGACGCCGGACAGGGCCTACGACCTCTGGCATGACCGTGCGGTGTTTCACTTCCTGACCGACACTGCCGATCAGCGGCGCTATCTCGAAACCCTGGATGCGAGCCTTCGCCCGGGCGGCACGGCCATTATCTCCACGTTCGACCTGACCGGGCCCGAGCAATGTTCCAACCTCCCGGTGCAACGGTACTCGCCCGAAACGCTTGACGCGCGGATTGAACAGCTGATGCCGGGCCTGCTGACCCTCGTGCGGTCAGAGCAGCACACACATCACACCCCCAAGGGCAACACCCAGACATTTCAAATCTCGGTCTATCGCAAGAAGGAAATCCCCACATGAAATCCGTCAAGGTCTACGGCTCCGGCTGCAACCGCTGCGAGGCAACCAAAACCATGGTCAAGGAGAAGGCGGCCAAGCTCGGCCTTGCGGTCAACGTCGAAAAGGTCACCGACGCCAAATCCATCGCCATGGCCGGTGTCATGTCCACGCCGGGCGTTTCGGTCGACGGCACGCTCGTCCACGCCGGTGGTCTGACGGACGCGGCGAAACTCGAAGACTGGCTCAACGCATGATCCGCGCTCTAGTTGCCGTTGTCGTCCTTGTTGTTCCCAGCTCCAGCCTTGCGGACGTGCTCGATGTCCAGCCTGTCACGCAGGATGTCTGGGCCATCGTCGGCCCCACCGAGCAGCGCAATCCGGAAAACCTTGCCAATAACGCGACCTTCGGGCTCGTGGTGACGGCCGAGGGGGCGGTGCTGATGGATCCGGGCGGATCTTGGCAAGGCGCGGAGATGCTGCACGCGGCCATCCGCACCGTTACCGACCAACCCGTCCGCTATGTCATCAACACCGGCGGGCAGGATCACCGTTGGCTCGGCAACGGGTACTGGCAGGCGCAGGGGGCAACCGTGATTGCCTCGGAAGCGGCGGTCGAGGATCACAACACCCGCGCGCAGAATCACATGATCGCACTGTCGCAATTCCTGGGCAACGCGCTGGACGGGACCGAGCCGGCCTATGCCAATGTGACCTATGAAACCGATTACGCGCTCGAGTTCGGTGGCCTCAGCTTCGAGATCATGCATCGCGGCCCGGCTCACACGCCGGGCGACAGTTTCGTCTGGCTGGACGAACGCGATGTGATGTTCACCGGGGACATCGTCTATGTCGACCGCCTGCTGGGCAACGGCCCGGCCCGCGACACCGACAGCTGGATCGCGGTGTTCGAAGCGATGGCGGCGTTTGGGCCCACGCACATCGTGCCCGGCCATGGCCGCGCGACCGATCTGGTCACGGCCACACGCGACACCCATGACTATCTTGTGAACTTGCGCAGGCGGATCGGGGCGCTGATCGAGGCAGGCGGCGACATCATGGACGCGCCGCAGATCGACCAGTCGGCCTGGGCCCATCTGGAACAGTTCGAAGCGCTGGCCGGCCGCAACGCGCAGGCCACCTACGAAGAGATGGAGTGGGAATAGAACGAAGGTCAGGCACCACTCAGCGGTCTGGTATCATCTGCACTCATGCTGCCCAGCCCTTGACCCGAATATACTGGTCCTCCGTTTGCCAGTTTGCGATCCACACCGTGACAGTCCGAGATTTCAGATTCCAGCCAAGAACTCAGTGGCCGCTTCGGGGCCGGGAGCGCTCATTTGGCGCGTTTTGCTCCACTGGCGGCTCGGCGTCGGAACGTCCGGCTTTGCGGCGTTCGCTTTACGGAATCTTCTTGCCACGGAAACAGAAAAGCGAAAACGATGTGCCGCCGCCAGTCTGGCCAGGGCAATCCTTCGATCACGCCAGGCCGCCCGTCGATCCGGTCCGGTATTTACGGTCCATCTGCCCCATCGCATCGCGCTGAAGCCCTGGAGCCGGCGGCGAAGGGCGCTGCGCGCTGCCGTTCCGATCAGGTCAGGTCTGGTGCATCGGCCTTGTCCCGGAGCTTTTCGAAAAACCCCTCGACCTCTGCTTCGGTGGTGCGTTCAATGGCGTCATCCCGGACGTCCGCTTGCGACCAGATCCATGTCACGGCCGGATCATGCAGCATCGCCCATTTTCCGAACATCCGCTCCGGGACAGTCTTTTCGACATGAATCTGGAACTCAAGGTGCCGGTCATCGCGCCCGATGCGCTCCATTGCTTTCCTGACCTCTTCCTCCGGGCCTTCGAGCATTTGCAGATAGACATCTTCGCGGCAGATAAGCGCGCCTGTGATGCCCCGGCTCGGGTTGGCGCGCTGCGCATGCGCCAGAATGTTGTTCAGCGTATTGCCGTCAAATCCGAAGGGACGTGATGTGTAGATCGCGCGATAGACTGACATGGGTGCGCCTTTTCCTGTTAACATCACCATGGCACATTCCGGGCGGCTTGGCACGGATTAACGCCAATCATTCGCTTCCTCGATTTGCCTAGCAACTCATCCAGACGGCGTCAAAGTTGGCGTTTGACCCGGGTTCGCCACGAACAGCCCGGCATACTGTCATGCGCGCGCCCTATCCCGGTCCAGATCGAGTCGTTTGGGCAGCTTGACCTGCGGCACCAGCAGGAAGATCGGCGCGCTTTTCGCTGCAAACGCTCGAACCCTGGTTGCGGCCGGTATTCGCGCCAGAGGCGAACGGTTGACCCAGCTTGTTGATTCGGGCCCTGTCGGCAACCGGCAGGCGCGGTCCGCGGCGGCGTTCCTCCCATTAGCCTGAGGTGATCTTGCCGCAATTCCCGGTCCCGCAATGATTTACCAGTCATCGTCTTTCAGTCCCAATTTCTTGAGCCTTGAATACAGCGTTGTCGGCTTGATCCCCAGAAGTGCTGCCGCACCCTTTTCGCCCGACACCCGGCCGCCCGCCTCTTTCATGCAGGCAATGATGTTCGTCCTGCGAATTTGTTCGACGTCTGCTTCGGTCAGCAAGGTGGAATTTGGCAAAGTCCCTGGTGCGACCTGGCTTTGGAACTCCACCTGCAGCTTGTCAGACTGGGAGACGATGGCCCCGCGTTCGATCACGTTGGCCAGTTCGCGGACATTTCCGGGCCAGTGGTACTGTTGCAGCTTTCGCATGGCACCTTCGGTAACAACAGGAACCTTCCGGCCCAGCCGTTTGCATATGATCCGAAGCAAATGGGCCGTCAGGATCGGGATATCCTCTGGCCGGTCCCGCAGGGGTGGGCACAAAATTGGGAAAACCCCGAGGTGCAACATCAGATCCTGACGCAGCCGCCCCGCCTGTACCTCCCGATCAACATCGCGATTGGTTGAGGCGATGACCCGCAGGTCAAGACTGCGGGCGCGATCATCGCCCAGCCGGATCACCTCTCGGTTCCGGAGCGCATCCAGCAAATGGCCCTGAAGCTCGATCGGGATGTCAGCGACCTCTTCAATGAACAAGGTGCCGCCATGGGCCAGTTCCAGCTTTCCGGGCCGGTCCTTGAGCGCACCTTGAAATGCGCCGCGCACCTGTCCAAACAGTTCGCTTCCGACATTTTCAGCTGTGATCGCCCCGGCCTTGAAGTGGATCATGGGGCGACGTTTGCGCGGGCTGTCCTTGTGAATGGCCGAGGCCACCAGAGACTTGCCAACGCCGCTTTCGCCGCGGATGAACACGGTTGTGTCGGTGGGGGCCACAAGTTCAATCTGTGTGATGATCTTTTGAATGGCCTCCGAGCGGCCAATGATGTCATGATGCGCGCGTTCGATGCTGATCGCTTCCTGCAGGTAGGCGTTTTCCTCCTCCAGCTGATCGCGCAGGGCCGCCACCTCTTCCATGGCTTCGCGCAATTTGCGCTCGCTTTCCCAGCGTTCGGTGATGTCGCGAAAGATCACGACAGCGCCGACCAGTTGCGGGCCGTCGTAGATCGGGGTTGAGACATACTCGACCCGGATCGGCTTGCCGTCCTTGCGCCAGAAAACCTCGTTTTCGATCCGGTTGACCTGTTCGAAGCGGAAAGACTGGTAGATCGGGCATTCATGCGAGGGATAGCGTTCACCGTCCAGGTGGTGATGGTGGATTTTCGCATGGATATCGTGGCCCAGCAGATCTTCGGTGGTCCAGCCCAGCATTTCCTGCGCGGCACGGTTCACGAATGTGGTCTTGCCATCGGCGTTGACGCCATAGATCCCTTCGCCGGCGGCGTTCAGGATCAATTGGTTCTCGCGCTCGAGGTCGGCAAAGAAGCTTTGCGCGCGTTGCCATTCCATAAGGCCACCGTTGTAGAAGTTCCCGGCAGCAACTTCGGCGGCGTGCTGCTCCAGGCCCGCCAGATCAAGCGCGTTCAACAGCAACATCTCCTTGCCGTTATGGCGCACTGCCCGTGCTGTAACCTCGCATTGAAGCGGTTCACCCGCTGCGCTTTGCAGGGTCACCCCGCGTGTCCACGCTTTGCCCCGGTGCTGAACCTCGGCGATGAAGACCACGAAGGTGTCCATGCCGGATGCGACGAAACGGGCGAAATGCGATCCCACCAGAGCCGGATCGCCGAACAGCGCCCCGGCCTCTGGGGTGGCGGCAAGAATGAGGTCCTCGGCAAGATCAATCAGAAGGGTCGGACCAAAGGCACCAGCAAGCCGGGAATCGTGTGAGGAGTCTGTATCAAGCATCCCTGTATGCGAGCCACAAACGCAGCCAAACTCAATACGAAAAATCGTAATTTACGAAAATTCGTAACAATCTTGGCCAATATTTTCGCTCATTGCACTGAATTTAAACATAAAATCAAATTTCCGGAATTCTGGGCGTTGGCTTCAACTGGTGCCGCGCCGCTGTCAGCATGCTGGAAATTACCAGCGGGAGCACATGATGCCTATCAAGTCCTTGGGAAACCCCTTTTCGTCCAGAACCGATTTGCGGCACGCTGCGGACTGTAGCTGCCACAGTTGCAAGACCGCCGCGCCGGAGGTCGAGGATAGCATTGATCTGTCCACGTCCGAAGGCATGATGGAACGCGCGGTCGAAAGCGCGATTGTCCGGTCTGTCTTTGGTCAGAGCGATATTGGCCGCCGGTCCTGTATGGGCATGATGGGCGGCTCCACCATGGCTGCGGCCCTGGCGTCGGTGTTTCCGCTCAATGAGGCCAAGGCCGCGATCCTTGATAATCTCGGTCCGCCGGAAAAGACCGATCTGAACATCGGCTTTGTTCCGATCACCTGTGCGACACCGATCATCATGGCGCAGCCCCTGGGCTTTTACGACCGCTACGGCCTGAATGCCCAGGTGATCAAGACCGCAGGCTGGGCCGTGGCGCGTGACAAGTCTCTCAACGGGGAATATGACGCCTCGCACATGCTGACACCGATGCCGCTGGCGATGACGCTCGGGGCTGGATCAGTGGCAGAACCCTACATCATGCCCGCCGTCGAGAACATCAACGGACAAGCCATCGTCCTGTCGAACGAGCATCTCGACAAGCGTGATCCCAAACAATGGAAAGGGTTCACCTTTGGGGTGCCGTTTGAGTATTCCATGCATAACTTCTTGTTGCGCTACTACGTGGCCGAGTTTGGCTTGGACCCTGACGTCGACATCCAGATCCGCGTGGTGCCGCCGCCGGAAATGGTGGCCAACCTGCGCGCCGGCAACCTTGATGGTTACCTGTCGCCTGACCCGTTCAACCAGCGTGCCGTCTACGAAGGCATCGGGTTCCTTCACCTGCTAACCAAGGAAATCTGGGAAGGACACCCCTGCTGCGCCTTCGCCGCCCCGCTGTCTTTTGCAACGGAACTGCCGAACACCTATGGCGCACTTCTCAAGTCGATCATCGACGCGACCCAATACGCCTCGAACCCCGACAACCGAAAGGAAATCTCTTCCGCGATTGCGCCGACGAACTATCTCAACCAGCCGGTGACCGTGATCGAACAGGTGCTGACAGGCACCTATGCGGACGGGTTGGGCGAAGTGAAGCAAGTGCCGGACCGGATCGATTTCGACCCGTTCCCATGGCATTCGATGGGCGTGTGGATCCTGACCCAGATGAAACGCTGGGGCTATATCGAAGGCGACGTGGATTATCGCGGCGTGGCCGAGCAGGTCTATCTGGCGGCCGACTGCAAGAAGGTCATGGAAGAGCTGGGCTATGATGCGCCCGACATCACGTACAAGTCGCATACGATCATGGGAAAGACCTTTGATCCGGCAACGCCCGAAGCTTACGTCGACAGCTTTGCCATCAAGAAAGGGTAAGGGATGTACAACCTGTCCCTTAATCAACGCGCGGCGCTATTGTCGGTTGTCATGCTCGTGGTCGGCCTCCTGATATGGGAGGCCGCGATCCCCGCCCAAAAGGCAGTGGGCGAGTTGACGGAATATGAACGGCTCACCGGCGCTGGTGCGCCAAAGGCCGGTGTGCCCCCGCCAAGCCAGGTCATCGCAAAGGCATGGGAACAGCTCAGCAATCCGTTCTACGACGCAGGCCCCAATGACAAGGGCATCGGCATCCAGATCGGGTATTCGATCTACCGCGTCCTGACCGGCTATATCCTTGCCGCCATCATCGCCATCCCGTTTGGGTTTCTCATCGGGATGTCTCAGGTGGCCTATAAGGCCTGCAACCCGTTCATCCAGGTGCTGCGCCCGATTTCGCCCTTGGCATGGATGCCGCTTGCCTTGTTCATCATCGGCGACAGCGAGGCCTCGGCGATCTTCGTGATCTTCATTTGCTCGATCTGGCCGATGCTGATCAACACGGCTTTTGGCGTGGCCGCGGTGCGCGAAGACTGGGTGAATGTCGCCCGCACACATGAGCTTGGCCCGATCAAGACAGCTTTCACCGTGATCCTGCCTGCCGCCGCTCCGACGATTGTCACGGGCATGCGGATTTCGATTGGAATCGCGTGGCTGGTGATTGTCGCGGCCGAGATGCTCGTCGGTGGAACCGGCATCGGCTACTACGTCTGGAACGAATGGAACAACCTTGATCTGACCTCCGTCGTTTTTTCCATTCTCATGATCGGCGTGGTGGGCATGCTCCTGGATGCCATGTTCGGCCTGCTTCAGCGCCGCGTGACCTACGCCGAATAAAGGAAAATTCATGAAACCCTATCTAAGCATCGAAATGCTGACCCAAAAATTCCCCGATGGTAAGGGCGGCGATTTGACCGTTTTCGAAAACGCCACCTTCGGGGTCGAAAAGGGAGAATTCGTGGTGATCCTCGGCCATTCGGGGTGCGGCAAATCCACGATCATGAACATCCTCGCCGGACTTGCCGATCCGACCAGCGGCGTTGTCATCATGGATGGGCAAGAAGTCAAAGGACCCAGCCTTGACCGGGGCGTGGTGTTTCAGAACTACTCCCTCCTGCCATGGCTGACGACGCTGAAAAACGTGACCTTCGGCGTCAAGGCGCGGCACCCTGACTGGACCAAGGCGCAGGTCGAGGAACACGCCACCAAGTTCCTTGCCATGGTGGGTCTTGAGGGCGATGTGATCCACCGCAAGCCCAGCCAGCTGTCGGGCGGCATGCGCCAGCGGGTGTCCATCGCGCGCGCCTTTGCCAATCACCCCAAGCTTCTGCTTCTGGATGAACCCTTCGGCGCGCTCGATGCGCTGACGCGCGGCACCATTCAGGACGAGTTGCTGAAAATCTGGGGCCAGATGGAGCAGACCGTCTTCATGATCACCCATGACATCGACGAGGCGATCCTGCTGGCGGACCGCATCATTTTGATGACCAACGGACCGCAGGCACGCGTTGCCGAAAGCGTCGAGATCACTATCCCGCGCCCACGCAACCGGACCGAGATCGTTGAACATCCCAATTACTACGCGATCCGCAACCATCTGGTGCAGTTCCTTGGCAAGAGATCAAAGGAACTGGCTGGTCAGCCGACCGAGTCAGGCCAGACAAACGCACCTGAAACCATCCGGATTGACGTCACCAAAACCAGTGACGACCCCAAAGACACACGACACGCGCTGAAGGCGGTCAACAGCTAGGACTGGAGGAGACCAACATGAAAGACCTCACAATGACTGATATGATGACCAAGGAAGATGTCACGGCCATGATCCTGTCTGGCAAGAAACAGGCCGGCCTGACATGGGAAGAGATCGCCGAAAAGATCGATATGTCCCCGGTATGGACGCACTCGGCCGCCATGGGAATGAACGCCTTTCCGCCAGAAAAGGCCAAGCTGATGGTCAGCGTCATGGGCCTGCCGCAAGAGGCTGAAAGCGTTTTGGCCGAAAGCCCGACAAAGATCTGGGAACAGGCTGTCCCAACCGACCCGTGCATCTATCGCTTCTATGAGATCGTGGGCGTTTACGGGCCCACCCTCAAGGCGTTGATCCAAGAGAAATTTGGCGACGGTATCATGTCTGCCATCGATTTCGACATGACGATTACCCGGGTTGAAAATCCCAAGGGGGACCGGGTCAAGGTTGAAATGTCGGGCAAGTTCCTCGGCTACAACTCCTGGTGATCGCAGGATGACCTGGATGCCAGACCCATCCTTTTCTTACGCGGATGCCGCCGAAAAGGGGTAGCTCCCCGGACGGTGGCCACCAGCCCGGCCGCGCGCTGCGTTACGCCAAATGGCTCCGCGCGCGGCCTTTTGCACCTTGCCGGTGGGCACTTGTAGATTTCCGAACCACCGAACAGCGATTTGGCTAAATCCCGGACAGTTCGGCAAGACTGCTGGCTCAATGCATCCTCCCGAACAGGAGGGCTCACACGATCCAAGGTCTGGAAGGCCCCATTGTTCTGCTTTTGGACGAAACGCTTTAGATCGAAAAGCCCACGATCGCATCCCGCTCGCGTAAAGTGCTTTGTTGATGCGCCTGTTAAAGCGATCCTTCTCAATCCTCGGTATCTATGCTGAAACACAGAAGGTACTTGTCGATCGCGCGGGCAATTTCTTCCTGAGGTTTGGCAGGTTCGGGCATCCGGTAAATGTGTTGGCGTATGCCGATATAAACGATGCCGCCGTGAAGATTCCACACATCTTCCATTCCCGGCGGGGTGTCAGTGCGGGCAAGGGCCTCTGTTTCGGCAAGAAGTGGAAGGAGAATGACGTTGCCCAGGTGATCGAGGTAGCGTTGGTTGAGAGATGCCCCTGCAAGGCCTGAGAACATGAAAATGCGCATCCATTCCCGTTCGAAAATCAAGGCGCTGTATTCACTATAAAACGCCAGCAGGCGCTGGCGTAACGGCACGCTGCGATCGGTCAGGCGTTCGGGCCAATCAGGTGACAGACGACCGATATAGACCTTTTCATAGACTGCTTCGATCAGCTCGTCCTTGGTGGCGAAGTAATTGAAAATAAGAGATTGCGTGACGCCAAGGCGACGCGCGAGTTCGCGTGTATTTCCCTCAAGTCCAACCTCTGCAAAAAAGCGGACGGCTTCATCGACGATCTGTTGGCGACGCTCGGCCGGAGGCAGGCGTCTCCGCGTGGCGCCGTCTTCGCCTTCGCGGGCGGGTCTTTCTGTCTGTCCGTCCATCATGCGCCCTCGGCTCTTTGGTAGTGCTCAAAGATTTTTCTTGCAACGACTCACTTTTAAAGATCATTTGCTCAATAGAATTGATCAAGCACTTAATAAAGTGCAGGTCGAAAAAGGGAGGGGGTATGAAGGCATCAGCGGGAGGCTATGCCCGGGCCGAGAGCGTAAAACATGCGCTCGATTTGCTGGCGGGATCAGATGGACAGGGACGTGTGTTGGCAGGTGGTCAAAGCCTGATTGCCGCAATGAACATGCGTCTTTCGGTCGGGGATTTGCTGATCGATGTCTCGAAAATCAGTGAATTGTCTGGTGTTGTCGCCGACGGTGATACCCTGAAGATTGGCGCATTGACACGTCATGCTCAGGTTGGTGCATCGCAAGAGGTTCGTGCACATGCACCGCTTTTGACGGACGCAGTGGCACATATTGCCCATGCGGCCATCCGCAACCGTGGCACGATCGGCGGGGCGTTGGCCCACGCCGACCCAGCGGCGGAGTTCCCGGCCTGCGCGCTGGCGCTTGATGCGACCATTCACGCCGAAGGGCCCCATGGTGCGCGCACCATCGCGGCGAAAGATTTGGTAATCCCCCCATTTTTAACGGGGTGCATCCGTAGGCTCAGGACCCATTGATTTCCGCTGGTTTGCGTGATTCACCGACCGAAAACGAGCGGTGAACATGTCTGTGCGTAATCCGGGGTCATCCGGCCACCGATTCCGAAAGTATCCGGCCACCCAATCCAATTTCATCCGGCCAGTGATTCCGGGGTATTCGGCCACCCCTGTG